>Ga0136613_10000024_pt1 | contig 51462 bp, 51 predicted proteins | sample AntDrymUQ2722106_2_FD_106649 | JGI IMG/M metagenome (GOLD analysis project Ga0136613, IMG submission 106649) | Polar desert sand microbial communities from Dry Valleys, Antarctica - metaG UQ272 (21.06) | ecosystem: Environmental > Terrestrial > Soil > Desert | place: Antarctica: Dry Valley... | reverse complement strand
CCGACGGCGTCGACGCCGTGCTCCATTGCGCCGCGCGCTCCCTGGTTGGCGAGTCGATGGCGAACCCCAGCATCTACTACCGCACAAACGTCGGCGGCGGCGTGGCGCTGCTGGACGCGATGAAACGCGCGGGGGTCACCCGGCTCGTCTTCAGCTCGACGGCCGCGGTGTACGGAGAGCCTCGACGCGTGCCGATCGCCGAGGCGGACCGCACCCAGCCGATCAACCCGTATGGGGAGACGAAGCTGGCCTTCGAGGGCGCCATGCGCTGGTTCTGTGCGGCGCACGATTTCCGCGCCATCAGCCTGCGGTACTTCAACGTTGCCGGCGCCACCGATCTCAATGGCGAGGACCACCAGCCGGAGACGCATCTCCTGCCGCTCGTGCTGCGGGTGGCCGCGGGTGCCGCGACCCACGTGCAGGTCTTCGGGCAGGACTACCCGACCCCGGACGGCACCTGTATCCGCGACTTCATCCACGTTCGCGACCTTGCGAACGCCCACCTGCTCGCCCTGGAAGCGACCGGCGAGGGCGAGCCTTCGCTCGAGGTGTACAACCTCGGATCCGCGGCCGGTTTCAGCGTCCGCGAGGTGGTCGAGGCCGCGCGGCGAGTCACGGGTCGGGCCATTCCCGCACGCCCGATCAAGCGCCGCAGCGGTGATCCGCCGGTGCTGGTCGCCTCGTCACGCCGCGCGCGGCGGGAGCTCGGCTGGCAACCCACCCACTCGACGCTCGAGCGGATGCTGAGCGACGCGTGGGCCTGGCGCCAGGCCCACCCCAACGGCTATGCCGGTTGGCCGTCCGAGCGCGAGATCGGAGAAGATCCCTCCGAGACGGTCGCCGCGTCGTCGGCTGATCGACAACCGCCTCAGCTCCGCTCGGTGCCGGTGCAGCGTGCGCATCGGCCATAGAAGTCGAGGCGTGCGTCGTCGATCGTGAAGCCGAGGTCGGCCGCGACCCGCTTCGCAACGGGGGTGATGTAGCCCTCGTCGATCTCCTCCACCCGGCCGCATCGGTCGCAGGCGAGGTGATGATGGTGCTCGGGGCGGCAGGCGACATATGCGTACACGTGGCCGTCCTGCTCCAGGCGTCTCGCGACGCCGGCCGCCACCAGCGCCTCCAGCGTGCGGAAGACGGTCGCGCGCCCGATGCGCGGCTCGCGTCGACGCAGCCGATCGTAGAGATCCTGCGCCGTGATCTGGCGGCCGACGGCGGCCAGCGCGTCGGCGACGAGGAGCCGCTGACGGGTGATGCGGCCACCCGCCCCGCGCAGACGATCCGCCGTCGAGTCCACCATCAGTGGCCGCCGACCGCGTCGGCGAAGGCCGAGAAGGCGTAGATCGCTGCCACGCCGGCGAGCGTGGCGACGACGACCCAGCGCGACCGATCGCTGCGGTGCGCCTCGGGCAGGAGCTCCGCTGCGCCGATGTAGAGAAAGAATCCGGCGAAGACGGCGAGCATCCCACCGAGCACCTGGTCCGGGATCGGCAGCAGGAGTCCCACGATGACCCCGGCCACGGGCGCGACCGCCACGAGGCCGACCCACCGGTAGATCTCCTCGCGCGGCGTCCTGCTGGCCAGCAGCAGGCTCACGATGCCGATCCCGTCGCTGAAGCGGTGCATCACTACCACGGCGGCGATGACGAGGCCGAGCCCACCGCCGATCGCGAGCCCGGCGGCCAGCGCCACGCCGTCGAGGAAGCTGTGGAAGCTCATCCCCAGGCTGCCGAGCAGGCCGACGTGGCGATGCGATGCGTCGCCGTGGTCGAGCTCCGCGGCGGTCTCGTGGCCCACGTGCAGCGCGGTGAGCTTCTCGATGGCGTAGAAGGCGAGGAATCCGAGCGCGGTGAAGATCATGGCCAGGTCCAGCGAGCCACCGAGGTGCTCGACTCCCTCGGGGATCAGGTCGAAATAGGCGGCGCCGATGCGTATGCCGGCACCGGCGGCAATGATCAGTCCCACGTGGCCCGCGGCACGGATGGCGAAGAGCCCGCCGGCGAGCGCCGACACGAAGGCGCTGGCGGAGACGAGCAGGGCGGTGAGGGTCATCTGATTTCGGGTACCGCATGGCTTCAGAACGAGACTGAGTATCATATAGAGGCCCCGTTTATCGTCAAGCGGGGCCCTGAGCCGACGGTCGTCGTCGTGCTAGGATCATGCGGAGCAGCGTTACCAGGCAGGTCGTGAAGCGCTGCGCCGATGCGCCGCCCCGGCGCCGGTGCGCGCTCGGCCGGCGGAGCGCCGCCAACGACCAGATCCTCCGCGGAGCGCCGCTTGCCCGATACCGACATTCCCCGCGCGCGCCGGCGTGCGCGACCCCCGGCACCGACCGGCCAGGCGATCGAGGCCGCCGGCGAGCCTTCGGAATCCTCTGCCTTCGAGCGCGCGATCCTGGCCGCCTCGCGGTCGTACCGGTTCGGCGAGATCGAGGTGCCGGCCACCATCGCGCGGGCCATCGAGAAGATGGGATTCGTCACGCCGACCGAGGTCCAGGCGCGCGCCATCCCGCCGTTGCGACGGGGGGAGGACCTCATCGGCCAGGCGCAGACCGGCACCGGCAAGACGGCTGCCTTCGCCATCCCGATCGTCGAGAAGATCGATCCGTCGAGCGAGCACGTGCAGGCCCTGATCCTCACGCCGACTCGGGAGCTGTGCGTCCAGGTAACAGAGGAGATCGCCCGGATCGGCCAGCTCCGCAACGTGCGCACGGTGGCGATCTACGGCGGCTCCTCGATGGACAGGCAGATCGAGGGCCTCAAGCGCGGGGCGCAGGTCGTCATCGGGACGCCCGGCCGCGTACTGGATCTGATACGACGCGGCGAGCTCCGCCTGGACCGGGTCCACACGGTCATCCTCGACGAGGCGGATCGGATGCTCGACATGGGCTTCATCGTGGACGTCGAGACGATCCTCGCCCGTAGCCCTCGCGAGCGCCAGACGGCGCTTTTCAGCGCCACCATGCCCTACGCGATCCTCCGGATCTGCGACCGGTTCATGAAGCGCGATCCAGCGCACATCACGGTGCGCCCGGATCTGCGTACCGTCGAGACGGTCCGCCAGGTCGTCTACTTCGTGGCGGAGCAGGACAAGGTCGCTGCGCTTCTCGAGCTCACCGACCAGTTCGGCTTCGATCGGCTGCTCGTCTTCCGTCACACGCAGATCGGCGTCGACCGCCTCGCCGCCACCCTGCAGCGTCGCAGCAAGAACGTCGCGGGCCTCCATGGCGGCCTGAGCCAGCGCGAGCGCGATCGCACCCTGGCGGCGTTCAGGGCAGGCAAGATCCAGTTCCTGATCGCCACGAACGTGGCAAGCCGCGGCCTCGACATCACCGACCTCCCCTACGTCGTCTCATACGACATCCCCGAGGATGCGGACACCTACGTGCATCGCATCGGACGTACCGGGCGCGCCGGCAAGGAGGGAACGGCGATCACCTTCGTGGGCGAGTGGGACCTCGACGCGTGGGAGGCGATCCGCGCCGAGGTCGGCGCTGCCGTCGAGGAAGGGCAGCTCAACCTGTACGACGGCGGATAGCAGTGGCAACCGATGCACCGATGGACCGATGGGAACGGTGCGCGGTACGCTTCGCGTGATGGAAGAACCGCTCCTCGCCCAGCGGCCGGTGGAGGCGAATGCCGAGGTCCTCAGTGTGGAATGGCTCTTCGAGCCGCTCTGGCCGGGAACGCGGGTGATCGCCCATGCCGTCGACGGTCGCGTGCGACTGACCGATGAGATCGGCCAGCCCATCGAAGAGACCGACGAGCTCCGGGACGCGCCCGAGATCCTGGCGGGCGCAATCCTGGCGCGTCAGGCGGTGGTCGACGGCGTCTGGACCGCTCAGCCGTTCGTCGGTGACGGAAGCCCGGCGCGGGTGTGGGCGGAGACACTGGCGGGTGAGGGCCTTGCGAATGAGATCCCCGATCCGCTGGAGCGGGAGCGGCGGCGCGCCTTCGTTGCCGTCGACCTCGTCGAGCTGGATGGTGAGCCGCTGCACGAAGTCCCGTTCCAGGAGCGCCGCCGTCTTCTCGAGTCGGTGATCGACGAAGGGGTTCGCGTTCGCATCAGCCCCGCCGTCAAGCAGCCGCTGGCCGGCTGGATGGTGGGCTGGCGGGCGAATGGCTTCACGCATTACATCGCCAAGCACATGAACTCGCGCTATCGGCCGGGCGAGATCACCGAGGACTGGCTCAAGCTCTCGCTCAGGGTCGAGGCGCCGCGTGGGTTCGTGGGTCGCATGCTCGGTGGGCGCGGCGACCGTATTCGTCGCGTCCGCGACTGAGCTGGTCTGCGACCCTCCGCCTCTGTTGGCCAGCCATGCACCGGGTGACTGGTAGGACGTCGCTCGGACGCTGCGATCGACCCTGGACCGCGATTGCGAGCATGACCCATTCCGGCAATCGCCCGAATTGGCGCCGAATCGGTCCTTGTAGTCGCCCGACGCATATCTGACACCCCAGCACCGCGTTTCGGGTGATACGAGTCACCCGGTGCATGATTGACCGCCTCGGGGCGCGTGAAGGGTTGTGAATGCATGCGGGCCTGTTTGGAGGCAAATGGGGGGTCCCTGACCCTCGCGTGCTACCATCGAGGCCCCCGAACAGTCGCCCCCGCGACGCCCGATCGAGGAGGCTCGACCCTGACCGCCAAACCAGCCGCCGTGCCATCCTCGGCGCTCGACGCCGAGGGGCTCGCAGAGGTGCGCCGCATCGGCTCTGCCGATCTCATGGTCGGCATCCCGTCCTTCGGGAACGCCGAGACGATCGGGTACGTGGTGCGGGCCACCACCGCGGGGATGGTCCAGTACTTTCCCGAGCTGAAGCCGATCCTGGTCAACAGTGACGGCGGCTCGCCCGACGACACTCCGCGGATGGCGGTCAGCACCGAGAGCCCCGACTACCTCGAGAAGATCATCCTCGTCAGCCCCAAGCACAAGCTGCAGCGCATCAGCTTCACGTACCAGGGCACCAGCGGGAAGGGGACCGCGGTGCGCGGCCTGTTCGAGGTGGCGCGCGAGCTCAAGGTAAAGGCGATGGTGATGGTCGACTCCGACTTGCGCTCGATCGTGCCCGAATGGGTGGAGCTCCTCGCGGGGCCGATCCTGAAGGGTGGCTACGACTTCGTGACGCCCCTCTACGCGCGCTACAAGTACGACGGCACGATCACCAACAACATCAGCTATCCGCTCACCCGGGCGCTGTACGGCACGCGCATCCGCCAGCCGATCGGCGGTGACTTCGGGGTCAGCGGCGACCTCGTCAGCCGCTACCTTGAGCTCGACACCTTCGACGAGCTGACCGCGCGGTTCGGGATCGATATCTGGATGACGCACTCGGCCATCAACGAGGGATTTGCCGTCTGCCAGGCGCGGCTGGGCGCCAAGATCCACGACGCCAAGGATCCTGCGGGCGACCTCGGACCGATGTTCCGCCAGGTGGTGGGCACGCTCTTCAAGCTGGCCGGCCGCTACGAGGACCGATGGCTGCGTGTCCGCGGTTCGCACGCGATCCCGGAGTACGGCTTCGAGCGCGTCGTCGCGCCCGAGGAGGTCACGGTCAACCACGCCAAGCTGGTCGACAACTTCGAGGACGCGCGGCTCACGCAGCGCGACGTGTGGGCCGCGATGCTGAGCGCGGAGCAGCTCGAGCGCGTGATGACGCTTGATCTCGATGGTGAGCCATCCGCCTTCCACTTCAGCACCGAGCTCTGGGTACGCTGCCTGTACGACACGCTTGTCGCATTCCACCGTCCAGGAGCGGATCGTGAGCGGCTGCTCGCCGCCCTGACCCCGCTCTACTTCGGCCGCACCGCCGGGTTCATCAGCGACACGCTCGACATGACGACCGATCAGGCGGAGCGCGTCATCGGCGACCAGGCGCGCCAGTTCGAAGAGCTCAAGCCGTACCTCGTTACGCGGTGGCGGCAGATGCGCGCCGCGGGTGCGTCCGCCTGATGCCCGCCGCCCGACGCCGGACGCCATATCGAATCCTGCTGCCGCTCGCCAATCCGCGCACCGCACGCGACCTGGTGCGGATCGGTGCCGGCGTCGCGAACGGACGTCCGGCGGAGATCACGGTGCTCGGAATCGTTGAGGTCCCGGAAGCCGTCTCGCTCAGCGAGGGCGCCACGCAGGCGCGCACCTCGAGACGCCTCCTCCAGCGAGTGCTCGATGTCGGCGACGAGGAGGGGGTCGAGCTGCGCACCGTGGTCCGCATCGGGCGCCACGCTGCGGACGGGATCATCGAGGCGGTCGGGGAGGAGGAGTCGGACCTGGTCATCTTCGGATGGGGCGGACCCCCCACGGCGTCGCAGAACGCGCGTGCTGACGCGGATGCCGCCGACCTGGCACTGGCGGGCAAGCACGCGCGGCCCCGTCCCGTCTTCAGCCCGACCATCGACGACGTGGTCCGCGAGTCCCCCTGCGACATCGCCGTCGTCAAGCAGCGCGGTATCGACAGCGTGCGGTCGATCCTGGTCCCCGTGCGCGGTGGTCCGCATGCCGAGCTCGCGATGCGTATCAGCCGTGCACTGGCCAAGCGCTTCGGCGCCCGGGTCGTGGTCCTGCACGTCGTGCCGGCCGGGATCGGCGACCGGGCGATCGAGCGCGAGCAGAGCGCGGTCGACGCATTCGTGCGCGAGCACGCGGGCGCCCGTCGGGCGTCGGGGATGATCCGCGAGGCATCATCCGTTCGGCAGGCGATCATCAAGGAGGCAGCGAACCATCAGCTGGTCGTGATGGGCGCATCGGCGCATCCGACCAACGCCAGCCCGGACGGGCGGTACCTGTTCGGGACGCTCGCCGAGTCGGTGGCCAGCAAGGCCAGGCCGACGGTGATGGTGGTCAAGACCAAGCAGTCGGTCGGCCTCGCTACCTTCGAGGAGCTGCGAGCGAGCGAGGGCACGCTGGCCCATGCCGATGCGTTCGTGGAGCGCACCCGGTCCCTTCCGGTCGTGGTCGACAAGTGGTTCGCGGAGAACACGTTCCACGCCCACGAGTTCTCCGATATCAAGAAGCTGGTCGCCCTCAAGGAACGGCACAACACCACGATCAGCGTTGGCCTGCCGGCTCTCAACGAGGAGAAGACGATCGGCACTGTCATCAAGCGCGTGAAGGGCGCGCTGATGGACCGCGTGCCGCTCATCGACCAGATCGTGGTCATCGATTCCGACAGCGACGACCGAACGGTCGAGATCGCCACCGACCTCGGCGTGCCGGTCTTCAAGCACCCGGAGATCCTGCCGGAGACCGGCTCGCACCGAGGCAAGGGCGAGGCGCTCTGGAAGAGCCTGCACATTCTCGACGGCGACATCGTCGCCTGGATCGACACGGATATCAGCAACATCCAGCCTCGTTTCGTGTACGGCCTCCTGGGTCCGTTGCTGCGCGAGTCGAAGATCCAGTACGTCAAGGGCTTCTACCAGCGACCGATCCGCTCGGGCGACAAGCTCCACGCGGAGGGCGGCGGGCGGGTCACGGAGCTCATGGCCCGCCCATTGATCAACCTCTTCTTCCCGGAGCTGTCGGGCATCATCCAGCCACTCTCCGGCGAGTACGCTGGGCGGCGGTCGCTGCTCGAGCGGATGCCGTTCTTCACCGGCTACGCGGTCGAGATCGGGCTGCTCATCGACATCCTGGAGGCTGGAGGGCTGCCCACCATCGGCCAGGTCGATCTCGAACGGCGCATTCACCGCAACCAGCCGCTGCCGAACCTGTCGCAAATGTCGTACGTCATCCTGCAGGGCGCCATCCGCAAGCTCGAGGAGCGGCACCGCATCGAGCTGCTCAACGAGGTCGGTCGCGGAATGAAGCTCATCAACACCGGCAAGGACCAGTTCAACCTCGAGGTGCGTGAGATCGGCGACGAGATCAGGCCGCCGATCATCTCGGTCCCGGCGTACGCGACGCGGCGCAAGACACTGAAGGGACCGACGAGCCGCTGACGCGGTGGGAACCCCCGAGCATCGAGCGGGGTAGTCACAGTCGTGGAGGACCGTCCACCAGCTGACGAGGCGGAGCTCGTGTCGCGCGCGCGGCGCGGGGACGGGGCCGCGTTCGGAGGCCTGGTGACGGCCCACCAGGAGGTCGCGTTTCGGACCGCGTACCTGGTGCTCGGCGACCCGGCCGAGGCGGAGGACGCGGCGCAGGAGGCGTTCGTGAAGGCTCATCGCGCGCTCGACCGGTTCCGCGACGGTGCCCCGTTCCGTCCCTGGTTGCTGCGCATCGTGGCGAACACCGCCCGCAACCTGCGCCGATCCGCCGGCCGCCGCCGCGGGGTTCGGCTGCGCCTTGAGGCGATGTCGCCGAGGGACACCGCGGCTCCGTCCGCGGAAACGGCTGCAATCGACGCGGAGCGGCGGGTGACACTCCTGGCTGCCGTGAACGAGCTCTCACCCGCCGATCGGCTGGTGCTCGCCGCCCGATACTTCCTCGACCTCTCCGAGGCCGAGATCGCCGCCGTCGCCGAGATCCGGCCGGGGACCGTGAAGTCGCGCCTGTCACGAGCCCGGGGCCGGCTGGCGGCCGCGCTCGCCGACGACGCGGGCTGGTCCGATGCCTGATCGCCTGGAGTCCGCGCTCCACGACCTTGCGGGCAGGTTGGCGTTCCCGGACACCCCGGACCTGCGCCCCTCCGTGGCAGCACGCCTCTCCGATCAACGACGACCGTGGCGTCCGACGGCGTTGGCTCGAGCGCTCGTGCTGGCCGTGCTGGCTGCGGTGCTCCTTGCCGCGACCGCCGCCGCGCTGATGCTCGCGCTGCCGGGACTGCGGCTGACGCTTGTCCCGACGCTCCCCACGGCAGAGGTCCCCGACGAGCCACTCGCCACGCGACTGGCGCTGGGCGAGCAGATCGAACCCGCGACGGTGGCCGTCGGCATCCCGGCCGCGCTCGGGCGCCCGCAGGAGGCATACGTCATCGGCGACCGCGAGGTCGTCTCGCTGGTCTACGCCGCCGGCGACCGGCTGCCCGAGCTGGGTGGCAGCGGGATCGGCCTCCTGGTCCAGGTGGTCGATGGCGCGTTGGAGCGCGAGCAGATCCAGAAGCTGGTCGGCGAGGTGGGCGCCGCGGTGACGCCGGTCGAGGTCGATGGCGCGCCGGGCTTCTGGATCGACGGTCCGGCGCATCTCGTGCGCTACCGTGGCCCCTCCGGGGAGGAACACGCGGAGCGGACCCGCGCCGCGGGCGACACGCTCGTCTGGGAGCGCGACGGCGTGCTGTACCGAATCGAGTCCGGGCTGGGCCTGGCCGAGACGCGACGGATCGCGGAGTCGATCGAGCGCTGACGGAACCGAGCGCGCGTGGCCGGGGTATCCGTGGTGTTTCCCCATAACTCGTTCGCGGGAGGTACGAAGATGCCACAGCTCAGGCGGCTCGGTGCGGCAATCGCGGCGGCCGCCGCGCTCGCGGCGCTGATGACCGGCCCGGCGCTGGCCGGGGGTTCCGCCACGGTCACGATCGTCGAGGACGGCGGCGGTGCGCCGATTGCCGGCGAGGAGCGGGAGATCCGATTCTCGCTGCTCCAGCACGGCGTGACGCCCGTGGATTTCGGCAGCGCACAGCTCCTGGCGAGCCTCGCCGGGTCCGATGAGCAGGTGCGCGTCGATGCGATCAACGTCGGCGACGGCGAGTGGATCACGACCGTCACCTTCCCGATCGCGGGCGACTGGAGCGTGCGCGTGGGACACAGCGACCTCGCCACGCCACCGCCGACGACCGTGGCGGTGGACTCCAGGGCGGGGTTGGCATGGCTCCCGGGCGCGCTCGCGATCGGTACCGTCCTCCTCGTTGTGCTTGTGCTCGTCGGAGCATCTACTCTCCTCGGCCGTCGCCGCCCAGCCGCCGATCCGGCCGATCCGGCGGTGACGGCGGTGCGGGCCGGCTGAACGAACCCGTTCATCGCGGCAGGCCCCGGCGGTGCGGTCCCACCGTCGGGGCTTCTCGGTATCCTTGCCGTGACATGACCGATGCACGCGGCCGCCCGCTCACCATCCTCGTCGCTCCGGACTCCTTCGGGGGTGCCCTGGACTCGGTGGGGGTGGCCACGGCGATCGCGGCCGGATGGTCGAAGGTCCGGCCCGACGACGAGGTGCTTGGAAGGCCCATGGCCGACGGCGGCGAGGGCACCCTGGCGGCTCTCGCCGAAGCCCTCGGCGATGCCGCCGAGGTACGCTCGGCGGAGACGACGGATGCCTTCGGCCGCCCGATCAGCGCCGACTGGCTCCTGCTCGACGACGGTCGAGGGGCGTTCATCGAGATGGCGGCGGCGTCCGGCTTGTCCCGCCTGGAGCCCGAGGAGCGCACGCCCGGCAATGCGCGCATGGCTTCAACGCGCGGCACCGGTGACCTGCTGCGCGCCGCACTGGACGCCGGCGTGGGGCGGATCACGATCGGTCTCGGGGGGTCGGCCACGACCGATGGAGGCAGCGGGTTGCTCCGGGCGCTCGGCCTCGTCCTGCTCGATGACAACGGCCAGGAACTGGTTGATGGTGGCGCGGCTCTGGCATCCATCGGCCCCATCAGCGGTGGGTCATTGGACGCGCGGCTACGGAAGACACGGGTTGTCATCGCTTCCGACGTCACGAATCCGCTGTGCGGGCCGCGCGGCGCCGCGACGACCTATGGGCCGCAGAAGGGCGCGGATGCCAGGACGGTCGAGGAACTGGACGCCGCGCTTGCTGCATGGGGACGGTGGATAGAGCACGCCACCGGGCGGCTGGTCGCCGATCTCCCCGGTGCCGGTGCCGCCGGCGGAACGACCGCGGGCCTGCTCGGGTTTACCGGCGCCGTCCTTCGTCCTGGCGTGGAGGTCGTCGCTGAGATGGTCGGCCTCGCCGATGCCCTCGAGGCGGCAGATCTGGTCATCACGGGCGAGGGTCGTGCCGACGAACAGACCCTCCATGGCAAGGCGGCGATGGGCGTGGCCACCCTCGCGCGACCGCGGAGCACGCCGGTCGTGCTGCTGTGTGGCGCCCTGGGTCCCGGAGCCGGCGCCCTCGACGCCGCGACCTCGCTCGCGGTCGTGCAGCCGATCATCGATCGGCCGATGGACCTGGCCGAGGCGATGGCCGACACCGATCGGCTCCTTCAGGCGGCGACCGGCCGGCTGGCGCGCAGCATCGGCATCGGCCTGGAGCTGGCGCGCCCCTAGGCGCGCATCGGTCGATGGCGCGCGGTCCGAGCCCGCAGAAGCGCGCGGCCGACCGGCGCAAGCGCCGACGGCTGGCGGACGTGGCGCTCGACCGGCTCGGCGAACGCTATGAGCACCCCACCTGGGCCGGCCCGCGCGTGGATCCGGTCAGCGAGCTGGTGCTCACCATCCTGTCGCAGAACACGGCAGACACCAACTCCTTTCGGGCGTTCACCGCGCTGCGCGAGCGGTATGCCACCTGGGACGAGGCCCTGGCCGCCCCGACCGACGAGCTCGAGGACGTGATCCGCCCGGGTGGTCTCGCCCCGACCAAATCGAAGCGCATCCAGCACGTCCTGGCCGAGGTCCACTCGGCCACCGGCGGCACGTGGGACGTCGCCTTCCTCGGCACCCTGCCGCTGCTCGAGGCGCGCGAGTGGCTGACCAGCCTGCCGGGGATCGGCCGCAAGACGGCCGCCATCGTTCTCCTCTTCAACTTCGGACGTCCGCAGCTCCCGGTCGACACGCACGTCCACCGCGTCGCGTCTCGCCTGGGGATGCTGCCGCCGAGGGCACCGCTCGAACGCGCTCACGATCTGCTCGAAGAGATCCTCGCACCCGAGGAGATGTATCCCTTCCACGTCGAGCTCATCCGTCACGGACGCGACACCTGCCGTGCACCGCGGCCGATCTGCGGGATTTGTCCGCTGACCGATGCCTGCGCCTACTACGCCGATGCCATCCGCGGCCGCGTGCCGATGGCGCCCGTGCCGAAGGCGGCGCCCGGCCGTGATGGCCGCCCGCGATTCCACGATGAGCTGATCCACGGCTGGATGCCGCCGGAAGACCATCCCGGGCATGACTGATGCGGTGAGACGTGACATGGACGAACAGCGATCCTGTCCGAACTGCGGTGAACCGATCGGCGACACCGATACGATCTGCCCCTCCTGCGGGGAAACGCTCGTCGGCGGCTGAACCCGGAGGGCTGCTGGCACCGCGCCAGGTTGACGAGACCGCCTCGCGGTGTCCGTGCGCTACACTGCCTCCCTCGCGGAGCGCGACGCTCCCGGTGCAGGCCGAGATAGCTCAGTTGGTAGAGCAGGGCTTTCGTAAAGCTCAGGTCGCGAGTTCGAGTCTCGCTCTCGGCTCCACCCCATTCAGACGACGAGGTCGCGCGTCACCTCGCCGATCGAGCGGCTCCCGGAAAGTGCCATCGCCAGGGCAAGCTCGTCGCGCAGGATCGTCATCACCCGGCGGACGCCGTCAGCGCCGTCCACCGCCAGCCCCCACAGCACCGGGCGGCCCACGGCCACGAGGTCGGCACCCAGGGCAAGCGCCTTCAGGACGTCGATGCCGCGCTGCACGCCACCATCGACCACCACCAGGGCTCGCGGACCGACCGCCTCGACGATCGCGGGCAGCGCATCGGCGGTGGCGATCGTCGTGTCGAGCTGGCGACCGCCGTGGTTGCTGACCCAGATGCCATCGCACCCGGCCTCGACCGCGCGGGCGGCGTCATCGGCGCGCAGCACGCCCTTGGCGACGAGGGGGATCGGGGAGACGGAGCGTATCCAGGCGAGCTCGGCCCAGTCCAGCTTCGGAAGCACGACGACGCCGGTCTCCGGATCGACCGGCTGGTCCGGCGGCAGGTGCACGCCCAGCTGGACCTCGAAGTCGTTCCGCCGGTCGCGCTCGCGGTTTCCCGGCAGCGGCAGGTCCACGGTGACGGCCAGTGCCGAGTACCCCACACCGGCCGCGCGGTTGACGAGCTCGACGCAGGCCTCGCGGTCCGCGGGGGCATACAGCTGGAACCAGCGAGGGGCACCGGGGGCGGCCGCAGCGACCTCCTCCATCGGCTTCGAGGCGATCGTCGAGAGCGTCATGAGGGCCCCTGCCGAGGCGGCGCCCCGCGCGGTCCCCACCTCCGCATCCGGGTGGGCGAGGCCGTGCGAGGCGGTTGGAGCCACGATCACCGGATGATCGAGCGTTATGCCGAACGCCTGTGTCGAGAGGCTCACCGAGGAGACGTCGACCAGGACGCGAGGTAGGAGGCGGAACCGGTTCCAAGCATCACGGTTGTCGGCCAGCGTCAGCTCATCGCCGGCGCCCCCGGCGTAATAGTCCCAGGCGGCCGGCTCGATCCGGGCACGTGCCAGCGGCTCGAGCTCGGCGACGGTGATCGGGGCGTCCGCGGCCATCAGCGCCGATGATGCCATCCGCCACGCGCCAGAATGAGCCGATGCGACGCAGCTCCGCCATCGTCATCGGCATCGCGGTCATCGTGATCGGCGCCGTCATCGGATTCCTCCTGATCCCCCGGCCCGAGGCCCCGCCGCCGGAAGCCTCGCCGCCCGCATCGGCGAGTGCGGAGCCGTCGCCATCGGCGAGCGCGTCACTGAACGCGGATCTGCTCGATCGGCGCTGGACCGTCCTCTATGTCGGAACCGATGTGAACGAGACGCGGGAGACGCGGGAGGAGCCGGTGAACACCGACGCGCTCATGCTCGTCAGCGTGTCGGCCGATCAGTCCGAGCTCACCCTCGTATCGCTGCCGCGCGACACGGTCGACGTTCCGCTCGCGGACGGCGGGACATGGGACGGCAAGATCAACGGCCTGTACCGGGAGCGCGGCATCGAGGCGCTGGTCGGGGCAATGGAGACGCTCTACGGCTTGCCGATCGACGCGCACGTCGTCCTCGACATGGACGACTTCTCGGGGCTGGTCGACGCGGCTGGCGGGATCGAGGTCTCGCCGCCGGACCCGATCGTCGACCCGATCGTCGACCTGGATCTGCCGGCCGGCGATCAGGTGCTCGACAGCCAGCAGACCCTCGGCTACGTCCGCACCCGGGTGGACCAGGACTACGGGCGAATGGGTCGCCAGCAGGAGGTGGTGATGGCCCTGCTGGACAGGCTGCTGGATCCCGAGACCGATCTCGACGTGCGCGAGGCGCTCGATTCGTTCGACTCGCTCGAAACCGACCTGCCGCTGGAAGATCTAGCGACACTCCTCGAGGTCGCGCAGCGCGCTGCCGATGCGGAGGTCAACGAGATCGTCGTCGAGCCGCCGCTGATCACCTTCGCGGGCGATCGTGGCGACGGTCGCGGCTACGTTCTCGAGCCGGACATCGACGTAATCCGTGCTGAGGTCCAGGGGATCATCGGCGAGTAGACCAGGCTCGTCCTGTGCGCGGCCGATCGGCCCGTTCGCTTCATCGGCCGAACCCGTCGTAGACCGCCTTGCCGCGCCCGGATCAGGACTCGGTGGAGTCCTCGGTCGGCTCGGCAGCCTCTTCGCCCTCGCCCTCGGCCGCCTCGCCCTCAGCACCCTCGGCACCCTCGCCCTCGGCCTCCTCGCCCACCACGGTCTCCGGCTCCTCCTCGACGCGAGGCGGAACGACGGTCGCCACCAGGGTCTCACCGTCGGTCATGACGGTCACGAGATCCCGGTTCAAGTTGAGGTCGCTCACGTGGATGGCGACGTCGAGGTTCTTGAGCACCGAGACATCGACGGTGATCTCGTGCGGAATGTCGGTCGGCAGGGCCTTGACGTGGATGCTCGAGACGTTGTGGAGCAGGGTGCCGCCGGTCGCCTCGACCGCCGGCGCGTCGCCGGTGAAGACGAGCGGAACGTCGACCTCCATCTCGACCTTCAGGTTGACGAGGTAATAGTCGACGTGGATCGCCTGCCGGCTCAGCGGATGACGTTGGACGCTCCTGATGAACCCGCTGGTGGCGCGGCTTGAGCCGGGAAGGCGGAACTTCACGACCGACGTCTTGCCGGCGGCGCGATAGAGAGTCTCGAAGGTCTTCATCTCGACCTGGACGTTCGTCGAATCCTCGCCCTTTCCATAGACGACGCCGGGGACGAATCCCTCGCGGCGGAGTCGCTTGTTCGCCTTGCCCTGCGCCTCACGGGCGTCGAGGGTGAGCTCCAGGTCCATGGGTGGTGGTCGTTCCTCTCTGGTGGTCGGGCGCCCTGAAGCTATCTTGGCAGCGCCGAAGCTGATCGAATGCGAGGTCGCATGGTACCGCGCGCGCATGTGCCGGGCAAGCAGCCCGCCGACGAGCACGTCCACCGCACGCGCCGCCGTTCCCCCACATTCACGCCACGGCGACGCGTGCGGCCGTACTGGTTGAGTCAGCGCCACGCTGACTGGCGGCGTGTGAACTTGGTGGTGTCAGGGCCAATCTGCGCACCACGTGTCGCCGACGTGTGCAACTGGTGGTTTCAGGCCCTCTCTGCCGACCAGGTGTCGCCGGAGTATGAATCTGGGGCTCGCGAACGCGAATTGTCCCCACCCAGGCAGGACGAGCCTCGTTCCTATACTGCGCAAATGGCCGGAACCATCATGATCGTCGAGGACGAGCCCGCCGTCGCGCGTGGCGTCCAGGTTGCGCTCGAGCGCGAGGGCTACGCCGTCAGCGTTCAGTCGACCGGCGAGGACGCCCTCGCCAGCTTCGCTGACGCGGCGCCCGACCTCGTCGTGCTCGACGTTCGGCTGCCGGGCATCGACGGATTCGAGGTCCTGCGACAGCTGCGCCGCGAGACGCGGGCGCCCATCCTGTTCCTGACCGCTCGATCGGACGAGGTCGACAAGGTGGTCGGCCTGGAGATGGGGGCCGACGACTACCTCGTCAAGCCGTTCAGCGTCCGCGAGCTGGTCAGCCGCATCAAGGCCCTGCTGCGCCGTGCCTACGGTGAGCTCGCCGACACCGAGACCGGGCGAACGCTGCGCCGCAAGAACCTGGTCATCGATCTCGAGCGACGCCGCGTGACGCGCGACGGCGAGCGCATCGGGCTGACCACGACCGAGTTCGATCTGCTGCGCCACCTCGCAGCTCGACCCGGGCGGGTCTACACCCGCGGCCAGCTTCTGGAGCTCGTGCGCGATTACGACGATGCGCTCGAGCAGGACGAGCGGACGATCAACGTCCATATCAGTCATATCCGCGACAAGATCGAGCCCGATCCGGCCCAGCCCCGGTTCATCCGGACGGTGAGGGGTGTCGGGTATGCGTTCGCCGAGGACTGATACGAATCGCGCCGAGCCGACCGGCCGGCTCCATCTCCCCCGTGGCTGGTCCGCGGTCCTTCAACGGCTCAACACGCGGCTGGTGCTCGCGATCGGCTCCGTGGCGCTCGTCGGGCTCATCGTGTCGGCGGTCGCCATCAACCAGATCCTGCCGGGGTACTTTGCCGAGCAGACGACGGAGCGCCTGCAGACCGCCGGCCTCGGGACCGGCCTCCTCATGGGCCAGCTCGCGGCGAACGAGATCGCCAATGACCGCCAGGGGGTCGTCGAAGCCGCCGAGCTGCGCGCGAACTACGTCATCCGACCCGCCGTGCGGGTCTTCGCACAGTTCATCCTGCCGGCCACCTACGCGGTCTTCAACGAGGATGGCGAGCGCGTCGCGCTGAGCGCGCCGGAGGACATCGCGGAGCTCGAGGGGCGTGGCCTGCGGGTGGACCCGGTCGACCCGGTCCGCCTGCCGATCTCGATCGACCTCCCGAGTGGCGGCGCGGCGCGGTACGTGCTCGACGTCTCGCAGCCGTACACGTCGCGCGACGCGACCCTGGGGCAGATTCGGTCCGCCATCCTGGGGGCCGGCCTGCTCGCCCTCGTTGCCTCGGTTGTCTTCGGCGCCGTGGCAGCGCGCCGGGTGACCGCGCCGATCCATCGGCTCCGTGGCGTGGCAGGCCGGGTCGCTCAGGGTCAGCTCGACGAGCGCGCCACCGCGTCCGGCGTGCTGGAGGTGGACGAGCTCTCCGCCCAGTTCAATGTCATGGCCGATCGTCTCTCGGGCACCCTTCGCATGCTCGAGGCGGATCGAGACCGGCTACGAGAGTTCGTTGCCGACGTGAGTCACGAGCTGCGCACCCCGATCGCCGCGCTTCGCATGTACACCGAGCTCCAGAGCCACGGCGAGGTTGACGAGGCAACACGCGCCGAGTTCCTCGAGCGATCCACCGAGCAGATCGGCCGCCTGGAGTGGTTGAGCACGAACCTCCTCGACCTGTCGCGCATCGACGCGGGCATCTTTCCGCTCGACATGCGGACCGGCGACCTCCGGGACCCGATCCAGGCCGCGGTGCAGGCGCTCTCCGAGGTGGCGGTGGCGCGTGGGATCAGCCTCGACAGCAGCGTCCCGGCGGAACCGGTCGAGCTGCGCTTCGATCGAGAGCGCATGGTGCAGCTGCTCACCAACCTGGTCGGGAACGCGCTCAAGTTCACGCAGCGTGGGGGTGCCGTGTCGGTCCGGCTGTCGGACGGTGACGAGCCGGCCAGGATCGAGGTCCGCGATACGGGTCCCGGCATTCCGGCGGACGAGCTGCCCCGCGTCTTCGAGCGCTTCTACCGTGGCACGAATACTGGCGATGCGCGGGCATCGGGCAGTGGGCTGGGGCTGGCGATCGTGCGCTCCATCGTGGACATGCACGGCGGGGAGATCGAGGTCTCGAGCATCGTCGGCGAGGGCACGGCATTCACGATCATCCTCTCTGGCCCCCAGACAAAGGTCAACGAAACTTCACGAGACGGCCATCCTGTGCGCAATTCGGACCCCATAGCGTGATCGGTGCCCGCCCGGCGAGCAGCCCGTAACAGGATGAACCAGAACCGATGAGCACCCACGATTCGAACCGTACGCCCGATGGCGACCGCGATCCGACCGAGCCGGTCGAGATCCAGCGCTACGGTCCCACCCCATCGCGCGACCCGCGGCAGGCGAGCTGGCAGGCGGCACCTGCCTGGACGAGCCGGCAGCAGTACGCGACTGCCGCGCCGCCACCGCGCCGCCGCGGCCTGACGGCGATGCCGATCATTGCCATCGCGGTGGTCGCCGGCATTCTGTCGGGCGCGCTCTCGGCGGCCGCCGTGTCGAGCATGATGCGCGGACCGGCGACGCCGACCGGCCAGGTTGCGGCGACCCCCGACGCCGATAGCGTCAGCGACGTCCGCATCGACGAGTCGAGCGCGGTGATCGAGGCGGTCGACGAGGTGACACCGGCCGTCGTGACCATCCAGCGGGAGGGCGGCGGCCTGCTCGGCGATGCGAGCGGCACGGGCTCCGGCTTCATCTATGACCCGGAGGGCTGGATCGTCACCAATCGCCACGTCGTGCTGGACGCGGACGAGCTGATCGTCGTGCTCAACGATGGTCGCCAGTTCCCCGGGGAGGTCTACGGTCTCGACACCCTGACGGATCTCGCCATCGTCAAGATCGACGCGAGCGACCTGCCCACCACGCCGGTCGGCAGCTCGGCCAACCTCGAGCCGGGCCAAGTGGCGATCGCCATCGGGAATCCGCTGGGCTACGAGAACACGGTCACCACCGGCGTGGTTTCGGGCCTCGGTCGCCAGATCCGGGCCTCGGACGCGACGCAAACGAGCAGCGAGCAGCTCAACAACCTGATCCAGACCGATGCCGCCATCAACCCGGGGAACTCGGGTGGTCCGCTCGTCAACAGCGCGGGCCAGGTGATCGGCGTCAACACGGCCGTCAGCCAGAACGCGCAGGGCCTCGGCTTCGCCATCCCGATCGACGTGGCCAAGCCGATCATGCAGCAGGCGCTCGACGGCGAGGAGCTGGTCCGGCCCTGGATCGGCGTGTACTTCGTGGCGATCAACCCAGGGCTCGCGGCGGCCGAGGACCTGGAGGTCGACTACGGCGCGCTGATCGGCACCGCCGACGGCAGCGGCCAGGCGGTCTTCCCGGGAAGCCCGGCCGAGGAGGCCGGCCTCCAGTTCGGCGACATCATCGTGGCGGTCGACGGCGAGCAGCTCACCGCCGACACCGATCTGCCGACGCTGATCCTGCCGCACGAGCCCGGTGACAGGATCACCCTGCGGGTCCTCCGCGACAACTCGGCGCGCGAGGTCGAGGTCACCCTGGGAGAGCTGCCCGCCGACACCTGAGCCGGGAGTCGAATCCTGCTATTCGGGGCGGCGCCGCAGGAGCGCCGCCTCGACCGTGTCGAAGGCGCCGTCGATCGGCGCCTTCGGCTTGCGGACGCGGACCTCGACCGCATCCACCACCGTTGCATCGGTGGCGGCAAGGGTCGCGCGGGCGATCGCTCCGGCGAGGGCCTCGATCAGGTTGAACGATCGCCCCTCGACGATCGCACGAACCATCTCGAACAGGGCGGCGTAGTCCACCGTGGCGTCCAGGTCGTCACGATCCGCCGCCGCCGCAAGGTCCGCGTGGAGGACGAGGTCCACCCCGAACGGCTGCGGCGCTTCCTTCTCCGACTCCAGCACGCCGTGACGCCCCTCGAAGCGCATGCCGATCAGGCTGAGCCGATCAGGGAAGGTGCCCGGACTCATCGGCGCACCACCGCGTCGGCCACGCGCAGGGTCCGGGCGATGGGTGCGACGTCATGGACGCGCACGATGTCGGCGCCCGCCATCACCGCCAGCGCAGCGGTCGCGGTGCTGCCCTCCAGCCGATCATCCGGTCCCGCACCGCCGAGCAGGTCGCCAAGGAATCGCTTGCGGCTGCTCCCGACGAGCATCGGCAGCCCATCGAGCGACGCCTTCAGCTCCGCGAGCCGATGCAGGAGCTCGAGGTTGTCCTCGGTCGTCTTGCCGAAGCCGATCCCGGGATCGATGATCAGCCGGTCGCGGCTCACGCCGCGAGCCTCCGCGGCGGCCGCGGCCGCTCGCAGCCAGGCCACGACGGCACGGAAGACCCCCCGCGGGTAGCTCCCGCCGCCGTCGTCGTTGTGCATGAGCACCAGGTGGGCACCGGACGCCGCTGCCGCATCGGCGGTCCCCGGATCGCGACGCGCGGCCCAGACATCGTTGACGATACTGGCGCCGGCCTCGATCGCCGCCGCGGCCACGGTCCCCTTGCTGGTATCGATGCTGATGTGGACCCGGTCGCCGAGCTCGGTCGCCAGCGCCCGCACCACCGGCACGGCCAGGGCCGCCTCGGTGCCAGCGTCGACCTCCGGGTGGTCTCCGTAGGCATGGCGCGGGCGGGTCGACTCGGCGCCGACATCCAGGATCGTGGCGCCCGCGTGGACCATGGAGCGTCCCCGTGCCAGCGCCGCGCCCACGACCTCGCGAGAATCCCGTTCGCCGGTCACCAAACCGTCGCCCGAGAACGAGTCGGTCGTGAGGTTGATGATCCCCATCAGATGGGTCCGGTGGCCCCAGCGCAGCTCGGGTGCCATCTACGTGTCGTCGGCCATGCCGGTGATCATGCCCCGAACAGCCCCCACCAGGTAGAGCGAGCCCGCGACGACGACCGGGTCGCCCGATGCGCGACGCAGCGCCTCGGCCGGGGTGGCGGCGACCTGGGCGGCGGTTGCGCCGATCCTGCGCCAGATGCGTGCAAGGGCCTCGGGCGGGTGGGCACCCGGATCGTCGACTCGGGTGAACACGAACCGGGGATCGAGCGGAGCCAGCGCGCGCAGGACCGCGCTGACGCGTTTCGTGCGCATTGCGCCAAAGACGATGGTCGGTCGCGCCAGCCCGAGGTCGCGCACGGCGGTGGCGAGCGCCGCGGCCCCGGCCGGGTTGTGCGCGCCGTCGAGGAGCACGCGGCCCAGGCCGATGGCAGATCCGTCGAGCAGCTCGAGGCGTCCCGGCCAGCGCACCTCGACCAGGCCGCGACGCAGGCTCGGCTCGTCGACGCGGATGCCATGACGCGCCACCAATGCATCGAGCAGAGCGAGGGTGACGGCCGCGTTCTCGGCCTGGTGGGCGCCGATGAGCCCGATCCGCAGCTCGGGCATCTCACCGGAGGGCGTGGCGGCATCGACCACGATTCCGTCCCAGTCGACGTGGCGCAGCGCAACCCGGTACGGCCGGCGCGGCCCGGCGCGGCTCAGGGGCACGCCGAGTGCGGCGCACCGCTCCGTGATGGGTCGCAGGCCCCGTCCGGAGGCGCCGGTCACCGCCAGATTTCCGGGCTTGATGATCGCCGCCTTCTCTCCGCCGATGGCGGTGAGCGTGGTTCCCAGGTACGCCTCGTGGTCGCGCTGCACATTGGTGACGGCGGCAACGCCCAGGTCGAGCACGTTGGTCGCGTCGAGGCGTCCGCCCATGCCGACCTCCACGATCGCCAGGTCCACCGCGCGCCGAGCCAGCTCCATGATGGCGGCCGCGGTGAGCGCCTCGAACTCGGTCGGCGGTCCGACGGCCGTCGTGATCCGGTCGATCGCGGGCAGGACGCGCTGCACGGCCGCGGCGAAGTCGACGGCGCCGATGGGCTCTCCATCCAGTGCCAGGCGCTCGCGGTAGCTCACCAGGTGCGGCTTCGGCATGGTCCCGACGTGATGGCCGGCGGCGTTGAGGACCGATCGTGCCATAGCGACGACCGATCCTTTCCCGTTCGTTCCACCCACCAGGGCGCCGCGCAGTGCGCGCTCGGGATGCCCGAGCTCGGCCATCAGCCGCTCGACGCGCTCGAGCCCCATGCTGATCCCGAAGCGACCACGCTCGGTGAGCGCGGCGACCGCCTGCCGATACGTGAGGCGTGCGGGATCGGTCAAGCGGTCAGTCCGCGGCATCCTCGTAGAAGACGCAGTCGATGAACTGGCCGGTCAGGCACAGGTCGTTGACGTAGCCCGAGTCGAGATGCACGCCACCGCGCAGCTCGCATCGGCTCACGATGCCCTCCTGCTTCATCAGCGTCCGCATCAGCTGCGGGGCCTGGATCGGGATGCGTCCCTTGTCGCTGTTGGTGAGGTAGAAGTTCGGGCAATGATGTCGGCGCGGCTTCGAGTAGCCGAGGGGGACGCCGCGACGCCCGACGTGGACCTCGAGCGGCTCCGGAGTGCCCGCGAATCGCTTCTCGGCGATCACGCAGCGGCCCGGTGCGCACTCCTTGTCGTTGTGGCAGCACGCCCGGGCCGGGCCGACGCCCTCGACCGCCCAGAGCTCCCAGCACGGGCGGCGCAGGATGAAGGCCGGGCAACGATAGCGGATGGTGAGATCGCAGTTCTCGACCTCCCAGCACATCGTGCGCCGATCGGTCTCGCGGCGATCCGGCGCGAACGGGTCATGGACCTCGCGGCGCTCACCACCGGCTCGACGTTCGGTCTTGATGATCATCGGTGCTCGGGCAGCCCTCCTCGCGGGCGAGTGTAGCGGCTGCTCCGGATCGCGTGGCGGCGAGGGATCACGGGCCTCGGATCGGCGGGAAGGCCGGGTCAGTGTGGAGCGATGAACTGGCTGAGCCGCTCCTCCATGACATCCTGCGGCATGTAGCCGACGAGGCGGGCGGCCTCGCGGCCGCCCTGGAACACGATCAGGGTCGGTATGCTGAAGATGCTGTAGCGCATCGCCAGCTGCTGGTTCTCGTCGGTGTTCACCTTCGCGACCGCAATCCTCTCGCCGTGCTTGTCGCCGAAGCTCTCGACGACGGGCGAGACGAGCCGGCACGGGCCGCACCAGGGCGCCCAGAAGTCGACGAGAACGGGCTTGTCTGCGTTGAGAACCTCCGATTCAAAGGTCGCTTCATCGACCGAGATCGGGGCAGTGGTTGCCATGGCTGAACGAATCTGCCTCCCAAGCGTGGAAACGGAATGAGCCTCATCCTAGCACCGGCGCATCCGTGCAGCCGCTGGTGGGCCTAGGGCGCCGTCGGAGTCGGAGCCGGCGGCAGGATGGGCACCGGCGTCGGCACCGGCGTCGGCACCGGCGTCGGCACCGGCGTCGGCACCGGCGTCGGCACCGGCGTTGGCACCGGCACCGGCACCGGCGTCGGCGTCGGCGTCGGTGAAGGCGATGGGCTCGGCGATGGCGTCGGACCGCTGCTCACCACGAGATTCACCTGGCTTCCGGTGGCGACGGTATTGCCGGATGGGGGATCGCTGCGAATTACGGACCCATCCGGCACGTCCTGGTCGGGCTCGGTACTGATCTCGCCCACGACCAGATCGAATTCCCTCAGCGTCGCCTCGGCCTGCGGCTGCGTCTGGCCCCGCAGGCTCGGCACCTGGACCTCCTCCTCGCCGCTCGAGACGAAGACATCGATGGTGCCCCCCTCGGCGACCTGCTCTCCGCTCGCCGGCTCGCAGCGGATGACGCTCCCCTCGTCGATCTCCTCCGAGTTCTCCTGGCCCACCTCCGGCACGACGCCGAGCTCGGCGAGCTGTGCCCGCAGCGTCGGAAGGGCGACACCCTCGCACTCGGGCACCATCACGAGCTGCGCGGATGGACTGGGCGACGCCTCCGTTCCGCCGCGGAACAGCTGGACCGCCAGGAAGCCGATGGCGCCGAGCAGGATGACTCCGAGGACTGCCAGCAGCCAGATCCACCATGGTTGCCCATCGTCCCGCGGGCGCTCGTATGGCTCGGCCCGACGTGGTGGCGCGACCGGAGCGCGGTCGGCCGGCCGGGTGACGCGCGGCGGGACGTACACCGTCGGCTCCCCGCCCGGCGGGGTTGTGGCGAGAGCGACGCCGCCCGCTCCGGCGGCGAGCGGGCGCGCTGTGTCGGGGTCGCGTCGCCACACACGCAACGCCTCGGCGAATGCTCCGGCATCGGGGAATCGCTCAGACGGTTCACGCGAAAGGGCACGCATCAGGATCGCCTCGAGTCCTGGCGGCAGGGGATGGCCGATCGACGACGGCGTCGGGGCATCCTCGCTGAGCCGCTTGAGCGCCACGGCAGCAGCGGAGTCCGCCTCGAAGGGGCGACGGCCGGTGACCATCTCGAACAGGACGATGGCGAGCGCATAGACGTCCGATGCGCCGGTGACCTCGTCCCCGCGCGCCTGCTCGGGGCTGAAGTAATGAACCGATCCGAGCGTGGTGCCGGTCACGGTCATCGAGGCCTCGGCCACGGCGCGGGCGATGCCGAAGTCGGTGACCTTCACGTCGCCGGCGTCGGTGATCAGGATGTTGCCCGGCTTCACGTCACGGTGCACGATCCCCTTGCGGTGGGCCACCTCCAGCGCCCCGGCCACGCCGATCGCGACCCGCACCGCGTCGTCGACCGAGAGCGCCCCACGGTCCTGCAGTACGGCGGACAGGTCGCGTCCCTCGATGAGCTCCATGACGATGTACTGCTCGCCATCGGCCCCGTCGGTGCCGTAGTCGTAGACGCTGACGATGTTGGGATGCGAGAGGCCGCCGGCAGAGCGCGCCTCCTGCTTGAAGCGGGCCGAGAAGCCGGCATCGGCGCTGAACTGGGGCCGAAGCAGCTTGACGGCGACCTCGCGGTCGAGCTGCTCGTCGACGGCGCGCCAGATCGTGGCCATACCGCCTTCGCCGAGCGGAGCGATGAGGCGGTATCGGCCGCTGATCAGCCTGCCGATCATCTCCACGTGCGGGTCAGTCTCGCAGGTCGAGGCCGCGGATGTAGGAGCGGAACTCGTCCGCGTCGGCCGACTCGAGACCCACCGCGACATTCGCCATCAGCCAGCCGAGCCGGGTGCCCGCATCGTGGCGGGTGCCCTCGAACTGGTAGCCGAAAACCGGCTGCTCCTGGATCAGCGAGCGGATGGCATCGGTCAGCTGGATCTCGCCTCCCGCGCCGCGGTTGGTCTGCTCGAGGACATCGAAGATCTTCGGTGTCAGGACGTAGCGACCCAGCACTGCGAGGTCCGAGGGAGCGTCGTCGACCGATGGCTTCTCGACCAGGTTGCGGATCTCCACCAGGCGGCCCTCCTCGCGGACCGGCTCCAGAATGCCGTAGCGGCTCACATTCTCGCGAGGGACGCGCTGCACGGCGACGACCGATCCCCGATGGGCAAGATGCGCGTTGATCAGCTGCTTGGTGACCGGCTCTCCGCTCGGGTTGAGCATCACGTCGTCCGAGAGCAGGACCGCGAACGCCTCGTCGCCGACGAGATCCTTGGCCATCAGCACGGCGTGTCCGAGCCCGAGCTGCTCGCGCTGGTGGACGAATGCCACCGTGCCGAACTCGCTGATGCGCCGAATGGTGCGCAGCATCTCGATGTCGCCGCGCTCCTCGAGCCAGCGCTCCAGCGAGGCGTTGGAGTCGAAGTGGTCCTCGATCGCGCTCCGGCCGGTGGCGATGACGATGATGATCTGGTCGATCCCGGAGGCGGCGGCCTCCTCGACGGCGTACTGGATGATCGGCCGGTCGACGAGTGGCATCATCTCCTTCGGGATCGCCTTGGTGGCCGGGAGGAAGCGGGTGCCGAAGCCCGCTGCGGGCAGGACGGCCTTTCGGACGCGCACGATGATCTCGGGTGCTCCTTGCTGCGGGTTCAGCCTGGTCGGCGCGGCAGCGTCCTCGCTCGGACGCGCGCGGCGGCGAATCGGTGTCTCGTTGGGGACGCCAGTATAGCAACCGGCGTTGCACGCACCCCATGGCGGACCCGGACGGTACAATCGCGCGGCCGATGATCAAGTCGCTCGCCAGAACCTTCCGGGGCCCAAGCCGCGATCCACGGATGGCCTACATCAGCCGGCCCATGCCCCGTGACCTGCGCGACGAGGATGTCGTCGAGGCGCTGGAGCTGGCCCTGGGGGCCTACCCCAATCCGGCGTACCTGGTCGAGACGCTGCCGCCCGCGCTGAAGCAGGTGACCGGGCGCGACCTCCAGGTGATGGACCGATCCGTGCGCGACGTCACCGGAGCCTTCACCAGGGTGCAGGTGATGATCCGAGACGGCGATGTTGGGCGCTGGCCCGGCTACGACTCGATGTCGTATCCGCTGCTCTCCCCATCACCGAAGGCCGAGGAGACCCGCGCCGCCATCGCAGCCGCGGACGGATCCGGTGACGCGCCGGAACGGCCATCGGGACCGAAGCTCGGCTGGGAGCCCCCGCCGCCGGCGCGCCGCTGATGGGCCGTCAGAACGTTCCGCGCGACCAGTGGCTGGAGCTCGGCCACGAATGTCCGCGCTGCGGCGAGCAGATCTCCGAGGCCGACGTTCATGCCTGGCGCCCGATGCCGGAGGATCCGAAGCTCCTTCTCCTCTACTGCCGCAACTGCGGCGACCGCGTGGAGATCAACCACATCTGACCGGTCCTGGTGGCCCGCTGGTCGCTCGTGCCTGTTCGCCGGGAAGCTCACGGCGCCTCTCCAGGTGGGGAAATCTCCGGCATCGGTCTCGAGCCTGACGCAGGCGTGGGGAGTGTTTCATGGGCTTCTTCGGGAAATCTGGTGCCCCCAAGGGGATTCGAACCCCTGATCTCCACCTTGAAAGGGTGGCGTCCTAGGCCTCTAGACGATGGGGGCGCTGACGTCGCCAGAGCCCCAATCGTACCAGCGGCCCATCACCATGGCGTGCTGCGCAACCTCAGCCGAGGACGAAGAGCAGGAGCAGGATCAGGAGCAGGGCGACCGCCACCGCCGCCACGAGCGCCATGAGGCCACCGCCGATGGCGATCAGCACCGACTGCCCGTGACTGCGCTGGCGGGCCGCTCGACTCCCCCAGATCCAGCCCTGGCTGTAGAGGAAGAGGCCGATGAGCGTGCCGAGGACTCCGGCGCCGAGCAGCGCGAGCACCGACATATCGGAGTCACGTCCCAGCAGGGCAAGGGCGGCGAGGGCGCCGGCGATGATCAGGCCCACGATCCCGATCACGACGTTGCGCAGGAGTGGATGCATCGGCGCGCCATTCTAGACGGTGCCGAGCACGCGATCGCTCGAGGGGTTGGCGGGCGGGTACGCAACTTGCTTTGGAAGGTCGAAGCGCGATAGCCCGTACACCGAACAGCAAGGAGGCGCCAGATGCCCGAGCGCCGCGGCACCGACCAGGATGGCTCCACCAACGAAGGCAACATGAGCGTCCGCGAGGCCGGTCGCAAGGGAGGGAAGACGACTCGTGCGCGATACGGGCCCGAGTTCTTCCAGGAGATCGGCGCCAAGGGCGGCAAGGCCGTCAGCGAGCGTTACTCGAACGAGCATTTTCGAGAGATCGGCCGCAAGGGCGGCCGGCGAGTGGCCGAGCTGATCGCGCGTGCGAAGCGGCTGGAGCCCGATCAGCCTGAGTAGCGCTCCTCCTTCCACGGATCGGCGTCGTTGTGATACCCGTTGCGCTCCCAGAAGCCCGGGCGGTCCTCGGCGCTGAGCTCGATGCCGCGTAGCCACTTGGCGCTCTTCCAGAAGTACGGCCCCGGCACGATCGCCCGCAGCGGATAGCCGTGCTCGGCGCTGAGAGGCTCGCCGTCGTAGCTCCAGGCCAGCAGGCAGCTCGGCTGCATGGCGGTCTCCAGCGGCACATTCGAGGTGTAGCCGCTTTCCGCGTGGAAGATGACGAACCGCGCGGTCGGCGTCGGACGGGCGACCTCGGCGATGTGGCGGAATGCGACGCCCTCCCAGCGTGTGTCGAGCTTCGACCAGCGCGTCACGCAGTGGATGTCGAGCGTCTGCTCCGCGACGGGCAGTGACCGGAACTCCGCCCACGCTAAGCTGAACGGCTCCTCCACCTCGCCCCAGACGCGGAAGTCCCACCCCGACAGGTCGCCGTACTCGGGTACTCGCCCGAAGTGGAGGACGGGAAACTTCTCGGTGAGCACCTGGCCAGGCGGCACGCGTTCGGCAAGCTCCGGCGGCACGTTGCGCTTCTGCCACGGGAAGACCATCGGCGTCAGCGTGATCGGTTCTCGACCCGAAATCAAGCCCCGGCTACGAGTCTGCCCTCTGGCGAGCCCGTCGCTCTCGATGTCGCATGTCGAGCCGCTCTCGACGTCGGGCATCGGACATGTCCCGGGCACCGATCACGACGCACAGCAGCACGCCACCGATGAGGAACAGTCCCGCCATTCCCGGCGCGAACATCTCGACGGGGACGAAGGCGGAGGCGGGGGTGTTCGGATCGAGCACGATCGGCGGTGCGGGCGGGGATCCAAACGCCCAATAGCCGAGCTGCACGATCAGTCCGATCCCGATCATGAGCAGCCCGATCTCGATCCAGCGGTGATGGATGATGAGGGCGACGCTGCCGATGACGACCGTGATCCAGGCCGCCGCGACTCCAAGATCCAGGGCGATCAACCAGACGACGCCGATGGCGGCACCCAGCAGGAAGATGCCTGCCGAGACCCGGTCGAACTCGCCGATGAATGCGCGCAAGGTTCTTCTCCCTGCGAACATCGTACGCCTCGTCCGCGTCCCCGCCTAGACTCGACCCGGCATGGCACCGCCCGTCTCGAGTCCGTTCTCCGATCTCGCGGCCACTGCCGAGGCGGTCGGCCGGACGAGGAGCAAGAACGCCAAGCGCGACCTGCTCGGCGTGTACCTGCGGGAGCTTCCGGTCGATGACCTGGTGCCAGCCTGCGCCTTCTTTGCCGGCCGCCCCCTCGCTGATCCGACCGCAAAGCTGGGCATGGGATGGGTCCAGCAGGGCGCTGCCCTGGCCCGCGCCAGCGGCGCCGACGAGGACGCGACACGCACGGCGTACCTGCGCCACTCGGATTTCGGCGATGCGGCGGCGGAGCTCATGGCCGGTGCCGAGCCATCCGGCGCGTCGCTGACGGTGGCCGACGTGGCCGGAACCTTCGCAGCCATCGCGACGGCCGGAGGGTCAGAGCAGCGTGTCGGCCTCCTCCGGGATCTCTTCGAGCGTGCCACCGCGGCGGAGACGCGGTTCATCGGGAAGATCTCGTCCCGCGAGACGCGGATCGGCCTGCGGGAAGGGCTCCTCGAGGAGGCGGTCGCCACCGCGTTCGGTGCCGACCTGACGGCAGTCCGGCGAGCGCACATGCTGACCGGCGAGATCGGCGAGGCCGCGGTGCTGGCGCGCGACGATCGCCTGGGCGAGGCCTCACTCCACCTGGGGCGGCCGATCCGCTTCATGCTCGCCACCCCGGTGGCCGATGCCGCCGAGGTCATGCGGCGCGTCGGCGACGAGGCGTGGATAGAGGACAAGTACGACGGCATTCGCGCTCAGCTGCACCTGGAGGCCGATGGGACCGTCCGCCTCTTCAGCCGTGACCTCAACGATGTGACGCGCTCGTTCCCCGAGATCGTCGAGGCCGCCGCGGCGCTGCGCACGGATGCGCCGCTCGTCATCGATGGGGAGCTGGTCCCGTGGCGGCAGGGTGCGGTGCTGGACTTCGCGTCGCTCCAGACCCGGCTTGGACGCGTGCGCCCGTCGCGCCAGCTTCTCGACGAGGTGCCGGTGGTGCTCGTGGCGTTCGACCTGCTGCATGCCGGCGGTGAGGACCTGCTCGAGACGCCGCTGCGCGAGCGTCGGTCTCGGCTCGGGGCGCTCTCCCTGCCGGATTGCACGGGTGAGCGGCTGCTGTTGGCGCACCTCGCCTCCGCCACCTCGCCCGCCGAGGTGGACCGCCACTTCGACGACGCGCGCGAGCGGCACAACGAGGGGCTGATGATCAAGGACCCCGACTCCGTCTATCAGCCCGGACGTCGAGGGCTCGGCTGGCTGAAGCTCAAGAAGGCGCTCGCCACGCTCGATTGCGTCGTGGTCGGCGTCGAATGGGGACACGGCAAGCGGCGCGGCGTGCTGTCGGACTACACCTTCGCCGTCCGCGAGACCGATGCGCCCGATGCGCGGCTGCTGACGATCGGCAAGGCCTACACCGGGCTGACCGACGCCGAGATCGCCGAGATGACCGAGCGCTTCCACGCGATCACGCTGCAGGACTTCGGGCGCTATCGGTCCGTGGTGCCGGAGGTGGTGGTCGAGATTGCGTTCGATCGAATCATGCGCTCGGCGCGCCATCGGTCCAGCTTCGCCATGCGCTTCCCGCGTATCGTCCGCATTCGCGACGACAAGACGCCGGCCGAGATCGACACGCTGCCCGCCGTCGAGACTCTCTTCACCGACCAGGCGACCGGCAGGATCCTCCTCGCCACCGGGTCGGGCGGCGAGACCGAGCGCATCGCCGCGACCGGCGAGGCGGAGAGCTGAGCTAGCATCAGTGCATGAGCCAGTCCGAGCTTCCCGAGCACGTCGCCCGGAATCGTGCGTACTGGGACGAGGTCAACGCACCGCTGTACGCGCCTCATGGGCGCAAGTCATGGGCCACCGACGAGATCACGTGGGGCATCTTCGGGGTTCCAGAGACGCAGCTTCGCGTCCTGCCGGACAAGCTGAAGGGCATGGATGTCGTGGAGCTCGGCTGCGGGACGGCGTACGTGTCAGCCTGGCTTGCACGGCGGGGGGTCCGCGTGACCGGGATCGACAACTCGGAGGAGCAGCTCAAGACCGCTCGCGCCCTCCAGGACGAGCACGACCTCCACTTCCCGCTCATCCACGGCAACGCCGAGTCGACCGGCCTGCCCGACGAGAGCTTCGACCTTGCCATCAGCGAGTACGGCGCCTCGATCTGGGCCGATCCGTATCGCTGGATCCCTGAGGCCGCCCGCATCCTTCGACCCGGCGGCGAGCTGAGCTTCCTCGTCAACGGCACGCTCTGGGTGCTCACCGTGCCCGAGACCGACGACGAGGGCCCGGCCGCCGATCGGCTCCTGCGTCCGTACTTCGGGATGCACCGATTCGAGTGGCCGGGCGAATCGGGCGTCGAGTTCTACCTCGGGTACGGGGATTGGATCCGGTTGTTGCGCGCCAACGGCTTCGAGATCGTCGACCTCATCGAGATCCAGGCACCCGAGGGCGCGGAGAGGGCGCAGCTGGTGGACCCGGAGTGGGCGCGCAGGTACCCGGCCGAGCAGATCTGGAAGGTGCGCAAGGCCGAGCGAGCCGACTAGTCCCGCGTGGAGCCGCTCAGGCCGACGGTCGGGTCGGGGAGGTCGAAGCGGACCGGGGCAGCGGCGCGTCGGCAGCATCCAGCACGGTGGCCAGGAAGGCCGCGGCAGCCTCCGGATCGAGGCGTCGCGTGCGACCGATCGAGTTGCCCCACCACGGCCCGTTGTCAAGCGTGACGATCTCGTCGTCCGGCGCCTCGAGGGTCACCCGCGACGCTCGCAGTGGGAAGGCCACCGTGCCGCGCACCGGGACGTGCGGCATCCCAGACTCGGATGCCCATCGGCCGACGCCCTCCGCGAGGGCGACGGCCTCGAAGCTCGGATTGGTCCGACAGCGGATCCACCCGCCCCGGCGGCCGGCATGGAACTCCCAGGCCCGGCCGCGGACCCGGTAGCGCCCCTCCCAGTCACGGACCGTCAGCGCGCGGATCCCGGCCGGTCCCAGGAGCAGGCCATCCAGCCGAGCCGCGTCCCGGACGGGCAGCCGCGGGCTGAGGACGAGGGCGTAACTGTCATCGAAGATCGGCGCCAGGAGCGACTCCAGCAACTCGGCGGCCGATCGCAGACGGTGGGACGACATGGCGCGTCCGAGCCAGGCGACGCCGACGCCGAGACCGACGGCGGCCGTGCTGGCCATGACGCCGGTGGCCGCCACGGTGGGTCCGCCCGCGAGGAGAGCCAGCTCAGCGGCCAATACGCCGGTCGCGAGCATGCTGAGCGCCAGTAGCAGCGGCCGGCGTCGCCGATGCCTGGCGAGCATGGCCGGGCGGATTATCCGCATCGTTCCGTCGCCCGCTCCGCTAGCCTACCGGCATGCCGATCACCATCACCGCAAGCGTCGACCCTGCTCGCAGCCGGGTCGAGGCTCGAACCGAGCACGAGCATCGCATCAGCATGGACGCCGATCCGCCGGAGGGCGAAGACTCCGCCGCGGGGCCGAAAGAGGCGCTGCTGGCGGCGCTGGCGGGATGCACCTCGATGGACGTGGCGAGCCTCCTGCGCAAGAAGCGGCAGGTCGCCGAGACCTACGAGATCGAGGTGAGCGGAGAGACGACGGATGCGCACCCCAGGGTCTTCACCACCATCACGGTCGAGCACCGGCTGAGCGGCGCGGTCGAGGCGGAGGCGTTGCGCCGGTCGATCGAGCTGTCGGCGACTCGCTACTGCCCGGTCAGTGCGATGCTCTCGGCGGTCGCCACGATCGAGCATCGGTATCAGCTCACCTCGGAGGATGGAACCAGCCAGGAGGCTCTCGTCGTAGTCACCGGGCCATCCGGCGCGCACGTTTCGGAGGATCGGCCGGTCCCCGTTCACGACGCCGTGCGGAGCTCCTGACCTCGGTCGAGCGCCTGCTCGACCGCGGCGCGGAACGCGTCGAGATCGAATGGCTTCGCGACGACCGGACCGATCGAGGCAAGCTCTGCGAGTCGTTCGCGACTGGCGGCCGAGACGATGATCGCGGGGATTCCCGGCCAGGCGCTGCGCAGCAGCTCGGTGATGTCGCCGCCGTCTCCGTCGGGCAGCATGACGTCCACGACCATGAGATGCGGCAGTGCGACGTCCATCAGGTCGCCCAGCTCGACGATCCGCGTGCAGGTGATCACCACGAATCCCATGTCGCGCAGCAGATCGGCCTCGAGGGCTGCGATATCGGGGTCATCCTCGAGGACGTAGGCGCGGAGGGCCGTGGGGTGGTTCATTGGCGACAGTTTCACCGGGCCGGCGCCAGAGGTCCATGGTACCGATGGGCTACCCGGGCGACTTGCAGCGGGGTTGTACCATCAGCGCCCGCGTTCGAGCACCGCATGGCACCGCGGCGCTGAGCACGCTGAACAGGAGCACGAGACGTCCTATGGCGCGATCGATGTGGCGGGGGGCAATCCAGTTCGGATTGGTGACCATCCCGGTGAAGCTGTACCTGGCGACCGAGCAGGGCGGCATCGGCTTCAACCTGCTCCATGCCAGCTGCCTGAACCGGATCCAGATGAAGGTCTACTGCCCGTACCACGACGAGGTCATCTCGCGATCGGAGACGGTTCGCGGGTACGAGTGGAGCAAGGGCAAGTACGTCGTCGTGACCGAGGAGGACATCGACTCGGTTCCGCTGAAGACGATGCGCGCCATCGAGATCGAGATGTTCGTGGCGGCCACGCGCGACAACCAGGGCACGCAATTCGTGAAGCAGGCCTATTACCTGGAGCCGGAGCAGATCGGCGCCAAGGCGTTCTACCTCCTCAAGTCGGTGCTCGCGGAGCAGAGCAAGAGCGCCATCTGCAAGATCGTTCTCAAGGATCGTGAGCAGCTGGCGGCACTCAACCCGTTCAGCAATAGCATGCTGCTGACGACGCTGCATTGGCCGGATGAGGTCCGCTCCATGGAGGAGCTCAACCTGCCGGAGGACCAGATCGAGATCAAGGCCTCCGAGAAGAAGATGGCCGAGCAGCTGGTCGCCAGCATGACCGGCGACTTCAGCGCCGATGAGTACCACGACGACTACCGACAGGCGCTCATGGCAGTGATCGAGCGCAAGGTGGCGGGGGAGAAGCCTGAGCCGGCAACCCGGACGGAGCCGACCAATATCACCGATCTCATGGCGGCCCTCGAGGCCTCGGTGGCCGCGGCTCGTTCGGATCGCAAGGCGGCCAAGGCCGAGGCGGTTGACGAGGAGGCCGAGGCACCTCGCCAGCGCCGACGCAAGACGGCCTGACGCGGCGGGCCGTGCCCGGACAGCAGCTCGACCTGTCGATCCCGCCCATCGATGGCGGTCGCCTCCCGGCGCGCGTGGCGCCGATGCAGCCGGGCGAGGGGATCGCCCCGTTCGACGATCCGGCCTACCTGTTCGAAGCGTGGTGGCCCGGGATTCGCGCCCAGGCCTGGATCGAGGACGGCCTCCTCACTCGCCTGCGAGCCGAGGGCCTGGCCGATGCGCTGACGGCCTTCGGGGAGCTCGTCGAGGAGCTGCCCGAGCGTCTCATGGAGGACGGCGTACTGCTCGACGGATGGCTGCTGGCGCTCGACGAGGGCGGTTGGCTCGATACGGAGCTGCTCCGGCGCAGGCTCGCGGGGGACCGTCACGCAGGCCGCCCGGCGTTCGTCGCCTCGGACCTGTTGTGGAGCGGCGGCAGCGACTGGCAGCGGCGCCCGTTCGCGTCGCGTCGCCAGCGGCTCCAGGCGGTGCTGCTCGACGGCGACCGCTGCGTTGTCTCCCACGCACTGCGCGGCGAGGGGACCCTGCTGGCGGAGGCGTTGGCCCGCTTCGGGTTGGACGCCATCTCAGCTCGACGGCTCGACGCCCGGTATCGAGCCGGCAATGCGGGGGACGCGTGGTTGCGCGTGCCGCTCGTTCCGGAGCCCGTCACCGAGCGGCCCCGGTTGGCCCTCATCCAGAGGCTGCCGCTGCCGGACGATCCGGCCTAGGGCAGGATCCGCTGGAGCGTCCACGGAAACGGAGGACGCGTGGCCAGGCGAACGGCCGAGCGCACGAAGCCGTCGAGCGGGTAGGCCCGGAAGCTGCCGATGTCGAACACCACACGCGGGACGGGGACCGTGAGGTTGCGCTCGGGAAACGGCCGCCCCCGGACCGTTGACGCCACCTCGGCCGCATGGTCGATCGGCATCTCCCACGCGTCGCGCAGGATGACGTTGATGTCGTGGGTCCGGATGTCATCGGGTCGCTCATCGAGCGCCCGCGCCAGCCATCGTTCCGCCTCGGCTCGCTGACCGACCGCCGCATGCGCCAGCGCTCGGACCGCGGGATCCGCAACGTCGCCCGGCTGGATCGCCTCGCCGGTGGCATGACGCGCCAGCAGCAGGTTGAGCTGCCACGACGCATCGGAAATGTCGGGGATGGTCCCCGCTCCGATGGCGACCGTTCGCGGCCACTCGACCACGAACGAGGTCGCCGGCTGGGTGAGGAGCGAGAGCCGGTACGCCCCGTCGGCGGCCTCCGTTGCGCCGAGGCGATCCAGGACGAGCGCCGCGTTGAGCAGCTCCGGCGCGGAGTTCCGCGCCGTGGCGGCCGCCCTGTCCGCCGCCTCACGCGCGCAGCTCGCGTCACCACCGACCTCGCAGAGCAGCGCCAGATTGGTCCAGGCAGTCGCATCACCGGGGTTGTGCCGCGTGGCTTCCTCGGCGGCGGCGACCGCGAGTTCCGAGCGTCCGGCCCCCTCGGCGGCCACCGCCAGGGCACGCGGGCCGGCGGGATGCCATCGGTCGATCTCCACCGCTCGCGCCAGCCCGTCGGTCGCTCCGCCCCAATCGGCGTGCACCGCCCGGTCGATGCCGGCGCGGTAGGCGATCGCCCCGGCATCGGCGACGATCATGGCCCCGACCAGCACGACCGCGATGGCACCCGAGCCGCCGAGGACGCCGGCGCGTTGCCAGCGCCGTCCAAACCGGATCGGCGCCCAGGTGACGGCGCCCGCGTCAAGGAGCGCCACGGCGACGAGCAGGATCGCCAGCAGGTTGAAGCCCGGGAGGAAGGTGAGGTCCTCGAACAGGCCGCCGATGCCGAGGCCGACCAGCACGACCGCCGACGTTCGCCCGACTCGCGTCCGGCTGCGCCACGGGCCGGCGACGACGGCGATGGTCCCGACCAGGAGCAGGGCGGCGGCGAGCCCGACGACCCCGGCGTCACCGAGCACGCCGAGGGGAAGGTTGTGCGAATGCGGCTGGCGAACCGGATAGGAGAAGTCGGCGGCGGCCGCCTGGCGGGCGTAGGGCATGAACCCGGGGCCGATGCCGAGGAACGGATCGCTGCTCCACGCCGCGAGGGTGTCGCGCCACAGGCCACCGCGATAGAGGAGCGAGGTCACCGCGGTGAGGCGCGGCAGCACGAGCAGCAGCACCAAGACGCCGGCGGCGATCGCGCCGCCGCCCAGCGCCAGGCCCCGGGGCGTCAGCCGTCGGGGGACCCGGACTACGTGGCGCTGCCGCCACGCCCAGGGGAGAACCCCGATCGCCACGCCGCCGGCAATCGCCAGCCAGGCGGAGCGCGATCCCGACAGGACGACGAGCGGGATGCCGACCACCACCAGGCCGATGCGCACCGCCTGCCGCAGCCATGGTGGGTCGATCAGTCCCGCCAGCGCCCACGCCGGGATCAACACGAAGGGCGGCACCGCGACCGACCCGAACGGCGTCACCTCCGATGGCAGACGCAGTGGTGGCAGGCCCGGTGCGCCGACCGCGACCCACTCGATGCGACGCGCCAGGAGTGTTGCGAGGGTCGGAATGCAGACGAGCAGGATCGGCACACTCGTCACCAGGCCGACCCAGCTCGGGCGATGCCGCACCGCCAGCAGGGCGACGGGCAGCATGGCGGCGAAGGCGACGATGGCCCCCATGGCTCGCAGGCTCATGCCGACGTTGACCGCGCTCACGGTCGCCAACCCGACGGCGGCAAGCAGTCCGAGCAGCGGCAGGTCGAGTGGGGTCCGCGGCATCGGGTGTCGACGGAGGGCGAGCGCGCCGACGCCGAGGATCGTGCCGATGGCGAGGAGATGGAGGATGAGCTGAGCGCGTGCGTCCCACAGCGCGCCGTCCCAGCCCAGGTAGCCGAAGACGGCGAGTGCCGTACCCAGCGCGAGCCACTCGAGCGCAGAGCGGGCACGAGCCCAGGCGATCGCTTCGGTGCGCCTCATCCTCGGGCGTCGAGGCGATCGAGCGCGTGCTCGAGCTTGGAGCGCGGTTCCGGGACGAGGCCCTGGATGGTGGCCAGCTCCTCGGCAAGCGCGTCGAGCTCGGAGCCGGCGTCCGGCGACGATGCGTCGAGCTCGAGCTCGACCACGAACAGATCGCCGAGGTCGATGCCATCGACGCTCATTCGCACGCGATCGAGGGTGAGCGTTCCTATCGACGTGCCGTCTGCCAGCGCCACGCTGCGCTCCGTACGCTGCTGGTCGAGACGCAGCCGCTCGGCGAGCGGCCGGCCCGCGCGAAGCGTGGCGAGCAGGTCCAGCGCCGGGCTCGACGGCCAGGCGTCCGGGTCGATCATCGGCGTCGCCGGACCCTCGATCTCCGGCCGTCGGTGGTACCAGCCCGCACGCTGCTCGTCGGGCGGTCCCTTCAGCGAGATCCTGGTCGTTCCCTCTCGCGACCGGAGGCGGCAGGCCCAGCGGACGGCCGCGAGCCGACCGTCGGCGGTGTCGAGGTACCGATCGATCTCCAACACGGCGCGTGGGCTCCCGAGAACCGCACGGCCGAGCCGCGGGCATGCGGCCAGTGCAGCGAGCGGTTCGGCTGATGCGGCGCGGAACCTGGCCTCGATTTCAGTCGGCATAACGCGCGGCCGCGTCACGCACTGCCCCGGCGACATTCTCGCGCAGCGAGGGCGGCTCGAGGACCTCGACCCCATCTCCCCAGGACAGGATCCATGGCCTGATCTCGACCGTGCCGGCCACCGTCACCGTCAGCTCCACACCGCCGTCCTCGAGCTCGATCAGCTCCTGCGATCGATGCCAGACCGCCTCCCGCACCCGGTGCGCCACCGAGGTGTCGAAGCGCAGCCGCACCCGTTCGGTGGGAGTGGATTCGGACGACCAGATGCCCCACGAGTTGGCGAGCCAGGCGTCCGGGTCGAACGTCGCGGGGATCTCGTAGCGATCAGTCGTGAGCGTGGCGCTGCGGATGCGCTCGACCTTGTACGTCCGCATCGCATCGGCCGGCTCATCGAACCCGATGAGATACACGCTCCGCAACGCCGCATCGGGCTCAAGAAAGTACGGGTGCACGCGGGTCCGCTTCTCGACGCCGGTGCCCGGGTCGTAGGTCAGCTCCACGACGCGGCCCTCGGCCCAGCCACGAGCCACCGCCGCGAAGCTGCGGGTGAACGGCTCGTTCGACTCATGGTCGGCGGCGGCGAGCATCGTCGTCGCCACGTGCCGCGCGATCGGCTGCGGCAGCGCGTCGGCAAGCTTCGTGAAGGCGCTCACCACCGCGGCGTCGTACTGGTCGCTCCAGCGCGCGATGAGCCGGGAGGCAAGGAAGAGGACGATGGCCTCCGGCACGGAGAGCCGCAGCGGCGGCAGGAAGAACTTGCGGTCGATTCCGTAGTGACCGCGACCGGCCTGGAAGACCGGGACACCGAGCTCCTCGTCCAGGGCGTTGATGTCGCGGTACACGGTCCGGGTCGTCATGCCGGTGAGCCGGGCGATCTCGCTGACCGCCACCCCGCTCTCACCGCTGCCGCGCGAGTACAGGATCGAGGCCACGCTGAGCAGGCGTGCCAGGCGGTCGCGCTTGCGGCCGATGCGCTCGTCGCCCCCTTCGTGATCCCATCCGTCCCACTCGTCCGTCTCGGTCATGGCGCGGCTCCGGTGGCCGCCGGCCGCGACGGGTCGGAGGACCAGTCGCTCCACGAACCCTCGTACAGGCGCGCCCCCGTGTATCCGGCCAGCTCCAACGCCAGCAGGTCGTGAGCGGCGGACAGGCCGGACCCGCAGTAGCCGATCGTCGGCCGGTCCGCGGCCCCCAATCGCGTGTAGCGTTCGCGGAGCGTCGCCGGGGAGAGGAAGCGTCCGTCCTCCCCGAGGTTCTCGGCGAATGGGGCGCTGACCGCGCCGGGGATGTGACCGGCACGCGGATCGATGGGCTCGAGCTCGCCGCGATACCGCTCGCCGGCGCGTGCGTCGAGCAGCAGCGTGCCGCCATCCAGGCGTTCGGCGACCTGGTCCGCGCTCACGACGTCGTCGCATGGCGTCCCCGGCGTCCAGGTCGAATCCGCGTGGCTCGGCGCATCGCCCGTCAGTGGCAGCCCGGCATCGGTCCAGGCGTCCACGCCGCCGTCGAGCACCGCGCATGCACCGTCATGGCGGAAGTGACGGAAGAGCCACCAGAGGCGGGCCGCGATGCTGCCGCCGGCGTCGTCATAGGCCACCACGACATGCTCGTCACCGATGCCCGCCGCGCCGAGGATGCGCGCGAGCTTCCCCGAAGCCGGGATGGGGTGCCGGCCCGGCCCCGCGCCGGGTGAGCTCAGCCCTTGATCGGCATCGAGGAAGACGGCAGCCGGAAGGTGGCCTGCCTCGTAGCGCTCTCGCCCGGGCGGTCCGGTGAGCGACCAGCGGACGTCCGCGACACGCAGCGAGGGATCGTTGAGGTGGGCCGCCAGCCAGTCGACGTCGACGAGCGGGCCCGGCAGGCGCAGCACGGGCCAATGGTAGCCGTCGCGCACGACGCCCGGCCAGTCCGCTCCAGGGTGTGCGCCTGCTGCGATCAGGTCAGGTAGAAGAAGGCGATCGCCAGGATGACGTACACGCTTACGAGCTGCAGCCCTTCCACCCAGTTGGATTTGCCGTCCAGGGCGATGTAGGCGGCGATCAGGACGCCGACCGCGACCGCGACGACCTCGAGCGGGGTGAAGACGAGCGTCAGCGGGTTGCCGACGATGAGGCCGAAGAAGACGAGCACCGGTGCGGCAAAGAGCGCGATCTGGGTGGCCGAGCCGATCGAGGTGATCAGGCTGAAGTCCATCTTGTTCTTGTAGGCGAGGGTGATGCCGACGACATGCTCCGCCAGGTTGCCGATGACCGGGATGACGATGATGCCGATGAAGAACTCGCTGATCCCGAGCGAGGCCACGGCCGGCTCCAGCGTGTGGACCAGCACCTCGGAGGCGAAGGTCAGCGCCGCGGCGGAAGCGAGGAGGACGCCGAGGGAGAACTTCCAGCTCCAGTCGGGGACCTCCTTCGGCGCATGCATGGCGGTCGGTGACTCGGGCGAGCGCAGGAAGAACCATGTCTGCGCCGCGTACGTGATCAAGAGGAGTATCGCGACCCCGATCGTGAGCGCCTCGACCCGGAAGAATTCCGGATCGCCGGGCGCGGTGCCCTCCCCGCCGCCGATCAGATACGCGAAGGTCGCCGGGACCACGAGACCGATGGTGGCGAGGATGAGCGACGCAGCGTTCATGCCGGTGGCCTCCGCGTCGTACGACTGGATCCCGTTCTTGATGCCACCGACAAGGAGCGAGGCGCCCAGGACCAGGAGCAGGTTGCCGACGATCGATCCGGTGAGCGAAGCGTGGACGAGCTCGATCTTGTTATCCAGGATCAGGAAGGCGGCGATGATGATCTCGCCGACGTTCCCCACGGTCGCATTCATGATGCCGCCGATGCGCGGTCCGGCCGCGATGCCGAGCTGCTCGGTCGCATGGCCAAGCGTGTAGGCAAGGCCCAGGATCGTCAGGGCCGCCACGCCGAACGTCAGTGTGTCATCGGCACCGAGCAGCCGGAGGGCCAGGGTGACGACCGTGCCACCGATCGAGATGGCGTAGGCGATCCTGCCGAACATGGCGGCATGGTACCTGTCCCGCTCAGGGGTCGGCGCGCAACGTCATGAGCTCTCGCTCGACACGAGCGCGGTCGGCCTCGAGCTTGATCTGGTCGAGTGCGTCGGAGACGAGCCGCGCCTGTCCGAGGAGTGCTCCGTGGCGATGCGCCGGGACCGCGCTGCGGATTCGTCCGAGGGTTCGGACGAGGTGCGCGGTCACGATCGGCATCCCGCTCGAGAAGTGCCGCAGCTGGTCGAAGGCGAGGTCGACCAGCGCGGGCCAATCGTCGAATGACGCGATCAGGCGCAGCTGGCCGGCGTCGTCGGCGTGACCCTGCGGCCTGTCCCTTCGGCGTCCGACTTCGACGAGGATCTCGCCGAGCCGGTCGAGGCAGGTGATCGCGGTCGTCGGATCGTTGATCCCCGGCGAGATCGCCTTGGTCCCGATGTCGACCAGCTGCTGGATTCCGAAGCCGATGTCCTGCGTCATCGAGCGCTGGTCGCCGACGGTGAGATGTCGATCGAGCTCTTTGGTCAATTCGTTCGTGACGCGGTCCGCCGGCCAGACCGAGAAGACCGGCGCGTGCTTCTGCACCCAGCGCCCCGGTATCGCTCCCAGCCGCACGATCACGTCTGCATCCCGCGCGGCGGCGACGATGGCACCGGTGTCGAAATCGGCGAGATAGCCGCTCCTGAGTGCCGGTACCGTCGAGGGTGCATTTCCGAAGAGCGGATCGGATGGACGGTCGATCTCATGATCGTCGAGCCCGGCCCGCGCCTCGGGAAACGTCCGCTCCGCCGCCGCCAGCGTTTCGGCGGCCACCGCTGCGGCGATCTTCGAGACCTGGATTCCGGTCGCGATGTGGTGGATGAAGTAGATCAACATCCCCAGGGACAGGACCGCCAGGAGGATGGCACCGGTCACGGCGACGTTCGGCACGAAGGCTCCCGAGCCGTCCTCGTTCACGGTGCGGATGGTTCGCAGCACAAGGAGCGCGTACACGAAGGTCGCCATGAATGTCGCCAGCACGAGCTGGTTGGCCCGATCCCCCATGAATGTTCGGAGGACGCGCGGCGAGAACTGGCTGCTCGACAGGGTGAGCGCCACGATGGTGATCGAGAAGGTCGTGGCGGCCGAGGCGATCACCGTGCTCGCGATCGCCTGCAGCATCCCGCGCGCCCCCTCCGGACCTCCCCCGAAGACGAGCGGGAACTGCGACGCAATGTCCGGCCGCAGGCGATCGAGTTGCACGACTGCGATCGACAGGATGATGGCGACGACGACGCAGACGGTCGGCAGGAACCAGAGCGATTGGTTGAGCCGATCGAAGAGCTGCCGGATGAACACCGCTCGTCAGCCCTCGGGGCTCGATGAAGGCACCGCGGACGGCGACTCGGATCGCGGCTCGGGCGGCGACGGAGCGGGGGAGGGAGCCGGCTGACCGGGGAGCGCCTCGACGAGGGCACGGTTGACGGCATCGTCGACGCCGATCAGCAGGAAGACGTACTCGCCGCTCGACCACGTGTAGACCTGCGTTCCGGCGGCCGTGGCGTTGTCCTCGGGGCGCACCCAGACCCGGTTGCCGGCCACCACGATCTCCTCCCAGGGGTCGGGGTCAAGCCCGGCGATCCCGACGTAGCGGCCGGCGGTGGCGAGGTACGGCTCGAGATCCTCGGTGTCGACCGCATCCCCGCCGACGCGCATGGCGTACAGCGACAGGCGCGGCACTTCGGCGTAGGCCAGCACCAGTGACGCGAATCGATCTCCGATCTCCCCGTACGCCGTCCCGATGTCTCCTGGCGTCAGCGCGAACTCGTCGAAGGGAGCGACCACGACCGGCACGCCGGCGACGGTTTCCGGGATCAGCCCCGCCAGCTCATCGTCCGGCTCGTTCGTGAAGCGCGGCGTCGGCGACGGAGATGGCGCGGGCGTCGGGGTGGACGTCGGCGTGGACGTCGGCGAGGAACTCTGGGACGCCTCGGCGCTCGGCGAGGCGGCGCTGGGCGTCGGCGAAGGATCGGCGCTGGAGCACGCGCCGAGCACGAGGGAGGCTCCGAGCATCGCGCTCGCCGCCCCGCGCAGGCGCAGCAAAGCGAGGCGGAAGGACGTCATCGGCGGCGGAATGATACACCGCATCGAGCGACGTCAGGCCGCGCCCCGGGCCTCCGTCTCACGGTCAGCGGCCCGTCGGCGCCGGCCTTCATCCCCGTGCTCCTCCACCACCGCGCCCAGCGCGTTCAGGACATCGGAGCGGAAGGTCGCCGGGTGGCGGCGAACGTCGGTCATGGCGGCGGCGCGTCCCGAACGGACGCGATCGACGCCGGCCACCAGCTCGTCGTACGCGTTCGCGACGCCGATGACGTGCGGGCCGATCGAGCCTCGCGCCCGAGGAGCACGTCGTCCGCGCCGCACGCCCTCCGCCATGAGACCGCGGTATCCCGCGATCAGGGTTGCCGCCTCGTGCAGGGAGGGGATCGTGCTCAGCTCGGCGATCGCGCGATCATCGAGGCCATGCAGGCGACCGGCCAGCTCGAGTCCGCGCTGCTGCTCTCGGGTCGATCCGAGTCGCTCGCCGATGCGGGAGGCGAGTCGGCCCACCCGGTCACCGTGCCCGCCGTCGCCGGCCTCCTGCGCGTTGGCGGCGAAGGAGCGGGTGACCGCCAGGACGGCGGCACGAACGGCATCGGTCTCTTCGTGGTATCCCCCCGACAGCTGGGTAGCGCGCTCGACGAGATGCTCGAGCGCATGCGGGTCGTCGCCGTCGCGAAGCGCCACGCTGGCAAGCTCATCCAGGGTCCCACGCAGGTCGACGACGTCGCGCGGCAGCTGGTCGCTGCGGACGACACGGTCCTCACCGGCCCGCTTCCCGTAGTAGAGAGCGGTGTCGGCCGCCTCGATCAGGCTCGCGCGATCGCGCGCGTCACCCGGCAGGCCGGCCACGCCGATCGTGATCGTGACCGGGCAGGCGGCGTTCGCGGTCAGCTGCGCCACGGCGGCCCGGATGCGCTCCGCCACGCGCGCCGCCTCGGCGCGGCTCGACCCAGGCAGGATGAGAGCGAACTCGTCACCTCCATAGCGGAACACGCGATCGTCGCTGCGCGCCGCTCCATAGATCGTCGTCGCCGCCTCGTGGAGGAGCGCGTCGCCGGCGGGGTGTCCGTGCCGGTCGTTGTAGGCCTTGAAGGAGTCGAGGTCCATCATGAGAACGGCAAGGCGCCGGGCCCGCCCAAATGACCCCGCCCCGGCCTCGTCGACGAGCCGCGCGAGCTCCTGCTGGAAGGCACCATGGTTGGCGAGCCCGGTGAGCGCATCGGTCCTCGCGCGCTGGCTCATCGCGTGGTGCGTATCGGCGTTGCGAAGCGCGATCGAGGCCTGGGCCGCGAAGAGTTGGACGAGCTCGAAGTCGCTCTCGCTGAAGTGGGCCTCCGGGCCCCCGACGCGGGATACGTTGAGCGCGCCGAGCACCTCGCCATCGGCGATGAGCGGCACCACCACGACGGCCTCCGGCTCGGCCGGCGTGCCGGGGATCTGGAGCGCACGGGGATCGTTGAGCGCATCGTTGGCCAGGATCGGTTGTGCGTGCTCCACCGCCCAGCCCATCAGCCCGCGGCGAAACGGGATGATGTAGCGGCTCACCTGGGCGGCGTGCCGTTCGCGGGCGAGCACCGGCATCATCGCTCCGCGGTCGTGGTCGGCGCGGTAGATGGACAGGTTGTCGTATGCCACGACGTCCCGCAGACCGTCGGCGATCGTCTCGAGGACGTCTGCCGGGTCGAGCGTCCCGAGGAGCCGCTCGTTGGTCTCGAGCAGGTGACGCTGCGACGCGGCCCGTTGGCGAAGCTCGGTCGACTGCTCCACCAGCTGGCCGTAGGTCGTGGCGTTCGCCATCGCCTGCGCCGCGTAGCCGGCGAAGATGCTCATCGTCTGGAGGTCGTCGGTGGTGAAGCGGTGGTAGCCGAGCTGGCTCAGCACGATCACCCCCAGCGTGCGTCCCTCGTACAACATCGGCACCAGGAGCATCGATTCCGGGACATCCTCGGTGCCGTCGATCGTCTTGCCGCGCTCGTCCTCGATGGCGTCGTTGATGAGAAGCGGCTCACCGTGCTCCGCAACCCAGCCGGTGAAGCCTTCCCCGACCGCCACCCGCAGCAGCGACTCCGCGTCATCAGGGTCCCCCTCGAGCATCTCCTGGGTGAAGGCGATCGGGTCACAGGTGCGCCGATCCCAGTCGATCTGGTAGACGCGGATGTCGTGGTAGTCCGCCAGCGTGCTGGCCTGCGCCACGATCGCCTCGGCGATCGCGCGCACGTCGGTCAGCCGGTTGAGGCGCGCCGACAGGTCCTGGATCGAGCGCATCCGGGCCGCCTGGTCGGCGACCGACCGATACAGGCGCGCGTTCTGGATGGCGATGGCCGCCTGATCGGCGAACGCCTGGAGCAGCGCCACCTCCTCCTCCGGCCATGGCTGATCGCGCTGGTGATAAAGGCCGAGCAGGCCGAGCGGCCGATCCCCGCCGATGAGCGGGACGAGGCATGCCGTGCGGATCCGCTCCGCGCCGTACACCTCGCGCATGAGTCCCGACGCCTCGTCGCGATCGGCATTGCGGATCGCGTACGAGCGTCGCTCCCGGATTGCCCGGGAGCCGATGGTGGCGGCGTTGACCGAGAGCGTGCGAACCTGCGCGAGGAAGTCGTCGCCAAGGCCGTGATGCGCCGCGATCTGGAAGGGATGCTCCTTGTCGTCGTCCAACAGCCAGAGCCCGGCCTTGTCCGCCTCGAACATCGTTCGGGTCAGCTCCACGACGTCCTCGAGCAGCGAGCCGAGCTCGAGGGTGCCGGTCAGCTCCTTGGTGACCGATCGTAGCGCGCGCGCCCGACGCAGCTCGCGGCGTGCCCGGGCGAGGAGCCTGGAGCTGGCAATCGCCGTGCTCACGGTCGTGGCGATGGCGCGCACAAACGAGGCCGGCATGCGGTCGACGGATGGCGCGTCGATGAGCAGGAAGCCGATCGGATTGCGCCGGGTGATGAGCGGGATCTCTCGGTCGGCTCCGCGTCCGTCACTGCCGGCCATGGATGGGCGGGAGCTCGGTGGTGGGCTCGGGAAGCCTGCGTGCGCCACGAGCTCGAACAGCTCGTTCTTCAGGACGTAGACCGCGGCGCGCTCGACGCGGATCTCGGTGCGCAGAGCCTCCACGAGCACGCGGGCAACCGACCCCGGCGCCGGAGTGGCGGCGAGGCCGACGGCGATGCGCTCGAAGACCGCCAGCTCGGCCTCCCGTGCTGCCGGCCCGAGAGTCGCTGCGTGGGCGGCGTCGGCCGCGGTGGCGGCCGTCCCGGCCACCAGGAGGCGCTCGACGTCGTCGCGGCGGAAGCGCCGGTCGCCGCGACGGTTGATGCGGTACGCCGTCAGCCGTCCGGCGGAGGTCCATGAGCGGATCGTGTTGGGGTGCACGCCGAGCAGCGTCGCGGCCTGAGCGACGCTGAGGAGTGCCTCGAGCTGTTCTGGCGCCATGCGTAAACCCCGCGCTGGGCCATCCAACCGCTCCCACCTTGGCCGATGGAGCTTTCGGTAGGTCCCGTGTATCGGATGGTAGAAACGGGCGCTGCCCGGCGCGATGCCTCTTTAGTACCGAATCCGGGGGTACGAGCCTCTACGCTTGCCGCTCGACGCTCCTTGCCGGCGCGGGGCCGCGCGCAGCCGATGAGATGGCTCAGATGGCCAGCACCGCGCTGAGGAAGGCGCCGACGCCGCCGATGGCGAGCAGGGCAATCGAGAGCCCGAGCCCGATGATCGCGCCCGCCACGAGGCGCCGATTGCGCCCACCCAGCAGGCGCATCGCGTCGTCGAGCTCGAGGTTGGTGACCAGGTAGCCGCCCTCGAGCGGCTGGAGGTGCGGCCGCCCGGACTCGTCGTGCCGTGCTCGGGCGATCAGCCGCAGCCGATCCGTGACGTTGATGCCACGGGTGATTGCCCGCGCCTCGGTCGCGGCTCCGTAGCGCTCGGACAACCGCTCGGCGGCGGACGCATGCGGCTCCTCGAGCTCGGACGGATCGCCCCGCCACACCTTCGGAATCACGATTAACGGCTCGGCTGCCCTCGCCGGGTCGATGGCCACGGAACCGTCGTGGTCCCACAGGTCGAACGATCTCGTTTCGCGCAGGCGCTCGATGCTGCGCCATGTCCCCGCAATCCGCACCTCGACGTCGCGGTGGAAGGCGACCAGGCGCTCGCCGCCGCCCATCTCGAGCGGATCCTGGCATCGGATGCGTCCCACCACGCGGACGGGTCGCTCCGGCGGCGCTTCCGTGCCGAGGAGCCGACCGACCTTCCACTCAGACGGCCCGGCAAGGCGGCGCGCCACGGCAGGATGGGCTCCGGACGCGCGCAGCACCAGGAGCGAGACGACCGCCAGCACCATGCCGGCGACCACCAGGATGGCGAATCCGAATCCGAGAGGCATTGCGGGCGGAAGGATAGCTGGGCCCCGTCCGGGAGACGGCCTCTCAGGCCGATGCCGCCAGGTCGACGACACGACCGCCACTCGCTCGAACCAGCTCGTCGGGCACGATGGCGAAGACGGCATCGGGCAGTCCGGCGGCAGCCCAGAGGCGGTCGTGACGCAGGAGGTCGCGGTCGACCAGCACCGTGATCGGCCGCGCGTGGCCGAACGGCGGAACGCCGCCGATGGCGAATCCCGTCGCGTCGCGGGCCTCGTCACCGTCCGCGCGCCTCGCCGCATCGGTGCCGAGTGACGCGGCCAGCCTGCTCAGGTCCACGCGGTTCGACCCCGAGACGAGCGCGAGCACCGGGGCCTCGTCGGCCATGAAGACCAGTGACTTGACGATCTGCGCCACCTCGCACCCGACCGCGCGGGCGGCGTCGGACGCGGTGCGCGTTCCCTCCGGAAAGCGCTCGACGGTGATCTCGAGCCCGGCATCCTGTGCGGCGCTGACGACCCGGCCGATGTTGCGGTGCATCGACCGATGATAGGACGCGTGCTAGGCTGGTCGGACAATCCAGAAACGACAGGGGAGCGCGAGAAGCGCTGAGAGTGCGGGACGCCGAGGCGTTCGCAGACCCTCGAACCTGATCCGGGTCATGCCGGCGAAGGAAGTCGAAGCATCCTGCGCCGCCGCGCGCCTCCAGCAGTCCGACCGTGAGTCGCCGCGCCTGTCGTTTCCGGGATCGATGCAGCGGAGGTGGGCCGGATCAGATGAAGGTGGTGGTGGTCGCGTCAGGCGAGCTCGAGGCGTCCGACGCCGCGTGGCTCGACGATGCCGACCTGGTGATCGCCGCCGACGGTGGGGCACGGTCGCTCGACCGGCTCGGCAGGCGGCCCGAACTGGTCATCGGCGACCTCGACTCCGTCGATGGGTTGCTGCTCCGACGGTTGGAGGCATCCGGAACCCGCGTGGAGAGCCATCCGGCCGACAAGGACGCATCCGATACCGAGCTCGCGGTCGAGGCGGCGTTCGATGCCGGGGGGTCCGCGGTCGTCGTGCTCGGTGCCATGGGCGGCGATCGACTCGATCACGAGGTCGCGAACCTGCTCCTGCTCGCCGACTCGTCGCTGGCCGGCAGCGACCTGCGTGCCGTGCGGGGTGGGACGGCCGTTCGGGCGCTCCACGCCGGGGAGCGGCTCGTGCTCGATGGCGCCGTCGGTGACCTCGTCACGCTCCTGCCGGTGGGCGGGGATGCCGGTGGAGTCACGACCGTGGGCCTGCGATGGGCGCTCGACGCGGCGACGCTGCGGATCGGTCGTTCGCGAGGCCTGTCGAACGAGATCCTGCAGGCGCCCGCATCGGTTCAGATCAGCCAGGGCACGCTGCTCGTCATTGAGACAGCGTCGGAAGAGGAGGTCTCATGACCACCATCAGCAGCCAGGGCAGCGGCTGGCGCGTCGTCGACATCGTCGTGGCGGCCGTGATCGCCGTCGCCTTCGGCGTCGTCTTCCAGGCGTGGAATGTCCTATGGGAGACGACCACGTTCGTGGCCCCTCCGATCCGTGGGGCCATCTACGGCGTCTGGATGATTCCCGCCGTCCTGGTGCCGCTTGTCGTGCGACGCCCGGGTGCCGCGCTCTTTGGCGAAACGGTGGCCGCGATGGCCTCGATGCTGTTCGGCGCCCAATGGGGCCTGCTCACGGTCGTCTACGGGCTCGCGCAGGGGGCCGCCGCCGAGCTCCCCTTCGCCTTCGGCATCTACCGACGCTGGTCGTTGCCGGTGGCCATCGGCGCCGGCGCCGCGGCCGGACTGGCCGGAGCGCTGCTCGATCTCGCCTTCTTCTATGCCGAATGGGGCGCCGACTGGATGCTGCTCTACTCCGCGCTGGTCGCGCTGAGCGCCTCGCTCGTCGCCGGTCTCGGCTCATGGCTGCTGCTTCGTGCGCTGGTCGCGACCGGCGTGCTGCGCGACTTCGCGGCGGGGCGCGAGCAGCGCGAGGTCTGAGCCAGTCGCCCGCCACAACGCGCCGATCCGGGAGGTGGCCGGGCCGGCACGGATCCAGGCTCGCGGCTGGGGCGTGCGGCACCCCGGACGCCGCGACTGGGCGCTGCGCGGTCTCGATCTGACCATCGAGCCGGGCGAGCGCGTTCTGCTCCTTGGTCCCTCGGGCGCCGGCAAGTCGACGCTGCTGGCCGCCCTGGCGGGGCTCCTGGATCCCGCGGGTGGCGGCGAGACCGAGGGCTCGCTGCTCGTCGACGGCCTCGACCCGCGCGCGACGCGCGACCGGAGCGGACTCCTGTTCCAGGACCCCGAGTCGCAGATCGTGATGGGCCGTGCCGGTGACGACGTCGCCTTTGGCCTCGAGAACCGATGCGTCCCGACGGCCGGCATCTGGCCGCGGGTCGACGCAGCGCTGGCCGCCGTCGAGTTTCCGTACGGGCGAGGCCGTCCGACCCACGCCCTCTCAGGTGGCGAGCAGCAGCGCCTGGCATTGGCCGGGACGCTGGCCCTCCCACCGGGGCTGCTCATGCTCGACGAGCCGACCGCCAACCTCGATCCCGACGGCGCGGCGGAGGTGCGGTCGGTGCTTGCCCGCGTTGTGGAGCGAATCGGTGCCACGCTGGTCCTGGTCGAGCACCGCGTCGACGAGTCGCTGCCGCTGGTGGATCGGGTGGTCGTCCTCGCCGCCGGGGCGGGGGTCGTCGCCGACGGTGAGCCTCGAGTCGTGTTCCGCGAGCACGGCACGCGTCTCGCGCAGGCCGGCGTGTGGGTGCCCGACCATCCATCTCCGTCACCGCCTCGCCACGAGCCGCCACGGCCGGAGACCCTGGTCATCGCCGAGCATGCCGGGTTCCGGTATCCGGGCATGGCGACCGACGCGATCACCGGCGTCGACGTGTCGGTCCGGTCGGCCGAGGCGCTGGCCATCATCGGTCCGAACGGCAGCGGCAAGTCGACGCTCGCGCTGATGCTCGCCGGGTTGCTCGTTCCGCGCGTCGGCCGGGTGGTTGCCGGCGAGGCTCTGTCCGCGGGCCACGGACGTGAGCTGATCGCGTCCTGGCCGGCGCGTGCCCTGGTGCGCCGCATCGGCACCGTGTTCCAGGATCCCGAGCACCAGTTCCTCACCGGTTCCGTCCGGGAAGAGCTTCTGCTGGGACCGCGACGGGCCGGGATCACCGACACGGAGGCAGCCAGGCGAGCAGATGAGCTGCTCGAGCGGCTGCGCCTGACACACCTGGCCCTTGCCAACCCCTTCACCCTTTCGGGCGGCGAGAAGCGACGCCTCTCGGTGGCCGCGGCGATGGTCACCGCCCCGCCCCTGCTGGTACTCGACGAGCCGACGTTCGGCCAGGACCGGCGCACCTGGGGCGAGCTCGTCCATCTCCTCGCGGCGCTGCGCGATGCCGGCCACGGCATCGCGTTCGTGACGCATGACCATGCGTTTGCTCGGGCCCTCGCGGATCGCACGTTCCAGCTCGACGCCGCCCGCTGATGCAGCTCCTGACGCCGATCATCCCGAACCCGGCCACGCCGTTGGGACGAGCCAACCCGGTCGCGAAGCTGGCGTCGGCGCTCGTGCTGCTGGTGGCGCTGTTCGCGTCGCTCGATGGCGTGACGGCCGGCGTCGTGCTGGCCGGCCTCAGCGCGCTGCTGCCCGTCTCGGGGCTGTCGGTGCGCGCGCTCCTCGGCCGAGCCTGGCTGCTCGGCATCGCTGCCATCTCGATCGGCGTCTTCAATGTCCTCTTCGCGGCCGCCCAGCTCGGCCCGACGCTCGTTGAGCTCGGACCGCTCCGGATCGGCGCCGAGACGCTCCTCAATGGGGTTGGCCTGGCCCTGCGGCTCATGGCGATCGCGCTGGCGGGGTTGCTGGCCACCGCCACCAGCGATCCGATCGACGTTGCGGATGCGTTGATCCAGCACATGCGCGTCTCCCCGCGCTTCGCAATCGGCGTGCTGGCGGCGCTGCGCCTGCTTCCGCTCCTCGCGCAGGAATGGCAGATCCTCGGCATGGCCCGCCGGGCCCGCGGCGTCGACGCCGGTCGCTCGCCCGTCGCCGCGGTGCGGCTCTTCGCGGGGCAGCTGCTCGGGCTGCTCGGCGGTGCCATTCGACGCGGCTCGCGGATGGCGATGGCCATGGAGGCACGCGGGTTCGGCGCATCGCCCTGCAGAAGCGTGGCGCGGGTGCAACGCATGCGACCATCCGACTGGGGCTGGATCGGTGGGGCGATCATGCTGGCCGGCGGCGCCGTCACGGTCAGCCTCGTCGCAGGAACCTGGCGGCCGCTGTTCGGCTGACCTATCACTTGTCCCCGAGCCCGGTTGGTGGCCAGCTATTCCTCGGGCGACTGGTACGGCAGCTCTTGCCCGTCCTCCGGGCCATGCCCGGCCGGCCCTGAGCGTGGACATGCGCGCCGAGGGGCGCCATCGGGCCAGATTCGGGGCCATGCAGTCACCCGGTGAATGCCTGACCGTGACGGAGGCGGCATCGGGCCAATATCAGCCACCCGGTGAATACCTGGCCGGCGGAACCGGCTGACGACCGTTCTCAGCGGTCCAGCGGTGTGGAGCCCTGGAACGGGGTGAGCCAGGTCGGCGCGTGGGTCACGCCGACGTAGCGGGCCGGATCGAACGGCGCAAGGGAGAGCGTCTGCGCCTCTCCGTGCGCGATCAGCTCCGCGAGCAGCAGGCCGACGATGGGCGCGTACGGATGGCCGTGGCCGGTCAGCCCGGCGCCGACGAAGGCGCCCGGCAGCGGCGTGCCGTCCTCGGCCGGCAGGCGTCCCGCCATCGGGATCTCGAGTGAGGCGAAGTCGAGCAGCCCGGCCCAGCAGCGGATCATGCGGGCATCGCGGAGCGCCGGGTGCAGCCGAGCCAGCAGCGCCGCCAGTCGTGGCGCCACCTGGGGCCGGACACGGGTCGAGTAGGAGCCGATCCCCATCGCGTCATCGGCGACCGCATATCCGCCGATGACCACCTCGCCGGTCCGCATCTGGCGCCAGTATTCGTTGCACTGG
>Ga0136613_10000023_pt1 | contig 51666 bp, 56 predicted proteins | sample AntDrymUQ2722106_2_FD_106649 | JGI IMG/M metagenome (GOLD analysis project Ga0136613, IMG submission 106649) | Polar desert sand microbial communities from Dry Valleys, Antarctica - metaG UQ272 (21.06) | ecosystem: Environmental > Terrestrial > Soil > Desert | place: Antarctica: Dry Valley... | reverse complement strand
GGCCTCCCACACATGTCGGATAGGCCGAGCAGGCGGCCCCTGCTCGGTAACCCACGAGACTGTGTGAGTGAGGCCCCGGCCCGCAACCGCTCACGAACGAGCGGTCACGTCATACCGTCTAGGGACATCGGCACCGGTAGTTACGCGTCCGGGTTACCCTGAGAGCAGAAGGGGCGGTGCGGGATGGTCTTCCTGGTGGCACTGATCGTGACCGTGCTCCTGCTCGTCGTGCTATGGCGGGCGATCGGCCCCGACCAGCCTCGCGCCGGCGGCACCGTCCGGCCGCAGCTGCAGCGCGGGCCCCGACCGCCGCGCCGGCAGCAACAGCTGCCGCCCGACGACAACCCGGAGTTCCTCCGCGATCTCGACCGGCGCGCCCGCCCCGAGGAGTAGCGCCTCCGCTTACGTCCGTAGGTTTGGCTGGTGTGGCGCTCATCCGTACGGACGTTGCGGGTGCAGGCAGCCGTCTTCCCCCGCCTCGCCGACGCCCAACACGGAGTCCTTTCCCGCTCCCAGCTGGCTGCCCTCGGGGTGCCGCGATGGCAAGTCCGCTCCAACGTTCGGGCCGGGCGGTAGCGACCAAACGGCCGCCAGTGCGTTGCGGTGCACACTGGCGAGCTGGCCGGACCGGCACGCTGGTGGTATGCCGTCTTCGAGACCGGCGGCGGGGCTGCGCTCGGCGGCGTCACTGCACTGCAGTACGCCGGACTGCAGTGCACCTTTGACGAGCCCATCCATGTGGTCGTCGCGAAGTCCAGTAAACACCGCAGGCCACGAGGGGTCGTCGTCCACGAAACGCGCCGGCTGTTGCGCGACGATGTTCTGACGAACGGGCCACGCAGGCTGCGCCCGGAGGTCGCCGCGGTTCTTGGCGCGCTGTGGGCTCGGTCCTTGAGGCAGGCAGCGCTCATCTTGATCATGACGGTCAACCAGCGGCTAACCACCGTCGAACAGATCAACGAGTCTGGAGCCGGGTCCGCCGACACCGCTGGCGAAGCCCGCTCACCGCCGTATTGGCAGACGTGGCTGACGGCGTGCGTTCCATGGGCGAACTCGACTTCGCTCGATTGTGTCGTCGGTACGGGTTGCCCGAACCGCAGCGGCAGGTCGTCCGGCGGGGACCGCACGGCCGGATCTACCTGGACGTGCGCTGGGAACTTCGGTCACTTGTGGTGGAGATCGACGGCATTGCGCACGACACCCCGGCGGCGTGGATCCCGAACGCGCTGCGGCAGAACTGGGTGACCCTCGGCAATGATCGAGTGCTTCGCATCCCGGTGCTCGGGCTGCGGATCGCCGAAGCCGCCTTCATGGAGCAGCTGGCCGAGGGCCTGCGACAGGTGGGCTGCCCGCTGCCCCGCCGTACCGCTGCCTGAAGTCGAGCGCGCTGCCGCAACGTCCGTACGGATGAGCGCCATAGCGGCCAGAGTTACGGACGTAAGGGAGGGCGGGGGAAGCCGTCGGCAACTGCGGCGGCGAAGGCAAGTAACGCGTCCCTGGTGGGCGTCCCCAGCTGCCTCAGTTCGACCTCGGCACCGGTCTCGAGATGCTGGTCGTGCGGGATGCGGGTGACGGCCCGGCAGCGGCTGGCGAAGTGCGCCTCGAGCACGTCCTGGTCGACGGTCCCCGAACCTGGAACCACCGCATTGATCACCGCGACGCTGTCGCGTACGAGATCCGCGTGTCCGTGCGCCTGCAGCCAGTCCAGCGTTGCGCTCGCGCTGTTGGCACCGTCGACGGAGTTGGTGCTCACCACGACGAGCTGGTCGGCGAGGTCGAGGACGCCGGACATCGCCGAATGCAGCAGTCCGGTGCCGCAGTCGGTGACCACGAGGTCGTAGTAGTCCTCGAGCACGCGGACGACGCTGCGGTAGTCCTGCTCGCCGAACGCATCAGAGATCGCCGGATCGGCGACGGAGGCAAGGATCTCCAGCCGGTCGGGCGACTGGGAGGTGTGGCGGCGGATGTCGGAGTAGCTGCCTACGGCGCTCAGATCGTCCAGCAGATCCCGGACCGTGGCGACGCTCTGCCCGGCGACCTTGCCGGCCAACGTCCCCCGGTCGGGATTGGCGTCCACGGCGATCACCCGGTCCGGGCGGACGGAGGCCAGCACTGCCCCGAGGCACACGCTCATCGTGGTCTTGCCGACGCCGCCCTTGAGGCTGATCACCGCGATTCGGTGGCAGCCGACGGAGCCGTCCTGGATCCGCTGAGTCAGCTCGCGCCGGCGGCGTTCGGTCGAAGACTCACCGGGGTTGATCAACCCCCCGGTGAGGGCATGGACGGCCTTTCGCCACCCGCCCCCCGGTCGCGGCTTGCCCGGCTCCGGCAACGGTGTCGGGGCGGCCGTGGCGCGCGGAATCGGCTCGGCGGCCGCGAGTGGGGGAGGCGTTCCCGACTGGTCGGAGTTCACCGACAACGGTTCCTCCGGCCAGCCGAGTCCGACCGGACCGTCCCCCGGCACGGCCCCGCCAGTCGGCGACATGGCAGGCCAGCCGAGAGCGGCGGCTGTGCCGACCGAGAGCGGGGTGTCGGCCTCCGGTTCGGAGTCGCCGCCGGCTCCACGTCGACGCGGGGCGTGTCCGGCCAGCTCGGCGGCCTGCCGCCGGGCCAGCGCCTCGCGCAGCGCGACGGCCACCTCAGAGCGGCCGTCGCGGGCCTCGTCCCGAGCCGCGTGCCGGCTCACCGATCACGCAGCCACTCAGGTCAGACCCGAGTACGAGTGCAGCCCCGCGACGACCATGTTGATGATGAGGAAGTTGAACGTCATCGCGAAGAAGCCGAGCAGGTTGATCCGCGCGGCCTTGACGCCCTTCCAGCCCGCCGTGGCCCGGGCGTGCAGGTAGCAGGCGTACACCAGCCAGGCGATCAACGCCCACGTCTCCTTGGGGTCCCACCCCCAGAACCGACCCCACGCCGCCTCCGCCCAGATGGCGCCGGCGATGACGGCGAAGGTGAAGATCGGAAACCCGAACGCAACCGTCCGGTAGGACAGTCGGTCGAGTATCGCGGCAGGGGGCAGCCGAGGCCCCAGCCTGGCGATTGCGCGCGGCATGGAGCCGCCCTCGGCGACGCTACGGTCGTAGCGCTGCCGAAGGAGATACAGGACGGTCAGCACGAAGCTCAGGAAAAAGACGCCGGAGGCAATGATCACCGTGGCGACGTGGATCACCAGCCAGTACGAGCGGAGCGCGGCGACCAGCGGCTCCGCGTCGGCGTACAGAATCAGGCCGGCGTAAACCAGGATGAACACCACGGGGATCAGCACGAACACCCCGATGTGCCGCAGCCGGGGCGCCTGCCAGACCAGCCACAGGAAAGACAGCACGGTGACCAGTACGGCGGCCGAGGCGAACTCGAACATGTTGCCCCACGGCACCCGCTCGCTGGCGATCCCCCGGAACGCGAGTGAGAGCACCTGCAGGGCGGCGCCCAGCACGGTGCACGCCAGGCCGAGATAGCCCAGTCGTTGACCGGCCCCAGAGTCCACCGGGGTCACCGTCTCGGTACCGACCCCGCCCGCGGCAGTCTGCTCCCTGCTCGTTCGGGCGATCCGACCGCGACCGCCGAACGCGTACTCGCCGGCAAAGCCGACGACACCCACGGAATACGCCACGATGGAAGCGGTGAACGCCGAGTCGGACAGCGCGGCCAGCGAATCGTTAACGGCCACAGTTCAGTCCTTTCCGGCACGGTGGTTCGAGAACTGCTTCACCAGCGCAGCGAAATCTGATGAAAACCCGCCAGAGTCGGCTCTGGCGAGCCCACCCACGTCGACGACCGTACGAGACGCCGCCTCGTCGCCGGCACCCGGGTCGGCCGGACGGCAGCGCAGCCACACCCGGCGACGGCGGACGACGAGGGAGCAGACCAGTCCGAGCAGCATGACCGCGGAGGCAATCAGCACGGTCAGCTGGCCGGGGTCGTGGGACAGCTGCAGGGCGACCCATTGCCGGTAGCCCTCGAACCGGATCTCGGTGCCATCGGGCAGCTCCAGGCTCTGGCCGACGAGCAGGTTGCCCGCATCCACCCGCTCCAGCACGCCACGCTCGATCTGGCGCTGGTCCAGCCGGAACACGTTCTGCGCGGCACCGCTGTCCAGGCCGATGCTGCCCTCGTAGACGACGATCGCGACGGCCGGGTTGCGCGGCCGGGGGTCCACCGAGATCAGTCGACTGTCACCCATGGACGCTGCGGTCGGCACGAAGAAGCCCTCGATCGCGAGTTGGGTGTCACCCGCGCCGGCCCCCGGCCTATCCGGCAGCTTTAGTGCGCCGGTCGACGCCAGGGTGGACTGCTCCTCGGGGATGAACGGTACCGAGATGTCGGTGAACTGCGAGCCGTCTGGATAGGTGATCGTGAACCGCGGCGAGAAACCGTGGCCGGTGAGATACAGCCTGATCCCGTCCGTCCGCAGCGGGGAGTTCACTTCCAGCGGGTACGCCGAGGCAGGACCGCCGAGCTCACGGGTGTAGGTCAGCTCGGCCAGGAACCGTGCCGGTGTGAGGTTGTCCTCGTAGTCCACGCTGAACCGCTCGAGGTCGGCGCACAGCGGGGTGAGGTCGCCGGCCTCAGCGAACGGCCCGTTGCGGTAGGTGTCGTACTGCTGGAAGGAGTTGCAGAAACCCGATCCCTCCTCGACCAGGATGCTGCCCTCGTAGCCGTTCAGCTTCCCGAACGCCAGCCCAGCGAGCAGCGCCACCAGTGCCGAGTGGAATGCGAGGTTACCGATCTCCCGCAGGTATCCCTTCTCCGCCGACACCTCGACGGTGTCGCCGATCCGGCGGCGCACCACCCGCCAGCGGCCGCGGCGCAGCACCGTAGTGGCCGCGTCAGCGACCGCCGCAGGAGAGAGGTCACGCTCGAAAGAGGCAGCCTGAGGGAGCCGGTCGAGCCGGCTCGGCACCGGCGGAGGGGGCTGGCGGGTAGCGCGAAAATGCAGTCGCGTCCGGGGGACGATGCAGCCGATCAGACTGACGAACAGCAGCAGGTAGATCGCGGCGAACCACGGCGAGCTGAACACGTCGAACATGCGGAACCGGTCCAGGACCGGCGCGAGGTCGGGATGCTCGGCGAAGTACGCGCTGACCTTGCTCTGGTTCAGCGATCGCTGCGGCAGCAGAGATCCGGGAACGGCGGCCACCGCGAGCAGGAACAGCAGCACGAGCGCGGTGCGCATGCTGGTCAGCAGGCGCCACCATCGGCGTACGACGGCGAGCGGGCTGTCCGAGCGCCGTACCGGCCCGACCGGTACCGGCGCGGTCGACAACCGCTCGACAGTCTCGGTCATCGGTCCAGGTCCGGCGGCTCACCGCGACTTTGCCCCCTGAGCGCGTGGACACGCTGTGGCGCCGCCGGCGTGTCCACGTCGCCGGGGGGCAACGTCGGGTTCGGTTGGTTGGTCACGAGGATCACAGGTCCGACGTCCCGAGGCCGGTGCTGGCGAGCCACCCGCGCAGCTCGATCATGAACGACTCCCACAGACCGGTGACGAGCAGTACGCCGAGGACGATGAGCAGCACTCCACCGATCCGCATCACGGTGCGGGCGTGCCGCCGGGCGTACGCCGACGCACCGAGGGCGGCCCGGAAGCCGATCGCGGTGAGGATGAACGGCAACCCCAACCCGACGCAGTAGGCCAGACCCAACACCGCGCCGCGTCCGGCGCTCCCCTCGGAAAAGGCGAGGGTCTGGACCGCGCCGAGCGTCGGACCGAGACAGGGTGTCCAGCCCAGTCCGAAGACCACGCCGAGCAGTGGCGCACCCGCCAGTCCGGCCGACGGGAGCCGGTGCAGCCGGAACTCCCGCTGCATCCCCGGAATCTTGCCGAGGAACGCCAACCCCAGCACGATGGTGACGGCGCCGAGGACGCGGTTGATGAGCGTCTGATGCTCCAGCAGCAACCGGCCGAGCCCGCCGAACAGCGCGCCGAAGGAAACGAACACGACGGTGAAGCCGAGGACGAACAGGCTCGACCCCAGGAGCAGCCGCCGGCGTGCCCGCGTCGCTTCCGCCGTACGCCGCCGGACGGTCACACCAGCGCCGCCCGGGGGCGCCGACGACTCGCCCGCAGGGGTGGTCTCGGCGCCGGCCAGACCGGCGACGTAGGACAGGTACCCGGGGACCAGCGGCAGCACGCACGGGGACAGGAACCCGATCAGCCCGACGAGAGCGGCGACCCCCATGGCGACGAGCAGCGGGCCGTCGACGACGGTCTGGCTGAACGTCTCCCCAACGCCGGCGGCGAGCATCAGGACTCGGCGAGGAGTACGTCGAGGACCGATCGCAGGGTGTCCTGGCTCACCACGCCCAGGTAGACCGCGGCGACCCGGCCGTCGCGGTCGAGCAACACCGTCGATGGGATCGCCGTGGGCGGGAAGTCGCGGAAGGCCAGCGTCACCTCGCCGCGCGGGTCGAAGATGCTCGGAAACGTGATGCCCTTGGCCTCGACGAACGCGCGGGCCTGCTGATCGCCGTCCTTGACGTTGATGCCGAGGAACGACACTCCTTGATCCCGTACGTCGTCGTACACCTCCTGGAACTCCGGTGACTCGACCCGGCAGGGACCGCACCACGACCCCCAGAAGTTGATGACGGCGACGTCCCCGTCGAGGTCGGTCGCGACGAACTCCGCGCCGTCGAGCAGGGTGCCGCCGAACTCCGGCGCCGTGCCCCGCTCGTCCGCGGAGATGAGCTCACCGGAAGGCGTCGCCTCGACGAAGCGGAACTGCCCCCCGTTGTTCAGGTCGACCGCATCGGTCCCGCCCGTGCAGCCAGCCAGCAGCAGCGCGACCAGCACCGCGACAGCGATACGCATACCTAGGCTCCCGGGACGGCGTCGACGGCGGTCGGGCCGGCCGGCTCGGCGTACTCGACGCCCACCAACTCGTCCCCCTCGAAGCTGAGGGTGGTCAATGAAGCCAGCCCGCACTGCCGGCGGCGAGGGTCGTGCCAGAGCCGCCTCTTCTGCAGGTGACAGCGCAGCGTCCAGATCGGCAGTTGGTGGCTGACGCAGACGGTCTCATGGCCCCGAGCCGCGTCGCGCGCCGAGTGCACAGCCGCCAGCATGCGGGCGGCGATCTCGCTGTAGGGCTCCCCCCACGACGGCCGGAACGGGTTGCGCAGCTTGGCCCAGTGCCGGGGCGCGCGCAGAGCTCCGTCGCCGACGCCGACGGTCATCCCCTCGAAGAGATTGCCGGCCTCGATCAGTCGGTTGTCGATGGCCACTTCGAGATCGAGCGCGGCGGCGATTGGCGCCGCGGTCTCCTGCGCCCGCTCGAGGGGGCTGGACACGAGGCGCAGGATGTCCCGGCCACCCAGGTGAGCCGCCACCTTCTCGGCCATCTCCGATCCGGCCGGGGAGAGATGGAAGTCTGGCAACCGGCCGTAAAGCACCTTGCCCGGGTTGTGCACCTCGCCGTGTCGCAGCAGGTGCACCAGCGTTTTCACGATCTCACCTCTGCGGCGGCGCGGGCGGCGTGCGGCAGCGCGTCGAGCACCCGGTCGAGCGCGGCGTCGTCGTGGGCGGCCGAGACGAACCAGGACTCGTACGCCGAGGGCGGCAGGTACACGCCCCGGGCGAGCATGGCATGGAAGAACGCGGTGTAGCGGGCTGTCTCCTGAGCTCGCGCATCGGTGAAGTTGACCACCGGATGATCGGCGAAAAAGACTGAGAACATCGAGCCCGCGAACTGCACGGTGTGTTCGACGCCGGCCTCGGTGAGCGCGGTGCCGACCGCGCGCTGAAGCGTCAAGCTGACCTCGTCGACACGCTGGTAGACCTCCGGCGTGCAGTGGGTCAGCGTGGCCAGGCCCGCGGCCACGGCGACCGGATTGCCCGACAGCGTCCCAGCCTGGTAGACCGGCCCGGCCGGAGCGAGCGCGGCCATGACGTCGGCCCGACCGCCGAACGCGGCCGCCGGCAGCCCACCGCTCATGACCTTGCCGAACGTGAACACATCGGCGTCAACGGGATCCAGGCCGTACCAGCCCGCAGCCGAGACCCGGAAGCCGGTCATCACCTCGTCACTGACCAGGAGCGCACCGTACTGGGCGCACACCTGCTTGAGCCTGGCGTTGAACCCGTCGAGGGGAGGTACGACGCCCATGTTTCCGGCGGCGGCCTCGGTGATGACGCAGGCGATCTGGTCGCCGTACTCAACGAATGCCTTGTCGACAGCGTCGATGTCGTTGTAGGGCAGCACCATCGTGTCTGCGGCCTGTGCCCCGGTCACGCCGGGCGTGTCGGGCAGCGCGAATGTCGCCAGACCGGATCCGGCCGAGGCCAGCAGGGCGTCCACGTGCCCGTGGTAGCAGCCGGCGAACTTCACCACCTTGCCCCGGCCGGTGACGCCGCGAGCCAGCCGGATCGCGGACATGGTGGCCTCGGTGCCGGAGTTCACCAGGCGCACCTGCTGCACCGGGGCCACCAGCGCGACGATGGCCTCGGCCAGGTCGACCTCGCCGGGTGTCGGCGTACCGAAGGACAGTCCGTTCGCGGCCGCGCGCTGAACCGCCTCGACGACGGGCGGGAAGGCGTGACCGAGGATCATCGGACCCCAGGAGCAGACCAGGTCGACGTACTCGCGGCCGTCGGCATCGACGAGGTACGGGCCCCGTCCGACGGTCATGAAGCGCGGTGTGCCGCCGACGGCGCGGAACGCCCGGACCGGTGAGTTCACGCCGCCGGGGATGACGGCACAGGCGCGGTCGAACAGCGCCTGCGACCGCGGGGCGTCATAGCGGAACCTCACGGCCACCAGTGTCCCAGGTCCATTGGATCCCACGGCATGCCGTCTAGTGGCAACCTCCTTCTCGCGTTACTATGCCTCAATGTTAATTGAGTCAATAGAGCTGGAGTAATTAAGGATGGAAGCGGAGATCGAGAGACGTTCCCGCATGCACGCGGCCTTGGGCGAACCGATGCGGCTTGGGATCGTCGACCACCTCAGCGTCGGGGACGCCTCGCCAGGTGAGCTGGCAGCCGCGTTCGGTGTCACCACCAACCTCCTCGCCCATCACTTGGGGGTCCTCGAGGAAGCCGGTCTGATACGGCGGGTCCGCTCCGAGGGGGATCGACGGCGGACCTATGCCCAACTGTGCCTCGACGACTCGTTGGTTCGATCGCTGGCCGATTGTCCAGCAGGACTGCAAGTGCCCCGCGTCGTCTTTGTCTGTACCCACAACACGGCCCGATCCCAGCTGGCCACCGCAGCGTGGCGACGTCTCAGCGAGGTGCCGACGACCTCTGCCGGTACCCATCCGGCCGCCGGCATTCATCCCAGAACCGTCGCCATCGGCAGCCGACACGGGCTGCGCCTGGTGCAGGCCAGGACGGCTCACGCGGCAGAAGTCCTTCGCCCGGATGACCTCGTTGTGACCGTCTGCGACAACGCCCACGAAGAACTCGACGCCGCTCTGCACTGGGCAGTTTCCGATCCGGTGCGTATCGACACCGACGCGGCGTTCGAACGTGCCTTTCAGGAGATCGTCGAACGCGTCGAGAGACTCGCTCGGGTGACCACGTCGACCGCCGTCCAGCACCAACCACAGTGAGGAGTCTCGATGACCGCAACTCGTGACTGGTCCACGTTGAGCCCAGACCAGAGCCAGGCGATGAAGACCGCCGCCACTCGGTTGGCGCGCCACTTCGACGGTGTCTTCGGCGAAGAGACCATCGAGAGGTTTCTGCACTCCTCCTTCGACCAGTTCGCGCCCAGCGCGGCCGTCACCCGATTCCTGCCGCTGCTAGCGGAGCGGTTCGCCAAGCAGCGCCTGCAGGCGCTGGCCAAGGTCGAGGGTCTGCACAACGACGGGAAACCGACGGTCCTGTTCCTGTGCGTGCACAACGCCGGCCGATCACAGATGGCGATGGGTTTCTTCACCCACCTGGCCGGCGACGCCGCGGTCGCCTGGTCCGGCGGCTCCGAGCCGGGAAACGCGGTCAACCCGGCAGCCATCGAGGCGATGCGCGAGCGCGGTATCGACATCTCCGGGGAATACCCGAAGCCGTGGACCGACGAGGTCGTCCGCGCAGCCGACGTGGTCATCAGCATGGGTTGCGGCGACGCGTGCCCGATCTTTCCCGGCAAGCGCTACGAGGAGTGGGTCCTCGACGACCCGTCCGGACTCGACGTGGACGCTGTGCGTCCCGTCCGTGACGAGATCGAACGCCGAGTCCGTACTCTCCTCGGCGAGCTCAACCCTTCAGAGGCGCAGCCGGCATGAGCGACCGGTGCTGACCGGTTTCGTCCGCCGCGCACTCGCGGAGTTCGTGGGCACTGCGTTCCTGGTGACCGCCGTTGTCGGCTCCGGCATTGCCGCTGCCCGGCTGTCTCCCGACGATGCCGGGCTGCAGCTGCTGGAGAACAGCTTGATCACCGGCGCCGCTCTGGTGGCGTTGATCCTCGCGCTGCAGCCGGTGTCCGCGGCGTTCAACCCGGTCGTCACGCTCATCGAGCGAGCCTTCGGCGCGCTGACCTGGGCCACCGCCGGGGTTCTCATCGTCGCTCAGATTCTCGGCGGGCTGCTAGGCGCGGTCGTCGCCAACGTCATGTTCGACCTGCCCGCGGTCAGCATCGCAGCGCACGAGCGCAGCGGCTTCGGAATGTGGCTCGGGGAGGTCGTCGCCACCCTCGGGCTGGTGCTGGTCATCTTCGGGGTAGTCCGCTCGGGTCGGGACCAGCTGGTCGCCTTCGCAGTCGGCGGCTACATCACCGCCGCCTACTGGTTCACCTCCTCCACCAGCTTCGCCAACCCGGCGGTGACCGTCTCCCGGATGTTTTCCGACACCTTCACCGGCATCGCCCCCTCCTCGGTGGCCATGTTCGTGGGCATGCAGCTTGTTGGCGGTGCTCTGGCCTACGGCCTTGTTCGGGTGCTCTACCCCGAGGCGGTAGCCGTCGCTGAACGCATCACGGCCGCCGGCGATACCCGCGGCAAGGACTGAACCCTCACCGCCCGATGCCGGTGGCGAGTTGGTCTGCCAGGGCATTCAAAGCACCGGGCACCAGCCGGTAGTAGGCCCATTTGCCGCGCTGCTCCCGCTCGAGCAGCCCGGCATCGACGAGCACCTTCATGTGGTGGGAGGCGGTGGGCTGCGACAGCCCGACCGGGTCGGTGAGGTCGCAGACGCAGGCCTCTGCTCCATCGTGAGCCGCGACGAGAGAGATCAGTCGCAGCCGTGTTGGCTCGGCCAACGCCTTGAGCGCACTAGCCAGTCGCTCCGCCGCGGCTCCGTCCAGGATGCGGCCAATAAGCGGGCTGCAGCAGACCGCCGGCTGGGTGATCACCGGCAGCGGGTGACGAGGGCCGGCGGTGTTGATCACACGGATCAGCCTGCCACAAGCATTGACAGTTGTCGATGCATGGTTGATTCTCCTCATATAGACCATCGTCAATGAGAGGAAGTGTCATGATGACCACGACCGATGCGCAGCTCCGCGAGCAGGTACGTCGGCGGTATGCCGCCGCCGCCACGGCGGTCAGTGGCGGGGGAACGAACAGCGACGCCCTCGTGGCCGAGGCTGGCTGCGCGCCCGCGGCGTCGAACTCGTGCTGCGGTGCCCCGGCTACGGCCGGGGCCTCCCAGAGTGAATCAGGGGGCTGCTGCGAGCCCGGCTCAATGGAGCTCGACGCGTCCTTCGGCGCCGGGCTCTACAACGCCGAGGAGCAGGCCGAACTGCCCGCGGCGGCGCTGGCCGCGAGCTTGGGCTGCGGCAACCCGCTAGCCGTCGCCGACCTGCGCGTCGGGGAGCGGGTACTCGATCTGGGCTCGGGCGGGGGCATCGACGTACTGCTCTCGGCCCGGCGGGTCGGTGAGACCGGGTTTGCGTACGGCGTCGACATGACCGACGAGATGCTCACGCTGGCCCGTGCGAACGCCGCCAAGGCCGGGGTCACGAACGTCGAATTCGTCAAGGGCAGCATCGAGGAGATCCCGCTTCCCGACGCCGCGGTCGATGTGGTGATCTCCAACTGCGTCATCAACCTGTCCGTCGACAAGCCCGCCGCACTGGCCGAGATGTTCCGCGTACTCGCACCAGGCGGCCGGATCGGGATCTCCGACGTCGTGGCCGAGGACCACCTCACCCCGGCCGAACGGGCCGAGCGGGGGAGCTACGTCGGCTGCATCGCCGGGGCGCTGTCTCGCACCGAGTACCTCGACGGGCTGACCGCGGCGGGCTTCCATAACCCTTCGGTGACCTTCACCCACCACGCCGGCGATGGCATGCACGCCGGGATCATCCGCGCCATCAAGCCGAGCCAGTTCAGATGAACTGACCCGTCGTCAAGACGAATCGCGGCGACCGGCTAGACGAAGATGCCGCGGTTGGCCAGCCAGATGACCGGGTCCACCCGCGTCCCGCCGATTCCGCCGACGTGGACCTCGAAGTGCAGATGCGGCCCGGTGGAGAAGCCCTGCGAACCGACGAGCGCGATCTCCTGGCCGGCGGCAACCGGCTGCCCGGTCACGACCTCGATGACTTCCATGTGGCCGTAGACCGTCACATCGCCGTTGTCGTGCTGGATGTAGACGGCCTGGCCGAAGCCGGTCGCGGGCCCGGCCTGTACGACGACGCCGTCGCCGGCGGAGTACAGCGGCGTGAACATCGGCGCGGCGATGTCAATCCCCCAATGCATGGTGCCCCAGCGCGCGCCGTAGCCGCTGGACAAGGTTCCCGCCAGCGGCAGCGCCCACGCACCGGACATCACCGGGCCGCCGCCGTACGCCGCCGCACGGGCCGCCGCGGCGAGCGCGTCCTGGGTCAGCAGGTCTGCCTCGTACTGCTTGAAGGCAGCGGCCGCACCTTCCGGACCGAGCAGCTCGACCAGAGACGCGTAGAACTTGGCGTCGTACTCGGCCTTTTGCTCCAACAACGTGGTCAGGGTCGCCTGCTGCTCCTCGAGCATCGCGGTGGACTCCTGCAACGCTGCCTGCGCCTCGGCCTCGGCGTCGACCTTCGTGTCCAACGCCTCGTTGGCCACCTGGTCGGCGGCGTCGCTCCTGGCCTGGGTGAGCAGGACCCGGTCCAGCGCGTCGGTGCGGCTGTTCGCGACGGACTCCAGCAGGCCGGCTCGTTCGATCAGGTCAGCCGGGCTGCTGGCGTCCAGCAGCAGGAAGTCGTTGGCCAGCTGGCTGCCGCTGATGTAGGTGCTGCGGGCGAAGATCCCGAGGTCTTCCCTGGCGCGACGCAGTTCGTAGTCGGCGCGGGCGGCGGTCTTTCGGGCCCGGTCGGCTCTGCCATCCGCGTCGGCGAGTTCGGCCTCGGCCTGCCGGTAGATGTCGGCGGCCGCCTCGGCCTGGAGTTCGAGTTGGGCGAGCTGCTCCTCGGTGTCCACCACGAGGCTGCTCAGCCGCATCGCTTCGGCGGCCAGTGCCTCCTGGCCGGCGCTTGCTCCTTCGATCGCCTCGCTGAACGGCGGTGGTTCGACGGGCGGGGACTGCGGAGGAGGCGGTTGGCTGGACGGCGGCGGAGCCGAGCTCGTCCTGGTGCTGGTCGTCGATGTCGTCGCGGTCGACGTCGTGGTGGTTGCTCTCGTGGTCGTCGTCGTGGTGGTCGTCGGCGACGAGCCCGCCGACTGCGTCGTCGGTTCGGTCGGATCTGTGGTCGCGGTCGGCGGGCTGCTGCTGGTCGGAGGTTCCGACAGCGGCGACTGGCTTGGCCGAGCCAACGCGCTGGGTGCGCCGGCCAGCAGCAGCGCGGACAGCCCGATGGCCAGGATGCCGACCAGGCCGCGACGGGCAGTCGTCAGACGAGAGGACCTGGCGACGCACCGCGTGCCTCGCCTTGCCATCATGACGCGCTTCCCGCCTTGCTCAGGTCCGGTCGTGCGGAGACGCAGGGCACACCTGAACCCGATCACCGCACAGTTGTCTGTGGCTCTCGACATTACCCAGCGTGTTCGCCGTTCGGCAACGCGTTCGGCGATATCGGCCCCGTCCCGTCACAGCTCCAGGACGACGGCAGCGAGCACGGCTCCTGATTCGTGGAACCTCGACGATGTGCTCCTTGGCATCATCGACGGCGATCGCGGTCTGCAGGCCGAGTAAGGAGGTGCGGGCGGATGCCCAGTCAGCTCTACAGCGTCGTCGTCGATGCACATGACCCGGCGGCCCTGGCCGGCTTCCGGGCGAGCGCGCTGGGCTATTCGGTGGCGTACACGCTGCCCGACGAAGTGGCAATCGAGGCGCCGGACGACACCGGACCGGCAATCGTGTTCGCCTCGGTGCCCAGGGCCATAGGCCACCAAGAACCGACTGCACTTCGAGCTGAATCCGGACGACCAAGTGGCGGAGGTTGCCCGGCTGACCGAACTCGGAGCGCAGCACGTCGACATCGGTCAGCGGGACGTGCCCTGGGTGGTGCTCGCCGACCCAGAGGGCAACGAGTTCTGCGTCCTGACCCGTCGGGAGTCCTAGCCTCGTCCCGCCGCCGCGCCCATCTGCACGGCCAGCCGGCGGACGAGTTCTCCATCGACGGCCGACACCGCCGTGCGCCCCGAGCCGCTTGAGCCGCTCCTGGGCGTCGGGGGTCAGCGCGCCTCGCCTCGCGCACCGACAGCTCCCCGGTCGAACTGTCGGTCCTCCTCCATCACTGCGTGTCGCTTCCCGGTTTTGCCATCATTGGAGGCGATTGCAGTCGCGGCACGACCGTAAACAACTCCAATGACCTGATTCCTGCCCAACAGGCTCCGCCAACTCCTCGGCGAACTCCCGCCGCGAGGCCCTCCTTGGGCCGTCTTCCGAATCCGATGAAGGCAACGCGAGGCAGCTGGTCAGCGGCTGGCGGCGAGCCAGCCGGCCGCTTCGGCCGCCCAGTACGTGAGCACGACGTCCGCGCCGGCCCGTCGGATCGCCGTCAGCGTCTCCAGCACCGCGCGCCGCCGGTCCAGCCAACCCTGAGCGGCGGCCGCCTCGATCATCGCGTACTCCCCGGAGACCTGGTATGCCGCCACCGGTACGTCGACCGCCGCCCGCAGCGCGCGGATCACGTCGAGGTAGGCCAGCGCCGGCTTGACCATCACGAAGTCGGCGCCTTCGGCCAGGTCCAGCGCGACCTCCCGCAGCGCCTCCTCCACCGAACGCGAAGGGTCCTGCTGATAACCCTCCCGATCGCCGAACTGCGGCGCCCCTTCTGCTGCCTCGCGGAACGGCCCGTAGAAGCAGGACGCGTACTTCGCTGAATAAGCGAGGATCGGTATCTCGGCGAACCCCGCCTCGTCCAACCCGGACCGGATCGCGCCGACCTGCCCGTCCATCATGCCGCTCGGCGCCACGACGTGAGCCCCGGCCGCCGCCTGAGCGACCGCCACCGCGGCGTACCGCGCGAGCGTCTCGTCGTTCGCGACCGAACCGCCAGAGAGGATGCCACAGTGCCCGTGATCGGTGTACTCGCACAGGCACAGGTCGGCGACCAGCACGGTCGCGTCCCCCAACTCGGCTCGCAAGGACTCCAGCGCCCGGTTGACGATGCCGTCGGCAGCGTCGGCCTGCGAGCCGCGCGCGTCCTTTGCAGCCGGTACGCCGAACAGCAGCACCCCACCGACTCCAGCCTCGACCGCCTCGACGGCGGCCTTGCGCAGCGAGTCCAGCGTGTGCTGCACGACACCGGGCATCGAGCTCACCGGGGCAGGGTCGGCGATGCCCTCCTTGACGAACATCGGCAGCACCAGATCGGCAGCCTGCACCCTGGTCGAGGTCACCAGCCGGCGAAGTGCCGGCGTACGGCGCAGACGCCTCGGTCTGGCAACTGGAAATACCGCCGATTCTCGGAGTCTGTCCCTCCCCATGCCCCGAGAGTCCGTGCCCTCCGTCACCGCGCGCGACTTCGGGCCCGAGGCTTGGGCGGGGGACGCAGGTCGCCCGCCGGCTCGGTCTGCGCCCGCGCGTAGGCGGCCAAGGCGTCCACCAGCGGCTCGACAGCTGCCACGTCTGGCTGCACGTCCACCCGCAGCCCGAACTCCCGCGCGGTGGCAGCGGTCTGCGGCCCGATGCACGCGACGACGGTGCGCGGGTGCGGCTTGCCGGCGATGCCGACCAGGTTGCGCACCGTGCTCGACGAGGTGAAGCAGACCGCGTCGAACCCGCCGCCCTTGATGGCCTCGCGGGTCTGCGCCGGCGGCGGAGCGGCCCGCACAGTCCGGTACGCCGTGACGTCGTCGATCTCCCAGCCGCGCTCGCGCAGGCCCGCCGCCAGCGTCTCGGTGGCGATATCCGCCCGGGGCAACAGGATTCGGTCGATCGGGTCCAGCACGTCGTCGTACGGCGGGAAGTCCTCGAGCAGGCCCTCGCTGGACTGCTCACCGCTCGGTACGAGTTCGGGGCGGATGCCCCAGGCTTGCACCGCCGCGGCGGTCTGCTCACCCACGCAGGCGATCTTCACGCCCGCGAACGCGCGAGCGTCCAGCCCGAAGTCGGCGAAGCGCTCCCAGACGGCCCTGACGGCGTTCGTGGACGTGAACACGATCCAGCCGTAGCGACCGGTCACCAGCCCCTTGATCGCGCGTTCCATCTGCGCGGGGGTCCGCGGCGGCTCCACGGCGATCGTCGGCACCTCCACCGGAATGGCACCGTGCAACTGCAGGCGTTCGCTCATGACGCCGGCCTGCTCCTTGGTCCGCGGCACCAGCACCCGCCAGCCGTACAGCGCCCGGCTCTCCCACCAGGACAGCTTCGACCTCTTGTCGACCGCAGTGCCGACGGTCAGCACCACCACACCGCTGAGGTCCGCTCCGTCCGCACCGGACGCCAGATCGTCCACAGTGGACACAACAGACCGCTGGCCGATGCCGGTCCCGTCCACCGTGACGCACGCCGACGTACTCCCGGCCACTCCGTTCTTGGCCAGCCGAACGCAGGTCTCGCCGACCATCGCCGCCGGCAGCTGCAGGGTCAGTGTGCCCGGCGAGGTCGCCAGCGCCGCCAGGTCGACGTTGGCGCGCAGGTCCGCTGCCGTATGCGCCGATCCGACCGGGATCCCGGCGTACGTCGGGACTGCGATGCTCGCCGGCACACCGGGTACGACGTCGAACGGCACCACTGTCCGGGCCACCGCGAGTGTTTCCTTCACGACCGCGTCGCAGCTGAACGGGTCGCCGCTGACGAGCCGCACGATGGTCCGCCCCGACCGCGCTTCGGCGAGCAGCAGCTTGGCGACCTCGCCCGGCTCGCCTACCGCGGGTCGAACCTCGGAGCCGGGGGCCAGCGCGAGGACCGCCTCGCCGACGTCGGGATCGACCACGATCAGTTCCGCCGCGGCCAGCACTGCGCTGGCTCTGACCGTCAGCAGGCCGGCGTCGCCGGGACCGGCGCCGACGAAGATGATCCGGCCAGTTGGCTTGCGGCCGCGTGTCATTCGAGTGCTCCCATGAGATCGGCGGCGCCGTCGGCAAGCAGGTCCGCGGCCAGCCGCCGACCCACCTCCTCCGCGCCGGTGACGGACCCGCTGACCGACAGACGAACAGCAGCGCTGCCGTCGATCGCGGTCACGGACCCGCGCAGATACAGTTCCATTCCGTCCTCGCCCTCGGCCACGAACGCCAGTCCCCCCACCGGGGCGGAGCAGCCGGCTTCGAGAGCCCCCAGTAACGACCGCTCGGCGGCCGTCGCTGCTCGACTGTCGGGGTCGTCCAGCATTCCGAGCAACTCCAACAGTTCCTTGTCGTCCTCGCGGCATTCCACCGCGAGCGCTCCCTGGCCGGGGGCCGGCAAGACCTGCATCGGGTCCAGCGTTTCGGTCACCGCGTCCAGCCGGTCCAGCCGCTGCAGTCCGGCCCGCGCGAGCACCACTGCGTCGAGTTCGCCCGAGGCCACCTTCGCCAGCCGGGTGTCGACATTGCCGCGTACGCCGACCAGCTCAAGACCGAGCCCGAGCGCGCGGAGCTGCGCCACCCGCCGCGGCGACCCGGTCCCGATCCGAGCTCCACGGGGCAGCTCTCCCAGCGTGAGGCCGTCCCGGGCCACGAGGACATCCCTGGGGTCGGCCCGCGGCGGGACCGCGGCGAGCGCCAGCCCCGGCGCGGGCCCGGTCGGAAGATCCTTGTAGGAGTGGACCGCGAGGTCGACCTCGCCGCGAACGAGCGCCTCACGCAGCGCCGACACGAACACTCCGGTCCCGCCGATCTGCTCCAGCGGGGCCGCCGACACGTCGCCGTACGTCGTCACCTCGGTGAGCTCGACGTCCCGCGCGTGCTCGGCGATCAGGGTCGCGGCGACGCCACCGGACTGGGTCAGGGCGAGCCGGCTCCGTCGCGTCCCGAGCCGCAGCGTTCTCACGGGCGGGTCTCCCCGGTGAGTTCGGCGGGCAGCGCCACCGCCTCGGACAGGTCGCGCCGATCAGGGTCGAGCCCGAACAGCTCCCGCAGTACGGCGGCGTACCCCTCGCCGCCCGGGGCGCTGGCCAGCTCTTTGACCCGCACGGTGGGGGCGTGCAACAGCTTGTCCACCACCCGGCGGACGGCTTGGGCGACCTCGGCCCGGTCCTGCGGCCCCAGGTCCGGCACTCGCCCGGCCAGCCGCAGCAGCTCGGCATCGACCACTTCGGCGGCGTACGAGCGCAACGCGGCCACAGTGGGAGCAACCGCTACCGAACGCTGCCAGGTGACGAACGCAACCACTTCGGCTTCGACGATCGAGCGCGCGGCCGAGACGTCCTGCTGGCTCCGCGAACCGTCGAGCACCGTCCGCAGGTGCTCCAGATCGATGTAGGTGACACCGGGCAGGGCGGCTGCGGCCGGGTCGACGTCACGCGGCAGCGCCAGATCGAGGATCACCAGCGGGCGGTCGCCGCGGGCGGCCACTGCCCGCTCGATCACGTCGACCGGGATCACGATTCCGGTCGCACCGGTCGAGGCCAGTACGACGTCGGCGGCCACCAGCTCGGCATCCAGGGCGGCCATCTCCACCGCCCGGCCCGACAACGTCTCGGCCAGCCGGGCCGCGTTGGCGATGCTCCGGTTGGCGATGACAAGATCGGTGAGGCCGCGGCGGCGCATCGTCGTACCGGCCAGGGCGCCCATGGCGCCGGCGCCCACGACCAGCGCGCGGCGTCCGGTCAGGTCCTCCCCCAGCACGCGTGCCGCCACGTCCAGGGCGACGGCGACGACCGAGGCGCCCACACGGTCGATCCCGGTGTCGGTGTGCACCCGCTTGCCGACGCGCAACGCCTGCTGGCTCAGCTCGTGCAGCACGCGGCCGACCGCCGACTCCGCACGTGCCAGCGCGTACGCCGAACGCAGCTGGCCGAGGACCTGCGACTCGCCGACGACCATCGAGTCCAGGCCGGCAGCCACCGAGAACAGGTGCGCGACAGCAGCGTCCTCGTAGTGCACGTACAGGTGCGCGCTCAGCTCGCCGGCCTGCCGCCCGCTCTGCCGGGCGAGCAGGGCGCTGATGTCGTTCACGCCGCCGTGGAAGCGCTCGACCTCGGCGACGACCTCGATCCGGTTGCACGTGGACAACAGCAAGGCCTCGTCGACGTGCTCACCGTCGAGCAGCTCGTGCAGCGCCTTGGCCACCTCCGGACGGCCGAAACTCGTCCGCTCCAACAGCGCCACCGGCGCGGTCCGGTGCGACATCCCGACGATGAGCAAACTCACTTGCACACCTCGCTGCGCTCGGTGAGCCGCGTTCGCGGCACGCTGTCCCCATTGGTTCGCTCGCTGCGCTCCCTCACAGAACCACCGTCAGACCGGCGGCCTTGCGCTGCTCGTGGAAGGACAGGATCTGCAGTTCGACGGCCAGGTCCACCTTGCGTACGTCGACGTTGTCGGGCACTACCAGAACCGCGGGCGCGAAGTTGAGGATGCTCGTCACCCCGGCGGCGACCAGACGGTCACAGACCTCCTGCGCGGCCTCGGCCGGAGTCGCGATCACGCCGATCGATACGGATTCGCGCGTCACGACGGCTTGCATGTCGGCCATGCCACGGACCCGCAGTCCGCAGATGTCCTCGCCCACCCGGTTGGGATCGGCGTCGAACAACCCGGCGATCCGGAAGCCGCGCGATCGGAAGCCGCCGTAGCCGGCGAGCGCGTGGCCAAGGTTCCCGATCCCCACCAGCACGACCGCACGATGTTCGGAGACGCCGAGGCACGTGCTGATACGTTCGCGAAGCACCTCGACGAGATAGCCGACGCCGCGGGTGCCTATCGAGCCGAGGTAGGACAAGTCCTTGCGCAGCTTGGCCGAGTTGACTCCGGCCGCGTCCGCCAGCGCCTCGGACGACACCGTGAGCACGCCGCCGTCGGACATCGTGCTGAGCACACGCAGGTAGACCGCGAGCCGGGCAACGGTCGCCTCGGGGACGGCTCGGCCTTCGGACACTGCGCTCCAGACTTCAGACGGGACGGGTACCCCAGCGCAGCGTGTCCAGGGCCATTGCGAGCCCCACGGCTGACTGTGATATCAGCACCCACGGTAGCCGCTTGTGAACGCAGGAACAAAGTCGCTCAGCCTGGCCAGCTCAGCCCGTCAGCGCGGCGCGCAGCCGCTCCGGCTCGACCCGCCAGTACCCGTGTTCCCGCCCGTCGACCAGGAACACCGGAACCCGATCGCCGTACTCGGCTCGCAGGTCGTTGTCGGTGTCGACGTCGATCTCGCGCAGCTCGGCGCCGGTCTCCGCGCAGATCGCCGCCAGCGGCAACCTCGCCTGCTCGCACAGGTGGCAGCCGGTCCGGGTGAGCAGGGTCACCGCATGCCTGCCCTGCCCGCGTGCTCGCTCGCCGGGCTCGCTCATGCTAGCCAAACCCCAACTCGCGCAGCCGGGAGCGGCTGACCTTCCCGGTGACCGAATGCGGCAACGCTGGGACGAACGTCACGGCCGACGGGCACTTGAAACGGGCCAGTGAGCGCCTGCTGTGCTCGATGAGCTCGTCCGCGCTCGGATCGGCAGCCGGCTCCGGTACGACGATGGCGCGCACGGCCTCACCGGTCAGCTCGTCGGGGGTACCGACCACGGCAACGTCGCGGACGCCCGGGTGGGCCAGCAGCACCGCCTCGACCTCCTGCGGGTACACGTTGAAACCACTGACCAGGATCAGGTCCCCGCGCCGGTCGATCAGGTGGAGGTCACCCTCGTCGTCCAGGAAGCCGATGTCGCCGGTCGCCAGCCACCCGTCGGAGTCCGGCCCGTCGTGTCCGTCCGGCCAGTAGCCGGCAAAGACGTTCGGCCCGCGGACCGCGATCTGCCCGGTGTCCTCGCCGTCGTCCAGATCCACCGGCTGCCCGTCGTCGTCCCAGAGCGCGAGTTCCACCCCAGGGACCGGCCGCCCGATCGAGCCGGGCTTCGACCGGCCGCCGACGAGGGTGCTGGTCAGAACGGGGGCCGTCTCGGTCAGGCCGTACCCCTCGTACACACCCACCCCGGTGAGGTCGCGGATCGCGGCGAGCGCACCGACGGGCAGCGGGGCCGCACCGGACAGGGCGACCCGGACGTCGGCGAATCCGCGCCGCAGGTCCCCCGGATCGGCACGGCTCCAGACCACGTACATGGGCGGAACGCCGACCAACGTGCTGACTCGCTCGGCCGCCATCAACCGCAGGCACCCCTGCGGATCGAACCGCTCGACGAGCACGCCCGTCGCTCCCGCCCAGGCCTGCATGCCCAGCCCCACGTTGAGCCCGTAGATGTGGAACAGCGGCAGCACGAGCAGCACGATGTCGCGTTCGGTCACCGGCGCCGGCTCGATGGCGCCCAACTGCTCGAGGTTCGCCAGCATCGCGCGGTGGCTCAGCATCGCCCCCTTGGGCCGCCCGCTCGTGCCGCTGGTGTAGATCAGGACGGCCAGGTCCTCCCCACCGCGGCCAGGCGGCGGCGCGTCACCGTCGGTTGTCAGCGCATCGGGTGACAGGACGTGGCGCAGCTCGGTGAGTTCAGCCCGGATCGCCGCGACAGTCCGTGACCCGGCGTCGTCGGTGATCAGCGCTGCAGCGCCGGAGTCGCCGAGGACGTGCCTCAGTTCGGGCGCGGTGTACCCGGTGTTGACCGGTACAACGACGAGCTGTGCGCGGAGTGCCGCGAAGTAGTGCAACGGGAAGTCCGGCGTGTTCGGGAGCATGAGCGCCACCCGCTCGCCGGGAAGCAGCCCGAGCCCGGCCAGTGCGCCGGCCCGCTGGGACACCGCTTCATCGAAGTCGGCCCAGGTGGAGCGCTCGGCGCCGGCGACAAAGGCGCACCGGGCGGCGTGCCGGGCTGCTGCCCGGGTGACCAGATCGGCCAGGTTGTGCAGGGCGGAGCCGCCCGGTGGCAGCACGGCGGTGTGCTGTCCCATCACACTCCCTTCAGGGGCGGGGCAAACTGTTGCGGCACGCTGATGCGAAGACTAGGCATGGACGCCGCGGCGGAGAAACGTCACCATATGAGGTAAGCGGTTAGTTACAGTCCGTAATGTCGGGATATCTAGAGGAAAGGTGCACGTGACCGGAGCGGACGCACCGCGTGTGGTGGCGTCCCCCGGCAGCAGCTCCACCGGCGCGGACACGCCGCGCCCGCGGGTGACCGGCGAGGGTCAGGCCGGTCAGACAACCGGACCCGCACCGGCCTTGACCGAGTCCGAGATTGACGGGCCGACGACCGGGGGGGCCGTCGTCGTACCGCCGACGACCGGGGACACGGGTGTGGACGCATGGGCGCTTGTGCAGCGTGCGCAAGGCGGGGACACCGACGCGTTCGCACAGATCTACGACCGCTACGTCGATGTGGTGTACCGCTACGTCTACTACCGCATCGGTGACCGGCCGCAGGCCGAGGACTTCACCAGCGAGACATTCGTCCGGGCATTGCGACGGTTGGACTCGTTCAGCTATCGCGGTCGCGACCTCGGGGCGTGGCTCGTCACCATCGCGCGCAACATCATCTTCGACCACGTGAAGTCCAGTCGCTACCGGCTCGAGGTGGTCACCGGCGAGATCGACGACGCGAGCCAGGTGCAGGAGGGGCCGGAGAACGCCGTACTGGAACACCTGGAGTCGCGGCGCTTGCTGCGGTGCGTCAAGCAACTCGGCTCTGAGCAGCAGGAATGCATCGTGCTGCGCTTCCTGCAGGGTCTGTCTGTCGCCGAGACGGCGGACATCATGGGCAAGAATGACGGAGCGATCAAGGCCCTTCAGCATCGCGCCGTACGCCGGCTGGCGGCACTGCTCAAGGATGATCACTCATGAGCGCAGACCGCGAAATCCGGACAATCCGGTGCCCGCAGCCCGTACCCGGGTCTGCCCTCCCGTCGTTGATCGTGATGGAGAGCATCTAGGGGATCGCTCGAGGGGACATGCGGTGACGCGGTACGGGGGCAGGGAGTCGTCTCGGCTCGCGCGCGCCCTGGATACGCCGGCGGCCACGAAGACAGGCGACCACGCCGTCGATGAGTTGGTAAGCCTGACCCAGCAGCTGTCGCGGATCCGCCTCGACGACCGGCCCGATGCGGCGTTTCGCGCCGAAACGCTGCAACGCGTCATCGCCTTGGCCGAGCAGCGAGCCGCCACCCTCGAGCGGCCCGCGAAACACCGCCGTGTCACGTCATGGCAGCTGCGGGCCCCCGCCTGGGGACGACGCGTCGCGGTCGCCGTCGCCGTGCTGTCGGTCCTCTTCGCGACTACCGGACTGCTCACTCTGGCGTCACGGCAGGCGCTGCCCGGCGACGCGCTCTACGCGGTGAAACGCGGCGCTGAGAACGTGCAGCTCGGCCTGACCTGGGATCGCACGGAGCGCGGCTTCGCCCACCTGCACATCGCCGAGGCCCGGCTCGACGAGGTGACCGAACTCGTGGCGGAGCCGGTCGCCCTGACCGCCGGTGTCCCCGGCATGCCGCTGGCGGCCGGAGCCGACACCGCTGAGTCCGTCGTGAGCACGCTGGCCGATATGGACCGGCAGACCGCCGCGGGAATATCCCTGCTGACCGCAGCTGCGGTGAACCGCTCGGACACAGCGACTCTGGAGATCCTGCCGACCTGGGCTCAGGGTCAGCAGAACCTGCTCGGTGCACTGTTCGAACAGATGTCCCAGCCGGCGCAGGACCGTGCCCAGGCCTCGCTGGCCTTGTTGGTTCGGGTCGACGAACGCGCCCGGATGCTGGGGCTGGCTCTGCCCTGCGAGTGCCTGGAGGACTTCGGTCCGGCCGACGATCTCGGTCCGATGCCGTGCGAGTCGTGCTCAACGGTCGGGCCAGGTCAGCCCGGCGGCACTCCCACCCCAACCACCCCGGGCGCTCCCACCGAGGGCACCCCCAGCCAGCCCGTGCCGAGCGCAACCCGGATCAGCCCGACGTCCTAGCGATCCCCCCGCGCGAGCCGATTACCCTGGATGGGGCGGCACTCGAGCCGCCGGCGGAGGGACCTCCAGCAGTGCGGATGCCATGGCGGCCCAGCCCGGCTGAGAGCCGTCGGCTGGCCCGGGTGGCGGGGGTCGCATCGGCCGCCGCGGCGGTGGCGGTGGCTCCCGAGGCGGTCGCCGTACCGGCAGATCGTCGGGCGGCGGCGTTCTTCGACGTGGACAACACGATGATGATGGGCGCGTCGATGTACCACTTCGCGAAGGGGCTCGCCGCCCGCAAGTTCTTCTCCAACCGGGACCTGGCGAACTTTGCCTGGCAACAGATCAGGTTCCGGGTTCGTGGTGTCGAGCACCCGGAGGACGTGCGCGCGGCGCGGGAGAACGCACTCAGCTTCGCCAAGGGCATCGCCGTCGACGAGGTGGTCAGGCTCGGCGAGGAGATCTACGACGAGGTGCTGGCAGAGCGGATCTGGGCCGGTACCAGGGCGCTCGCGCAGCTGCATCTCGACGCCGGACAGCGGGTCTGGCTGGTCACCGCGACGCCGGTGGAACTCGCCCAGATCATCGCGCAGCGGCTCGGGCTGACGGGCGCGCTGGGGACCGTGAGCGAAGTCGTGGCGGGGCGCTACACGGGGCGTCTGGTCGGCGAGATGATGCACGGCGAGGCCAAGGCCGAAGCGGTCAAGGCGCTGGCCGCGCAGGAAGGGCTGGCGCTGGCCCGCTGCTCGGCGTACAGCGACTCGACCAACGACCTGCCGATGCTCTCGCTGGTCGGCAAGCCGGTGGCGATCAACCCGGACGCCGACCTCAGGGCGGTGGCCCGCGAGCAGGGCTGGCAGATCAGGGACTTCCGGACCGGTCGAAAGGCCGCGCGGATCGGCGTACCCACCACGCTGGCGGCCGGTGCCCTGGCCGGCGGGATCGCCGGCGGCCTCGCCGTACGCCGCCGTCTCGGCAGCTGACTCCACCTCCGCGACTTTGCTGTCGGCTGGCCGACGGGCCGACCGAATATCCGGGTTTGCGGGGCGCAGCGCGAGCAAAGTGGCGTGGTCAGGACCAGACGGAGCGGCGCTGGGCGAGCAGGGTGAACAGCGTCTGCTGGATCGTCTCGCGCACCTGGTCGGTGAGGTTGAACACGAGCATCGGGTCCTCGGCCGCAGCAGCGCCGTAGTGCGCGGTCTCGATCGGCTCGCCGAAGTCGATCAGCCATTTGCTCGGCAGCGGGACGAGCCCGAGCGGCCCCAGCAGCGGGAACGTCGGCGTGACCGGCAGGTACGGCAGCCCGAGCAGCCGGGCCAGCGTTCGCAGGTTGCCTACCATCGGATAGATCTCCTCGGCGCCCACGATCGAGACCGGGATGATCGGTACGCCGGTGCGCAGGGCGGCGGACACGAAGCCGCCGCGGCCAAAGCGTTGCAGCTTGTACCGCTCGCTGAACGGCTTCCCGATCCCCTTGAACCCCTCCGGCCACACGCCGGCGATCTCCCCGGCCGTCAGCAGCCGCTCGGCGTCGGGGTTGCAGGCCAGCGTGTGGCCGGCCTTGCGGGCGAGGGAGCCGACGACCGGCAGGGTGAAGACGAGGTCGGCGGCCAGCATCCGCAGCGCCCGGCGCGCCGGGTGGTGATCGTGCAGCGCGACCGCGGTCATGAGCGCGTCCAGCGGAATCGTGCCGCTGTGGTTGGCGACGACGAGTGCGCCCCCGATGCTGGGCACGTTGTGCAGACCGATCGTCTCCACGCGGAACCAGCGCTGGTACAACGGCCGCAGCGACGGCAGCAGCAGATGGTCGCTCAGGTCGGGGTCGTACCCGAACTCGTCCACCGGGTAGTCGCCGGTCAGCCGGCGGCGCAGAAACGCGAGCCCCCCGGCGAGCCGACGTTCGAAGTCCGACTCCACGCGCGGTTCGGTGTCGGTGCCCGAGGCCAGCGGCGGATCGTCGCGGCGCGGTCCGTGCAGCGGGATCACGGTGGCCTCAGACATGACTGGACTCCCCCGCTGGGAGCCGAGTCAGGCCACCGAGGATCCGATCCAGTACGGCGGACAGCCGGTCCGGGTCGATGACCGGCCGCAGGTTCCGGCCGCGAACGAAGTCGTCGAAGGCCTCCACCGTCGTGTAGCGAGGCTGGTAGCCGAACTCGGCCTTGAGTCGCGTGGTGTCCACGACCCGGCCGTGGTTGAGGAAGCGGCGCTGGTCGGGTGTGTAGTAGGGCCTCCCTGCACGGCCAAGTGCCATGTCGACTATGCCGGCAGTCATTCCAGGTAGCGGGAGCCCAATCCTGCCGGCCCGCCGGATCGCCTGCGAGAGCAGCATCACGCCGTCCGCGCCGACGTTCAGCACGCCCGGCAGCCCGTGCAGGGTCGCCCGGAGCAGCACCTCCAGCGCGTCGTCCTCGTGCAGCACCTGCAGTCGCGGGTCGAAGCCGAGAACCGTCGGTACGACGGGCAGCGCGAAGTACTCAGTCAGCGCCGAATCGACGTGCGGGCCGATGACGTTGGTGAACCGCAGCACCGACAGCGCGACGTCGGGCCGCCGCCGGGCAAACCCTCGCACGTAACCCTCGATCTCCATCGCGTCCTTGGCGTAGCCCGAGGACGGCGTAGCGCCGGGTTCCATCGTCTCGGTGAACATCGCCGGATCTCGTGGGCTGCTGCCGTAGACAGCGGTCGTCGACTTCACGACCAGCCGCCGGATCGTCGCCGCCCGCTGACAGGCAGCGAGCAGCTGCATGGTGCCGATGACGTTCATTTCCTGCATCGCCGTACGACCGCCGGAGTCCTGCGGGGAGGCCCGGATGTTCATGTGTACGACGGTGTCCACGGCCGCGGTCGTGATGACCTTGCCGATCAGCGGATTGCGGATGTCTGCCCGCACGAACTCGGTTCGGCCCAGGCTGGCGCGCAGCTCGCGGCTGGGTGGCAGCGCGTCGACCCCGATGACGCGCTCTACCGACGGAACATCGCATAGCGTGCGGGCCAGCCGCGCGCCCAGGTAGCGACTGACGCCGGTCACCAGGACCACCCGCCGCGGCATGGTCACCGCGCCCGTGACGCTACTTCTTGTTGCGACGCTGGACTCGGGTCTTCTTCAACAGCTTGCGGTGCTTCTTCTTCGCCATCCGCTTGCGCCGCTTCTTGATGACCGAACCCATACGAGTCGTCCCAACCGATCTGCCTACAAAACCGTGGACGCCCCTGACCCGGGACGCGCCGCCCGCGCCGGACGGCGCGATCTGCGGTCAGCCTACCTGCGTCACCGACGCCCCCGAAACGGCGTCGTGCGGCGACGTTCAGGCGGTGTCGGTGTAGGCGTCGTGCAGGTAGTTGTGAACTGCCTTCTCGGGCACCCGAAAGGACCGTCCGACCCGGACGGCGGCCAGTTCGCCGGAGTGCACCAGCCGGTACACCGTCATCTTGGACACCCGCATCAGAGCGGCGACCTCGGCAACGGTCAGGAAGGACACACTGGACAAGCCGGAATCCGGCCGGGGCGTCGGCCCGTCCTTTCCGGGCCGTGACGAACCAGAGGTCACCATGCAGTCACCGCACCTTCGGCACATGTCGTGCCGCCAGGCTTCCCCGCCGACGGCTCACAGACACGCACGTGCTTGGCGCAGCGTAGCGGTACGGAAGTGACGCAGCGATAGCAACTTTCTGTAACGTTAGATGCGCACAGCGTCACATATGCTCGCGGCCGAGCTGCGCAGAGCGATCTCGGGCCGCCTCGATCGCGGCGATCAAGGCGTGCCGGACGCCATGCCGCTCCAGTTCGCGGATGGCGGCGATCGTCGTACCGCCGGGCGAGGTGACCGCCTCACGCAACTGGACGGGGTGCTCACCGGAGTCGCGCAGCATCGTCGCCGCCCCCAGCGCGGTCTGGACGATGAGGTCCGCGGCGACCGCGCGCGGCAGTCCGAGCAGGATGCCGGCGTCGATCATCGCCTCCACGAGGAAGAAGAAGTACGCCGGACCGCTGCCAGACAGTGCAGTGACCGCGTCCTGGTGCACCTCCGGTACCCGAACCACCTTGCCGACGCTGGCCAGGATCGTCTCGGCCGCCGCCAGGTGCCGCTCTTCGGCATGTGTGCCGGGGCTGATCGCACTCATCGCCTGGTCCACGAGCGCCGGCGTGTTGGGCATCACCCGAACGACCGGCGTACCGGCGGGAAGGGCGCGCTCGATTCTCGCGGTGGGGATGCCGGCCGCGACGCTGACGATCAGATGGTGGGCGCCGACGTGGGGGGCCAGGTCCTCGAGCAGGCTGGCGATGTCCTGCGGCTTGACGGCGATGAGCAGGACCTGCGCCGCCGCCGCGGCGTCCACCGTCGACAGACTGCGGACGCCGTAGGTTTCGGAGAGGTAGGCCGCCCGGTCGGCGTGCCGCTCGCACACCACCAGGTCGTCGATCGTGCGCTCACCGCGCAGGAGACCCGAGACGAGTGCTTCCCCGATCTTACCGCCGCCGAAGATCGCCAGCGAGTCGATTCTGCTCATCAGTTCCGGCTCGCAAGTGCCCGTGCGAAGAACGCGACGTTCGCCGGTCTTTCGGCAAGTCTGCGCATCAGGTAACCGAACCACTCGACGCCGTACGGGACATAGACCCGGACGGTGTGCCCTGCGGCCGCCAACCGCAGTTGCTCCTCCGGCCGGATCCCGTAGAGCATCTGGTACTCCCAGGTCTCCTTTGGCCGGCCGTGCCAGGCAGCTCGTTCGCCGGCAATCTCGACCAGCCGCGGATCGTGCGTGGCGAACATGGGATAACCCTCGCCGGACATCAGCACGTTGACGCACCGGACGTAGGACTTGTCGACCTCCGCGGCCTCCTGGAAGGCCACCGACTCCGGCTCGGCGTACGCGCCCTTGCACAGCCGCACCCGCGAACCGGCGTAGGCAAGGTCCCGGCAGTCGGCCTCGGTGCGGTGCAGGTAGGACTGCAGTACGGCGCCGGTTCCGGGAAAGTCGCGCCGCAGCTCGCGCAGGATCTGCAGGGTCGAGTCAGTGGTGCTGTGGTCCTCCATGTCGAGGGTGACCGTCGTGCCTGCCTTGGCGGCGGACAGGCAGATCTCCTGGGCCAGTCCGAGGGCCATCTGCTCGTCGATGAGTTGACCGACCGCCGACAGCTTGACGCTGACCTCCGCCTCCGGCGTCAAACCCGCCGCGGCCAGCCGATCGAGCAGGACGGCGTACGCCTCGCCGACAGCACGTGCCTGGACCGCGTCCTTGGTGTCCTCGCCGAGGTGATCGAGGCTGACCCGGAGGCCCTTCCCGACCAATGACGTCGAGGCGGCGAGGACGTCCTCGGTCGATTCTCCCGCGACAAAACGGCGGACGACGTTGCGGCTGATCGGAGCGCCGGCCACGACCTTCTTGACGGCGCTGTTGCGAGCGGCTGCCAGGATCAGGGAACTGAGCACCGGGTCAGGCTACGACGCCGACTCCACCTCGGGCTCCAGTAGTCGCAGCAGCAGCCCGTCATGGAGCTACCGAATCTGTTCGGTCAGGCAGTCCTGCGCCGCAACGTCGCCGCTCCGAGCGCCAGGGCGCCGATGATGAACGCGGCTAGCACTGCGTAGTCCCGGGTGGCTTGCCCGCTGAGTCCGCTACTCGTGGCGACCTCGGCCATCGCGTCCACGGCGTACGACAACGGCAGTACGTCGGAGATCGCCTCCAGGACACTGTGCATCGCCTCGCGTGGGACGAAGAGGCCACACAACAGCAGTTGCGGCAGCACGAGTGCGGGCATGAACTGCACCGCCTGGAACTCCGTCTGCGCGAAGGCGCTGGCGAGCAGTCCGAGCGCTGTTCCGAGCAGCGCCGCCAGCAGCGCGGTCACGAGCAGCCAGCCGGCACTGCCGGCGATGTCCAGGCCGAGCAGCCACAGGCTCACCGCGGTCGCCAGGCCCGACTGCACCACCGCGAGAATGCCGAATGCCAACGCGTAGCCGAGCAGCAGGTCCAGTTTGTTCAGCGGCATCGCCAGCAGTCGCTCCAGTGTCCCGGAGGTGCGCTCACGCAGCATCGCCACAGACGTCACGATGAACATCACGACGAGGGGGAAGATGGCCAGCAGCAGCGGCCCGATCCGGTCGAAGACGGCGGGTTGACCGTCGAACACCCACGCCAGCAGGGCGATCAGCAGGCACGGTACGACGAGCAGCAGCGCGATGGTGCGGTGGTCGTGCCGGAGCTGGGCGAGAACCCGGCCCGCAGTCGCGAAGGTCATTCGCGGGTTCATGAGACCGCCTCCGGGGATCACAGTCATCGCGCCATCGCCTCCTCGGAGTCGATCAGCGCCAGGAACGCCGACTCCAGGTCGTGAGTGTTTGTGCGATCTCGAATCGCGACCGGCGCTCCTTGCGCCATTACCTTGCCTTCGCGCAGCAACAGCAGGTCCGAGCACCGATCGGCCTCGTCCATGACGTGGCTGGATACCAACAGGGTCGTCCCTCGACCGGTCAACTCGTGGAACATCTCCCAGAGCTCCCGGCGCAGTACGGGGTCGAGGCCCACCGTTGGCTCGTCGAGAACGAGCACCGGCGGCGAACCGAGCAGTGCTGCGGCGAGCGACACCCGCGTCCGCTGACCGCCGGAGAGCCGAGACACCAGGGCCACCGACTTGTCCTTGAGCCCCACCGCGAGAATCGCACCATCCACATCGGACGGTGATGCACCCATGATCGCCGCGAAGTAACGCAGGTTCTCGCGGACGCTGAGGTCGGCGTAGACGCTGGGCGCTTGGGTGACGTACCCGATCAGGGAGCGCAATGACTTGCTGCCGGCGGGTTTGCCCAGGACCTGGACCGTCCCGCTGCTGACCCTCTGTACGCCGACGATGCTGCGGATCAGCGTGCTCTTGCCCGAGCCACTCGGGCCGAGCAGCCCGGTGATGCTGCCGGCCGCCACCTGACAGGTGACCGAGTCGAGAACCACATTGCCCCCGCGATGGACGGTGAGTTGGTCGACCACGACGGCCGATGTGCCTTCCACGGCGCCTCCTCCGGCTTATTTCACTATATGATGAAATCTATCCCAGCCGCTCCTCGCTGACAAGACCCTCGGTTCCCGCGACGCAGAAATCGCCGATGGCTCCTCTGGCGGCGGAGGTGTGGCTCTTCGACCAGAGCCTTGAACAGGTACTGCTGGTCAGGCACCGCTGGCGGGGCTGGGTCCCGCCGGGAGGCACCGTTGAACCGGGTGAAACCCCTCGGGAGGCAGCCGCGCGCGAGCTCTTTGAGGAGACCGGCGTTCGCATCCGCTCGCACGCGGGCTGGCTCTCAGATGCGGCCTCGAGTGACCACACGGTTACCGCGTGGGGATCCAGTGAGCGAGGCCGGCTCGGCGACGGCGCCACTTCGCGCCCGCCTCGATACCGGGCGTCCCAACGGCATTGACGTCGCCGACTGCGCAGCTATCCCTGCTCAGCGGTATCGGTGCGGTCCGTCGGCAGCCGACCGGTGAGGTACCGCTGCAGGGTCGGTGCCACGGCGGCCACGATCTGCTCGATGCTGGCCTGCCGGAGCGGCCCGGCCTGGACGAGGTAGCGCACGACCGCCAACCCGATCAACTGTGTCCCGGTCAGCGTCGCGCGCAGCAGCGCCCGGTCGGAGCCGAGTCGGTCAGCCAGCCGACCCAGCACCTCCCGGACGACGAAGTCACCGAGCCGAGCCGAGGCCTGTTCACTGGACAGCGCCGCACGCACCGCAGCACGCATCCGCGGCCCCGTCTCCGGCGACTCCCAGAGCTCGAGGAAGAAGCGCAGCAGCCGCTCCCCCAACCGGTCCAGATCGCCGCTCAACACCGCCGGAAGCACGGTGGCCGGATCCAGGGGGAGTTGCAGCACCTCGGCGAACAGACCTGACTTGCCGTCGAAGTAGTGGTGGATCAATGCCGGGTCGACACCGGCGCCGCGCGCGACGGCGCGCAGCGAAACCGCGTCGTACCCCTGCTCGGCGAACTGCGCGCGCGCCACGTCCACGATCTGTTGTCTGGTGTCGGCGTTGCCGGGCCGCCGGCCGGTCCTGGCCATCAGCGTCGGCCCGGACGCGGTGCACCGAAAGGTGCCACTATTCGGCTGCTTGTGGCACCTTTCGGTCCACTGCTCCGGCCCAGATCCCAAGCATTGGGCAGAAAAGTGCCACCCGAAGACGCCCTCGACTGCGCCGCCGCCTTCACACACACCTCAGTGACGACCAAGCTTGACCCAACCCCCGACGAACTTGCGGTCCTGACCACTAGCTTCTGGCCAGCACGGAGGCGGCGGGAAATACGACGAGAAACGCGGCCACCAGCAGCAGCACGGCGATCACCGAGGGCCCCATCGGCTCCTGTGACCGCGCCCGCCGCAGCAGCTGACCGGCGAGCACGAGGCCGGCGAGCACAACCGGCGCAGCCACCGCAGCGATGTACGGGTAAAGCTCCCACAGCAGGCTGAACGCGTACCAGATCACTACTCCGAGCACGGCAGCGGCGAGCAGTTCGGTGGCCAGTATCAGCCAGCCGACCGCTGCTCCATGCCGCGACGGCTCGGGCCCGTCCTCACCCGCCTGCTCGATCCGCCCGCGATCGCCGCTGTCGGCGCCGTGCCGACCGCGGCCTCTTGGAGGGGCGGAGGTCGCGACGGCCGGAGAAGTCCGCAGTTCCAATCCGGCGGGTGGTTCGGGCGGAGCGACCACCTCGAACTCCTCTGTCCGTGGCTCGGCGTCCGGGTCGGGAGTCGGGTCAGTGTCCGGTTCGGACCCGACTGTGGTGTCGGGGTCCCGGAGCGCTATCGCGGGCCGCTCCGGTTGGCTCCGGGGGTGCCGCTGGTGACCAGCGCCTTCCGCGCCGGTCGGTCCCACGTCGCCCGGCTCCGTCGGGGCGGTGCGCCCATGGCGGGCCGTCGGCGGTGACGACCATTGTGACCCATCCGGTTCGGGGCCGGTCCCCTCCGAAGCCTCCGCGCGGCGCCGCCGACCGCCGCGGCCGGCCGGCTCGATGCCGGCCTCACGCAAGATGTCGGCCAGAGTCCGCTGCGAACCCGGCTCCGGCTCGTCCACCGCGTTCATCCCTGCGCCTCCGCGGCGGGGAGTGCGTCGGCGTTCATCCCTGCGCCTCCGCGGCGGGGGAAGTGCCTCCGCGGCGGGACGTGCGTCGGCGCGCATCAGACGCCGTCGAGCCAGTCGAGCCGTCGCAGGATGATGCCCTCGCGCAGCGCCCAGGGGCAGATCTCGACATAAGGCAACGCCAACGCCTCCATCGCCGCCTCGGCGACGACGGCGCCCGCGAGCAGCTGGTGGGCGCGAGCCGGGCTGACCCCTTCGAGCTCGGCAAGGTCGGCCGCTTCGATCCGCGAGATGAACCCGATGACCTGACGGAGCCCTGGCAGCCCGAGGTGCCGGGGTACCCGCATTCCCTCCTTCGACGGCGCCGCGCCGGTCAACCTCGCCAGCGAGCGCAAGGTCTTCGATGTCGCCACAGCGCGATCGGGTTCACCTGCGGCGAGCAGGTCCTGGGACACCGCAGCGAGCTTCCCACCGACGTAGGACCGCAGGGCCTCGACCTCCCTGCGATCCGGCGGGTCATCGGTGAAGCGCTCGCGAGTCAGTCGGCCGGCGCCCAGCGGAACTGAAATTGCCACGTCGGGAACCTCGTCGATCCCGCTGGCCAGTTCCAGCGAGCCACCACCGATGTCGATGACGATCAGCCGACCAGCGCTCCAGCCGAACCACCGCCGTACCGCCAAGAACGTGAGGCAGGCCTCGTCCCGTCCGCCGAGGACCTGCAGGTCGACGCCTGCCTCCTCGCGGACCCGGTCGAGGACCGCCGACGAGTTCTTCGCGTCCCTGACCGCCGAGGTGGCGAACGCGAGGAGATCGTCGCAATCCAGTTCCAGCGCGGACTGCCGGGCCGCGCCGACCGCCGACACCAGTGCGTTGGCTCCGGCCTTTGAGAGCTTGCCGGTGCGGTCGAGGTGTTCGGCGAGCCGCAGCACGGTTTTCTCGGAGTGCGTCGGGGTGGGATGACCGCCACGGTGAGCGTCGACGACGAGCAGATGCACGGTGTTGGAACCGACGTCCAGCACACCGAGGCGCATCCGGCCACGCTAACTCACCGGCCTAAGCTGGCCGGCATGCCGAAGCGGCCGCAGCCGGAGGTACCGCTCGACTTTCCCAGGGAGTGGGTGGACTTCACCGACCCGGATGACGCCGAGCATGTGGTCCGCGCCGACCTGACCTGGCTGTGCTCACGGTGGACGTGCATCTTCGGAGCCGGCTGCCACGGCATCGTTCGCGGCCGGCCCGACGACGGCTGCTGCACACACGGGGCGTTCTTCACCGACACCGCCGATCAGAAGCGGGTACGCCGAGCGATGCGGGAGTTGACCCCTGAGACGTGGCAGCTACATGACGCGGGGCAGGAGTCGTGGACCGAGCGCGACTCGGTGGGTGATGAGCACAACCGCAAGCGCACCCGGGTAGTCGACGGTGCGTGCATCTTCCTCAACCGCCCCGGCTTCGCCGGTGGCGAAGGCTGCGCGCTGCATGCGTTGGCCCTGCGCACGGACCGGCATCCGCTGCAGACCAAACCCGACGTCTGTTGGCAGCTGCCGGTACGACGGGAGCAGGACTGGGTCACCCGCCCCGACGACACCCGCGTGCTCACCAGCACGCTCACCGAATTCGACCGGCGCAGCTGGGGCTCCGGTGGTCACGACCTGCACTGGTGGTGCACGAGCTCACCGGAGGCCTATGTCGGTGCCGAACCCCTCTACTTGACCTATGGCCCCGAGCTGGTGGCCCTCATCGGACAGCCGGCGTACGACGTCCTCGCGCGGCTCTGCGCCCAGCGGATCAGGCAGGGGTTGGTCGCCGCTCATCCCGCTGGCCTCGTTAGCGGTCGCCGGACTTGTTGACCGAGGTGCTGGCGCCTCCGCCGCGGCCCCGGCCGCGGCCGGAGACCTTCGAGCCACCTCGTCCACCCGAACTGACATTGCGCAGCGCATCGGCCCTGGCCTCGCGGGCGGCAGCGACGCGGGCCAGCGCCTGCTTCGCTGCCTCCATGTCGGCCGCGTGCTCCTGGTCAACCTGATCAGGCTCAGACCGATCAGGTGGACTACCGGCCGGTTTCTTGGTGCTGGACATGCTCGGCATTGTGCCACCAGCCGAGCCGCCGGATCAGGTGAGGATCACGCTCAGCGTCAGGTACGCCGCCGCGGCGACGCAGCCTGCCATCGGGAGGGTGAGGATCCACGCGACCAGGATGTTGCCCGCCACCCCCCACCGGACCGCCGATCGCCGCTTCGTCGCGCCCGCGCCGAGGACCGACGAGGTGATGGTCTGGGTGGTCGAGATCGGGGCGGCGAACACGAACGCCGTGGTGTAGAGGACTCCGGCCGCGGTCACCTCAGCAGCAAAGCCACGCGGCGGGTCGAGGTCGATGATCCGGCGCCCCAGCGTGCGCATGATCCGCCAGCCACCGGCGTATGTCCCGGCGCTGAGGGCGCCGGCGGCCAGCAGGATCACCCACCACGGCACGTCGAACCCAGTCTGATATCCACCGATGACCAAGGCCAAGACGATCACGCCCATCGTCTTCTGCGCGTCCTGCAGGCCGTGCCCCAGTGCCATCGCCGCGGCGGACACGATCTGGGCGCGCCGGAAGCCGCGCATCGCCTTGTGCTGGTTGGCCCTGCGAAACGCCCAGAGCAGGCCGTACATGAGCAGGCCGGCCAAGGCGAAACCCACGATCGGCGATACGACCATCGGAATGATGACCTTGTCGAGGACTCCGTTCCATTGCACCGTCTCGGACGCGGCCAATGCCGCACCGACCAGCCCGCCGATCAGGGCGTGCGAGGAGGACGACGGCATACCGAAGTACCAGGTGACGAGGTTCCAGATGATCGCGCCGACGAGCGCGGCAAAGACGACCAGCAATCCCTGCGTGCCGGCCGGTGGATCGATGATGCCCGAACCGACGGTTGTGGCGACCTTCGTGCCGAGGAACGCGCCGACAAGATTGAACAGCGCCGCCATCACAAGCGCGGTCCGCGGCGTCAGCGCACGGGTTGAGACCGACGTCGCGATGGCGTTGGCGGCGTCGTGGAATCCGTTGGTGTAGTCGAAGGCGAGGGCGACGGCGACGATCGTGATGATCGCTGCCAGTTCCACGTCAGGGTCCCCGGGCAACGGTCTGTGCAAGCGGCACGGGAACATTGAACACTGGGGAACTCGGGGCGAGCGGTAGCCGTCCAGCAGGTTGAACATCTCGACGCGCGTGGACGGCAGCATCTACGGTGAATGCGCCGCTCCGGCAGTCACACTCTGGGAGGATCCATGACAGACGTGCAGCGTCGCACCGTTCTCAAGGGGGTAGCCGCCGCGACGGGCGTAGCCCTGGCCGCGGGGCCGTTCCAGGGCTTTTTCGCGTCCGCCTCGGCAGCGCCGGTCGCTGCCGATGGCCGGTTCCCCGGCTACGGGCCCCTCGTCGGCAAGCCCGACATGCGCGACGGCGTCGTCCGGTTGCGGCTGCCCCGCGGCTTTCGGTACCGCTCCTTCGACCCGACCGGGGCGCTGCTCACCGACGGGACTGTCATCCCCGGCCGGCATGACGGCATGGCGGCCTTCGCCGGGCCGGGCAGCCTTTACACGCTGGTCCGCAATCACGAGGTGAACGGCCCAGTCGGCGCTTTCGGTGATCCCAGCGAGGCCTACGACCCGTTGACCGGCGGCGGTACGACGACTGTCGAGGTGGACGGTTTCGGCAACGTCTCGCGCAGCTTCGTCAGCCTCAACGGCACGCAGAACAACTGCTCGGGCGGCCCGATGCCCTGGGGCAGCTGGGTCACCTGCGAGGAGACGATCAACGGCGACGACGTCGGCCCCGACTTCACCGGTCAATCGAACGAGGGTTTGCGGAAGCACGGCTACCTGTTCGAGGTTCCCGTGGGGGGAGTCGCCGCCCCCGGTACGCCGGTCCGTCGGGCCGGCCGGTTCTCGCACGAGTCGGTCGCCTGGGATGCGGGCACCCAGGCGCTGTACCAGAGCGAGGACAACTTCGCGTTCCCATCGGGCTTCTACCGCTACCTTCCGCCGTCCGATCCGATGCGGGTGGGACGGCTGCTCGACGGCGGGAAGCTGGAGATGCTCGCAGTGACCAACGAGACGAACGCCGACCTGGCCGGCGTGTACGAGCCGGCGCCTGCGGTCGGGTCCCGGTTCCCGGTGCGGTGGGTGAGGATCCCCAACCCGGATCCGACATTCCGTGGGACGCCGCCGAACGACACGGCACTGCAGGCGGTCGGGCTGCAGGGCTTCGCCCAGGGCGCCGCGAAGTTCTCCCGGTTGGAGGGGACCATCGCCGACCGCGGCCGGATCTACTTCACGTCCACTCAGGGCGGGACACCGCCGCCCGACGAGCCGCTGCCCTCCGGCGGATACGGCAAGGGCAGGGGCCAGATCTGGGCGTACGACACCCGCGGCAAGTTCCTGGAGCTGCTCTACGAGTCCCCCTCGAAGGAGGTGCTCGACTTCCCCGACAACGTCACGACGAGCCGTCGCGGCTCGCTCGTGATCTGCGAGGACGGCGGCGAGGGCAACTTCTTGCGCGGTCTCACGACCGGCGGCATCCTGTTCGACTTCGCTCAGAACGCCATCGCCGGGCAGGAGAACGACGAGTTCGCGGGCTCCACGTTCAGCCCGGACTTCCACACGCTGTTCGTCAACATCCAGTCCTCGAACGGCCTGAGTTTCGCGATCTGGGGACCATGGGAGATCGGCGGCTTCCGCTGACGGTTCAGTCCACTAGCAGCACGACGGAGACCGCCACCCCCACGACCACGATGACGGTGCGGTAGGCCGCCGGCGTCAGCCGGCGGCCGATCCGTGGGCCGAACTGACCCCCGATCGCTGATCCGACGGCGAGGGCCAGCGCCGCCAGCCACGCCACCTCGGTGACCGCCACGAACACGATCGCCGCTGCCAGGTTGGCCAGCCCCGCCAGCACGTTCTTGGCGGCGTTGAGCCGCGGCAGGTCGTCGGCGAGGAACATGCCCAGCACGGCGATCAGGATGACTCCTTGCGCTGCCCCGAAGTACCCGCCGTACACCCCGGTCAGTAGGACCGCTGTCCACAACAGGACGCCGCCGTGACCGATTGGACGTCCCCTGCGCCTGACTGCCGCCGTAACGCGAGGTTGTACGGCGACCAGCGCGCAGGCGAGCAGAATCAGTACCGGTACGACGCCGTCGAACACCGACTCCGGCAGCCACAAAAGCAGCAGCGCACCAGCAGTTGCTCCCAGGAGGGAGCCGGCCCCCAAGCGGATGAGTCTCGGCCGCTGTCCCCGCAATTCCCTCCTCGAGACCGCAACTCCGCTGACCGCCCCGGGCAGTACGCCGATGTTGTTCGTCACGTTCGCGAGCAGCGGCGGGTAGCCGAACGCCAGCAGGGTGGGAAACGTGATCAGCGATCCGGACCCGACGATCGTGTTGACGGTCCCGGCCGCGAGTCCGGCAGCGAACAGCGCCAGCACTTCGCCGATGGGCACGAGCGGTCACTCTAGGGGCCAACTTGAGGTAGAAAGTTCGCCATGGTCGATAAGCAGATGGAGGTCGAGCGGAAGTTCGAGGTCGACGACGCGTTCGTGCTGCCGGCACTGTCCATTGTGGACGGCGTGGCAAGGCAGGCTGGCGCACAGGAGTTCGAGCTGGAGGCGACGTACTTCGACACGGCCGATCTGCGGTTGGCCGCGGCCCACGTCACGTTGAGACGGCGTGCCGGCGGACCGGACGAGGGCTGGCATCTCAAACTTCCGGTGGCAGCTGAGGAGCGTCGCGAGATTCGGGTTCCGCTCGGTGCCGGGCGCCGGGTCCCTGTGGCGCTGGCGCGGCTGGTCCGCGTCCACGTCCGCGACCAGCGACTGGCTCCGGTTGCGACGATCCGGACCACGCGGGCGGTACGACGGCTGCTCGGCGGCAACGGCCGCGAGCTGGCGCAGGTCTGTGACGATCGGGTCAGCACCACCGCCTCCGACGGCGACGGCGGCTGGCGGGAGATCGAAGTCGAGCTTGTCGGCGGTGGACGCGGTCTCCTCGACGCGGTGGGCACCCGGCTGATCGAGGCCGGCGCGAGGCCGGCGACCAGTGGCTCGAAGTTGGCGCGGACGCTCGGGTCGCGGATCCCGCCCGAGTCCCCGCCGATCAAAGGGTCGTCGGCCGGCGCCGTGGTAAGTCGTTACCTGGCGGAGCAGATCGACCAGTTGAAGGCTTGCGACCCCGCCGTACGCGATGACGCCGAGGACGCCGTCCATCAGATGCGCGTCGCGACCCGGCGGATGCGCAGCACGCTGGCGTCGTACCGGCCGCTGTTCGACCGAGAAGTCACCGACCCGATCCGGGAGGAGTTGCGGTGGCTCGGCACGGTGCTCGGCCCGGCGCGGGATCTGGAGGTGATCCGGGAACGGCTGGGCGAACTGCTCGCCGACGACGACGTCGCGGATCGAGACCTGAGGACGCGTGTCGACCGTGTCCTCGCGGCCCGCCGGCGGGAGGCGCGGCAGCTGTTGCTGGCCGAACTCGACGGGTCTCGCTACTTCCGTCTGCTCGACGCTCTGGACGCCCTGGTCTGCTCGCCGCCCCTCACCGCGCTGGCCGGCCGCGGGGCCAGAAGAGTGCTGCCTGAGCTGGTTCGCCGCCCGTGGAAACAGCTGCGCCGAGCGCGCGACGCGGCAGCCGAGCCGGATCTCCCCGACGCGGAGCGCGCGCTTCGACTGCACGAGACCCGTAAAAAGGCCAAGCGGGCGCGGTACGCCGCCGAGGCGGTCGCCGCGCGGTTCGGCAAGCCGGCGACGAAGTTCAGCTCGCGGATGAAGCACGTGCAAAGCGTGCTCGGGCATGTGCAGGACAGCGTGGTCAGCGCGGCGGAACTGGGCCGGCTGACGGACGCCGCAGCAGACTCCTTCGCGCTCGGGCGTGCCCAGGTATTGGAGGAGGAACGCGGCCAGCAGTCGCTGGCGGAATTTGACCGAGTCTGGTCGAGGGCCTCCGCTCCGAAGCTCCGGCGCTGGCTTCGTTGACACCCGTGCCGCGGCCGGAGCTGATCATGTTGGAGCTGGGCCGTGGTGTCAGCCGACGGGCTTGAGGAGCAGGCCGGCGCAGCCGCGCAGCTGCTCGAAACCCGTTCGCTTCGCCGGCACAGCCGGGCCGAGCACCGGCTGTGGACGGCCCGCGTCGTCGATCACGGCGGGGGTGAATTCTGACTCGACCACAGACCCGTCGTTGACCGTCAGCGTGAGGACACCGGTGTCATCTGAAGTGGCACGGGTACGCCACCAGAGGAAGTTGCCCAGGCCGTAGGCGACGTAGGCGGTGCTGCCGGGCTGGTCAAGGTAGCCGGCTCCGAGCAGGAGATGGGCGTGCGTGCCGACGATCGCGTCTGCTCCGGCGGCGGCCAGGTCGGTGGCCAGCGTCGTCATCTCCTGCGTCGGGCATGGCTCGCCCTCGACTCCCCAGTGCACGTAGACGATGGCGACATCCCCGGCGGTGCTCGCAGCCCTGACGCCCTCGACGAGCCGAGCCCGGTCGCCGGTGGAGGCTATGCCCGGCGAGCTGTCCGTCGCGGTCCAGGCGGCGTACGTCCGGTCCTGAACCTGGCTGACGGCGAAGAAGGACAGGCCGGTACCTCGGACCTCGGTGCGATACGGGGCGTACGCCGACGCTGCGTCGCGACCGATACCGACCACGGGCAGGCCGCCTTGATCGATCGCCGCCAGTGTGTCGTCGAGGCCGACCGGGCCGTAGTCGGCGGCGTGGTTGTTGGCCAGGGAGGCGACATCGACACCTGCGGCGACCAACGCGTCCAAGGCGGTGGAGGGCGCCCTGAAGTGGAACTGTTTAGGCTCCTCCTGCCCGCGTTCGGTGATCGCCGTCTCCAGGTTGACCATCGCGATGTCGGCAGCAGACAGCGTCTGCGCGATCGGCCCGAACGCGGTTGCCGGGGCGTCGAGCAGCGGCCCGGTGCGCCCGGTGAAGTGCACGTCGCCAGCGAAGGCCAGCGTCACACCGGCGGGGGGTGTCGGCGCCGCAGTCGTCGGGCTTGGAACTGCCGAGGGCGTCGCGGTGATCCCGAGGGACAGGCGGCTCGACGTCTCCGATGGCGGTAGCGATGCGCTGGTCAGGGCATGCTCGGTCGAGGCGGTCAGATCGGGCTTCACGAAAGCCATTACCAGCGTGATGACGGCGGCGACGACTGCCACGGCCACGACGGCCGGGCCGCCGAAGGTCTGCTTGCGCGCATGCCGCCCCACAGGGCTCAGCGTAAGGGTGTCCGTCGTCCTGGCGTAGCCAGTCGATGACCGTGAGTCGTCGTCATCGCCTCGGCCGGGATACGGTTCCGCTGCAGCAGCAGCGACCGCTTGAGAGGTGCCCCGTGGCCAAAAACCGCCGGCTGGGTTGCATCACTCCCCCGCATCTCCTGGCGAAACTTCTGGAGAGCAGCGACGAGGAGGTCCGCAGAGCGGCCATGAGCACCCTGCTCGACACCAGCCGGCTGCGGGGCGAACGGGCGGTGCGGGCGTCCGTCATGAGGACCGCCGCCCCGGCGCAGGGCAGGCGAACGATCTTCGACTGCCAGAACGGCACGATCCTCGCAGCGGCGGTTCTGGCCCGCTCTGAGGACGGCGACGCCTCGGCCGATCCCTCCGTCAACCAGGCGTTCGACGGCTTCGGGACCACCCGTCAGTTCTACCTGGATGTCCTGAACCGTAATTCGATCGACGACCAGGGAATGCGGCTGCAGGGCTACGTGCATCGGGGCGTCAGATACAACAACGCCTTCTGGGACGGCCTGGAAATGGTGTTCGGCGACGGCGACGGCATCGTCTTCACCGACTTCACCCGCTCGCTCGACGTGATCGCGCACGAGCTGACTCACGGGGTGACCGATTTCACTTCCGGATTCGGATACCACAACCAGTCCGGCGCCTTGAACGAGTCCCTGTCGGACGCCATGGGGTCGATCGTCAAGCAGTGGTCTTTGGGGCAAACCGCCGAGGACGCGGACTGGCTCATCGGTGCCGAAGTGTTCACCCCGGAGATCGGCGCAGATGCCCTGCGGAGCATGAAGGCCCCGGGCGGGGCCTACGACAACGAATTGCTGGGCAAGGATCCGCAACCGGCCCACATGGATCAGTTCGTCGTCTTGCCAGACACCGACGAGGGGGACAACGGCGGCGTACACATCAACTCCGGCATCCCCAACAAGGCGTTTTACCTGACTGCCATCGGAATCGGTGGGTACGCCTGGGAGGCACCCGGCCACATCTGGTACGAATCCCTCCGAGCCTCCAGCGCGACAACCGTATTCCAAGAGTTCGCCGACACCACCTACGCCAAGGCTGCCGAGCTGTACGGCGCCCACAGCGCGGAACAGCAGGCGGTCCAGGCGGCCTGGCGGGACGTGGGTATCACCCTCAGTCAGGTGCCCGCGGCCGACCAGTCCACCTGCGAGCCGAGCGCGCCGACAGACGGCAGCTCGATGGAGGCACTGACGCGTCAGATCGCAGTGCTGTCCACTCAGATCGAGACCCTGACCAGCGACATCCAGGCGCTGGCCGGACGCGCGGGCGGGTAACGATGAAAGTGAGCTTGGCGGTCCATGGCGGATTGGCGGCGGCAATCCATCTGCGCCGTCCGCCACTGGTCGTGGACACCGCGGCTCTGTCGGGGAACGAGACTCGAGAGCTTGCCGAGTTGGTGGCGGCGGCGAAGGACTCCCCACCTGGGGCCGAAGAGCGACGTCAAGGCGCCGCCCGGGACGCGATGAGCTACACGATCACTGTGGAGGACGGCGGTACGTCGGCCATCCTCCACCAGTCCGACACCAGGATGTCACCGGAGTTCACATCCCTGCTCGGCTGGCTCCAGCAGCACTCGCCAGACGCAGCGAACTGACGGCAATCACCTCAGAACGGTCGACTGACGCTCAGAACTCAATGACGCCCAGGAGCAGCAGGAGCAGCACAGTCAAGGCGGCAGAGAGCAGCAGCGAGCCCAAGCAGCCCAGGCGGTTGGAGAAGAAACAGGAACACAGTGGGCGGCGATGCGGCGGACTAGCCGCTAGCCGGCGGCGGCTTGCGCCGGCTCCGGGCCTTGGCCACCACGGCCTTGATCCGCTGCTGATTTTCCGGTTTCCGAGCTGCGTCGATCGCCTTCTTGGCGACCCCGGCCTTGAGAGCCTTACCAAAGATTCCCATGAGCTGCCTGCCTTCCATAGGCGAGGGCGCCGCCCCCGACGTGGTGAGGACCCTACCCGCTCGCTGAGCGAGGACCAGAACCAGATCTGCGCCCGGCCGCCGGATTCACCGGTTTGGCGGACCGGACGTTGACGCAGGCGGTTGCGCCCGGTGACAACCTATGGTCTCCTCGATATCGCAGATCGCAGTCCCGCTGCCCCAGACCCGGCAGCGCATGGATCCGATGCCGCTCGGAAGTCGGGGTTTTCATGTTTCGCACGTCCGCGTGGCAACTGTTGGCAACCCATGACCACATCTCGCGGCCCGGGTGCTGACATCGAGCGTGCCCGATCCCTTGGTTGCGGGTCGGCAGTTGCCTGACATAGGGGCGGGATCCTGCGCGTGACAGCTTCGCTGATGAGCGGCGTGACGGTTGCCCCTCCGGTGTCTGGACGTGGCAGTGCCTACGCAGTCCTTGGCCGTCAGGTCCGAGCTGCCGGGCTGCTCGACCGCCGACTCGGCTCCTATGCGGTCCGTATCGGACTCACGCTGACCTTTTATGCCGCCACCTGGGCGGCCGTGGTGTGGATAGGTGATTCCTGGTTCCAGGCCCTCGCCGCCGTGAGCCTGGCCATCGCGTTCACCCAGGTGGGGTTCTTGGGCCATGACGGCGGGCATCAACAGATATTCACCGGTCGCCGCGCCAACGACCTGTTCGGTCAGCTGCTCGGCAACGTGCTGATCGGCCTGAGCTACGGCTGGTGGGTCGGTAAGCACAACCGGCACCACGCCAACCCCAATAAGGAGGATCACGACCCGGACATCGGTGACGGGGTCCTCGCGTTCACTACCGGGCAGGTCGCGGCCCGCACCGGCCGTCTCGGTCGGGCCATCACCCGGCGACAGGCCTGGCTGTTCCTCCCGCTATTGACTCTGGAGGGCATGAATCTGCACGTGGCTAGCGTGCTGTCGCTGCGGCGTGGCGCCGAGCGAAGCACCCGCGGGGGAAGCCGCGCCGTTGAGCTGCTGCTGCTCACCGCGCATCTCACCGCCTATCTGACCGGCCTTGCACTCGTCATGTCGCCGGTCAAGGCGTTGGTGTTCGTCGCCGTCCACCAGGGCGTTTGGGGCCTGTACATGGGCTGCTCGTTCGCGCCGAACCACAAGGGCATGCCCATCATCGCCGCCGACGAGAACGTCGACTACCTGCGACGTCAGGTGCTGACCTCCCGCAACGTGCGCGGCGGTGCGTTCACGGACCTGCTGCTGGGCGGACTCAACTACCAGATCGAGCACCATCTCTTCCCGAACATGCCCCGTGCCTCGCTGCCGGCCGCTCAGCGGCTGGTGCGTGCCCACTGCGACGACCTCGGCATCCCCTACTGCGAAACCTCACTCGTCGGCTCGTACACCGCCACCCTCCGCTACCTGAACACGATCGGTGCGCCGCTACGCACCTCAGCACCACCAATGCCGGCGGGTTCACCGCGCCGAGTCGACCCGACCTGAACGGTTCGCTATTCGGGGATTGCACCGCCCTGGTCGTTTCCGGAGCTGTTCACAACAATCCGCCAGTCGGTGGCGGGTGGATGTCAGAGACGGGCCGGTGGCCCCGACGTCTCTGGTGAGAGGCACGAGGACCTGCGGCGCAAGAGGCTCCTCGCGGCCGCCTTGCAGTGCCCAAGGATGGCATCCCCGACAATCCGCGAGGTTGGCTGATCACGGTCGCCCCGCGCAGGCTGACCGACCTGCTGCGCAGCGAGCAGGCTCGCCAACGCCGTGAAGACACCGTCGCCCGATGGATACTGCCCGACCACCGGATTGCGCCCTCTGCCGACAGGCCGGCGTCGGAGCTGACGACACGCTCATCCTCCTGTTCATGTGTCGTCACTCCTCGCTGTCGCCGGTATCGCAGACTGCGCTTACCTTGCGGGCGGTCGGCGGCTGCAGCGCAGTGAACTGTCGGCCGAAGCGTTCCGGCTGGCCCGCGTGGTCCACCGCCTGCTGCCCGATGACGGCGAGGTGACGGGGCTGCTTGCGCTCATGTTGCTCACCGACGAAACCGGCGCGTACCGGGCCGGACGGCGGGCTGATCCCGATGGCCGAGCAGGATCGAAGCCGATGGAACGCCGACTTCATCGCTGAGGGCCCGGCACTCATCACCGACGCGCTTCCTCGGGGAGCAACCGGCCCGTACCAGCTCCACGCGGTGCGCGGGCACCCGCTGCAGATGGCCGGTGATCGCGTGGCGGCGCCCCTGCTGACGCTCAAGATCATCCTTGGGATCGACAACATCGTCTTCATCTCGATCCTGGCGGGCAAGCTACCAGAGCACCAGCGGGGCCCGGGCGCGGACCGTCGGGCTGTCACTCGCCCTGATCCTGCGGATTCTCATGTTGTCGCTGTCGTGGATCATCGAGCTGACGGCGCCCCTGTTCGAGGTGTTCGGTCAGGAGATTTCCGGTCGCGACCTCATCCTTATCCTGGGTGGCGCCTTCGTCATCGCGAAAGCGACGTATGAGATTCATGAGCGGCTCGAGGGTGAGGAGGCGCACGGCGCCGGCGCAGACCGCCTCGTTCGCCGGGGTGAGCGTCCAGATCCTGGCTCTGGACAAGGTGTTCTCCCTCGACTCGGTCATCACCGCGGTGGGCATGGTTGATGAGCTGTTCATCATGGTGGCGGCGGTCACGATCGCGATCGGCATCATGCTCGTTCAGCTGGGCGATCAGCGCCTTCGTCAACCAGCACCCGACCGTCAAGATGCTCGCCCTGGCATTCCTAGTCCTCATCGGCGCGAGCTTGCTCGGCGAGGGCCTCGACTTCCACACGCCGAAGGGATACATGTACGGCCCCATCGCCTTCGCGATTCTGGTGGAAGCAGTCAACCTCCGCTACAGACCGTTCAGGCTCGCAGGCGCCACGTGCACGTCGAGCCGGTGCACCTGCGCCAGGCGTACCTCAAAGAGGCGGGGGCCCCGGTCGTCGATCAGCGGCGCGCTCAAAGCGGGCCAGATCGCAGTCCTGATCAGGCGCGACCCGGGGAGTAAGTTGCCTCGACCCTGCCACACTGATGGTGTGGCGGGGTGGCTCATAGGCCCTCAGCAAGCACAAAGGAGATGAGGAAGCCGACGGCGGTGGCCAGGGCACTCGCTGGGCGGCCCCTTTCGAAGGCTTCGGGCATCAACGTGTCGGCAAGGCTTGCCAGCACCGCACCACCGGCGAAGGCCAACGCGAACCCCAGCGCGGTCTCATCCACTCCGCTCAGTAGGCCGTAGCCGACAATGACTGCCGCCGTCAGGAGCAACGCCGCCGCCGACCAGATGCCGATAGCAAAGCCTGGAGACCTGTCGGCGGCGCGCATGGCGACAGCGCCCACCAGCGCCTCCGGGAAGTTGCTGGCGAAGATCGCGAAGAGCAATGCGATGCTGCCCGCGGTTATGCCGGCTTCGGCGTTAGCGAGAAGCGACACCCCTAACGCCGTGTTTTCCGGCACTCCATCGAGGGTCACAGCGGCCAGCAGCGCAAAGCCGACCGCCGAGCCGGATGGCCCGCCAGGCCGAGTCCCATCGGCAGCGTGTTCCAACTTCTCTGTCTGCTTGGCCTCCGCGCCGGCCAGCGACTCGGCAGCCCGCTCGGGTGCCGCTACCTCGCCGGGGTCGCCCGCCCCCGCCGCGACACGGCTGTCCAACCAGGCATTGATCACCACGAATGTCGCCGCCCCAACGAATAGGCCACCAGCTGAGGGCGCCACGCCGGCAAGTTCCACCGCGTCAGGAAAAAGCTCGAACGCCAGCGCGCTGATCAGCGTCCCGCTGGCGAAGGCCAGAAGCACCCCGGTCACCCAACGCGGAGGATGCCAGTAGGACCCGAGAATCCCGCCTAGCACCAGCGCACTGGACCCGATGACCCCAAACAGGGCGGCGCTCAGCATCCGCGCAGTTTACGTACCTCCGTTGCCACATGCCGGTCGGTGCAGCCGCCATCCCTAGGTTTGTGCTCAGTAGGGCCGCGCCGCGCAGCCGACCATGGACCTCGCGGCTGTCCGGGCCGTTACCGCGTCCGCAGGACGCCCAAGCTCTTCAAGTGCCCGGGCCACCGGGGCAACAGCGGCCGCGACCCCTCCCGCCATCGACGAGCACGCCCCGGTCCAGGTACCGGGCCGGCCATCCGTTATCAGAGGCTGCGGTACGCCCGGCGCGGTGAGCTATCCGCAACGCCAGCACAAGGAGTTCTGCGTCCCTGATCGTGTAGATCACGCCATAGTCGCCAACGCGGAAACGCCGGAGGTTGGAATATCCGACGAGCAGCCGAGCGCCGCTGGGGCGGGGATCGTCCCGCAACGCGTCAACTGCCCTGACGATCTTGCGAGCCACCGGCTTGTCCAGCTTGGCCAGTTCCTACAGTGCTCTGGGGTGGTACTGGACGCCGATTGCCCCAGATCCAGTCGTCACACCCCCAGGACCCGAGCCACCTCATCAGCCGGAACCGCGACGGCGCGCCCAGCGTCGAGGTCAGCCAAACGCTTCCGAGCGATTCGGCCGTCCTCCTGATCGATCATCGCCTTGTAGCGCTCGACAAGTTCTGCCGGCACGATGGCGGCGGCGCGCTGTTGTCCGCGGCCGCGGGTGACGTAGGTGATCTCACCGCCGAAAGCGGCGCGGGTCACGACCGAAGCCAATCCACTCACAGCACTCACCGACGCTGTGGCGTACCTCCTAGCACGATGGCCGGCGGGCGAGGCGGTCGAGACACGCGAGTGCTCGATGTCGTCATGGAGCTTCCGCCGACTTATCTTGACGGCTTGGCCCTGAATACGCTGGGCCTGGCATGCTTGAGGCCCCTGATAGAGCGGTCTGGTCTGCGAGTTCTGCCTTCTGGAGGTGGCCCGATAGCTGAGACGGCATCGAGCGATCCCGACGACGGCGGGCGCGCTCGAAACCACCGGCCGGTGCGGACCTACCGCAAGAGCAGTGGACGCCGGGCGGGCGATGCGATCATCAGCGTGCTCATCCGGGCAGGTCTCGTCCCGCACTCGTATCTGCTGACCACCCGCGGCCGCAAAACCGGCCGGCTCCGCACGAACCCTGTAACGGTCGTGGAGCGGGACGGCAGGCGGTGGCTGGTCGCTCCCTACGGGCCGGTCTCCTGGGTGCACAACGTGCGGGCTGCCGGCCGCGTGACGCTGCGCCGGCGACGCGGGACGCTTACCTACGCGGTCCGCGAAGTTCCGCCGGAGGAAGCCGGGCCGGTGCTCAAGCAGTACGTGCAGATCGCGAGGCCCACCCGACCGTTCTTCCGGGCGGACAAGGACGCCCCGGTGGAGGAGTTCATCGGCGAAGCCGACCGACACCCGGTCTTCGAGTTGACACTGCTCGCGTGAGTTGACACTGCTCGCGTAGAGATTGCCCTCGCGCCGAGCGGGGGGCGCGGGGAGAGAGGCGTTGCTGATGGGGTGGTACAGCGACCACGTCCTGCCCAAGCTCTTGGACCTTGCCATGGACACCCAGCACATCCGCCGGATCAGGGCGAGGGTGACTGCCGGCCTGGCCGGGGAGGTCGTCGAGGTTGGCTTCGGCACCGGACACAACCCGGCCTACCTACCGGCGATGGGGGGGTTCACCTCGCGGCTGGCCCCTCCCGCCCAGCCTTCGGTGATCAGCGCGTCGAGTCGTTTGGCCAGGTCGGTGGCACGGCCGGGTCGGACACCGGCGTAGAGGCTCGGCGTCGTGGTGATGTCAGTGTGCCCGAGATGCGCCTGGACGTCCTTGACGAGGGGCCTGCGTCCACCAACGGCGATGCGCAGGTGGTGGCTCGCAGGTCGTGCGGGGTGATGTTCAATCCAGTTCGGGCGACCGCCGGATCCCAGACGTCACGACGGAAGTTCCCGTACCGTCGGTGAGCGCCGTTCTGGTCGGCAAAGATCAGGGCGTCTGCCGTCGCATCCACTAGCTGCGCCGCCAGCTCGCGAACAAGCGATCGTGGCAGCGTGATCGTTCTTGCGGCGTAGGTCTTGGTGGCGCCGACCTGCATCCGACCGGCGACGTCACCGACGCTGCTCTTAACCCGCAGGGTGCCAGCCGCTCCACCTTGGCCGGGGACAGCACGGGCCGAACTTTCGGCATGCTGCGCGGCAACGGAGTGCTGCGCAGCGCGCAGGGGTTGGACGTCCAGGCCCGGTCCCGCACTGCCCGGTCGATCACCCGCTTTAGCGAGCCGTACGCCTCGATCGCCTTGGACGCCGAGACAGCGGAGGCAACCATGTCGGCGAGCCAGTCCTCCACCTGGCTGACCCGGATCCGCCGAACAGGAGTGGAGCCGAACCGTGGTTCGATCCGTAGCCGCCACGCGGGATCAGCTGTCCAGAGCATGTGGTGCCAGGCGGGTGGTTGATCACGGCGTCACCGATAGACCTCACGTCGATGAGCGACGGCGATGACGAGAACCAACAGCTGCTGATCGTGATTCTCGTAGACGATCCGGTAATCGCCTACGCCGGCTACTCGGACGCGCCAGCGGTTCGGTTGCGCCACCATCGCCCGACATCCTGGTGGTCGCGGGTCGGCTTGCAGGTTGGCGAGTTCGACGAGGACCCGTCGAGCTGTCCGCTGTTCGAGCTTGCCTATTTGCCGTCGAGCGGCGGGGGTCAGGTCGACCCTGTAAGGACGCGGTGAGGTCACAGGCCAAGTTCGGCGCGGACTTCATCGAGTGGTACCGGCCGCTCTCCAGTACGAGCCATCTCAGCGAGGGCGTCGTCCGCAATGCGGCCGAGCTGCTCGTCCTCCCACCGCTCGGCGGCTTCGGCTGCCTCCACCGACACAATCGCGGCAAGCCTCCGTCCCCTACGGGTCAAGAAGGTGACCTGTCCTGTGTACGCGGCCTCGTTTACGACATCAGCGAGCCGATCCCGCGCGTCAGTAATCGGTAGTTCATGAGCGTTCCCAGACATGGGCGCAACAGTACGTCTCGTACGTTACGGACGCTACCAATCCGCCAACTACTATCTACGTATGCATGCAGATACGCATAGAGTCGAGGGGTTGGCTGACGAGCACGCCGCTTTCGCCGTCGAGGTCTTTCGGATGCTCGCCGATCTCACTCGAGTACGCCTGTTATGGGCGCTGCTCGATCAGGAACTCTCCGTTGGTGAACTCGCTGCTGTCGTCGGCAAGCCAGCCGCGGGCGTGTCTCAGCACTTGGCGAAGTTGCGGATGGCGAGGCTGGTGCGGACGCGGCGTGAAGGAACGACGGTCTACTACCGGATCGAGAACTCACATATCCGTCAGTTGATACAAGACGCCGTCTACCACGCCGACCATGCCAGCGGCGGCGTCCCCGAACACCACCGTGCCGACTCGGTCGTGGGCACCCCGGTCCAAGGCAACCGTGACTCCGAAACAGGCGGGACATGACCTCGCGCAGCCACCCGGCTCATGACGACGGAGACGCCGAGCACCACCATGCGGGGCAACGCCCGGTGTCAGCCGAAACCGACGATCACACGCACGGTGCGCCGCAACCGCACGAGCACCGCGGTGGGGTGATGGGATGGTTCACCTCGCTGTTCCGTCCGCACAGCCACGATGCAGCCGACTCGGTCGATGCCGCATTGGAGGCCAGCGCCGACGGCATTCGCGCCCTGAAAATCAGCCTCGTGGTGTTGCTCATCACTGCGGCGGCTCAGGCGGCCGTGGTGGCCTTCACCGGGTCCGTTGCTCTGCTCGCCGATACCATCCACAACTTCTCCGATGCACTGACTGCAGTCCCGCTCTGGATCGCTTTCGTGCTGGGCCGACGCCCGCCCTCCCGCCGCTACACCTACGGCTACGGCCGCGTCGAGGACCTCGCCGGAGTCTTCATCGTCGCGATGATCGCGCTGTCCGCCGCCGTCGCCGGCTACGAATCCATCCGCCGGCTCTTCGACCCTCAGCCGATCACCAACGTCGGCGTGGTGATCGCCGCCGGCCTGATCGGCGCCGCCGGCAACGAACTCGTCGCCCTGTACCGCATCCGCGTCGGCCGCAACATCGGATCCGCAGCGCTGGTCGCCGACGGGCTGCACGCCCGCACCGACGGGTTCACATCCCTCGCCGTCGTCCTCGGTGCCATCGGGGTGCTGGCCGGTTTCCCACTCGCCGACCCCATCGTCGGCATCGGCATCACCGTGGCGATCCTGTTCGTACTCAGGGGCGC
>Ga0136613_10000021_pt1 | contig 52092 bp, 53 predicted proteins | sample AntDrymUQ2722106_2_FD_106649 | JGI IMG/M metagenome (GOLD analysis project Ga0136613, IMG submission 106649) | Polar desert sand microbial communities from Dry Valleys, Antarctica - metaG UQ272 (21.06) | ecosystem: Environmental > Terrestrial > Soil > Desert | place: Antarctica: Dry Valley... | reverse complement strand
CGCGGTCGTCGAGGCGGACGCGGATGCCGAGACCCGCCAGCTCGGCTCGCAACCGTTCGGCGACGCCGATGACGGCCTCGCGCTCCACGTCGGATCGGTGGATCGGGACGATGGCGACCTGGATCGGCGCAACGGCCGGGGGCAGGCGCAGGCCGGCGTCGTCCCCGTGGGCCATGATCGTGCCGCCGATCATGCGGGTCGAGAAGCCCCACGAGGTCGCCCAGGCGTGCTCCTGCACGCCATCGGCGTTGATGAAGGTCACATCGTAGGCCTTCGCGAAGTTCTGGCCCAGGAAATGGCTCGTGCCGCACTGCAGCGCCTTTGCGTCGCGCATGAGCCCCTCGATGCAGTACGTCTCGACGGCACCGGGAAATCGCTCGCCGGGCGACTTGCGGCCCATGTGCACGGGAATGCCAAGGACGTCCTCGGCGACCTGGCGGTAGACATCGAGCATCTGGAGCGTCTCGGCCTGCGCCTCGGCCGCCGATGCGTGGGCGGTGTGTCCCTCCTGCCACAGGAACTCGGAGGTTCGCAGGAAGAGACGGGTGCGCATCTCCCAGCGCACGACGTTGCCCCACTGGTTGTAGAGCAGCGGGAGGTCGCGGTAGCTCTGGATCCAGCGCTTGTAGGTGCTCCAGATGATCGCCTCGGATGTCGGGCGGATGGCGAGCGGCTCCTCGAGCTTCTCGCCGCCGCCGTGGGTGACGACGGCGACCTGCGGCGCGAACCCCTCCACATGATCGGCCTCCTGCTGGAGGAGGCTCATGGGAATGAGAAGCGGGAAGTAGAGGTTCTGGTGGCCGGTCGCCTTGAAGCGGTCGTCCAGCGCGCGCTGCGTCAGCTCCCAGATCGCGTAGCCGTGGGGCTTGATGATCATCGAGCCCTTCGCCGGCCCATGCTCGGCCAGCTCTGCCCGCTTCACGACCTCCACATACCAGGCGGGAAAGTCCTCTGCCTGTGCCGGCAGCTTGTTCGTGCTCATGAATGACCGATGCTAACTGACTGCTCATCCCGGCGCCGAGAGCCGGTCCGTCCCTTTGGGAGGTCAGCCATGCATCGGGTGACTGTATCCGGCGGACCGCCCCGCGTCGCTGGTCACCCATGAACCGGTTGACTGGTAGGCGCCGCTCACACTGTCGAACCCGGCCCCTGGGCCTGATCCATGGATCATGGCACGCTCAGCTCGCATCTCGCGGATGGCGCGGATGTGTCGACAGGCGCCCTTCGATTCACGCCGTGAACCGGGCCGAGAGGCACCGGGCGCCGGCCGGCCCGGCAAGCGGCGAAAGGCGGGCCGGTCAGTCGCCGTCGGCGTCGGGGGTCTGCTGGTGCAGCAACAGACGCCACCCACCGTCGCGTCGGGCATACGCGGTCGACGTGAGCGCCCGATACCGATTGCCGGTTCGGCTCGCCGTCGCGCAATACGTGACCACCGCACTGTCCGGCCCCGCCTCGATGACGCCCAGATCGGTCAGATTGAATTCGGACCACGGTGGTGCGTCGGAGATGGCGCCGATCGTCCGCTCCTTGTCGAGGACCATTCCGGGAAAGACCATCACCCGTCGGCCGCCATCAGCTTCGCGTAGAACGCCGCCCCATCCGACCCCGACAGCGCCTCCCAGCCACGGAGCTCGAGCGCCTCGAGCTCCGTCGCCACGCTCATAGATTGCCGCGCCGCGCCTGCTCGGTCTCGATCGCCTCGAAGAGCGCCTTGAAGTTGCCGACGCCGAAGCCCCGCGAGCCGTGGCGCTCGATGATCTCGAAGAAGAAGGTGGGCCGATCCTGGACCGGGCGCGTGAAGATCTGGAGCAGGTAGCCCTCTTCGTCGCGATCGGCCTCGATGCCGAGCTCCTCGAGGACCGCCATCGACACGCCGACGTCACCGACCCGATCGGGCAGGGTCTCGTAGTAGGCGTGTGGCATGCCGAGGAACTCGACGCCGCGCTCGCGCAGCGTGCGCACGGTGTCGACGATGTCCTCGGTCCGCAGCGCGATGTGCTGGGTGCCGGCCGTGCCGTAGTAGTCCAGGAACTCCTGGATCTGGCTCTTCTTCTTGCCGCTGGCGGGCTCGTTGATCGGGAACTTGATGCGGCCGTTCCCGTTCGTCATCACCTTGCTCATCAGCGCCGAGTAGTCGGTGTGGATCACCTTGTCGTCGTAGTGGATGAGCTGCGCGAACCCGAGCACGTCACGGTAGAAGTCGACGAACCGATTCATGTCGCCCAGGCCGACGTTGCCGACACAGTGATCGACCTCGATCAGCTGCTGGCCGGTCGCCGCCGGTGCCGGCTGCCCGATGCGGTGGTAGCCGGGCGCGAACGTGCCGTGGTAGTCGGACCGATCCACGAACGAGTGGATGACCTCGCCGTAGGTCCGGATGGCGGCTCGGCGCAGGGTGCCCTTCTTGCCCTGGAGATCTGTCGGCTCGAGCGTTGAGACCGCCCCGCGAGCGGTCGTCTCCTGCCACGCCGACGCCACGTCGTCCACTGCGAAGGCGATGTCATGCACGCCGTCGCCATGCTTCGCCACGTGCTCCGCGAGCTCGCCGTCCGGGCCGATCGGCGCGGTGAAGACGAAGCGAATCTCGTTCTGGACCATCACGAAGCTGGACCGATCCCGCACGCCGGTCTCGAGCCCGGCGTAGGCGACCGGGGTGAATCCCCACAGCGCCCGGTAGTAGTGCGCCGCCTGCTTGGCATTGCCGACCCAGAACTCGACGTGGTCGATGCCCTTGAGCGGCAGGAAGTCCTGCGCCTCGGCGGCGGCGTTCTGATTGATGATCGCGCCGGCCTGGTTCGCGGCCCTGCGCGTGATCGTGTCGGTCATGATGGACGAGTCTACCGCACGACCGATGCCGCCTCAGGCACCGGTTCCGGCCTCAAGAGCCACCTCGATCATGCGATCGATCGCGCGATCCAGCTCGTCGAGCGGCAGGTAGCTCTCCTCGGTCGTGACGTCCTCGGACAGGACGTCGCTGACCGTGAGGGCGCAGGCGGCCTGCGCGCCGGAGCGGGCCGCGAGGTAGAAGAGAGCGGAGGCCTCCATCTCGAAGGCCAGCACGCCCCGATCGCGCCACCGCCTGGCGTAGTCGTCATCGGTGTTGTAGAAGACGTCGACCGATGCGACGAGCCCGGTGCGGACGCCGATGCCGGCCTCTTCGGCCGCCTCCACCAGCGCCCGGGTCAGCGCGAAGTCGGCGGCCGGCGCATAGGCCTCGCCGTGCAGGTAGGTGGTGGTGGCGCCGTCGACCGGGCAGGCGGCGGTGGCGATGACGAGGTCGCCCGTCTTGAGGCCGGAAGCGATGCCGCCGCACGTGCCCACGCGGATCAGGCGGCGGGCTCCCAGGCGCAGGAGCTCCTCCACGACGATGGAGAGGCTCGGCGTGCCCATGCCGCTGGTCTGGACGCTGACCGGCGTGTCCCGGTACGACCCGGTGAATCCGAACAGGCCGCGATGGTCGTTGACCTGCTGGACGGAGCCCTCGTCGAAGCGCTCGGAGATGCGGCGCGCACGGTTCGGGTCACCCGGCAGGAGGACGAGCGGCGCGTAATCGCCCTCCTCGGCGCGAAGGTGGATCTGTGGCATGCCCGTAGCGTACAGAATGGGCCCGTGCATGAGGACCGGTCGTGAGCAGGGCGAAGAGGCGCCGCTCGAGGGACGGCGTGTCCGAGACGCTGCGGGGTCTGATTCGCGGCTCGGCGGGCGGGTTGCTTGTCGGGCTGCCGCTGCTCTATACGCTGGAGATGTGGGCCCACTCCTTCCTCCTTCCCTCGTGGAAGATCGTCGTGCTGGTCGGCGTCGCGTTCGTCGTGGTTGTCGGGTACAGCGCGATCAGCGGCTTCCGACGCGAGCGCTCGTTGACGCAGCTGCTGGTCGATTCCCTCGAGACGATGGGGATTGCCGCGGTGGTCTCCGCGATCGCCCTGCTGCTGTTGGGGCGGATCGGGCTCGAGACCGGGATCCGCGATGCGGTGGGCAAGATCGCGCTCGAGATGATTCCGGTCGCATTCGGCGTCTCACTGGCGGGGGCGCAGCTTGCCTCGCCGGACGACGATCCCGAGGATGCCCAAAACCAGGGCAGCACGGTGGGCGACGGTGCCGGGGTCGGCGCCTTCGGACGGCTCTTCATCGCCGCCGGCGGCGCGCTCCTCTTCGCGCTCAACATCGCGCCGACCGAGGAGCCGATGATCCTTGGCATCGAAGCCGAATGGTGGCTGCTGCTGCTCGTGATCCCTGCCTCGCTGGCGATCACCTTCGCTCTCGTCTTTTACGCCTCCTTCCGCGGGGGCCGCTCGCTGGAGGTTGGGGACAGCCCGCTCGATCACCCGTACACGGAGACGCTGGCCGCCTACACGGTGAGCCTGCTCGTCAGCCTGCTGCTGCTGTGGGCGTTCGGGCGGACGGACGGTGCGCCATGGTCGGCGATCATCGGTCAAACGGTGATGCTCGCGGTGGTGGCATCCTTCGGCGCCGCCGCGGGGCGCCTGCTGGTGGGCGGTGGGCCGCCGCAAGGACCGCAGGAGGGCTCGTAGACCGTGCGACAGAACTGGCTCGAATGGGTCGTCCTCGCCGTCAGCACCGCGGCGGTCGTTGGGCTGGTCGGCTTCCTGCTCGTGGATGGAGTCATGGACCAGGGACGCGCCCCGGAACCGCGGGTCGAGCTTCAGACGGATGAGGCGTACGAGGCGGACGGCGCGTGGCTCGTTCCCGCAACGGTGACCAACGACGGCGATGAGGCGGCCGAGGCGATCACGCTGCGGGCGGCGGCCACCGTCGACGGGGCCGAGGAGGAGAGCGAGGTCGACATCGATTTCCTTCCGCCCGGCACCGATGTGGACGTCACGTTCGGCTTCGGCGCCGCCCCGGACGGCGAGGTCACGGTGACGATCGTCGGCTTCCGGCTACCCTGAGGTCGATGACCAGTCAGTGGGCCGACGAGCTCGCCTTCACGACCGACGTTGCGAGGCAGGCGGGCGCGATCCTGACCGAGAGCTACGAGCGGCTCGATCGGATTGATTACAAGAGCAAGCGCGACGTCGTGACGAACGCGGACTTCGCATCCGAGCGGCTGGTCATCGAGGCCATCAGGGCCGCCTTCCCCGGTGATGCGATCCTCGCCGAGGAGTCGGGCGAGCATGCCGGCGTCCTTCGAGACGACGGCTCGCACAACGGCCGAACGTGGGTCATCGATCCTCTCGACGGCACCGTCAACTATGCCAACGGAATCCCCTTCTACTGCGTGAGCGTCGCCCTGGTGGTCGACGACGTCCCGGCGGTCGGGGTGGTCTTCGACCCTGCGCGGAACGACCTGTACGGAGCGACCGCCGATGGCCCCGCGACGCTCGACGGCGAGCCGATCACGACCTCGGCCAAGGAGACGCTGTCCGACTACGTCGTCAGCCTGGCGGTGATCGGCCGCGGTGGGCTGGCCCGGGAGCGGAAGATCGCGCCGCTGATTCGGATCCATCGGCGGATGGGAAGCGCCGCCCTGGCCCTCGTCTACGTGGCGAACGGCCGGTTCGATGCGTTCGTCCAGAACGGCGGCCTCTCGCCATGGGACGTGGCGGCGGCCGGCCTCATCTCCGAACGGTCGGGGGCGGTGGTCACCGACATCCGCGGTCGTCGGTGGTGGGACTCGACCCTGACCGGCCCGCGGGCGAGCGTCCTGGCCGCTCCGCCGGCCCAGCACGCAGCCATCCTGCAGCTGGTCGACTCGCTCAAGACGACGCCTCAGACGCGTCGCTGAGCCGCCGCTGCCGACACCTCAGGCGCTTTCGCGCAGGACGTGGGCGAGCATGCCGAGCGTGAGGGCCGTGGCGCCCCAGACTCGAACGCCGCCGAACCGGTAGGCGCCGGCTCGGACGGTGAAGCCTCGGCTGTCGAACTCCTCGACGCCGAGCACCCGGTCGTCGAACAGCGCCTCGAGCGGGAGCTCCACGATCGCGGACACCTCCGCGTCGTGGGGGACGAGGGTCGGGCGCCCGGCGAGGGTGCCGACGAAGGGGCGCAGCTCGAAGTTGCTCACCGGGATCCAGACATCGTCGAGCGCGCCGACGACGCGAACCAGCTCGCCCTCCAGGCCGATCTCCTCCCACGCTTCGCGCAGTGCGGCGGCTTCCGGGTCGGCATCGGCCGAGTCCACCGCACCGCCCGGCAGCGACACCTCGCCGGCGTGGTCACGCATCGCGGCGTGACGCACGGTGAGCGGGATGACCAGGCCGCCGTCATCCGGATAGAGCGCGAGCAGGGTCGCCGCCGGACGCGCCGGCGCGAACGTCGCCCGGTCGCGGCGGCGACGGAGGACCCGGCCGTCGGTGTCGCGCGGCAGCAGGCGTTCGTCGAGCGGGATCGGTCGATCGGCGCGCGCCAGTGCATCGGCGATGCGATCCTCCCAGCCCGCCTGGGCGCGTAGTATTCGCTCCATGACTCAGGGCCACCTCAATCGTGACAGCCGCGTCCGGGACGCGATCCACCGCACTCGCCTGCTCGTCAACCGTACGCCGCATTTCAGTCCGGCGACGCGGCGTGAGGCAAATCGAGCGCTCGACATCCTCGACGGCCAGCTCGGTCTGAACCAGGTCAACGCGGCGGAGGCGGCACGGGGGATCGAGCTCCTGAACCGAGCTCACTCGTCGCTCACGTTCGGCCTGCTGCGGAGCGAGGACTTTTCCGATCGCTTTGCGCCGGCGCTGCGGCGCCTCGGCCTGCGCGGCATCGGAGACCGCCTGGACGAGGTTCCCTCATCGGTGATGGCGCTCCCGATCAGCGGGCCGATCGGAGCGCGCGAGCACCGCGACGACCTGCCCACCGAGGAGCGCGTTGACGCCGAGGGCCGGCCCCTTCCACCACCGCCAGGGTTCTATTAGCAGTTCACCGTCCTCCGAGCCGGTCGACGAGCGCGGCATCGGTGGGCGTTGATCCGAGGCCCAGCCGATCGCCCACGATCGCCGCCAGCGGTGGCTCGAGGTAGGTCGAGCGCAACGCATCCCAGGCACTCACCGCGAAGACAAGCGAAGGCGGCCCATCCAGCACCACCCGCCCACCGCGCATGACCACGACGCGTTCGAAAGCCTCGCTCACGAATCGCATGTCGTGGCTGATCGCGATGACCGTTCGGCCCTCCGACGAAACCTCGCCGATGACAGCCCGCACCCGCGCCACGCCTCGGGCGTCCTGGCCGGTCGTGGGCTCGTCGAGCACGAGCACCGGCGTCCGCATGGCAAGGACCGATGCAAGCGCCAGAAGCTTCCGGCGCGACTGGCCGAGGTCGTACGGATTCGCGCGCTCGTATGCCGCCACACCGGTGGCGGCCAGCGCATGCGATACAGCCGAGCGCAGGTCGGGTCCGGAGCGACCGAGGTTGCGTGGCCCGAACTCGACCTCGGCACGAACCGATCCGGCAAAGATCTGTCGGTCCGGATCCTGGAAGACGAGCCCGACCGTGGATGCGAGCTGTGCGACCGTCATGCCCGACGCATCGGTTCCATCGACGGTCACTCTGCCCTCGGACGGCCGCAGCAGCCCGTTCAGATGACGCACCAGCGTGGTCTTGCCGCTGCCGTTCTGGCCGACCAGGGCGACCCGCTCGCCGGCCGCGATGTGTAGGTCCACGCCGTCGAGGGCCCGGACCGCGCTCTGCCGGTAGACGTGGACGAGACCCTCGACGGCGAGCTCAGGCATGCAGCGCGCGCTCCAGCCGGTCGCCCGCCACGCCGGACGCCGCCGCCGCGCGGCTGAGCTGCACCGTCGACAGTTCCATGACGCCGAACTCCGCAAGCCTCCGGTCGGCAAGAACCTCATCCGCCCAGCCGTCCAGGACGACGCGACCGCCGTCCAGCACGAAGACGCGAGAGCAGATCGCAGCAAGCAGATCGACCTTCTGCTCCGCCACCAGGATGCTGACGCCGTCACGAGCCAGACGCGTGATGGCTTCGGCCACCAGGTGTGTTCCGGCCGGATCCAGCTGTGCCGTCGGCTCATCGAGGACCAGGTGCGCAGGCCGCATCGCAAGCAGGCCGGCGATGGCCACCAGCTGCTGCTGGCCACCCGACAGGCGCCGCGGGTCGCGCTCGGCGAGTGCATCGATCCGCAGGGTCTCGAGCGCCGCCCAGGTGCGCGCTGCTACCTCTTCGCGCGGAAGCGCCAGGTTCATCGGTCCGAAGGCGACCTCCTCGAAGACTGAGTCCGTCACCTGCGAGAGCTGCGTCGACGGGTTCTGGAAACCGATCGCGATTCGCTGGCTGAGCCGATGCATCGGCCATGCGTCCACATCCTCGCCGTCGAGCGTGATTCGGCCACGAATCTGGCCGCCGACGGTCCGTGGCGCCAGGCCGCTCACCACCAGGCAGAGGGTGCTCTTTCCGGCCTCGGAGGCGCCGGCCAGGCCGACCACTTCGCCGTCACGCAGCTCCAGGTCGATGTCGAGCAGCGCCGGACTCGTGGCACCCGCGTACCGATAGCCGACTCCGTCAAGCGCGATCGTCACCCGAACACGCCCGTCACCCGCGCCACGATCAGCGCCAGCAGTCCGACCACCAGGCCCCAACGGACGGCCGCCTGGCGGGCGGAATCAGCCGGCGTCCAGAGAAGCGTGCGACGACCAGGGCGGGTGAAGCCCCGGGCCTCGAGCGCCATCGTCCGCTCCTCGACCTCGGCGATCGACCCCAGGATCACCGGTCCGACGATCGGCACCACGCCGCGGATCCGGCGCCACATCGAACCCTCGGTGTCGAGGCCTCGCGCGCGCTGCGCATCGGTGATCAACGAGGCTCGCTCCACCATGGTCGGCACCGTCTGGACCGACGCGTTCGCGACGAAGGCGACGCGCGAGCTGACGCCGCGTCGCTCGAGGTCCACCGTCAGGTCGCCCGCTCGGGTGGTCAGGTAGAAGAGCGTAACGGCACCGCTGATGGCAAGGATACGGACCAGGATCTCGATCGCGAAGCGCAATCCTTCCCCGGTGGCGGTGATCGGGCCGATGCGCAGCAGGACCTGCTCGGCACCCGGGAAAAAGAACAGGTTCACGATGAACGCGGACAGGGCGATCGGCAGCGCCAGCAAAAGCGACAGGCGCGCGAGACGTCCGAGCACGCCGGCCACCAGTGCCGGGCTCAGGACCGCGGCCGCCGCGAGGATGATCGGCCCCACCACTCCGCCGAGTGCAACGGCCGCGATGGCGGTCACCGTGGCAACGGTCGCCTTTGTGAGCGGATTCAGCCGGTGGTAGGCGCTCGGACCGGGACGGCCCACGAAGTCGGGAATGCCCCGGTCCTTCGACGGTGAGTCGCTCAGGCGGTCGCCCCCCGCCAGCCGTCACCCTCAGCGGTAGGCGCGTCACCCTCCTCCAGGAGGCGCTCCCCCTGCGGGAAGCGCGCCTTGGTGCGCCGCGCCATCGCGCTCACAATGAGGTAGACCACGAAAAAGGTTGTGATCTTGTCAATCGGGTCGCTAATCAGGCCCTGGCCCAAGGTCGCTTGCCCGACGCTGAGCCCGGCTGAGCGGAACGCGGCCACCAAGAAGTCAGTCCCTCCGCCCGTTACCCCACCGAAAACGCCGGCAGCAATCGGGGCGCTAACAAGGGCAGCCACGATGCCTGTAGCGGCACCACAGATGACGACATAAGCGGCGGTCAGATCGCGGCGCACGAAAAGGATGACAAAGAGGCCAAGCACTGTACCGATCACGAGCGCCACGGCCAGCCACCCAAGGACGATGAACAGCCCGTTATCGAATACCTCATTGTTCGGCGCGGGCGCGATCGTCGGCGGTCCCCCAAACGCGGTCGTGTAGCCAAGCGACGCCAAGTAGGCAAGGCCGGCGATGACGACTGCCGTGCCGATGCCGGCCATCACGAGTCGGTTGATCGGTTGATCGGGTCGGGGCCGCAGGAGGCTCGCGCGAGCGAAGATGCCGGCGAGGAGGCCGATTGTCGCGGCGACCACCGCGAAAGCAGCGGCCGGCGCGTATTGGAACGGCGGCGGGATCACGTACGCCCACAACACATTGCCAAGGAATCCCGTCAACGCTCCTGCCAGCGGACCAGCCAATACGCCGACGAGGATCGTGCCGATCGAATCGAGGTAGATCGGCAGCTTGATTGCGGCGACGACCGTCTGACCGAGGATGATGTTTAGAGCAATGGCGATTGGTATGAGCGCGAAGGTCCGCGTCGAGAACTGGTGGCTCAGCGAGTCGAGACGTCGAGTCTGGACCCATTCAACGACGAGGTAGGTGATGATCGCGACAATCATGCTGACCGCCAAGATCAACGCCAGCACGTCGGCAACCTCGTGATAGGCGAACGTGACCGGGTCCTGCTCCCCTGTCTGCTGGATGCCGCCAGCCAGGAGGACCCCGATCGCGGCGGTCACGAGCAATGCCAAACCGGCGGCGATGATTCGTGACCATCGCGATTCCATGTCGGCTCCTCCGTTCAGCTGTATGGCGCGCCGACGGCCCGGCCGAGGCGAGTGATCAGCTCGGCTTTCATTCCATCGGCGTGGAGGGCGGTGACGACCGAGACCGGCGGCCGCCCATCCGTCTCCGATCGGTACAGGCTCCCTGCCATGGCCGCATCCGAGCTCGTGTCGCAGGCGAGGGTCTCCTCGACCGTCTCGGTGATCAGGTCCGGTCTCAGGAGCGAGCCGATCAGCACCACCGGGTCGTGCAGGTACGCGCCGTCGATGCCATCGGCCTTCTTGTGGAAGCCGACGTAGAAGCGCACGGCGTCGCGCACGATGCCGGCCAGGTGCGTCTCCGGCAGGTCTCGCAGATCGTCCATGGTGAAGACGATGTCCTGCGTGGCGTCGAGCGGAAAGATGCGGTGGATCGCCCCCGCGCGCAGGCATGCCTCCGCAGCCTCCGGATCGACGCAGGCATTCCATTCGCCGGTCTCCGTGGTGTTGCCACGCTCCTCGAGCGTGCCTCCCATCCAGATCACGTCCCGGGCACCCTGCGCGAGATCGACGCCCTGCTGCGTGGCCGCCGCCAGGTTCGTCAGCGGCCCGAGTGCCACGATCGACATCTCGCCCGGGCGGCGGCTGATGTGGGCGCCCAGGTAGCGGCTGGCCGGGATGGCGGTGTACTCGGTCGTGCCGAGCTGGCGATCCTCGCCTCGCAGCTCCACATAGCCGGTGCCGGTCGGCCCGTGGGTGTCCGGCGCCGTGCGCAGCCGACGCTGGAGCGGCCGTGCCGCGCCGATGCTGACCGGGACGTCGCCGCGGCCGACCATGCGCAGGATCTTGCCCGTGTTGCGCGCCACGTGATGGATCTCGACGTTGCCGGCCACGCAGGTCACGCCGCGAAGGTTGACCTCCGGGCTGGTTGCCGCGATGAGCAGGGCGATCATGTCGTCGATCCCGGTATCGACGTCCAGGATCAACGGGCGCGGCTCCTGCACTGGTGCGGCGTCGGCGTCCATCGGGCGCCTATGGTACGCGCCAGCCGCCTGCCTGACCGACCTTCGTCGCCAGCGGACGCCCGAGGGTCTCGCTCACGTAACGGGCGGCCGCGAGCAGCGCGTCGAGGTCGACTCCGTGGGTCAGCCCTTCACGCTCCAGCAGATAGACCAGGTCCTCGGTGGCGAGATTGCCGGCAGCGCCGGGTGCGTACGGACAGCCGCCGGTGCCGCCGGCCGACGCGTCGAAGCAGCGAACGCCCAACTCCATGGCAGCCGTGACATTGGCCAGCGCGGTCCCTCGCGTGTCGTGGAAGTGCATCGCCAGCCGTTCTGGACCGATCCCGGCGCCGAGCAGTGAGCCGACCACGCGGCGCACGTCTGCGGGGCCGGCCACGCCGATCGTGTCGCCGATGCTCACCTCGTCGACGCCGACCTCGAGGAGCTGCTGCGCCACCCCCACGACCGCCGCTTCGCCCACCTCGCCCTGGTACGGACATCCGAAGGCGGTGCTCACGTAGCCGCGCGACCACCACCCACGTTGGTGGGCCGCGTCGACCATCGGTCGGAAGGCATCGATCGACTCCGCGATCGTCATGTTGATGTTCGCCCGTGTGAACTGCTCCGATGCTGCCGTGAAGACGCACACTGCGTCGGCGCCTGCGGCCTCCGCTCGCGCGAGGCCCCGCTCGTTCGGAACCAGCACGGGATAGCGCACCTTCGGCCGGCGCTCGAGCGCCGTCATCAGGGCGTCGGCGTCTGCCAGCTGCGGGATGGCACGGGGCGAGACGAAGCTGGTGGCCTCGATCTCGCGCAGGCCGGCATCGGCGAGCAGCTCTATGAAGCGCAGCTTGGACTCGGTCGGAATCGACTTCACCTCGTTCTGGAGGCCGTCGCGAGGCCCGACCTCGTAAATGCGAACGTCGCGATCGGTCATGGAGGCGATGGTAGCAACGGTCCGGCGGCGACCTCTCCCAGGATGTCTCCGCGCTGGACCTGGTCTCCCTCGGCGACCTCGATCCGGACGACGGTTCCGTCGATCGGCGCAACCACCGCGTGCTCCATCTTCATGGCCTCGATGACGATCACCGGCTCGTGCGCTCGAACCGGTGCGCCCTCGGTCGCCCGCACCGCCAGCACGCGACCGGGCATCGGGGCCGTCAACACCATGGTGCCCTCCGCTCCACCGGCCGCATGACGGGCCGCCTCCTCCACCGTGGGCGAGGGCGCCCGATGGAACTCGAGCGACTGCCCGTCCACGTCGACGTGCACGACATCACCATCGCGCACCGCTGCCTGGTCCGTTTCGGTGACGATCTGGACACCGCGCACCTCGTCGCCGTGGCGGACGCGCACGGTTGGAGCTGCGTTGAGTCGCCATCCGCCCCCCCACGGCCGGCCGTCGTCGCTGCGCAGCCAGTGAGCGGCGGCCTCCCAGTGCGCCGCCGCGGGCGGCAATGAGGGAAGCTCGAGGGCGGTGATCGAATCCGTGCGCACCTCGCCATCGCGAACCAGGCTCTGCCCGACGAGCCAGCGCAGGAAGCGCAGGTTGGTCCGCACACCGAGGATTGTGGTCGCCTCAAGCGCCGTCTGCAGGCGCTCGAGCGCTTCGTCGCGCGAGCGGCCATGGGCGATCACCTTGGCCAGCATGGGATCGTATCGGTCCGTCACGGCGTCACCCTCCCGCACGCCGGCATCGATCCTGACGCCGTTGGGCCACCTCACCATCGAGAGGCGACCGGTGGCGGGCAGGAAGCCCGCTTCGGGATCCTCCGCGTAGATGCGTGCCTCGATCGCATGGCCGCCGATGACCGGCGGACTGCTCAGCCCGAGCTCGGCCAGCGTCGCCCCGCTCGCGATTCGGAGCTGGTCGGCGACCAGGTCGCGGCCCGTGACCGCCTCGGTGACCGGGTGCTCAACCTGAAGACGGGTGTTCATCTCGAGAAAGCAGAACTCGCCCTCGTCCGTCAGGAGCATCTCGACCGTGCCCGCGCTGACGTAGCCGACCGACGCCGCCAACGACACGGCTGCATCGCCCATGCGCGCACGGAGCTCCGGGGTGACCGATGGTGCCGGCGCCTCCTCCACGACCTTCTGGTTGCGCCGCTGGGCGCTGCAATCGCGCTCGCCGAGGTGAACGCCGTTGCCGTGACCGTCGAACATGACCTGCATCTCGACGTGGCGCGGACCCTCCAGGTAGCGCTCCAGGATGAGCCGATGGTCGCCGAACGAGCGCTGCGCTTCCCGGCGCGCCGAGCTGAGCGCATCGGCAAAACCGGCTGACCCTTGAACGACGCGCATGCCCTTGCCGCCGCCGCCCGCGCTCGGCTTGACGAGGAGCGGGTAGCCCACTCGCTCGGCCTCGCCGATCAGTGTTGCGTCGTCCTGCGCGTCACCGTCGTAGCCCGGCACGATCGGGATCCCGAGCGCGGCCGCGTGCCGTCGCGCTGCCGCCTTGTCGCCCATCGCCGCGATCGCGTCTGGCGGTGGCCCCACCCATCGCAGACCCGCATCGGTGACGGCGCGCGCGAACGATGGATTCTCGGCCAGAAAGCCGTACCCAGGGTGAATCGCGTCCGCTCCCGACCGACGGGCGACGGCCAGCAGCGCAGCACCATCCAGGTACGAGCCGATCTGGTGCGCCTCATCCGCACCGTCGGGCGGGCGCTCGCCGTCCTCGTGAACGCTGACGACGCGGATCCCCATCCCGCGGGCTGTGTGGGCGATGCGCACGGCGATCTCGCCGCGGTTGGCGATCAACAGCGCGCGGACCGGATGCCAGGACGGTGACGGCGCGTCCGCCACCATCGCCAGCGACGAACGCGACACACGCACGCGCGACCCAACGCGAGTTGCGGCGAGCCGCCCCCCGGCGATCCAGCGCTGCACCGTGCGGACGGTCACTCCGAGCTCCTTGGCCACCTCCCGGGGCGTCAGATCATCGGGCATGTCGCGATTGTCGCAGACGCGCGGTCACCGGTGCCAGGATGGCGGTCGCTTGTCGAGGAAGGCGGCCAGGCCCTCCTGGCCCTCGGTGGAGGTCCGCAGGCCGGCAATCTGGCGCACGACATGATCCTTCGCCGCGTCGGGCGTGAGCGTTCGGAGCTCGCGCAGCAATGCCTTGGCGGCGCGCGCCGCGATCGGGCCAGCGGAACGGAGCTCCTCGAGGAACTCCTCGACTCGTGCGTCGAGGGCGGCCAGGTCCGGCACCAGCTCGTGGACGAGATTGATGGTCTGCGCCCGCGCGGCATCGAACCGCTGCCCGGTGCTGAAGAGCGCTCGCGCATTCGACTCGCCGATCTTCGGCAGCACGAAGGTGCTGATCACGGCCGGGATGATGCCGAGCTTCGTCTCGCTGAACCCGAAGCGGGCGTCGACCGTGGCCACGACGATGTCGCTCACCGCGCAGAGGCCCATGCCGCCGCCGAGCGCCGCTCCCTGGACGCGCGCGATCACCGGGACCGGGCAGGCGTCGATGGCGGCGAACATGGCCTGCATGGCGGAAGCGTCTCGCTCGTTCTCCTCGACCGAGAGGCCGACCGCGCCCCGCATCCAGTCCACGTCGGCACCGGCGCAGAAGACGGGGCCATCGCCGGCCAGCACCACGCCCCGGAGCGTCGTCGACGGCTCACCGGCGAGGCCGTCGAATGCCGTCCGCAGGTCGCCGATCAGGGCAGCGTCGAAGGCATTGCGCGCGCCGGGTCGGGCCAGGGTGATGCGGGCGAACGCGCCGTCACGGGTGACGCGCAGGCCGCTCACCGGCGACGCCGTCGTCGGTGAAATGGCTCGGCCACGGCGCGTACCTGGGTGAGCAGCGGATCCTCCAGCCACACCACCTCGGTCTCGTCGGGAACGTCCACCGTGGCCTTCGTACCGGGCTGCCCCACCAGTCCGAGCATCAGCCGCGGTCGCCCGTCGGGGCCGTCGCTCTCCACGAGGTATGCCGCGTCGACGCTCGTCGTGCGCAGGGCCTCCGCCACGCCGGCCTCGATGGTCCGCGTGTCCTGAGCGGGCGGGCGCACGCGAATCGAGGACCGTTCGGTCGGCGCGAAGAGTGGCTCTCCACTGCCCGGCAGGCGGCCGTCCGCAAGGGCCGCCAGCTCGTCGGCGTCGAAGCGATAGGGCACGGGCCCTGCCGGATCCATGATCGCCGGCATGCCGGCCGACGCCAGGTTGGCGATCGCGATGCGTGCCGGGAGCGGCAGATTGGCGGTGTGCGCTGGGGCCCATGCGGCCAATGCGCCGACCGAGCCGAAGACGACGCCGACCGGGGTCCCGTCGCCCTCCCGCGCCAGCATGACGCTGATCTCGACCTGCTCGTCATCGTTGACGGCCGACGCGAGCGCCTGCTTCGCCTCCTCCCCGTGCTCGGGTGGGACCGGCAGGAGCAGCGTCCCGCTCATCAGCGTCCGGTAGAAGGCATCCAGGACGTGACGATCACCGCCCCGCTCCTCGGCCTCGCGCGCAGCGAGCATCGCCTCGAACAGGTTGGCGGCGCTCGTCTCGAGGGCTCCGGACGGCGTGCTGCGGTCGTGCGAACCCGGCGAGGGCCGAGCGTTCTCAGGTGTCATCGGTCCGGTGAGCCTACCGGATGCTGGTAGCATCGTCCGCATGTTGCGGGGCATCGACCACCTCGTCATCGCCTGTGCCGATCCGGACGCGTCAGCGTCCGAGCTCGAGTCCGCCCTCGGCCTGGCTGCCGTCGGAGGCGGCCGCCACGAGGGACTCGGAACGTTCAACCGCATCGCATGGCTTGCCGACGGCAGCTACCTCGAGCTCATTGGCGTCGACGACCGCGAGGCGGCCCTTCGCTCTCCGGTCGGCGCCGCCGTCGTGGCGACCCTCGAGGCGAACGGCGAAGGACTCGCGACCTACGCCGTGCGCGACGACGAGCTGGAGCTGACCGTCGGCGCGCTCCCCGAGGGCTCGTTCAGTCCGGTCGGGCATGGCAGTCGAACGCGGCCGGACGGCGAGCGTGTCGAGTGGTGGGCCGCCTTCCCCGAGTCGCCGCTCGCCGTGGACGCACTTCCCTTCCTGATCCAGCACGCCTACGTCGGGGCCGAGTGGAGCCATGCCGCGCTCGCCGAGCGAGCCTCGTTCCGGCACCCGCTCGGCTCGCCGGTCACCATGGCTCGGCTCGATCTGGCCACGGGCGATCCACCTTCGGTCGCCGGCGCGCTCAGCGATAGGCTCGGGATCGATTTCTGGGCGGTCGCCGACCTGGCCGTCGCCGATATCGGGCCGCACGTGCTGAGGTTGGTCCCGCGAGGCCAGATGGCGGTACCGGCCGTCGTCACGTTGGCGGCCAACGTGGAGACGCCACGCACCGCCGAGCTGCTCGGGCTGCGCTTCGACATCGAGCGCGCCAGGATCCCGGTTTCGGCGGGGCCTCCGAAACCCTAGCGCCTCGCGCTCACGGCGCGCAGCCCGACACGATCCAGCTCCGCCTGCGCCAATCGTTCGTGGCGCCCGGCGATCCAGTCGCCGAAGGGGTCCGGAGTGAACTCGAGCAGCTCGTCGTACTCGAGCCGATGCAGGGCGCGGGAGGCCAGCAGCGACTCCATCTCCGATCGGGCGATCGGCTCACGCGATCTCCGTGACGACCCGCGGATGGCCTGGGCGGCGGCGTTGAGCCGACGCCACTTCGCGACCCGCCACGGCAGGTATCGGTTGAGCCATGGCACGACCGCCGTCGCGACGAGGATGAGCCCGAGCAGCGCGGAGATCACGAGGAGCAGCCGCTCCAGATCGGTCCCGAAGGTGATGAGTGGATCCCCGGCGCCCGCGAGGGCGCCGCGCACGCCAGATGCGGCACCCTCACCGATCAGTGGCATCCCCTCGAGCGCGGACCCAATTGCCTCGCCCGCGTTCGTGATCCCGGCACCGCCCTCTCGTACGAATCGCCCGGCACCAGCCAGGTTGGCCAGGAAGCCATAGAGCCGCACCCCGAGGGTGAGCCAGATCGACAGCCACAACAGCGTGATGACATCGGCCGCGATCTCCCGCGCTCGGGGTCCTGGTCGCTCGCTCCAGAGGTGCATCTCCCTCGACTCCCGCTACATCCGATAGAGGCTGAACCCCGGATCGGCGATCGGCGCGTTCAGCGCCGCGCTGATCCCCATTCCCAGCACGCGTCGCGTGTCGATCGGATCGATCACGCCGTCGTCCCACAGGCGCGCGGTCGAGTGGTAGGGCGAGCCCTCGCGCTCGTACTGCTCGAGGATCGGCGCCTCGAAAGCGTCACGGTCCGCATCGGTCTCGAAGCCGCCTCGGACGGTCGACAGGACGCGCGCCGCCTGGGCTCCGCCCATGACGCTGATCCGCGCGTTCGGCCACATCCAGAGCTGCCGAGGGCCGTACGCGCGCCCCGCCATGCCGTAGTTCCCGGCGCCAAACGAGCCGCCGATGATGACCGTGAACTTCGGCACGTTCGTCGTGCTCACCGCCGTCACGAGCTTGGCGCCGTCCCGCGCGATGCCGCCGGCCTCGTACTCTCGACCGACCATGAAGCCGGTGATGTTCTGGAGGAAGATGAGCGGGATTCGCCGCTGGCTGGCCAACTCCACGAAGTGGGCTCCCTTGAGCGCCGACTCGCTGAACAGGATCCCGTTGTTGGCGATGATCCCGACCGGGTAGCCGTGAATGCGCGCGAAGCCGGTGACGAGGGTCGTGCCGTAGCGCTCCTTGAACTCATGGAAGTCCGATCCATCCACCAGTCGGGCGATCACCTCTCGCACGTCGTAGCCCTGGCGGGCGTCCGCCGGGATGACGCCGTACAGCCCCTCCGGAGAGACCGATGGCTCCCGAGGCTCAGCGACGATCTCCCACGGCGGCTGCGGCCTTCGCCAGCCGAGGTTGCGCACGATCTCGCGGCCGATCGCCAGCGCGTGCTCGTCGTCGAGAGCGTAGTGGTCGGCGACTCCCGACCGGGCCGTGTGCACGTCGGCACCCCCGAGATCCTCGGCCGTCACGATCTCGCCGGTCGCCGCCTGTACGAGGGGCGGGCCGCCGAGGAAGATGGTGCCGGTGCCCCTGACGATGACGGTCTCGTCGGACATGGCCGGGACGTAGGCGCCGCCGGCGGTGCAGCTGCCCATCACCAGCGCGACCTGCGGGACGCCGCTCGCGGACAGCTGCGCCTGGTTGTAGAAGATGCGGCCGAAGTGCTCGCGGTCCGGAAAGACCTCGTCCTGGAGCGGCAGAAATGCGCCGCCCGAGTCCACGAGGTAGAGGCTCGGCAGCCGATTCTCGATCGCGATCTCCTGCGCACGCAGGTGCTTCTTGACCGTGATCGGGTAGTAGGTGCCACCCTTGACCGTCGCATCGTTGGCGACGATCACGCACTCGACGCCCTCCACGCGGCTGATGCCGGTGACGATCCCGGCGCCCGGCGCTTCGTCGCCATAGAGCCCGGTCGCCGCATGGGCGCTGAGCTCGAGGAAGGCGCTGCCCGGATCGATCAGCCGATCGATCCGCTCGCGCACCGGCAGCTTGCCCCGCTCGCGATGGCGCTCGATGGAGCGGTCGTCACCGCCTGCGCCGTTCCGCGCCAGCGCATCGGTCCGGACGTGGAGGTCGTCCACGAGGGCCTGCATGACATCGTCGTTGGCACGGGCGGCAGGCGCGTCCGGATCGATCGAGGTGCGCAGTACGGCCATCGCCCAGGATTATCGCCGCTCCGGGGCGGACGTTGAACCGGTTGCACGTCCGCGGGCCGGAAAAGAGTCGGGTGCCGCTTACTCGTCAGGCGAGGCTGACCAGCGGGACGATCTGCGCGACGTGGGCGCTGTTGACGATGACCACGCTCACGACGTGCTCGAACGACGGCTCGCCGCTGTGCAGGATGTAGGCGTCGGTCAGGGGCACGAACGTCTGGGAACGGACGAGGTGGAGGTCGACCTCCACGCCGGGGTGCGGATGAACGTTCCCCGTCACATTGAAGGGGCCGGCGATCACCGCAGCGCGGCGCAGGCGACGGTGGAGGCGGAGCTGCCGGCTTGCTCGCCACTCCGGTGGCATGGCGAGGATGACTCGGGCGGTCAGCAGCGACTCCCACGCACCATTGTCGCCGGGCAGCGCGCCGCTCCTGGATGGCCGGGTGGTGTCGTCGAGCGCTCCGGGGCTCGGGCGCCAGAGGCGAAGCACGTCCTGGGTGCTCAGCAGGTCGGTCACCCGCTGCCCCTGCGGCGCGATCCAGCCGACGATCCGTGACTCCGCCGTATAGATCTCGATCGGCGCCAGGTCCGGCGCCAGGTCGACAGCGGCGCTGCCCTGGGTGGCCGTGGGACCGGGGCCGCGGCGCCAGTTCCAGAACGTCACGTTTTCTCCTGCTCGGCGTCGGCCGCTCGAGAACGAGGCGTGCCGTGAGCGAACGATACGCTGCAGCCCGATGCGCACCAACGGGTCAAAAGTCCTAACCCGGAGCGGTGCGTCACGTCACCGGGCCCGCCGAATCGGTATCGTGCGGCAATGATCGAGTTCGACGATTTCGCGCGGATCGACATGCGAGTGGGCCGAATCACCGACGCCCGAGCCTTTCCCGAGGCACGCAAGCCGTCCTACCAGCTGCGAATCGACTTCGGTCCTGTGCTCGGCGAGCGGGTCAGCTCGGCGCAGCTGGCCGTCTCGTACCCGGATCCATCGCTCCTGATCGGCCGCCAGGTCGTGGCAGTGGTCAACTTCCCCCCGCGGCGGATCGCCGGCTTCAGCAGCGAGGTGCTGGTGCTCGGGGCGATGGGGCCCGACGGCGAGGTGCACCTCCTCGCTCCGCTGCCGGAGGCTGAGGAGGGCCGGCGCATCGGTTGACCTGAACGGCCCGGGTTGATCCGATCGCGCCGGCGGGCGATACTCCGACCAGTTCGGTCGGACGTGCCGGCCACGCCTTTCCCGCCCGCGCGGCAACAGTCCGCGCGCCCGTCGACCATGGCTCGAAGGAGCCTGCGACCAGCCGATGCCCCCTGCCGATACAACCACCACCTCCCGCCCCGCCGCCCTCGTCAGCACCGATTGGGCGCGTGAGCACCTGGACGACCCCAAGGTCCGCTTCCTCGAGGTCGACGTCGACACCAATGCCTATGACACCGGCCACGTTCCCGGAGCCACGGGCATCAACTGGAAGCGCCAGCTGACCGATCCGGTCATGCGCGACCTGGTGAGCCGCGATACGCTCGAAGCCCTCCTCCGCGAGGCGGGTATCGATGACGACACGACGATCGTGCTCTACGGCGACAACCACAACTGGTTCGCGGCCTGGGCGTACTGGCAGCTCCGCTACCACGGGCTCGACAACGTGCGGCTGCTCGACGGCGGCCGGGCCAAGGTCGAGGCCGATGGGCTCCCCCTGACCACCGACGCGCCGTCGCACGACGCCGGCCGCATCACCCTTCCCAACGAGACGCGGGAGGGGCTGCGCGCCTACCGCCAGGAGGTCATCGACGGCCTCGGGTCAGGTGGGCGCGACCTCGTGGACGTTCGCTCACCCGAGGAGTTTCGCGGCGAGCTGGCCGCTCCGGCGCACCTGCCGCAGGAGGCTGCGCAGCGCCGCGGACACATTCCCGGGGCAGTCAACGTGCCGTGGTCGACCGCCGTCGCGGAGGACGGGACCTTCAAGCCGATCGATCAGCTGCGCGAGCTGTACGGGGCCAAGGGCGTCTCCGGCGAAGATGAGGTCGTGGCCTACTGCCGCATCGGCGAGCGATCCAGTCACACCTGGTTCGTCCTCCATGAGCTGCTCGGCTATCGCAATGTACGCAACTACGACGGATCGTGGACCGAGTATGGGTCGCTGGTGGGCGTTCCGATCGAGACGGGCGAGGCGTCCGCGAATTGACGGAGGCCGCGAGCGTGACCGCGCTGGTCGGTCCGGCCCCCGACGGGATGCCGGACCGACTGCTCGCCCCACCGGTGCTGGCGCGAAGCGGTGACCCGTTCGCCGCGCTGCGCATCGTGCATTTCGTCTCACGCCTGCGTCGCAACGATACGCTCCAGCTGCGCGACGTGGTGGCGGCGCTCAACGCCGAATTCCTCGACTGGTACTTCAACGAGAAGACCGTCCTGGCAGAGCTCGTCCAGCTCCAGGCGAATTGGGGGATCAGCTTCCACGGCGACGACCGGATCGTCCTCGACCGCAACGAGCGCGGTCACACCCTGATGATCATCGACTCCACCAAGATGACCTCGTTTCTCGTCAACGAGGCTCGCCGCCTTTCGGATGCATGCTCCGAGGAGCTCCGCCGCTTCACGCTCGGCGACGGGGTCTCGCCGGACAATTAGTCCCGGAGCTGTCTCAGGTTGCTGTCCTGGCCGATCAGGATCAGCTCGTCCCCCTCCGCGATGCGTTCCTCGCGGGCAGGGTTCACGAGGACTTGGTTGCCGCGCCGTAGCGCGATCGGCGTCAGGCGCATCCGACCCTTCAGGTCGAGGTCGCCGAGCGACTTGCCGACGAACGACTTCGGCGGGCGGATCTTCTCGATCCCGAAGCTGGGGGCCACGTCGAGGTAGTCGATGACGTTCGGCACATTGAACGAGTGCGCCAGGCGCAGGCCGGTCTCGCGTTCGGGAAAGACGACCCGATCGGCGCCGACCCGGGCGAGGATCTCGCCGTGCAGCAGGCTGCCCGCCTTGGCGATGACGTTGCGCACGCCGAGGCGCTTGAGCACCATGGTGGCGAAGATCGACGGCTCGGCATCGCTGCTGATGGCGACGATGGCCGTATTGAAGTCGCCGGCGCCCGCGCTTCGCAGCGCATCCTCGTCGGCGGCGTCGAGCTGAAGGGCATGCGTCACGTCGGAGGCGAGCTCGTTCACCATCTGCTCATTGCGGTCGATGGCAAGTACCTGGTGCCCGAGCCGCTCGAGCTCACGGGCGACCGCGGAGCCGAACCGGCCCAGGCCGATCACGACCACCTGTTCTCCGGCCAATGCAGGCCTCCGACTACGTTCTGCCTGAGCCTACCCGATGCGGACCGGCTCCACCGCCGGCCGATACGGGATTGGCCGGACACGGGCCGCCAGCGCGAGGACGAGCGTCAGCGGTCCGAGGCGTCCGGCGAACATCGCGAACGTCGTGATCAGCCTCGCCGGGTCGGAGAGCTCCGGGGTGATTCCGGTGCTCGCGCCGACGGTGCCGAACGCCGAGACGGCCTCGAACAGGGTCTGGACGAAGGTCGCCTCGGTGGTGAGCGTCAACCCGATGCCGATGGTGAACACGAAGGCGATGGAGAGGAGCGCGACGGCGAGCGCCCGGTACACGGTCGAGTGCGGAATCCGGCGACCGAATGCCATCGCGGACGGCTGGCCCTTCACCGTCGACACGATCGCGATGAGGAGGACGCTGAAGGTGTTGACCTTGATGCCGCCGGCGGTCGAGCCGGAGGCACCGCCGATGAACATCAGCGCCATCACCACGAACAGCGTGGCCTCCCGAAACGCGCCCGTGTCGAGCGCGGTGAATCCGGCGGTCCGCAGCGTCGCCGACTCGAAGACCGCGTTCAGGAGCCGCTGCTCCTCGGGCAGCGCTCCCAGCGTTGCCGGGTTGCCCCACTCGGTCGACGCGATGAGTGCCGTGCCGGCCAGCAGCAGCACGGCGGTCATCCCCAGCACCAGCTTCGTCTCCAGTGCCATCCGCGCCCACCGCCGCTTAGCGATCGCGTCGCCGACGATGGCGTACCCGAGGCCCCCGAGGATCAGCAGCACGCCGATCACGACGAGCACCGTCCAGTCGTCGACGAACGGCGTGAGGCTGCGGTAGCCGCCGATGACGTCGAACCCCGCGTTGTTGAATGCCGACACCGAGTGGAAGATGCCCCACCAGATACCGAGCGGGTGCCACCGCGGTCCGGCCTCCGGACCGGCCATGAAGGAGATCGAGAGCACGACCGCGCCGATCACTTCGCAGACGACCGTGAAGATGGCGATGCGCTTCACGAGCGTGATGACCGACCCGAGCTCGAGGCCGCCGAGCGACTCCTGGACCACGACGCGATCGCGCAGCGTTGTCCGACGCCCCATGAAGAGCGTGAGCAGCAGGGTCGAGCCCGCCATGATCCCGAAGCCGCCCGCCTGGATGAGAAGGAGGATGACCGCCTGCCCGAACGGGCTCCAGTGCGTGGCCGTGTCGAGCACGACCAGGCCCGTGACGCACGCGGCGCTGGTGGCGGTGAACAGCGCGTCGACGAAGCGCGTCGGGGCCGCGTCGTTGGCCGCCACCGGGAGCATCAGGAGCAGCGTCCCGACGGAGATGAGCACCACGAACAGCGTGATCAGTGAGACGGCGGGCGAGGGTGGCTTGCGCAGCCGCTTCGGAGGCTTGACGGTGAACTGCTCTGGCTGCATCCGCTGGACGCGGATGTGTCGGTCACCCGGACGTCGCCCCGCGTGGGTCATGGCCGGATGCCGATGCGCGCGTGCACGCCCGCAGGGTAGCGCGCGTCAGACCCGGTCGGAGCCTCCGGCCTGCCGGACGGCCGCGGCGATCGGCTCTGGGTGGGTCGGACGGACGTCCCCATCGGCCACCGGCAGAGGGACGCGGCGTGGTTTGGGGCGGTGTGGGCTCGTATCCGGGACGACCGGACCGTCGGTCTCCTCGAGCGAGCCGCCGCGATAGGCGTCCCAGACGGCCATCACCGTGTCGCGATGCGGCTTGATGCGGCAGTGCTCGTCCCGATTGCCCATCTCGTCGCAGTAGCCCAGGGGCACGCACTTCGGCACCAGGAAGCTCCCGAAGAACGGGCTCACACGGAAGACCTCATGGCGAATCTGCTTGAAGAGCTGCCGGATCTCCCATTGGGCCATGGTGCAGAGGCGCAGGCCCGACATGTGGATGAGCTGTCGCAGGTTGACCGTCATGATCAGGTTCGTCTGCATCGCGTTCGGGAATATGAAGCGCGCGTCCTCGGCCGGCACCTCGGCCTGCAGCAGCTGTCCGTACAGATCCAGGTTCTCGTCGATCGCGGCCTGGAAGCGTCCGGCGAGGTCATCGGGCAGGTCGCCGCTGGCGATCGAGTCCGGAATGGTGTAGTTGTCGCGCTTCTTGAAGCTCACGTAGCGCTGCGACTGCTGGTCGAAGGCCGTCCCCGCGCGATGGCGCACCAGCTGGTGGCTCAGGGTGCGCGTGACACCGCTGATGGCGAACGTGAAGTTGACGTGCTCGATCGTGGATCCATGGCCAGACTCCATCACCTTGTGCACCAGGCTCTGCTGCTTCTCGTCCGCGATCTGGCGGCTCACGGCCTTGTCCCAGATCTGGTCCGGCACCAGCTCTGAGTAGCAGGTGCGGCAGGCTGTGTAGATGATCGGCAGGTAGTACTCCTCCACGATCTCCTTCGTCGGAAAGATGAGCTTCGCGGACAGGTCGGTGGAGGTGGCTGGCATGTGCTGCCTCAGGGTGTCAGCTTTCGGCCGGCACGAGTATCGGGTTATCCACAGATTTAACCCACACATTGTATGACATCGGTGGATAGACCGAATTGCTGCCGGCGTGCTCGATCACCGTCGGCAGACAGGACTCCTGTCATACACGAGTCTCGTGGCCACGCCTCATGCATTCTCGCTCAGGTTCTCCTCGCGCGGGTCCGTCGACGCCATGTCGAGTCGCGCGAGCCCATGCAGGCGGTCGAGCGCGATCCGATTGCCGCCCGCGCTGCGCGCACTCGCCAGCGCCTCCTCAGCGCGGGTCACCAAACCATCCAGGTCGAGATCCTCGCCCGGCCGCATGACCGCCACCCCGACGCTCAGCGTGACCGTGATCTCCACGTCGCCGACCGAGATCGGACGCTGACCGATGCGTCGGCGCAGTGTCTCGGCGAAGGTCGCGGCGCCGCCCTCGTCCGTGTGCGGCAGGATCGAGAGCAGCCCGTCGCTGCCAAATCGGCCGAGCGCGTCGGCGGCCCTCACCCGCAGGCGGACGCGAAGGGCGATCTCGCGCAACACGGTATCGCCGCCCTCGATGCCGTGGGCGGCGTTGATCTCGCCGAAGCGATCGAGGTCGAGCAGCAGGATGGCGACCGGGTGCTGGTAGCGACGCGCCTGCGCGACTTCGACGCGTAGACGATCGAGGATCGCGGCGCGACTGGCGACGCCGGTGAGCAGGTCGGTCGTCGCGGCGCGCTCGATCTCGACACGCTGGAGCTCGACGGTCCGTCGTGCCTGAAGGAGCTCTTCGATCGTGGCGCGCAGCTCGCGGCCAAGGCGCTCCGCATTGCCGGACACTGGTGGCTCGCGCACCACGACGGTGATGGATGTCGCGTCACGGTGGATCGAGAGGTCGAGCCCGCCGATGGGAGTGTGATGCAGCACCGTCTCGGACCCGGCCGGCAGCTGTGGAAGGGCGAGGCCGAGCAGATCCTCGAGCCGGGTGCCCTCGCCCGCTGCGTCCAGACCGAGCATGGCCGCGGCGGCTGGATTCCAGGCCCGCAGGCGCAGGTGACCGTCGAACCGAAGGACTCCCTCCGACAGTTGCGCCACGACCTCTGGCAATCGGTCGTCGTCGATGGCCGCAGGATTCTGAGCCACCTGGATGACGGATCGCGTCGTCAGGAGCGCGGCTGCGGTGAGCGTGACGAGACCCAACACCAGCTCGGCGCCCGCCCCACGCGCGACGGCAAGCGCCAGGGCGCCGACCGCCAGGGCCGCCGCGGCGGGGCCGAGGTCGCGCGTTGCGGCCACGAGTGCCGCCAGGCCGCCGAGAACGGCCGCGGCCAGGAACAGCGGCGAGCGAAAGGGGTCGATGGCCTCCGCCAGCACAGGAAGGATGTCGAGGGCCACGGCGACCTCGGCCATGGCCAGCACCAGGCCGGCGGCCACCACCCGTGCGCGATGACCCGCGATGAGCACGGCCGCACGTCCCGCAACCGCAGCGGCGAGCGTAAGGGTGGCGGCGACCGCGATCGCGACGGCAATGCTGGCGGAGCCGGCGATGAGCGCGAGCGCTCCGCCGACGAGGGCGGCGGACGAACCGGCCAGCAGCACGCTGGCGAGCGATCCGTGTCGCAGCCCGACGGCCAGCGACGCGACCGCTGCCATCCCGGCAGCTCCGATCAGGCCGGCACTGAGCGCCGGGATGATCCACGCCAGCCCGCCCGTTGTCACGTCGACCGGCGGCGCGGCGCGCAGCGCCAGGATCGGCGCCAGGAGCGCCGCAACCGTCAGCAGCATGAGAAGTGCGCGGACGGCATGGCCGCTCAGGCTTCGTTCCATGCCTCGGAGTGTGGCCGCCCGGTGGCGGCGGACAATGGTACGAACGATCACCGCGATCGGCCGCCCTATACTCGGCCACCGTGAACGTCCGTCCCGCCGTCATGCCCCGCGTCGCATTCCTTGCCGCGACCGATGCGTTGATCGCGACGGGTGACGCGCTCGTCGTGGACCCGAGCTGGGACCGCTTTCGGCATTGGCTCATCGAGTCCGATGCGCTCCTCGAGCGCGTCTGGGGCCGGATGGACCGCTACCACCTCGCGTGGCTCAACGTGGGGCGCGGCAGCGCGCCGCCGGGCTCGTCGCTCGATGACGAAGGCACGCGACGGTTCATCGTGGAGGTGGCCAGCGGCAAGCTGGCCGTGCTGCGTACGATGAGAACCACGGTGGAGCGGCAGGGTTGGACGCTGCTCTCCGACGATGACGCCGACGACCACGATCGGACCGAGGAGACCCGGTGAGTTATCAGATCGCGCCCAGCGGCCTGGCGGCCGTCCTGGCCCATCCCGACGACGAGAGCTTCGGCTGTGCTGGCGCCCTGGCGTTGGCACACGACGCTGGAGCGACGACCCGGCTGCTTGTCGTGACGCGCGGCGAGGCCGGCTCGAGCGACGGCACATCGGACCCGGCCGTGGGCGACCAGCGCGAAGCGGAGCTGATCTGTGCGGCGCGCGCCATCGGCCTGGACGAGGTCTCACTGCTGGACGGGTATGCCGACGGGGGCGTCGCCGACCAGCCGTTCGACCGGTTGGTCGAGGAGATCGCCGCTTGGCTCGCCGACCGGCGACCAGCCGCCGTCATCACCTTCGGGCCGCACGGCGTTACCGGCCATCCGGACCACATTGTGGTCGGCAATGCGACGCGCTGGGCGGTCGAGCGCCTGGCCGACGCCGGAACGGCCCCGAACGCGGTGTACGTCATCAGCCCCATCTTCGATCCGAGTGGGAACCGATATGACCTCTCGCCCGAGGAGCAGTCGGCGACGCACCGGATCGAGATCACCCACGTCGCCGGACGCAAGGTCGATGCGCTCGCCTGCCACGCCAGCCAGTCGGACGCCGTCGAAGAGCTTGCAGCGCTGCGGGCCGCGGTCGAGGGCGGCGCACCGATTCACGAGGGCTACAACCGCGTTCGACCGCTCGTTCCGGCGCCCCACCCGGACTTCGACGAGGCTCTCCTCTGATCACCCGGCGCCTGGCTCGGGGTCACGTCGGCCGCGGCTCCCCATTCGAGAGGGAGCCCAGGCGGTGCTCGATCCCGCGGAGGCGTAGACTGTGACCATGACGATCGATTCCAACCTCGGCAAGGTGGACGAGGTGATGACCGCGCTGTACGAGATCCAGGACCCCGAGATCGGGATGAGCATCGTGGATCTCGACCTGATCAAGGCCGTGGAGCTCGGGACGGATGGCGGTCCGACGGAGATCAAGATGGTGCTCACCACGCCGTTCTGTCCCTGGGCCGGTGAGCTGATCCAGACGGTGAAGACGAAGACAGAAGAGGTGGTCGGGCCGCCGGTCAAGGTCACGCTCCTGGCCGAGCGATGGGAGCCGCCCCCGGGCCTCTTCTAGGCCTCCGACGATGCGGATCTACACGCGCAAGGGCGACACTGGAACCACCGGCCTCCTCTTCGGCGGCGACCGCGTGAGCAAGGCCGCCGTGCGCACCGATGCGTACGGGACCACGGATGAGGCCGTTTCCGCGCTCGGGCTTGCACGCGCGTCGATCGGCTCGGCGACCGATCGGACCGAGGTGCGACTCGGTGACCTCATCCTGCGCCTGCAGCGCGAGCTGTTCGTGGTCGGTGCCGAGCTGGCGACGCATCTCGATCGGCGTGACCGACTGACGGACCGCGTCTCGCGTGTGACGGCCGAGATGGTGACCGCGCTCGAGGCGGAAATCGACGCGCTCGAGGAGCTCGTGGAGCAGCCGAAGGAGTTCGTGTTGCCGGGCGAGTCGATGACCGGCGCGGCGCTCGACCTGGGTCGTACCACGGTGCGGCGGGCCGAGCGCCGAGCCGTCGCACTCGCCGATACGGGCGAGCTGCTCGATTCCCAGGTCGTGCCATATCTCAACCGGCTTGCCGATCTGCTCTTCGTCATGGCACGTGCCGCCGACGGCGGCTTTCGGTCGGTTCGAGAGTAGGTCTCGCCGCTCGCCGCCGTCGCTCGGTGCGGATTCCGACGACGAAGTCGGAAACGTGTGGTGGAATCCGTCGACGGACGGGATAGAATCGGCCCGTATCGGTGCGCAGCACCCGACCATCGCCTACATCGTTCGAGGTCCCAACGAGCCATGACCCTGCCCGCACCACGCCGCCAGATGTTCATCGATGGCGACTGGGCCGATGCCGGCAGCGGCGAGACCGCGTCGGTGATCAACCCCGCCACGGAGGAGGAGATCGCCCAGGTCGCGAAGGGCGATGCCACCGATGTCGACCGCGCGGTGGCTGCGGCCCGTGCCGCATTCGACACTTGGTCGCAGACGACCCCCGCCGAGCGCGCCAAGGCCCTGTACGCGTTCGCGGATGCCATCGAAGGCGACACGGAGACGCTCTCGGGCCTCGAGCAGGCGAACGTCGGCAAGCCGAAGGGGACCGCCGACTTCGACGTCGAGTTCACGGTCGACAACGTCCGCTTCTTCGCCGGCGCGGCGCGCGTCGTGGAGGGCAAGGCGGCCGGGGAGTACGTCAGCACCCACACCAGCATGATCCGTCGGGAAGCGGCAGGCGTCGTCGGCCAGGTGGCGCCATGGAACTACCCGCTCATGATGGCCATCTGGAAGCTCTGCCCCGCCATCGCGGCCGGCTGCACGGTGGTCCTCAAGCCGGCCTCCATGACGCCCCTCTCGGCGCTGCGCCTCGCCGAGCTGGCTGCCGACATCTTCCCGAAAGGGGTCTTCAACGTCGTGACGGGACCGGGTGGCGTCGTCGGCCGGCGGCTGATCTCGCACCCCGACGTCGACATGGTCAGCCTCACCGGCGACACGGCGACCGGCAGGGAGATCGCCGCGGCGGCAGCGCAGACGGTCAAGCGCGTGCATCTCGAGCTGGGCGGCAAGGCTCCGGTGCTCGTGTACGACGACGCCGACATGGACGCGCTGGCGGAGACGATCAAGCTGGCCGGGTTCTTCAACTCCGGACAGGACTGCACGGCCGCCACGCGGCTCATCGTCATGGGCGATGGCTACGACCGCGCGCTCGAGGCGCTCGTGCCGGCGGTCGAATCGATCAAAGTCGGCGATCCGGCATCGGACCCCGACCTCGACATGGGCCCGATGGTGTCGAAGGCGCAGCAGGAGCGCGTGGCCGGGTTCATCGACCGGGCCAGGGGTTACGGCGCCGAGATCGCAACCGGCGGCGACACCATCGGCGACAAGGGGTTCTTCTACCGGCCGTCGGTGGTCGCCGGCGTGGCGCAGGACGCCGAGATCGTTCAGAACGAGGTGTTCGGGCCAGTGGTCACCGTGCAGCGCTTCAGCGACGAGGCCGAGGGCCTGAGCTGGGCGAATGGCGTGCCCTACGGGCTGGCTGCATCGGTCTGGACGAAAGACGTCAAGCGCGCGCTGCGCGCGGCAAAGGCGCTTCGCTATGGGACCGTGTGGATCAACGACCACCTCACGATCGCGTCGGAGATGCCACACGGCGGGTTCGGCCAGTCCGGGTACGGCAAGGACATGAGCAGCTACTCCATCGAGGACTACACGATCATCAAGCACGTGATGGCGAAGATCGTCGACTGATGGGCCGATTGGCCGGCGGCGTTGAGTCGCGGTTTGCGCCCGTGTCGGTGCAGGTTGCGAGGCCGCCGCGCGCTGCTCGCGATATGCGCGCGAGCGGGGCCATTACCGGGGACATGCGAACGATCCTGACGCTTTCACGCTCAATCCATGCGCTCCTTCAGCCTGGTTGGGCGGATAACGATCCCGTGGACGCACATTTTGCGAGAAGGGGGATACCCAGGGCGGTACCCGACGACATCAGCACATGAAGCACGGCGTGATCATCACCAGCGGACCGGTGCACGACCAGATCGCGCTGGCGCGGCTCGCCGAAGAGACCGGCTGGGACGGGGTGTTCACCTGGGACGCCATCCATGTCGGTGATCAGATGGAGGTTCACGACCCGTGGGTATTGATGAGCGCCTTCGCGATGGCGACCCAGCGCGTCCGTATCGGTGCCATCATTCAGCCCCTGGCACGACGCCGGCCGTGGAAAGTAGCACGCGAGACCGTGACCCTTGACCACGTCTCGAACGGACGGTTCGTGCTGTGCGTCGGCCTCGGCGCCATGGACGACGCCGGCTGGGCCAGGGTGGGAGACGCGGAGGACCGCCACACGCGCGCTGAGCGCCTGGACGAGACGCTGCAGATCCTGACCGGCCTCTGGACCGGCGAGCCGTTCGGCTTCACCGGAGCGCACTACCGGTTCGAGCCGATGGCGTTCCAGCCGACCCCGATCGGGCGGCCCCGGATCCCGATCTGGGTGGTCGGGGCCTGGCCCTCGGAACGATCGATGGATCGCGCCATCCGCCACGACGGCCTGCTGCCGAACGTGGTCGGTGGCGGCGAGCTGACACCCGCGCTGATCGGGCAGATGCGCGATTGGATCGCGGAGCGCCGGAGCCTCGAGGGATTCGAGATCGTCGTGGAGGGGACGACGCCCGCGGGGGACTCGGCCACCGCAGCAGCCGAGGCGTCGCGCTGGGCCGATGCCGGCGCCACCTGGTGGATCGAGTCGGACTGGGCGACGTCCGACCCGTCCGACGCTCGCCGCCGCATCGCGGCGGGACCGCCTCGCTGAGCGAGCCGTCGGTCAGCGGTTCGCTTCGATGACGATCGCCTCGTTCGGTCGCAGCCGGACCTCGGTGGAGACCCACGCGCCGTCTCGGTCACGGTGCGTGCCGATCAGCACGTGCCCGGGACCGGCATTCGGCACGGACCGCTCGTCGGGGGTGAGATTGAGGACGACGGTGATGCGGCCATCGGCGGAGAGGCGGCGAAAGGCGAACGTGCCATGGGGTGTCGGGCCGAACCGCTCGAAGTCGCCGAGTCGCAGCACCGGATGCTCCCGCCGTAGCGCGATCAGGCGCCGCGTCAGCGTGAGGGTCGAATCGGGATCCTCGGCCTGGCCCGCCACGTTCACCCGCGAGGCGTCGGACGCGAGCGGCAGCCACGGGGTGGCGTCGGGCTGCGTGAAGCCGGACATCGGCGATGCGTCCCACTGCATCGGCGACCGCTCCGGATCGCGACCGCGGCCGGCCTCGCGGCGCCCCACCGGATCGCGCGAGTCGGCGGCCGAGATCGGCACGTCGACCATGCCGATCTCCTCGCCGTAGTAGATCGTCGGCGTGCCTCGCAGCGTCAGGAGCAGCAGCATGCCGACCTTCGCCTGGTCCCGTCCGGCTCGGCGCGGCGATGCGAAGCGCGGCTGATCGTGGTTACCCAGCACCCAGCTGGCCCAGGCGCCGGGCGGCAGGGCACGCTGGACCCCCTCGACCGCCGCGCGGACCGCATCGGCCGTCCATGGGCTGTACGTCAGATGAAAGTTGAACGGGACGTGGATCTCGTCCTGCCGCTCGCCGTAGTACGCGGCCCAGACGTCGTAGTCCGGATGATGCAGCTCGCCGATGCTGACTCGGTCGCCCGGATATGACTCGAGCATCCGACGGAAGTCGCGGTAGAGCTCGTGCATGTCCGGGTGCGCGTGGTCGTGGAGGTGCACCTGATGAGCCCACGCGCCGAGCCGATGCGCCTCGTTCGGCGTTGGGTTGAGCGGATTGTCCCTGAGCTCCGGATCCTTCATCACCATCGGCGCCACGTCGATCCTGAAGCCATCCACTCCCCGATCGAGCCAGAAGCGAGCGACGTCGAACATCGCGGAACGCGTGTCCGGATTGCGCCAGTCGAGGTCGGGCTGCTGGGCGAGGAACGTGTGCAGGTAGTACTGCTCCGTTGCCGCGTCCCATTCCCACGCGGGGCCCGCGAACATGCTGACCCAGTTGTTCGGCGGCTCACCGTGCAGGCCGGCGTCGCGCCAGACATACCAATCGCGTTTCGAATTGCTTCGTGACTCCCGGGACTCGATGAACCACGGATGCCGGTCCGACGTGTGGTTCGGCACATAGTCCACGAGCACCCGAATCCCGCGTTCGTGGGCCGCCGACAACAGCGCGTCGAAGTCGCCCAGCGATCCGAAGAGTGGATCCACGTCGGTGTGGTCGGTGACGTCGTAGCCGAAGTCGTCCATCGGCGACGGGTAGAAGGGAGCGATCCAGATGGCGTCGATGCCCAGCCAGGCCAGGTAGTCGAGTCTGCCGGTGATGCCGGCGAGATCCCCCGTGCCGTCGCCATCAGCATCGGCGAAGCTGCGCGGGTAGATCTCGTAGACGATGCCGTTCTGCCACCAGCGCGGTCGGTTCTGCTGCATGCCGCGAAGGCTAGACGATCTCTCGGCCGCTGCTCGGCCTGCTACGATCGGTCGTCCATGACCGATACGCCCGCCGCCGGCCCACCAGCCCAGGAATCAACCCTTCCGCGTGGCCGTACGGCCCCGCTCGACCCGGCTGAGCATGCCCGGCTCTTTCGTCAGGCTGTGTCCCTCTTCAACGGCGTCCGCTACTGGCACGCGCACGAGGTCTGGGAAACGCTCTGGCGTGCCGCCCCCGACGAGGACCGCGACTTCTATCAGGGGCTGATCCAGGTGGCCGCCGGGCTGCTGCACCTACAGCGCCGAAACCTGCGCGGCGCGCGCAACAAGCTGCGCGAAGGCCTGGACAAGCTGTACGCCTACCAGCCCGCCCATCACGGCGTCTTCGTCAACGAGCTGATCGGCGAGGCGAAGCGGCTGCTCGACGACCTCGACAATGGACATCTGCCGTACCTGATCCCGCCGGTCATTCGGTTCACGGAGACCGATACGCGCGACTTCAGCCGGTGAGCGAGGACCGCGTCGAGCGGGATTCGATGGGCGAGATCCGGGTGCCCGAACACGCCAAGTGGCGGGCGCAGACTCAGCGGGCGGTCGAGAACTTTCCCATCTCGGGCATGCGGCTGGAGCGCTCGCAGCTGGAGGCACTGGCTTGCATCAAGGGGGCGGTCGCATCGGTCAAGCGGGAGCAGGGGATGATCGAGCCGGAGCTGGCGGCCGCCATCATCGAGGCCGCCGACGCCGTGGCGCGTGGCGCCCACGACAGCCAGTTCCCGATCGATGTCTTTCAGACGGGGTCGGGCACGTCGAGCAACATGAACATGAACGAGGTGCTCGCCACGCTCGCCGCCGAGTCGCTGGGGCGGGCGGTCCACCCGAACGACGACGTCAATCACCCGATGTCGTCGAACGACATGTTCCCGGCCTCGATCCATATCGCGGCAACGGCCGGCGTCGTCCGGGATCTGATGCCCGCGCTCGAGCACCTGGCAGCTTCCCTGGAACGCAAGCGCGACGAGTTCGCCGATGTCGTGAAGTCCGGTCGAACTCACCTGATGGATGCGACGCCGGTGACCCTTGGCCAGGAGTTCGGTGGCTACGCGGCGCAGGTCAACCTCGGCGTCGAGCGGCTGACGGCCACCCTGCCACGGGTTGCCGAGCTGCCTCTCGGAGGGACGGCGGTGGGCACCGGCATCAACTCGCCGCCCGGCTTCGGGGGACGGGTGATCGCGGAGGTCGCGGCGGCGACCGGCCTGCGCTTGACCGAGGCTCGGGATCACTTCGAGGCGCAGGGCGCCCGAGACGGCCTCGTCGAGCTGTCGGGCCAGCTCCGTACCATCGCGGTCAGCCTGACAAAGATCGCGAACGACCTGCGCTGGATGGGTTCCGGCCCGCGCGCCGGCCTCGGCGAGATCAATTTGCCCGACCTGCAGCCGGGCAGCAGCATCATGCCGGGCAAGGTAAACCCGGTGATCGCAGAGGCGACGCTCATGGTCTGCGCCCAGGTGGTCGGCAACGATGCGGCGGTCGCCTGGGGCGGCGCGGCCGGCAACTTCGAGCTGAATGTCATGCTGCCGATGCTCGGACGCAATGTGCTGGAGTCGATTCGGCTGCTCGCCAACGTCACGCTCCTGCTCGCGGACCGGTGCGTCGATGGCATCACCGCCAATGTCGAGCGTCTGCGCGAGCTCGCGGAGAGCTCACCAGCGATCGTGACTCCGCTCAACGGGCACCTCGGCTACGAGGAGGCGGCGAGCGTCGCCAAGCAGGCCCTCGCGGAGCGGAAGACGATCCGGCAGGTCGTCATCGAGCGCGGCCACCTCCAGGCCGGACGGCTCACCGAGGCGCAGCTCGATGATGCCCTCGACGTGATGCGCATGACACGCCCCTAGGGCTCAGTCCGTCCGGTCGCCACCCGGCTCGGGGAGCCATGCGTACTCCAGCGGCGACGGTGCGCCGTTGCCGAGCCCATCGGTCTGCGCGGGGAGCCACACGAGCAGATCGCCCGCCAGGTGAGGACGCATGATGCTGTCGACCCCGTTGTCGTAGCGGGCGATCGTGCGGCTGGCGCCGCGCTCCAGGTCGTGCACCGCGAAGGTGGACGAGTCGGCGCCCCACATGGCCACGAACCGCCCGCCGCCGGACGGGTAGTTCACGTACTCCTGTGGACCGATGCGAACGGTCGAGACCGTCTCGGACTCGAAGGCATAGCGGTACAGGCGGCCCCAGTTGAACATCGCGAAGCCGGCATCGGGCTCCTTCCAGACGACGCCGCCGCCCGTCAGCACCGGCATGGTCGCGTTGCCGGAGTCGTCGAGCCGGCGTGATTCCGCCTCCGGGTCGGACACGTCCATCAGCATCACGTGCCGGATGTCCTCGGCTGGCTCGGTTCCGATCGTGACGTCCACGTACGCCAGCTGGCTCGCCCGCAACGACGGGAGCCAGTACGCGCGTTCCGATGCGTCGTCCTCCCGCAGCAGGCGCGGCTCCCACGCCGGCGCCTCCGCGATCCACAGCTGCGTGACCGCGCCCGTCCCATCGGCATCGTCGTCGAAGGAGGTCCACGCGACTCGTCCGGCATCGACGTCGAACGAGGGGACAAGGCTGGGGACATCCTCGTCGCCGTCGTGGGAGCCGAGCAGGATCGGCTCATCGCCCGGCTCCGTCAGCAGCCACAGATTCCACCATGGCTCGCCGAGGGAGCTGATCTCGGTGAACGCCCACACGTCGGTGTCACCGGCGATCTTCGCAAGCTGGCGATCTCGTTCCGGGTTACGCCACAGAAGCTCCGGCTCGGCCTCGCCGGGTACGTAGCGCCAGAGATCCGGCGCTCCGTCGCCCACGGGACCGTCCAGGACGCCGGACGAGTAGATCACGGCGAAGCTGTCGCTCGCGAAGTCCAGCATCGGCCACAGCCATGCGGGATCGAGCTGGCCAACCTCGAGCTCGAGGCGGTTCGCGCTCGGCCGGGGCGGCCGTTGGCTCGCCGACGGATTCGACGATGGCGCGCCCGAGGGGCTGCTGCTGGCCGCAACCGTCGAGCTCGGCCCGGCGAGCGGCGTCGGAGTCGGGGTGGCGGCCGTGCAGGCCACCACCCCTCCGACCAGCATCGCGGACAGGACCGCGGCGCGGCGTCGACGATGCATCACCACACGATTCGCCGCGTGTGCTCGCTGATCAGGGCAGCGATGTCGCGGGTCGGATCCCAGAACTTTCCGGTGCTGCCTCCCTCGTCCTTCGACGAGTCGGTGTAGTAGATCCTGGAGAAGGTCGTGCCGTTGTACGAGCCGTACCACCCGTATGCGGCGATCCAATGCCCCACCGACCGAACGGCCCTCGGCCAGCTGATCAGGTAGTAACGAGAGTTCGGATCGTGCGGCTTGACGGGCATCGCGAGCGGCATCTTGGAGCCGCTCACGTTGCTGCGCACGTAGCCCTGGAGCTCGTCGCCGGAGTGGCCGTCTCCGTCGCGGTCGCGTACGTCAAGCACGACCCAGTCCCAGCCGGCAGGGCGGCGCGGTGCGCCCTGCGTCCCGAGCTCGAGGCCGTACTCCAGCTCCGGTGCGCTGGTCCCACCGCTGAGATCGGTCTTCATCCAGCCGGCGATCTGTGCCTGTGTGTACTTGTTCGCCGCAGCCGCAACGGCCCAGCTGTAGTTGGCGATGACCTGGCCGGTCGCCGGTCCGCAGTAGATGTTCTTGACCTGGTCGCGCGCGTTGACCGAGAGGTAGGCCTGCGGCACGGTGCAGGCTTGCGTCTGGGCCTGCGTGCCCGAGCCGGTCGGGGTGACGCACGATAGCGGCGCGAGGTCGGATCCCTTGTCCACGACCGATGCGAGATACGCGTCCGAGGCAGCGAGCTTCTGCTCCGCCGCGGACTGCTCTTCCGAGGTGAGCCGACGTTCGGCCGGAGCCACGGCCGGCGGCTTGGTCGGTTTCGCCGCCGATACCGGCGCGCCGAGCATGGCGGTCAGCACCACGGCGCCGGCGACGGCAAGTCCAACCCGTTTCCTGAACATAGGGGCAGCCTCCTGTTCGTCGGAGGCGGGCCGGCGTTCGATGGCGTGGAGACCATGATGCTCCACAGTCTCTTCTCCGCCGCTTACCGGCCGGTTATCGGGCCGCATCGGACTGACATGAAAACGCCGGCCCGTTTCCGAGCCGGCGTCCTCCCGAGCCCTCGTGCCGGGGTGCCACTACTTCAGCCCCGTTATCGTTGGATTACAGGAACCCGACACGATGGTTCTTCAATTGTTCGTACATCGTGCCGCCGGGGAGCCCGAGCCGTAAGGGTCGAATGTCCCGCCGGTCCCGGGCAATCCCGGCGCCGAAACGCAGCTCTGCCGTTGTCGTTTGGGTCCCAGCGCAAGCATCTCCGAGGCAGCGGTCGAAGCGGCACGATTCTCGACCGCGGCTTGCGCGCCGGAGCAAACGACGGACGCAATGGGCATCGATTTCGTCGAGAAGGGCCTCAAAGCCGTAGTTAACGTGCGCCCCGGCTCAGACGGCGGCAAGGAGGCGGCGCGGAACCGCGCCCGCCTTGGTAAGCGGTCCGGCGCCGCGGGATAGAATCGGTTCCCAAACGGAGCATCACACGTGACCAAGACCTACCGCAACCTCATCGGCGCCGACTGGAGGGACGCCGCATCGGGCGCCACCTTCACGAGCGTCAGCCCGGCAGATCACGGCGAGGTGATCGGCGAATTCGCCGCCTCCGGCCCGGCCGATGTCGAGGCCGCCGTCGAGGCCGCAGCCCGCGCATTCCCCGCATGGAGCGAGATGCCGGCGCCGAAGCGAGGCGAGATCCTGTTCCGCATCGCTCGCCTGCTGGCCGAGCACAAGGAAGAGCTCTCGCGCCTCATGACGAGGGAGATGGGCAAGGTTCTGCCGGAGGCTCGCGGCGACGTCCAGGAGGCGATCGACGTCGCCTACTACATGGCCGGGGAGGGGCGGCGGCTGTTCGGCCAGACCGTCCCGTCCGAGATGCCCGACAAGTTCGCGATGGCCATCCGCCGCCCCATCGGGGTGGTCGGCATCATCACGCCGTGGAACTTCCCTGTCGCCATCCCCGCCTGGAAGCTGTTTCCGGCACTCATCTGTGGCAACACCGCGGTCATCAAGCCGGCCTCGGACACGCCCGCCTGCCTGGTTCGCTTCGTCGAGCTGCTGGTGGAGGGCGGCCTCCCGGACGGCGTCGTCAACGTGGTCACCGGCTCCGGCGCCGAGGTCGGCGACGCCATCGTCGACCATCCGGACGTCCGGGTCATCTCCTTCACCGGCCACACCGACACCGGCGTCGAGATCTCGACCCGTGCCGCCAGGACGCTCAAGCGAGTGTCGCTGGAGCTCGGCGGCAAGAACCCGATCGTCATCTGGGAGGACGCCGACCTCGACCTCGCCCTGGACAGCGTCGTCTGGTCGGCCTTCGGCACCTCCGGGCAGCGCTGCACGGCGGCATCGCGGCTTGTCGTGCATCGGGCGATCCACGACGACTTCGTCCATCGGCTCCAGCAGCGGGTGGGTCGGCTCGTCCTCGGCGACGGCCTCGACGAGACCACGGACGTCGGCCCGGTGATCAACGACGCGGCGGTCGAGCGTATCGCGTCCTACGCCGCGATCGGCCGGGATGAGGCCGTTCTCGTCATCGGCGGCCAGCCAGCGCGGGACGGGAAGCTTGCCAAGGGCTCATTCTTCCAGCCGACCATCTTCACCGAGGTGAAGGCCGATGCGCGCATTGCGCAGGAGGAGATCTTCGGCCCGGTGGCGTCGGTCATCCCGGTGGATGACTGGGACGAGACGGTGCGCATCGTCAATTCGGTGAAATACGGCCTCTCGACCTCCCTCTTCACGCGCGACATCAACCTCGCCTTCCGCTCCATCCGCGACTTCGACTCCGGTCTGGGCTACGTGAACCACGGCACCATCGGCGCGGAGGCACACCTGCCGTTCGGCGGAACCAAGGCCACGGGCAACGGCCATCGCGAGGTCGGCCAGGCGGCGCTCGACTTCTTCAGCGAGTGGAAGAGCGTCTACATCGACTACTCGGGCAAGCTGCAGCGCGCCCAGATCGACACGACCTTCATCGACGAGGAGTAGGCGTCCGCGCCGCTCGATGTGTCGAGCGGGATTCACGCGAAGGTGCACTCGGGCGGGATGTTCGCAGTCCGCTTGCCGTGCGTGTCCGGCGATGCGACCATCCCGGTGGCATGCAGCTCCCATTCTTTCCGCTCCACACGGTCGTCTTCCCGCATCTGCCGCTCCCCGTCCATGTCTTCGAGGAGCGCTATCGGGCCATGGCCACCGACCTGGTGGCGGAAGGTTCGCCGTTCGCTGGACGTTTCGTCGTGAGCATGATCGTCGACGGTCCAGAGGTCGGTGGGGATGCGGTCACGCGGCCGATCGGCACCATCTGCGAGGTGCGCAGTGCCGAGCGTTTCCCGGATGGGCGGTGGGTGCTCCTGGCCGTCGGTGTCGCCCGCGGCCGGCTCGGGACGATCGACCGCACCGGTCCGTACGCGATCGTCGAGATCGACCCCGTGGACGAGCCGCTGGGTGAGGGAGCGGCCGCCATGCTGGCCCCGGCCCAGCGTGCGCTTGATGGCTACATGGCCACCGTGAAACGATTCGTGGTGCGCACCGCGTCTGTGGGGAACGAATCGCAGGAGACCACTGACGTGGCCGCTTCCCTCGACGAGATGCTGAAGCCGATCCAGCTGCCGGACGATCCGGTGGCAGCCAGCTACGCCATCGGCGGCCTTCTGCAGATCGAGCTGTCGCGCAAGCAGCACCTGCTCGAGCTGCCCGACGCCGCCACCCGCCTTCGTGCCGAGCTCGAGCTGCTCCGACGGGAGTCGAGCCTGCTCGACGACGGGGCGCTGACCCCGATGCAGTCGGCCGACATCGGCTACAACCCCAACTAGGCCGATGCACCGCCCGAGCCGCGTCTCCATCCTGCTCGCCCTGCTCCTCCTCCTGGGAGCATGCTCGGCACCGTCCACCGCGCAACCGGCGAGCGTTTCGGCGAGCGGTGTCGGCGGGACCTTTACCCCTGCACCGTCCCCGTCGGCATCGGCTTCACCATCGGCATCCGTCGAGCCCACCGAGATCCCGTCGCCAACCCCATCCGCCGATCCGTCCCGGACGCCGTCGCCCGGGACGACCTACACGGTGAAGCCCGGCGACTCGCTGGGGGCCATCGCCCGGTCCTACGGCACGACCAGCCAACAGCTCCAGGCCTGGAATGGCGAGCGATACCCGTCGCTCGCCACGAACCCGAACGTGATCGAGCCCGGCTGGACCCTGGTGGTCAGCGGCGATCCGAACGTGACGCCTCGGCCTGCCCCCACTGCGGTGCCGCCCACGCCAAGGCCGACAGCCGCCCCGGCAACGCCGAAGCCCACTGCGCCGCCGTCCGGTGGCTCCGGCTGTACCGCCGGCAATCGCGTGGCGGCGGGTTCGGCCCAGACCTTCCGCACCATCCCGAATGCCGGCTCGGGCGTCGCCCTCACCTTCGACATGGGTGGGCGCATGGATCCGGCGGTCGACATCATGAATTTCCTGGTCGCCAACGGGGTGTGCGCCACGATCTTTGCGACCGGCGTCATGAGCCAGACCGCGCAGGGCAAGCAGGTGATGGCGATCATCAAGGCACATCCCGAGCTGTTCGAGATCGCCAACCACACGATGTACCACTGCGACCTGGTCCGTAGCGGCGGCGGCTCGCCGACCACGGCGCCGTGTGCCGGCGGTCCATTCAGCACCGACCGACTTCGCAAGGAGCTTGCCGACGCGGAGGCAATCCTGCGTGCCGGGACCGGCCAGAACCCGCAGCCGTACTGGCGCCCGCCATACGGCTCCATCAGCAACAGCGTGGTCAGCGCGGCGGCATCGGCGGGCTACACGAAGACGTTCATGTGGGACATCGACACGATCGACTGGAAGCCGATCGCCGACGGCGGCCCCAGCGCCGAGCAGATCGCGGCGAAGGTGATCGGCAACTCGGTCAACGGCTCGAACGTGCTCTTCCACCTGGGCGGATACGAGACGCTCGACTCGCTGCGGCTCATCGTTCCCGGGCTGCGCGAGCGTGGCTTCAAGCTCACGAGCCTGTCAGACCTGTTGAACTAGGGCGCTCCTCGTGAGCTGCGCGCAAGCCCGTCGTTCCCGCCTGACCGATGCGCTCGACTCGCAGGATGTTCGTGTCGCGGCACATTACCCGGCCAAGCAGGCCGTCTGGCGTCTCGCTCACGCTCAACGATCGCCCGGATCAGGCCCATCTCCCCGGTAGTGTGCGCGCGGCGGCGCCATCCGCAAGTCAGCGCGCCGAATGCGTTGGAGTCAGCCGCCGGTCTCGGCCGGCCCTTTTCTCGGGGAGTCTGAGGCTGTGACCGCCTCCGCGAAGATGCGGAGCGCCGCATCGACACTTGCCTCGTCCACGATCAGCGGCGGCGAGAAGCGCAGCGAGGACTCGCCACACTCGAGCGTGAGCAGGCCGCGCCGGAAGGCCGCCTCCTGGACCGCCTCGGCCGCCCCGTGCGAGGCGAACTCGACGCCGAGCATCAGGCCGACGCCTCGGATATCCCGCACGGCGCCCACGTCGCCGGCAACACGCTCCAGGCCGGCACGCAGTCGCGCCCCCATGGCGGCCGCATTGGCGAGGCATTCGGACTCGATGATGTCGAGCGTCGCCAGCCCGGCCGCCGCACACACGGGATTGCCCGCGAACGTCGAGCCGTGGGCGCCCGGCGGCCACGTCCAGATCGAGTCGCGCGCGATGAAGGCACCGATCGGCATGCCCGAGGCGATCCCCTTGGCGGTGGTGATGATGTCCGGCTCGACACCCATCTGCTGGATCGCCCACCACGATCCGGTGCGGCCCATGCCGGATTGGATCTCATCGGCGATGAGGAGGATGCCGTGCTCGTCGCAGATCTCGCGCAGGCCCTGCATGAACGACGTCGGAGCCGGGAAGTAGCCGCCCTCGCCCTGGATCGGCTCGACCACGATGGCCGCCACATCCGAGGGCGAGATCTGTCGCCCGAAGATCGTGTCGCGCAGGTGCGCGAGCTCGGCGGAGCCGTCGCCTCCGGAACCCTCGCGCCAGGCGCGGACGCGCGGAAACGGCGCGTGGTGAACCATCGGGATGAGCGGGCCGAATCCGGCGCGCTGCTTGACCTTCGAGTTCGTGAGTGAAAGGGCGCCCATGGTTCGCCCGTGGAAGCCGCCCTCGAAGGCAATGATCCCGGACCGATGCGTGTGGTATCGGGCCAGCTTGATCGCGCCCTCGACCGCCTCCGTGCCGGAGTTTGTGAGGAAGACGCGTGCCTTCTCCTCGAACGGCGCGATCGCGGCGAGGCGCTCCATGAACTCGGTGTACCGCGGCTCGTAGAAGTCGGTGGCGGCGATATGGATGAGCCGATCCGCCTGCTCCTTGATGGCCGCCACCACCTTCGGGTGGGAGTGCCCGGTCGAGCAGACGGCGATGCCGGCCGCGAAGTCGAGGAAGCGGTTGCCGTCGACATCGGTGACGACCATGCCCGAGCCTGACTCAGCGACGAGAGGGTAGGCTCGGGTGAGGGATGGTGAAGCGACGGCCGTGTCGCGGGCGATGAGGGCGCGGGCCTTCGGGCCGGGGAGCTCGGTGATGATGCGCGGCGCGGCCTGCTCGTGGGCAGCCGCATGCGAGGTGGTGGCCTCGAGGGTGGTCATGTGGGTAGCACTCCGGATTCGGAGCGGCGCGTCCTGCCCGCGCACCTTGGCTAGTCCGATGCATCCTAGCAGGCGTCCAGCGTCGCGACGGCCGACGAAGCTCATCGGTCAGCTGATGGGAGGTAGCGCTCAGAACGTCCGCTTCAGCGGCGTGTCCCCGTCGTAAGCCCACCTGGGTGGGAATTAGATGAGCAAGGAGCTGTCAGCGGATTGTCGGACGCCGGGAGCGCTCGTTGCCGATGGCCCACAGGCTGGCGCCGAGACCGACGGCCGCGGCCGCGAAGAGGGGACCCCCGCCGAACGCGTTGGCCCACGCGAGCGCGGCGAGCGCGATCCCGCTGCCGGCGGCCGACAGGACGATGACGTGGTCAGGATCGCCGCGGACGCGGCCCGCCAGGTACGCGACGACCACGCCGGTGACGAAGCCGGCAATGGCAAGCGGGCTGACGAGAACGTCCATCGGGATCATCGTCGGTCCTTGCGGGGATGGTCTGCCTCGACCGCATCTCCAACGTACTCGGCCTTGTAGCGGCCCACGTCGGATCCGCCAGAGTCCCCCAGCGCGAACAGTGCGGAAACGTCTCCAGACCGCGATCCTTGGTGAAATCGCGTCAGCCCGATGATGCGCGATGCAGCCGCCGCGATCCGCCTGCTTACATTGCGCAGCTTCGCCGTGCTCAATGTTCCCGTCCTCGATTCAAGAAGATGCATCGACAGTCTCGCCGATGAGCCCTGGTCCGGTGTAGATCAATCCGGTCCACAGCTGGACGAGATCGGCGCCGGCATCCATGACCTTCGTCACATCCTCTGCTGAGCCGATGCCGCCCGACGCCATGATGACCAACCCGTCGCCTGCGAGGAGCCGGGCACGGGCGATGCTGGCCACCGTGCTTGGCAGGAGCGGCGGACCCGACAGACCACCCGACTCACACGCTGATGCCGAGTGCAGGCCGTCTCGTGCAGTCGTCGTGTTCGAGAGGATCACGCCGCTCGCCTTTGACGAGATGAGTGTGCCGATGAGCTCATCGAGCTGGGAGCCCTCGAGGTCAGGGGAGAGCTTTGCCAGGATCGGCGGCCGAGGGGCTGCCGCGCGCACGCCGCCCAGGAGCTCCCGCAGCCGATCGGGATCCTGGAGGTCGCGCAGACCCGGCGTGTTGGGGCTGCTGACGTTGACCGCGAGGTAGTCGGCGACATCGGCGACAGCGCGAGCGACCGTGGAATAGTCGGAAGCATCTCCGTCGCGGTTGCGACCGATATTGACGCCGATGACGAAGCCTTCGGGCAGATGCGGCCTGGCTTCGCGGATGCGGCGCGCCAGCGCATCGGCGCCAAGATTGTTGAATCCCATCCGGTTGATGAGCGCCTCGTCCTCCCGCAGGCGGAAGAGGCGAGGTCGAGGGCTTCCCAGCTGCGGTCGAGGAGTAACCGTTCCAAGCTCCACGAACCCGAAGCCGAGGGCCGCCCAGCCGCGGATGGCGGCGCCGTCCTTGTCGAAGCCGGCCGCCAGGCCGATCCGGTTGCGGAACTGGAGGCCGATGAGCTCGAACGGGTGACGGACCGCATGGGCGGATGAGACGCCGGAGGCGAAGGCGCAGAGCGCTCGGCCACCCGCGCTGAGACCGGCGACGCGCAGGGCGGAGAGCGTGGCGTGATGGATGCGCTCGGGATCGATGCGGAAGAGGAGCGGGCGGACGGCGCGGTAGGCCGCCAGCCGCCAGGCGCTCACCGCGGCTCAGTCGTCGCGGGCGCGGGGGAAGGCCATCTCTTCTGGATAGACCGGCGGAAGCGATTCGCCCTCGTCGTCGAGGGATGGCCGGGAGGGATCCGGCGACATGTACTCGTGCCAGACCTCGGCGCCGGCCGCGGGCGGATCGTCGAGCTCCTTGATGGCAACGATGCCCTCGAAACGGATCGCGCCGGGCTCGCCATCATCGGTCTCGTAGTCGTCCTCGTACTCGGGCGCCATCTCGACTGCGCGGCCCAGCGCCGCCTCCTCATCGGAGCCGTCGACGAGGATGACCCGGTCCTCCACCAGCGTCACCGCCTCGGCGATGCCGGAGCGGTAGGCGTAGCGCAGCTGGACGGCGAACCAGCCGGAGGGCTCCACGATGGTGGCGTCGATCGTCACAGCGTCGGCGGCCTCTCGCCGATGACGGTCTGCGACTGCTCGCGCAGGAACTGCTGGACATAGTACGGGCCGAGCCCGCTCTTGCCGGACGAGCCGGAGCCCTTCCAGCCGCCGAAGCTCTGGATGCCGGGCCAGGCACCGGTCGTGGCTCCCGCGCGGCGGTTCACGTAGACGACACCGGCCTGGATCGTGTCGAGGAAGCGCTGCACCTCTGCGTCGTCGGCAGTGAAGATGCCGGCCGTGAGGCCGTAGGCGCTCGCGTTCGATTCCTCGATGGCCTGGTCGAGCGAGTCCACCTCGCCGACGACGAGGAACGGCACGAAGAGCTCGTCGCGGAAGAGCCGGTGGTCCAGCGGCAGCCCGGTGACGACGGTCGGGGTGGGAAAGAAACCACGCTCGGCATCGCCGTCGCCGAGCACCTCGCCGCCGATCTCGATCGTGCCACCATCCGCCTCCGCCTCCCGGGCGGCCTTCGCGAAGGTGTCGAGCGCTCGCTGATTGATGACCGGTCCCATCCAGGTCTCCCGCCGGGTCGGATCGCCGACGGTGATGCCGCGCGCCTTCTCGACCAGCCTGTCGACGAACTCGCGGGCGACCGAGCTGTCCACGTACACCCGCGAGAGGGCGGAGCACTTCTGGCCGTCGAAGCCAAAGGCCGATCGCATCGCGCCTTCGGCCGCCTCGTCGAGATCGGCGCTGCTGGTGATGATCGCCGGGTTCTTGCCGCCCATCTCGGTGATGATCGGCCGCGGGTAGTCCTTCGTGAAGCTGCGGTAGAGCTTCATGCCGACCTCGTACGATCCGGTGAAGACCATGCCGTCGATGCCGGGGTTCTCCTGGAGCTCGGCACCGACCGTCTCGCCCGGGCCGGTGACGAGGTTGAACACGCCGTCAGGCAGGCCGGCGTCGCGCAGCGCCTCCCCGAACTTCCAGGCCGCCAGCGGTGCGTCGCTGCTCGGCTTGAGAACGACGGTGTTGCCGGCGACCATGGCTCCGCCGGCGGGTCCGCCGGCCAGCGCCATCGGGAAGTTGAACGGGCTGATCACGCCGAACACGCCGTACGGGCGCAGGACGGAGCGGGTCTTCTCCGTGGGCGAGAGGGATCCGAGCGGCTTCACGAAGCCATCGGCCTTTTCGAACTCGTCGCCGTAGTAGCGCAGCAGGTCCGCCGTCTCCTCCACGTCTCCGAGCGCCTCGAGCCGGTTCTTGCCGACCTCGAGCGCCATGAGCGCGGCGTAGTCGAACTGGCGCTCGCTGATGAGGTCCGCGGCAAGACGCAGGATGGCGAGCCGATCGCGCCACGGCGTGTCGCGCCAGGCCGGATAGGCGGCGCGGGCGGCGTCGATCGCGTCACGCACGTCCTTGCGACTGCCGATCGGGAAGCGTGCCACCAGGAGATCCGTGTCGATTGGGGACCGGTCCTCGAACGTCTCGGTGGCCGTGCGTTCCTCGCCTCCGATCAGCATCGGATAGGCCCGTCCCAGCTCGCTGCGGGCTCGCTCGAGGGCCGCATCGAACGACGACTGGAGCTCCTCGTTGTCCGCGGAGAGGGTGGCGTAGGTGATCTTCATGCGTGGCGTGGTGGCCGTCATGGGTGGTGCCTCAACCTGGGTCCGTGAGATCAGGTGGATTATCGCACCGGCTCGATCTCCGGCGGGGCAAGCCGAAGGCCAGGCTCCGGGGGGAGAAGAGCCTGGCCGTTCGGACTCGCGCATGATATCCGCCGACTCCAGTGGCCGCAAGCGAATCTGCATTCGGATGCCTTCGCTGGTTGGCGCTCAGGTTGCGGGTTCCGTGGCCAGGTGAAAGAGGCCGAGGTTGAGCCGCAGGAACGTGCGACGCGGACCCATGAGGTACACGCGCCCGCGGTCTCCGTACAGGCGGGGAAGGAGGTCGTGCGCCGTCCGGTCATCGCCGAGATCAAGCCGCGCGTGGACCACCTTGATCTTGAAGCCGTTGCGCAGCCACCAGCCGGTGCGGTGGTGGGTTGCCTCGATGGCGTGCTCCATGACCTCCGGCTCGAGCAGCGCCGCTACGTCATCGCGACCATAGTGACCGATCACGATCAGCCGTCCACCGGGTCGCAGGACGCGTCGCGCCTCGGCGATTGCCGGCAGTGAGGCGTCCTCCGGATCGATGAGGCTGCTCAGCACCACGTCCACTGCACCGTCGCGGAGCGGGAGGCTGGTCGATGATCCCTCGACGATCCGGACGTTCGGCTGGTGAGAGTCCACGACGCGCCGGCGCGCAACGGCCCGCAGGGCCGGATCGGATTCGACGCCGTACATCCGCCCGGTGCGTCGTGCCAGGAGCATCGGGTAGTGGCCGATGCCGGTGCCGACGTCCGCGACGCGCTTGCCGCTGAGCGGCATGATCCGCTCCAGAGCCCCGAGCACCTTGCGATCGGGATCGATCGCAGCACCGAGACGGGCGTGCAGCGCGGCGTCGGACTCGGTCCAGGCAGGAAGGATGGGTCGCATCAGGGGACCTCCACGCGCAGCTCGGCGGGCTCGCCGTCGTCCAGGATGAGCATGTCGTTGTCGGCGAGGATCTGGAAGTCGAACGCGACCGCGCCCGCCGCCCGCCGCGCGACGTCGAGCTCGATGGTGAGCGTGGCTCCTGGCAGGAGCGGTCCCCAGCCGATCGAGATCGTGCCGTCCGGCTCACCCTTCTCGCCGGGACCGACCACCCATTTCGTCCACGGCTGCACGAGCGGCGGCCCGCCGTCGGCGATGCGCTCCGGGCTCGGCGCGAAGGGAGCAATGAAGAGCGTGTCGTTCAGCTCGGCCGGCCAGCGCAGGACGAGCTCGTCGATGCGCTCGGTGGCGCCGCTGACGACGGTGACCGTCAGGGCGCCGCCCTCGGCGCCGATCTCCGGTGCGACCGTCACCATCACGGTGCGCGCATCGGTCTGCTCAGGGAGGTCGAGGCTGAGCGCCGGCTCCGGCTCCGCCGTCGTTGAAGCGGCTGTCGTCGGGGTCGGCGTGCCTGCAGCGGTCACGGAACGTGTCGGCGCCGGCGTCCTCGACGCGACCGGCGACGGCGGGGGCGAGGGCGGGGGCGAGGGCGATGGCGACTCCTCGGCCACGCAGGCGCCCATCATCAGCGCCACCAGAGCGAGAACCACGCCGCCGGATCGGCTCATGCGTCACCGCCGTTCAGCTCAGGGAGCCGATTTCGGATCGCATAGCCGGCCGCCTGGGCGCGGCTCTCGAGCGCGAGCTTGGCAAGGACGCTGGAGACGTAGTTGCGGACCGTCTTCTCCGCCAGGCCCATCCGATCGGCGATCTCGCGATTCGAGGCGCCATCGGCAAGATGCGCCAGGACCCGACGCTCCTGCTCCGTCAGATCGGCGAAGGCTCCCGCCTCCTCGAGCCGGCTCGTGTTGCGGAGCCGGTCCAGCACGCGTTTCGTGACCGCCGGATCGAGCAGCGATCCGCCGGCCGCGACCGTGCGGACGGCATCGACAAGCTCGGTCGAGCCGACTCGCTTGAGGACGTAGCCCGATGCTCCGGCGTCGATCGCCGCGAACAGGGCGTCCGAGTCCGCGTAACTGGTGAGCATCACGACCGGCGTCGACGGGAGCTCGCCGGTGATCACCCGACAGGCATCAATCCCGGATCCATCCGGCATGCGAATGTCCATCACCACCACGTCGGGTCGTGACTGGCGGGCCAGGCGGACCGCCTCCTGGCCGGAGCGAGCTTCGCCAATCACGCTGAAGCCCGGCTGCCGGTCAAGCAGGGAGGCGAGACCGATGCGGACCACCTCGTGATCATCGGCGATGAGAATGCGCACATCCGTGCCCTGCGCGGTGGGATCAGGTGGTGAATCGGTCATGAGGGACGGCGAACGGTCGCCACGGGCATCGTAAGCGACAGCGCCGTTCCGTGTCCGGGCACGCTCTCGACGCTCAGGGTCGCGTCGAGCAGCTCGGCGCGACGCCGGATGTTGGCCAGCCCCTGCGCGCGACCGCGCCGTCCGCGCTCGGCGCTTGCGGTCGCGTCGAATCCTCTGCCGTCGTCCCGGATCTCGAGCGTGAATCGACGCTGCGAGCAGGCCATGTGCACGGTCACCGAGCTGGCGTTGGCATGGCGAAGGACATTGCTGAAGGCCTCGATCACGATATGGCGCAGCTGCTCGGCCTGCTCGGCGCGAAGCCGTGGTCGGAAGAGGCCCTTGGAGCCGATCTCGAGCTTGACGAACGTGTGCGCCTGCAGCTCGTCGGCCGCCGCCAGCACGATCTCCTCCGCGTCCCGCGCCTCCAGCTCGCCCGAGCGCAGGTCGAAGATCGTGCTGCGAATGTCGCCGGTGATCCGATTGAGCTCCGCCATCACCGTGCCGATCCGGCCGCGGATGGTGCCCGGCTCGTCGCCGACCTCTGCCGATGCCTGCTCGAGGTGCAGACCGGCGGCGTAGATGGATTGGATGATGCCGTCGTGCAGGTCGCGACCGATCCGCTCACGCTCGCGGAGGAGGAGCTCCCGGCGCCGCCCTTCGGCGAGGGCGCGATCGGTCTCGCGCTCGAAGAGCTCCAGGCTGCGGATCACGGCCAGCGCGATGGCCAGGCCGGTGAGGGAGCGGAAGACCTCGATCGGGATGCCGACCGCCTCGAGCACGGTGCGCGCATTGAGGACCGACGCCGGCGGAAATGGAGCGGCAAGGGGAACGAGTCCTCCGACCACCGCGTACACCAGGAAGGCGGCGGCAGCAGCTCGCAGCGCCGGCGCGCCGCGTGGCGCAGCGGCGGGTCCGAGAAGACGCGTCGTCCGGCGCAGGCCGATGGCCACCAGCACGGAAGCGGGGAGCGCCAGCATGCCGCGCGCGACGACGTCGCCCACGGCGAGTGGCGCGCCGACGGCGGCGATCGCAGAGCCGATCTCGTCCGAGCGGAGCCAGGGGCTGGCGTCGGGCACGAATCCGGCCGCCGCCGTGCTCGAGATGGCGAAGGTAGCCACCGCCCACAGACACGTGGCGAGCGCCGGCACGAACCGGAGCCAGCGAGTTCCACCCGGTGGCGCGGCCGGCCCTCGAGCGCTCAGCATCAGCTCCACGCCGAACTGGAACAGGAGCGCGAAGCTGAGCGGCTTCAGGAGGAGCTGCAGGATCAGCAGGGCCTCGATGATCGGTTGCGGCAGGAAGCCTGCCTGGATGGGGACGAACAGGTAGCCCCACTCCATGAGCCCGTGGATGATGCCGAACGCCGCCAGCCAGCCGAGCGACTTCGCCAGGGGAAGCTCCGATCGGTGCCGGCTCTGCAGAGCGATGGCGAGTCCCATCACGAAGAAGACCTGTCCGTAGACCGACAGGACGATGATCCGGTTCGTCTCGAACAGCTCCGCCAGCGAGCCCATCGGTCCATCCTAGGGGTGAGATGGACCGTGCGATGGACGGGCCGAGCAGCGCCGCTTCCACCGATGAGCTTCGACCGCCGGCAGCGGCTACGATCTTGGGGTGAGCTCCGACGTTGATCCCCGGCCGCCGATGCCGCTCTCCGTGCGCCTCTGGTTCGTCATGGCCTTCGCGCTCCTGGCAGTGACCGGCCTGCTGCTGGGACGGATCGTCGAGTTCATCGACTTCAGCGAGCGGGCGCCGTTCAGCCTGCTCGGCATCTTCATGATGATCGAGCTGGCGGCCGTCCTCTTCGGGATCACGGCCGCGTTGCAGCGGAAGCGGATCGCCCATCGGTTCGCGCTCGGGATCGCCTTCCTGCCGGTGCCGGTGCTCGCCGGCCTGCCGCCGGTGCTGCTCGATTTCCCGCCGACCGCCGCCAACGGCTGGTACCTGCTTACCGTCCCGATCGGCCTGCTGCTCACCGTTGGCCTACTCGCCGGGCTCCTGCGGTCTCATGCCCGCACGTGGTTCAACGAGGACTGACTCAATCGATCCGCAGCGGCTCCACGGAGTCGTCGTGCCAAGCTTCGAACCCCTCGCCGACCGCGGTCTCGAAGCGCAGTCCCATGATGACCACGCCGGCGAAACCAGCGGTCCGCGCTCGGGCGGCGACGCCCTTGGCCAGGCGCCAGCCCAGCTCTCGCAGGCCACGCTCGGGGGTCCGCTCGATCAGCGCGCGCATCTCATCACTCACCCGGATCGCGCCGACGTTCTCGAGGCGCTTGACCCACTGCGGTGAGAAGGGCGGCGTGATCTCGAGGTAGATCGGCGGGTCGTCATTCCTCGTGCCGATCCGTGCCCAGAGCGCCTCCACCGACGCCGGATCCATGACCGGCCCCGTGGTGAGGAACTGCGCGCCCACCTCGATCCTGCGTTGCATCATCCAGCGCCGCGAACGTGTGCTCATGCCCACTTCGAAGTGCGGGGTACGCTGCTGCAGCTCGCGCAGGTGCTCGACGACTTCGTAGCTGTTGCTCCAGTGCTCGACCTCCGGGAGCATGTCCCCCTGCACAACCAGGAACGATTCGACGCCGTTGACGAGGGCACCCCGTACCTCGGACTCGATCGCCAGGATGTTCCGGTCCCGGGTCGAGCAGACGACCGTCGGCCGAACCCCGGGGACGTCGTGGGTGATTCGTGCGGCGAACGCGTACGGGGAGACACGGACCTGCTTGAACGGATTGTCGGTGATGAGGACTCGTCCCCACTGGCCCTCCAGCTGGCGGTGCGCCATGCTCGGCAGGCGCGGCGGGTTGATCTCCACCATCTCGACCCAGCCGCCCGGTTGGGAGAGCACTCTCAGGACTCCCGCGCGGCTGCTGCCTCACGCCGGGAGCGGGCCGCATCGACCAGGTCGCCGAGCTGACGCTCGATCTCATCCCACGCGCGGGTCTTCAGACCGCAGTCGGGATTGACCCAGATGTCCTCCGGCTGCATGAAGCCCTCGAAATGGCGAAGCCGCTCGTCCATCACTTCGCGACCTGGCGTGTGGGGGGAGTGGACGTCGAAGACGCCCGGACCAACCTGGAGATGACCGTCGTTGAAGAGCGTGTAGAACTGGCGGATGTAGCTGTCGTCCTTGGAGCGGCTGAACTCGACTGACGCCACGTCCACTCCGGCATCCGACCACAACGGCACGATGTCCCCGAAGTCGCCGTAGCACATGTGGGTGTGCATCTGGACATGCTCCGGCTGGTCATAGACCCGATTGAGGGAGGCGCGCACGCCGCGGGCGTACACCTCGCGCAGGGCCTGAGCGTCCTCGGTCGGGAGTGGCCAGCGCTCGCGGACGGCGGGCTCGTCGACCTGGATCACCCGCGCGCCGGCCTCCACCAGGTAGCCGACCTCCT
>Ga0136613_10000018_pt1 | contig 53483 bp, 49 predicted proteins | sample AntDrymUQ2722106_2_FD_106649 | JGI IMG/M metagenome (GOLD analysis project Ga0136613, IMG submission 106649) | Polar desert sand microbial communities from Dry Valleys, Antarctica - metaG UQ272 (21.06) | ecosystem: Environmental > Terrestrial > Soil > Desert | place: Antarctica: Dry Valley... | reverse complement strand
GGACAGGATGATCGTGCCGACGAGCATGATCGTCAGCGTCACGATCAGCGACAGCACCGCCCCGGCGCCGGCGTAGGCGATGACCTTGGCCGTCAGGAGCCTGATCCGGTCGGGCGCCGCGAGCACCGTGCTGGTGATCGTTCGGTGGCGCCACTCACCCGCCATGCCGATCACACCGAGCAGGGTGATGAACATCCCGGTGAAGTCGGCCGTGAAGAGATCACGCACCTCCTTCTTGGTGAAGCCGTCGTCGAGGATCGCGACCAGCACGACGACGAGCAGCGACAGCGTCAGCGCGGCGCCGACGAGCGCGACGAACGTGCGCGTCGTGCGCAGCTTCAGCAGCTCGGCTCGTAGCAACGCGCTCATGCGTCCAGCTCCTCGCCGGTCAACGCGAAGAACGCCTGCTCGAGCGAGCGCGTCTGCTGCCCGAGCCCGACGAGGTAGACGCCGGCGCCCTGCGCGACCACACCGACCTCCTGCGGCCCGACACCGGGAACGATGAGCCCGCCCGCCGGCAGCCGCGTGACGCTGTGGCCGGCGGCCCCCAGCGCCTCTGCCAGCCGCGTGTCGTCCTGCGAACGCACCTCGGTGGCCGGGCCCTCGTCGCCGCCCAGCACCTGCTCGAGCGTCCCCTGCCCGCGCATGCGGCCCCCGGCGATCACGACCACGTCGTCGACGGATTGCGCGACCTCGGCGAGCAGGTGGCTGGAGATGAGCACGGCGCGGCCACGCCCGGCCTGCTCGCGCAGCATGCCGCGCATCCAGGCGATGCCGGGCGGGTCCAGGCCGTTGGTCGGCTCGTCGAGGATGAGCACCTCGGGGTCGCCGAGCATCGCCGCCGCGATCGCCAGGCGCTGGCGCATGCCCATCGAGTAGCCCTTGACGGGGCGGTCGGCGGCGGCGGTCAGGCCGACGGCCGCCAGGACGACGTCGACGCGCTCGGGCGGATGCTCACCCGTGACCGCGAGCACGCGCAGATGATTGCGCCCGGTGCGGCCGGGATGAAACGACGCGTCCTCGAGCACCGCCCCGACCGTCGCGCTCGGGCGATCGAGATCCTCGTAGCGCAGGCCCCCGAACGTCGCGGTGCCGCGCGTGGGATGCACGAGGCCGAGCAGCGCCCGCAGCGTGGTGCTCTTGCCGGCACCGTTGGGGCCCAGGAAGCCGGTCACGCGCCCGGCCTCGATGTCAAAGCTCAGGTCGTCGACGGCGAGCACGTTGCGAAACCTCTTGGAGAGGCCGCGGATCTCGACGGGCGCCATTGGCCGCGCATGATGGCGCATCGGCCCGCCGGAACGCGCCACGCGGCGCTCTATTTCATGGTGTGATGCGCCCGTTCAGAGGATCAGGCATGGGTTGAACGGCAGGTACCGGTCCAGGCGGGCCCACGGCCCGTCGGCGAGAAACAGGCAGTAGAAGGGATCCAACCGGAACCCGCGCTCGCCGACGAGCCAGTCCACCGCGCTGCGGGCGCTGAGCGGCAGCGTGAGGTCGAGGCGCTGCAGCCCGGCGGCGTGGGCGGCGCCCTCGACGTGCGCCAGCGCAGCCGGCAGATGCGCGGGATCCAGCGCCCCCACCGGCCCGGCGAAGCCGTGCTCGTTGGCCTCGAACGCGTAGGCGACCGGCCGGCCGGCGTGGCGCAGCAGCGCCGCGGGGCGGTCGCCGAGCATGAACCGCACGTCGGCCTCGCGCGGGTGGCCGAGCAGCTCGCCTTCGAGCGCGAGGACGTCGTCGAGCGTCGCGGTGCTCACGTCGTAGCCGGCGGGCGGCGCAACGGGCCGCGGCCGGCCGGTGACGTCGACGCCGGTGGACTGATGGACGACGCCGAAGCGCAGGTACAGCGCGACCGCGGGCGCATCGAGCGTCGCGATGATCGCGCGGTGCTCGCCGAGCCCGAGCGGGAACGCCCGCCCGAGCAGCGCGCGACCGATCCCCGTGACGCGCGCGCCGGGATCGACGAAGAACTCCGTCAGCTCGAGCGTGCCGCCGCGCTGGGTCGAGCGCGCATAGCCGAGCGGCGTGCCGTCGTCGGCGCGCTCGGCGATCCACCACTGCGCGCAGGTCGCCGCGAGGTGGGCAAAGAGCGTCTCGTAGGCGGGCCAGAGCGCCAGGGGCTCATCCGCTGGCGCGTCCGCCGCGTGGTAGCCCAGCCGCGTGAGCAGGTCGCCGAGCGAGCGGCGGAAGATCGCAAAGCAGGCGCGGCTGTCGGCGGGGGTCGCGGGCCGCAGGCTGACGGCGGACCCGGTCATCGCGCGCGGCGCTCGTCGTCGCTGATCGTCCTCACCGCGCCAGCGTACGCGGCGCCCTCGGCGTCCGCGGACGTTCTCAGTCGCTCTGCGGTCCGCGCGTGGGCGGCAGCGGCGGCGGGGCGACGGCGACGCCGTCGCGACCGCGCGCCTTGACCAGGTAGAGGGCCTGGTCTGCCCGCAGCAGCACGCCGTCGGGCACGTCGCCGGGTTCGATCGTCGCGACGCCGAAGCTCGCGGTCGTGCGCAGCTCGTGGCCGGCGGTGATGTGGATGCGCTCTCGGATCGCCCGGGCCATGCCCTCGGCGACCAGCCGTGCCTGCTCGCGGCTGGCCTGCGGCAGGAGGATCGCGAACTCGTCGCCGCCCAGGCGCGCGACGAGGTCGCTGCGCCGCACGCGGCTGCGCAGCACGTCGGCGATGTTCTTCAGCAACTCGTCGCCGACGCCGTGGCCGAGCGAGTCGTTCGTCGACTTGAAGTTGTCGAGATCGAGCAGCAGCACGCATGCGCGCTGCCCGTAGCGCTCGGCGAGCGCGATCTGGTGGGCCAGCTCGCACTGCAGCCGGCGGCGGTTGAGCAGGCCGGTCAGCGGATCGTGGTCGGCGAGGTGCTGGAGCTGGTCGAGCGTGCGCTTGCGCTCCGTGATGTCCTCGATCTGCGCGATGAAGTAGTCCGGCGAGCCCGCCGTGCCGGCCACGAAGGACAGGCTGACGCTGACCCACACGAGGTGGCCCTCGGCGTGCAGGAAGCGTTTCTGGCGCTGCGCGGTGCGGCGGTTGCCCTCGATCACCTGGCGCACGATGTGCACGTCGCGGTCGCGATCCTCCTCGAAGGTGAGCTCGCGCAAGCCGAGCCCGAGCACGGTCTCGCGGCGGTGGCCGACGATCTCGCACAGCGCGCTGTTGACGTCGATGAACTCGCCCTTCAGCGAGACGATCGCCATCCCGATCGGCGCGCTGTCGAAGCTCGACCGGAAGCGCTGCGTTGCGTCGCGCGCCTCGTCGCGAAGGCTGCCGTTCAGCCAGCCGGCGACGATTCCGGCGGCGCCGACGAGGACGACGAAGACGAGGTGGCCGGCGCCCGGCTCGCCGGCGTGATCGCTGAGGATGTGCATGGCGACGACTGCGGCCACGGCGAACACCAGCAGCGCCGCGTCCTCGTACAGCGTCAGCAGCATGAGCACGAGGAACGGGTGCGACCACGTTGCCGTCGCGCCGTCCCACAGCGCGACGATCCCGACGGAGGCGCACAGCAGGCCGATCGTGACGAGGGCGCTCTGCAGCGGCCGGTTCAGCGTCGGCAGGTGCGCCGCTGCGGCGAGCGCAGCGACCGCCAGGACGTACGGGGCGATCGTCCCGAGCGGCTTGTCAAGCAGGGCGCCGATCAACGCGAGGGCGAGCGCGTGAACCCAGAGAATCGCGCGCAGCCAGTGCTGGCGTTCGTCCCAGACGTCGTCGGTCAGACCCGCTTGACGCGCGAACCCGAGGTTGAGGTGCCCCATGGACAACAAATCGGCAGAACGAGGTCCCGCCTATAGAGCAATGGGGCGTTTGCTGCGCCCGCGGTGCGGGGCACCCTCGTCACCATGACCAACCCGCTCCCCCACGCGCTCAGCGAGCGGATCGGCGCACTCGCGGCGCTCGACGCTCCCGCGAAGGCGATCGCCAAGCAGATCCGCGACCTGCTGCCTGCAGGCGGCGGCGTGAAGGACGTCCTCAGCGGCACCTGGATGGGTCACGCCCTGCATCCGCTGATGACCGACCTCCCGATCGGTACCTGGACGAGCGCGACGCTGCTGGACCTCTTCGGCGGTCGCGCGAGCCGTCCCGCCGCGCAGCGGCTGATCGGCGTCGGCCTCGTGGCCGCCGCCCCGACGGCGTGGACAGGATGGACTGACTGGGCCGACACCGAGCCGGCCGACGACCAGATCCGCCGGATCGGGTTGGTGCACGCGCTGGCCAACGGCACCGCGGCGGCCCTGTACGGCGCGTCGCTGGCCGCCCGCCGCCGTGGGGCCCACACGACCGGCGTGCTGTTCGGCCTCGCGGGCGCCGGCGCGATGAGCGCCGGCGGCTGGCTCGGCGGCGACCTGTCGTTCGCGCGCGGCGTCGGCGTCAACCAGACGCTGTTCGACGACGAGCCGCAGGACTGGACGCCCGTGCTCGACGCGAGCATGCTGGTCGACGACCGTCCGGTGCACGCGCTCGCCGGCGAGCGCGAGGTGCTGATCGTCAGGCGCAACGGCACCCTTCATGCGCTCGCCGACCGCTGCGCGCACCGCGGCGGCAAGCTGCACGAGGGCGAGCTCGAGGGCGACTGCATCGCCTGCCCGCTGCACGGGACGCTGTTCGCACTCGAGGACGGCTCCGTCAGGCGCGGCCCGTCGGCGTATCCGCAACCGGTCTACGAGGCGCGCGTCAACGACGGCCGCGTCGAGATCCGGACGCCCTCATAGCGGCAGCGGCGTCACGCGCCCTGACCATGAGACCCACCACCTGACCATGGGGCTGGGTTCCACCACCGAGCCGCTGCGGGCCGAGCTCGCCGCCGCGCTGCCGCAGCGTCCGTTCGCGCTGCGCTTCTGGGACGGCAGCGCGCTGGCGTCGACGTCGGGCAACGGACCCGTCTTCAGCGCCCGCTCGCCGCGCGCCGTCGCCCATGCGCTGCTCGCCCCGGGCCAGCTCGGCCTGGCGCGCGCGTACGTCTCTGGCGAGCTCGAGATCGACGATCTCGACGCCGTGCTGGCGCTGCTGCGCGACTGGACTGCGCCGCCGCCGCTGTCCACCACGGGGCGCGGGTCGTCGGCATCACTCTGTCAGCGCCGCAGGCCGCGCTGGCGCGCGAGTGGGCGGCGGCGGCGGGGGTCGCCGACCGCGTCGAGATCCGGGTGGCCGACTACCGCGACCTGCGCGGCGAGCGCTTCGACGCGATCGCCAGCATTGGCATGGTGGAGCACGTCGGCGCCGTGCAGCTCGATCAGTACGCCGCGGGGCTCGCGAGCCTGCTCGAACCGGGGGGGCGCCTACTCAACCACGGCATAGCGCGCTGCGTCACGGCGATCCGGAGGCCGGCGACTTCTCGCAGCGCTACGTGTTCTCCGACGCGGCGCCGATGCACCTGTCGCGGATCCTGCTCGCGCTGGAGCGCGCGGGCCTGGTCTGCGAGCACGTCGAGGGCTTCGCGCCGCATTACGCGCGCACGCTCGCGCACTGGGCCCAGCGCCTAGACGACCACGCGTCCGAGGGCCAACGGCTCGCCGGCAAGGAGCGGATGCGCGTGTGGCGGCTGTACCTGCCCGTCGCCCGCAGCGGCTTTGAGACCGGCTTCACGTCGGTCTACCAGGTGCGCTGCCGGCGCGCCTGAGGCTGACGCCTCAGCCCAGACGCGAGGTCGGCGCGAGCACGATCGCGACGTGGCGCTGGCCGCCGGCGAGCGGCCGCCGCCAGGGCCCGTTGCCGGCAAGCTCGTCGCCGCGGTCGAGCAGCAGGGCGGCGAGGCAGCGCGCGTCGTCGAGCGGCTGCGCGGGGGAGCGGTAGGTGCGGTCGCGCCGCCCGGTCAGCGGCCCGTTGACGCGGTCGTCGACGAGGACGACGTACAGCGGTCCGAGCGTGAGCTCGAGCTGCTCGCCGCCGTCGACGTCCGCGGGATCCATCCCGCGGACGCTACGTGAACGCTCAGGCGGCCGCGGCGGACTCGGGGACGGGCCGCGCCGCGCCGGCGAGCTTCTCCTGCTGGCGCTCGGGCGAGATCCGCACGACGTTGTGCGCCAGGCCCATCTTCTCCAGCGACCAGATGACGATCGCCGAGATGTCGACCTCGTAGCGGCCGAGACCCTGGCGCGCGGACCGCGGGAAGGCATGGTGGTTGTGGTGCCAGGACTCGCCGAACGTCGGAATCGCGAGCCAGGCGACGTTCGTGGACTTGTCCTCGAGGTCGAAGCGACGGCGTCCGAACACGTGACAGATGGAGTTGATCGACCACGTCACGTGGTGGATGAAGAAGATCCGCACGAAGCCGGCCCACAGCAGCGTCCACAGCGCGGCGGTGAGCGAGAAGCCGTGCAGGACGAAGCCCGCGACGAACGGGATCAGCAGGCTGAGGCCGATGAACCAGAGGTGGTTGCGGCTGATCCAGCGCATCCCCTTGTCCTCGCAGAGATCGGGGGCGTACTTGCGAAACTCGGCCGAGCCCTGCGTCTTCGTGAGCCAGCCACTATGGGCGTGCCACAGGCCCTTGAGCCCCGTGCCCTCGCCGACGTGCGGGCTGTGCGGATCGCCCTCGACGTCGGTGTGCGCGTGGTGCATGCGGTGGTCGGCGACCCAGGCGATCGGCGGTCCCTCGACCGCCATCGAACCGGCGATCGCGAAGGCGTACTCGACCGGCTTGCTGGTCTGGAAGGCGCGGTGCGTGAGCAGTCGGTGATATCCGACCGTGATGCCCAGGCCGGTGACGAAGTACATGACGAAGAAGATCGCCAGGTCGATTGCACCGACGGCCTTGTTCCACAGCAGCACGATGGCCAGCAGGAACGCGATGAAGGGAACGATGACGGCGCCGAGGTTGGCGTAGCGAAGGATCTTTGGCATGGCTTTGAGGCTACGCACTGACCAATCGCGTTTCTTGTCGAATTCCTGTGGCGCCGCCCGCCGAAATCTGTAGGTTGTGCACAAGTGGAACAGATCCCGTCCGAGGTAGCGGCGGTCCTGCGCCCGGTTCTGCCCGATCTCGCCGCGGAGACGATCCGCGCGATCGGCCGCGAGGTGCCCGACTACTCGCGGCCGCTGGAGGGACGCCTGGGCGTGACCCTGCGCTATGGCACCGAGCGCGCGCTGCGCCGCTTTGTCGACTCGATCGAGGCGCCGGCGGCAGTCAGCGAGCGTGACCGGCGCATCTACTTCGAGCTCGGCCGGCTCGAGATGCGCGAGGGCCGCACGCTGAACGCGCTGCTGGCCGCCTATCGCGTCGGCGCGCAGATCGCGTGGCGGCGCTTCGTGGAGGCCGGCGTGCGCGCCGGCCTCGAGCCGGCGACGCTCTACCGCCTCGGCGAGGCGATCTTCGCCTACATCGACGAGATCTCCAGCGAGTCGATCGCCGGCTACGCGTCCGAGCAGTCGGCGGCGGCGGGCGAGCGCCAGCGCCGCCGGTCGCGGCTCGTGTTCCTGCTCTCCGCCGACCCGCCCGCGGCGCCCGAGGACGTGCGCGCGGCCGCGGTGCGCGCAGCATGGCGGCCACCGGCGTCGCTGGCCGCACTGATCGTCGAGGGGATCGACTCCGAGCGCCTGGCGAGCCGGCTCGGCCCGGGCGCCGTGGCGGCGCCGGTCGAGCGCGCGGACAGCGGCGCGGCCGACGGCCGCGCTCCGCGCGTGCTCGCGTTCGTGCCCGATCCCGACGCCGCCCGCCGGCGCGCGCAGCTCGCCGCGGCCGTCGAGGGACTGCCCGCGGCGCTGGGCCCGGCGGTCGCGCTGGCCGGCTGCCCACGCAGCGTCGAGCGCGCCCGCCGCGCGCTGGACCTGCGCGCCCTCGGCCTGCTGCCGGGCGACGGGCTGCTGGTCGCCGAGGAGCACGCCGCCGAGCTTGTGCTGCACGCCGATCCCGTGCTCGCGGCCGAGCTCGCCGACACACGGCTCGCACCGCTGAAGGCCCTGCGACCCGCGGTCCGCGAGCGCCTGACCGAGAGCCTGTGCGCGTGGCTTGACTGCCAAGGGCGCGTGGACGAGACCGCGCGCACGCTCGACGTCCACCCGCAGACCGTGCGCTACCGGCTCAACCAGCTGCGCGAGGTGTTCGGCGGGGCGCTGGACGATCCCGACGCGCGCTTCGAGCTGGCGCTCGCGCTGCGCGTGCGGGGGCAGGCCGCGGCGGGATTGGCCGCGGCGGCCGAGTCACCGGGATGACAGGCATACGCGCCGGCTCAGCCGCCACGTGGGCGCTCGCTCAGCCCCGCTTGACGAGCCGGCCGACGGCGGCCATCAGCTCGTCGGTACGGTCGGACTGCAGCTCGCCCTCGACGCCGAGCACGCACGAGCGCGCGTGCTCGTCGAGCAGCCCGAGGGCGACCTTGTCGAGCGCCGCCTGCGCGGCGGAGATCTGCGTGAGCACGTCGATGCAGTAGCGGTCGTCGACCACCATGCGCTCGATGCCGCGAACCTGCCCCTCGATCCGGCGCAGGCGCGCGAGCAGCTGGTCCTTGCTTGCGGAGTAGCCTCGTTCGGTCACGTCCGTCAGCGTATCATTACCCCCGCGGGGTATGCTAGTGTCCACATGTGCCCGGTACCCCCTCCCCGTATCAACCCCGACCGGAGAGAGCGATGCTTCCAACTCGTAGCTACACCGTCGACGGCATGACCTGCGGACACTGCCGGAAGTCCGTCATCGACCAGGTCCTTCAGGTCCAGGGCGTGAAGGGCGCGGATGTCGATCTCGACAGCAGGCAGCTGACGGTCGCGGGCGAGTCCTTCGACGACAGCGCGATCCAGGCGGCGGTGGACGAGGCGGGGTACACGCTCGTGTCATGACGGCGCGCATCCGCGTCGCGGCCTTCGGTGCGGTGCTGGTGGCGATCTTCGCGCTCGCCGTGCTGGCGGGCCGCGCGGCCGGCCCGAGCGCGGACGCCGAACCCGAGCACGACGCGCGCGCCGGCGCGGCGGCGCACGGTGGCGCGACGTCCGAGCACTCCGACCCGTCGGCGCCGTCCGACGCCGGGCTGCGGCTCGTCGCCGCCGACACCGCGCTGACGGCCGGACGCTCCCAGCGCTTCGCGTTCGCGATCCACGACGCGCACGGCAGGCCGGTGCGCGACTTCGAGGTCGAGCAGGCGCGCCGCATGCACCTGATCGTCGTACGCCGCGACCTGCGCCGCTTCGCGCATCTGCACCCCGTTGCGGACGCATCCGGCCGCTGGTCGGTGCGCGTCGCGCTGCCCGACGCCGGTGTCTACCACGCCTTCGCCGACTTCCGGACGGGCGGCAGGCGCCACACGCTGGGCACCGATCTCTTCGCGCCCGGACGCTTCGAGCCGCTGGCGCTGCCGGAGCCCAGTACGACGGCGCACGTCGCCGGCTACGACGTGGCACTGCGCACGGGCGCGACGGGCGGCGAGCTGCGCTTCGCCGTCAGCCGCGACGGCGCGCCGGTCGAACTGCAGCCCTACCTCGGCGCGAACGGACACCTCGTCATGCTGCGCGCCGGCGACCTCGCCTACGAGCACGTCCACCCGCTCGCGACGAGCACGCTCGCCTTCGACACGGCTGGCGCCGCGCCCGGCACGTACCGCCTGTTCCTGCAGTTCCGCCACGCCGAGCGCGTCCGCACGGTGGCCTTCACACGCGAGGTCGCGCGATGAGCGAGCGCCTGGAGCTGCCGATCAGCGGCATGACCTGCGCCTCCTGCGCGGCCCGCGTCGAGAAGCGCCTGAACCGCCTCGACGGCGTCGAGGCGACCGTCAACTACGCCACCGAACTGGCGTCGGTCGCGCTGGCGGACGACAGCGCCACGACCGCTGAGGACCTCATCGCCGCCGTCGAGCAGGCCGGCTACGAAGCCGTCCTGCCGGCGCCACAGCACGGCGCGCCGAAGCTCCAGCGCGACCCCGTCGACGACCTGCGCCGGCGCCTCGTCTTCGCAGCGATCGCCTCGCTGCCGCTGCTGGCGCTCGGGATGATCCCCGCCCTGCAGTTCGACCACTGGCAGTGGATCTCGTTACAGCTCGCGACGCCCGTGCTCTTCTGGGCCGCCTGGCCGTTTCACCGTGCCGCCTGGATCAACCTGCGCCACGGCACGGCGACGATGGACACGCTGATCTCGATCGGGACGCTCGCGGCGTGGTCGTGGTCGCTCGCGTCGCTGCTGTTCCTCGACGCGGGCGAACCGGGAATGCGCCACGAGCTCACGCTGCTGCCCACGCGCGACGGGCCGGCGGGCGACGTCTACTTCGAGGCCGTCGGAGTCGTCGTCACGTTCCTGCTCGCCGGCCGCTGGTTCGAGGCGCGCGCCAAGCGCAGCGCCGGCGCGGCGCTGCGCGCGCTGCTCGAGCTCGGCGCCAAGGAGGTCTCGATCCTCGATGCCGACGGCGTCGAGCATCGCATCCCGATCGAGCAGCTGAAGGTCGACCACCGCTTCATCGTCCGGCCGGGCGAGAAGGTCGCGACCGACGGCGTCGTCTTCAAGGGCACGTCGGCGATCGACCGCTCGCTGCTGACCGGCGAGAGCCTGCCGATCGATGTACATCCAGGCGACGTGGTCACCGGCGCGACGGTCAACGCCGGCGGTGGCCTGTTGATCGTCCGCGCGACGCGCGTCGGCGCCGATACGGCGCTCGCGCAGATCGGGCGCCTGGTCACCGAGGCGCAGACCGGCAAGGCGCCGGTGCAGCGGGTCGCCGACCGCATCGCCAGCGTGTTCGTCCCCGTCGTGCTGGTGATCGCCGCGGCGACGCTCGGCTTCTGGATCGGCACGGGCGACAGCGGTCTCGCCTTCGCCGCGTCGGTCGCGGTGCTGATCATCGCCTGCCCGTGCGCGCTCGGCCTCGCGACGCCGACCGCGCTGCTCGTCGGCACCGGCCGCGGCGCCCAGCTCGGCGTACTCATCCGCGGGCCGGAGATCCTCGAGTCGACGCGCCGCGTCGACACGATCGTCATCGACAAGACCGGCACGGCGACGACCGGGCGGATGACCCTGCAGGAGCTGAAGGTCGCCGAGGGCGTCAGCGAGGCGCAGGCGCTGTGGCTCGTCGGCGCGCTGCAGAACGGCTCCGAGCACCCGATCGGCCGGGCGATCGCCGCCGCCGCGGAGCGCCTGGAGTCCGCCCCGGCGGAGGTCGAGGACTTCACGAACCGTCCCGGGCTCGGCGTCCAGGGCACGGTCGCCGGGCGTGCGATCATCGCCGGGCGACCCGCGCTGCTGGAGAGCGCCGACCCTTCGCTCGCGCTGCCGCCCGAGCTCGAGCGCGCGCGCCTCGCCGCCGAGGCCGAGGGCCGCACGGCGATCGCCGCGAGCTGGGACGGCGCCGCGCAGGCGCTGTTCGTCGTCGCCGACCGCATCAAGCCGTGCTCGCGCGAGGCGGTCACGCAGCTGCGCGGGCTGGGTCTGCGCACGATCCTGCTGACCGGCGACAACGAGCCGACGGCGCGCGCGGTGGCCGAGCGGATCGGCGTCGACGACGTCATCGCCGAGGTGCTTCCGAGCGAGAAGGCCGCCGTCGTCAGGCGTCTGCAAGCGGGCCCGCCCGCCCGCGTCGTGGCGATGGTCGGCGACGGGGTCAACGATGCTCCGGCGCTCGCGCAGGCCGACCTCGGCATGGCGATCGGGACCGGCACCGACGTCGCGATCGAGGCATCGGACATCACGCTCGTCACCGGCGACCTGCGCGTCGCCGCCGACGCGCTGCGCCTGTCGCGGCGCACGCTCGCGACGATCAAGGTCAACCTCTTCTGGGCCTTCGCCTACAACGTCGCCGCGCTGCCGCTCGCCGCGGCGGGGCTGCTCAACCCGATGATCGCGGGCGTCGCGATGGCGGCGTCGAGCGTGTTCGTCGTCGTCAACTCGCTGCGCCTGCGCGGCTTCCAGGCGAAGCGCGACGACGACGATGCGAGCGCCGGCGGCGCGCTCAGCCCTGCGGGCGCCCGCGCGACTGCGCACGCGTGACGGCGAGCTGGGTCACGGCGGCGCCGACCCAGGCCGCTTCCCAGATCTCGAGCTGGCGCTCGAGATCGGCCATGTACTCGGGGTCGGCGTCGAGGCCGATCGAGACCGCGAGCTCGTGCTCGATGCGCAGCAGCTCGAGGCGCTGGCGGACGTCGGCAGGATCGTCGCAGTCCACAAGACGGCTCTTACTCGCTCATCCGTTCGGCCAAACGTGCATCACGAGCACCGCATGATCGGCATACTGCGCCGGATGTCCGGTCGTCGTCGCATGCTGCTCGGGTTTCTGGCCCTCGTCGCATCCGCAGCAGGCCTGTCGGCCTGCGGTGGCTCGGACGAGTCCCCGCGCCCGTCGAGCGCCGCCGCGGACGCCACGGTCGAGCCGCTGCCGACGCGCAGGTCGCGTCCCAAGGCCGTCGAGCCGGTCGCCGGCGAGAGCGCCGAGTACGCGGCCCTGCCGACCGAGGAGGCCGCCGCTGAGCCTGCGCCGACGCCGGCCGGTGCCTCGGCCCTGCTGGGCAAGCGCAAGCGTGGCAACGGGCCTACGAGCGACGCCGCGATCTCCAATGCCGAGGTCCTCAAGAACGGGATCGCGCTGCCGCCGATCGAGGCGCCCGACGAGGTTCGCAGCATCATTCTGGCCGGCAACCAGATCGCGCGCACGCCGTACCTGTGGGGCGGCGGCCACGGCAAGTGGCTCGACAAGGGCTACGACTGCTCGGGCTCGGTGTCCTACGCGCTCGCCGCCGCCGGCCTGCTGGGCGGGCCGCTGGACTCCGGGCGCCTGATGGGCTGGGGCAAGCCGGGCAAGGGCAAGTGGGTGACGGTCTACACGAACCCCGGCCATGTGTTCCTCGTCGTCGCCGGCGTGCGCTTCGACACCAGCGGCAACCGCGTGACCGGCTCGCGCTGGCAGGCATCCATGCGCGGCACCGGCGGCTTCGTCACGCGCCATCCCCCGGGCCTCTAGCCCTGTCACGTCGGTCACGGACGACTAGAATCGAGCGCCAGCGATGACCATCCCGTCCTTCGATCTGCGCGTCGTCCAGAACGGCCGCTCGATCCACCTCTCGCCGTGCGGCGAGCTGGACATCGCCACGACGCCCGAGCTCGAGCAGGCGCTGGCCGACGCCACAGCCGCCGCGGTGGCCGAGATCGTGCTCGACCTGCGCGAGCTGACGTTCATGGACTCCACCGGCCTGCGCGCCCTCGCGCAGGCGAACTCGCGCGCCGGCGAGACCGGCATCGCGCTGTCGATCATCCGCGGGCCACGCCAGATCGAGCGGGTGCTGGAGATCTCCGGGCTCGGCGCGATGCTGCCGCTCGTCGACGCGCCGCCGCAGTAGCGCCCGCCGGGCGCCGCTACCGCGAGTAGTTCGCCGCCTTGGACTTGAAGACGGAGAACACCGGCCGCGGCGTCCCGTCGGGATCGACGAGACCCGCGTCGAAGCGACATCTGGTGCCACAGCCGCCGTTCTCGATGCCGAAGAAGTTGTAGGAGTACACGCGCTGTACGCCGCGCGAGCGGAAGCGGCTCGCGTAGGTGAACATGTTCTTCATCCGCGCGGCCTGGCGCGCCTCGGAGTACGGAAACGATCGCCTGAAGCTCGCCAGCGCGCCGGTCTCGGTGAACCAGAACCTCGTGCGCTTGTTGTAGCGCCGCACCGTGTTGATGATGCGCGCCGTGCCGGTCGCGCGGCCGCGGTTGACGTCGGAGTAGTTGTGGATCCCGACGACCTTCAGCCGCGTGCGCCAGGTGCGGCTCAGGCGCGCGTAGAAGCTGCGGATGTAGCGATCCGAGCCGGCCTGGTCGAGCATGTCCAGGCCGACGACGGCGCAGGTCGGGCAGCGCCGCTTGACGGTGGAGTACATGCTCTTGAAGTACGAGACGGCGTTGCCGACGCGGTTCCACGTCTCCTGCGTCTTGTGGTTAACCTCGTTCCAGGCGCCGAAGTCGCGCACCCCCAGCTTGCGGAAGTAGGCGACGATCCGCCCGACGTCGCGGCGGTACTTGGTCGTCGACACGACCGGGCCGCGCTTCTCGCGCAGGTCGGTCGTCGAGATGTGCAGCAGCGTCGAGACACCGTTGCGGCGCGCCGCGAGGACGAACTCCTGCGCCTTCGCGCGCTCGCTCGCGTCCTGCATGACGTCCGACGCCACGAAGTAGCGCGTGCGCTTGACCTTCAACTGCTGGAAGTAGGGCGAGTCGAACATCGCCGGGCTCTGGTCGGCGACACCCACCCGGATCGCGCTGCGGGCGATCGCGGGCGAAGCCGGGACGAGGGCGATCAGGGCCAGGAACGAGATGAGCAGGGTTCGGCGCATAGCTGCTCCAACCCGGCCACGGGGGTCAAGGTTGCGCCTCGGCCGGGGGATCGTCGAGCCGCACGCGGCGCGCCTGCGCCTCGCCGACACCCGGGTCGATCTGCACGAGGTCGGCCGCGCGCGGCATGAAGGCGGGCAGCCTCGTGTACGTCACGCGGGCCAGCGCGATGTCGCCGTCGGCCTCCGTCAGGTTGCCGGTCCCGCCGCCGCCGACCGAGCCCGGGTTGAGCACCGTGACCGTCCCGTCCTGCTCGGAGGACTGCGTGTGCGTGTGTCCCTCGACGAGCAGCAGCGGCGCGTCCGGGGGCTCGTCGCGCAGGCGCTCGAGCGCGATCCGCGCCAGCGCCGGGGCATGCACCATCACGACGTCGACCCGCCCCAGCAACGGCGCCAGCCACGCGGCGAAGCGCTCCTGCTCGGCGGGCGCGTAGGTCGCGCCGTTGTCGCGGTAGCGCTCGCGGGCGAGCCGCTTGAGCGGGTCGTCGTACCCGGCGATCCGCAGGCCGGCGACGCGCTGCACGACCGCGCCGTCGGTCGTTCCGTCGCCGCGCAGCCGGCCGCTGCGCGTGAGCACGATCGCGCCGGTGCGCGCGAGCTTGCGCTCGAGCACGTCGGAGTCGTGGTTGCCCGAGACGAAGACCAGGCGTGAGCCGGCGCGCGCGACGCGCAGCACGAGCGCCTGCTCGACGGGCGATCCGCGGTCGGTCAGATCACCTGCGAAGAGCAGCAGCCCGCCGCGCGCCGCGCGCTCGAGCGCCGGCAGCGCGATGACGTTGTTGTGCAGATCCGAGGCGACCGTCAGCCGCGGCAGCCCGCTGCCCAGCGACTGGCGGCCGGCCGGCGCGCTGACGAAGCGCGCGATGCCGACGAGCTGCTCGTCGATCTCCTCGTCGAGCGTCTGCGACGAGGCGCCGAACGACTGGAGCGCACGCAGCGCGGTTGGCACCTCCGGTCCGTTGGCGTAGTACTGCGGGCTACCGACGTGCGAGCGCGGCGGCAGCGCCACCACGAGCGCGACGCCGGCCGCGAGCGCCGTGACGAGCGCCGTCGGCACGCTGTAGCGCAGGCGCGGGCCCGGGTCGCCGCGGACCGCGAGCGCGACGAGGACGCCGAACGCCATGCCGGCGAGCACGCTGACGAGGATCGCGAGGCGCAGGTAGGAGGCGAGCGCGTCGCGCGCCTGCGAGCGCACGGCGGCCGCGTTGAGGCGACCGGCGTCGGCCAGCCTCACGACGGCCCTGCGGTCGATCGAGCGGACGTCGACGTTGATCCGCACCGGCAGCCGGACGACCGGAAAGCGCACGCCCCAGTCGACGAGCGGGACGTAGAGGTCCAGCGCGCCGGGGTGGCCGGGATCGACCGACAGCCGCACCGTGCCGACGTCGAGCCGACGCTCGAGGCTGAAGGTGGCCAGCGCGGCCGCCGAGCCCGCCAGCGTGGCGAGGACGACGACGGCGGCGATCAGAGCCCGGCGCATGCGCTGAGGCTAGAACGGGCGCGCGCGGCTCACCGTGCCGGCAGCACGAGCCGCGCGATCAGCGTCCGGTGGTCGGTGCCGGCGATCGTGTGCACCGTGACGCGCCGCACGCCGATCGCCGCGGGCACGAGCACGTGGTCGATCGTGATCGGCGGCAGCGGGGGCGCGGCGGAGAACGTCGGGCGCAGGCCGTCGCCCGTCGCGTCGGCGGCGTCGGTGTAGCCGCGGGCGAGCAGGCGGCGCAGGTCGCGGTGGTCGAGCGTGGCGTTGAAGTCGCCCGCCAGCACGGTGCGTCGCCCGTCGGTGACGGGCGCCGGCAGCGCGCGCATGACGGCCCGCCAGCCGCGCACCGCCTCGGCGGAGAGCGGCGGGTCGGGATGCACGCAGGCGACGCGGAGCTCGACGCCGCCCGGCAGCGCGAGCGCCGCCTGCAGTTGCTCGGGGCCGGCCGCTCGCGGCGCGACAAGCGACCGCAGCGGGCGGCGCGCCATCAGGCCCGTGCCGGCTCCGCGGGCGCCCGGATGCAGCACGCGGCCCGGCAGCAGCCGGCGCGCGCCCGCCTCGTCGAGCCGCGCCACCGCCTCGGGCGTGAGCTCCTGCAGGCTCAGGACGTCGACGTCGTGTGCGCGGACCAGGCGCATGACGGCGCGCGCGTCGGCGCCACCGAAGCGCAGGTTCGTCGTCATCACGACGAGCGGGCGACCCGCCCGGTCCGCACCGGCGTGCTGCGGCCCGTCGAGTGCCCGCGGCGCCAGCGCGACCGCGAGCAGCCCCAGCGCCAGCGCCGCGACGGCGGCGACGACCCATTCGCGGGCGACGAGCGCGACGACCAGCGGGACGATCGCGCTGGCGGCGACGTACGGCGTGAAGGCGATCATCGCGACGAGCGGAGGACCGCCGTCGAGCGCCAGCATGCGGACGAGCGCCCACAGCGCCCACGGCGCCGCGAGCAGCGCGACGAGCAGGCGGCGACGGTGGGGCACGCGGCTGATCGGCGTAGGCGGTCGCTCGCGCGGCGGCTACCGCGCGGGCGCGGCCTCGCCGCTTGCGCCCGGCGCGGGCAGCGTCCGCGCCTGCAGCTGGCCGGCCGCCACGACCGCCCAGACGATCGCCAGCCACGTCGCCGCGGCGAGCGACGCGTGCAGCCAGACGATCTCGGCCGGCAGCTCGAGCTGGTACTGGACGCCGCCGACGAGGCCCTGCAGCGCGAGCAGCCCGCAGAGCCACGTCAGCGGGGCGCGATCGGCGCTCGTCACGCCGCGGCGGCGGGCCAGGATCCACAGCGCGACCGCGACGACGCCGAGCAGCGCCGCGATCCGCGCGTGCTGCTCGATGACGAAGTTCAGCGTCTCGACGCCCTTGAAGTCCAGCCGCGGGACGATGTCCTGCGTGCCCGTCCCGCCGGTGTGCGGGCCGGCGGCCGTCGCTGCGGTGCCGGCGAGGATTGCCAGCGCGCCGAGCGGGAGCAGCGCCCTGATGCCCCACGTCAGCAGCCGGTCGCCGGACGCGGGCGCCGGCCGCGCGGTCAGCTCCTCGGGCTCGTGATGCGCGCGCCAGTCGAGCGTCACGCACGCCACGAGGATGAGCATCGACAGCATGAAGTGGCTCATGACGAGCCCGGGCGCGAGGTCGTAGAGCACCGTGAAGCCGCCCAGCACGATCTGTGCGACGACGCCGAGCGGCAGCAGCGCGCCGAGCCGCACGAGGTCCCTGCGAAGCGGCCGCCGCAGCAGGGCGCCGACGAATGCCGCGAACGCCGCGAAGCCGACGAACCCGGTCAGCATCCGGTTGCCGAACTCGATGACCCCGTGCGTGTTGAGCTCGGTGTAGAGCGACGTCTCGGTGCACTTCGGCCATGTCGGGCAGCCGAGGCCCGAGCCGGTGACGCGGACCGCGACGCCCGTCACGACGATCAGCGTGAAGGCGACGAGCGCGACGCGGGCGATCAGCGCGTAGCGCTCGGGGGTGATGGTGAGGCGATCGCGCATCGGCGCAGAAGCTTAGGGGCGTCCCGCTGGCGACCGCGCGATCAGGCCGCGGCGGCCGCCGGGCGCGCCTCGAGCTCCTCGCGGCGCGGGTTCTCGATCCCCACCAGCGCGATCAGCCCGCCGGCGATCATCAGCAGCCCGGCGACGATCATCCCGCGGTGAAACGCCTCCACGTTGGCCTCGCGGACGGCCGCGCGCACGGCCGGATCGACAGGCCCCGCGGGCATCGCCAACGGCCGCTCGCGCGCCTCCTCGACGTAGGCGGACGTCGCGTCACCGGCGCGGGCGCGATCGTCCAGGCGCCGCTCGACCGCGGCGCCGAACTGCGCCGACACGACGGCGCCGACGGCGGCGATCGCCAGCAGCCCCGCGACGCGCGCGATCGCGTTGTTGACGCCCGACGCGATTCCGGCGTGGCGGCGATCGGCGGCCTGTAGGACGGCTGCCGTCAGCGGGGCGACGGTCATCGCCAGGCCCAGGCCGAAGAGCAGCGTCGCCGGCAGCACGTCGGCGACGTAGTCGCCGCCCGCGTCGACGCGCGTGAAGGCGAGCATGCCGGTGCCGCCGACGACCGGTCCGGCGGTCATCAGCAGGCGCGGTCCGACGCGCGTGGCCAGCGCGCCGAAGCGGCGCGACAGGCCGATCAGCAGCAGCGTGATCGGCAGCAGGCCGGCGCCCGCCTCGAAGGCGCTGTAGCCGGCGACCTGCTGCAGGAAGATCGCGATGAAGAACGAGGCGGCGCCGAGCCCGGCGTAGGCGGTCAGCGTCACGACGTTGCCGACGGCGAAGTTGCGCGAGCGGAAGATCGAGGGCGGCAGCATCGGGTCAGGCGCGCGGCGCTCGTAGGCGACGAACGCGCCCAGCGCGCCGAGCCCGCCGAGCAGCGCGACCCACACCGACGGGTCCGACCAGCCCACGAGCGGTTGCTGGATCAGCGCGTACGTGGGGCCGGCGAGGCCGAGCACGCACAGGACCGCGCCGGGGATGTCGATGCGGTGCTCGCGGTCGCCCGGGCATTCCGGCACCGCGCGCGCGATCAGCCACAGGCAGACGACGACCAGCGGCAGGTTCATCGCGAAGATCACGCGCCACGAGATCGCGTCGACGAGCAGGCCGCCGAGCGGCGGGCCGACGGCGATCGCCGCGCTCGTACCCGCCGTCCACGAGCCGATCGCGGCCGCCCGCTCGCCGGGCCCGTAGACCGTCGTGATGATCGCCAGCGAGCTGGGCACGAGCAGCGCGCCGAACGCGCCTTGCAGCGCGCGGGCGCCGATCAGCACCTCGATCGACGGCGCGACCGCACAGGCCAGCGAGGCGCCGCCGAAACCCGCCACGCCGATCGCGAAGATCCGCCGGCGGCCGTAGAGGTCGCCGAGCGAGCCGCCGAGGAGGATCAGCGAGGCGAGCAGCAGCAGGTAGGCCTCGACGACCCACTGCTGGTCGGCCAGCGAGCCGCCGAGGTCCTCGCGCAGCGCCGGCAGCGCCACGTTGACGACCGTCTGGTCGACGAACACGATCGCCGAGCCGAGGATGCAGGCGATGAGCGTCAGCCGCCGGGCGCGGGCGTCGTCCATCGCCCAGACGGTAACGTCGTCGGTAGGTCGCCGATTCCGGCACCCTACGACGAGCGCCAGCTTGCCACGACGCCGGACTCGGCGACCGGACGACGAAACCCCACCATGCGGCTGATCGACACCCGGCTGGACGGCCCGATCCTGATCGAGCCCGCCGTCCACGGCGACCCGCGCGGGTTCTTCCTGGAGAGCTACCGGGAAAACGCCTGGGCCGAGCACGGCGTCCCCGACGTCTTCTTGCAGGACAACCACTCGCGCTCCCGTCGCGGCGTGCTGCGCGGGATGCACTTCGCGATCGGCGACGGCCAGGCCAAGCTCGTGCGCTGCGCCCGCGGGAGCATCCTCGACGTCGTCGTCGATCTGCGCCGCGAGTCGCCGACCTACGGCGAGTGGGAGGCCCACGAGCTCGACGACGAGCGCGCGCGCCAGATCTACATCCCGGTCGGCTTCGCGCACGGCTTCTGCGTGCTGTCCGACGTCGCCGACGTGACGTACAAATGCTCCTCCTACTACGACGCGGGGGTCGAGCGCGGCTTTCGCTACGACGATCCCGACGTGGCGATCGCCTGGCCGCAGGACATGGCGCTGCTCGTCTCGCAGCGCGATATCGCGGCGCCGGCGCTGCGCGAGATCGCCGGCGAGCTGCCGTTCTGATGCTCGGTGGCGCGCGTCGCCGGCTGCAGGAGCGCGTCGACGCGATCCCGTTCTGGTGGCATTCGATCGACCTCGGTCACGGCGTCGTGACGCCGGGCCACAAGCCGCCCGACATGCTGCGCTCCGAGCTGACGGCGCTCGCGTTGCCCGATCTGCACGGCAAGTCGGTGCTCGACATCGGCGGCTGGGACGGCTGGTTCGCCTTTGCGGCCGAGCGTTGCGGGGCGACCCGCGTGGGCGTCGTCGACCACTACATGTGGGCGATGGACTCGCCCGGCCAGCAGGCGTACTGGCGGCGCTGTAGGGAGCAGGGCGTGACGCCGGAGCCCTACCACGAGACCGAGTTCTGGCACCCCGACACACTGCCCGGCAAGCGCGGCTTCGAGCTCGCGCGCGAGGTCCTCGGGAGCGCCGTCGAAGACTTCACGGTCGATTTCATGGACTGCGACCTCGACGCCCTCGGCCGGTGGGACGTCGTGCTCTACCTCGGCGTGCTCTACCACATGGAGGACCCGCTGCGGGCCTTGCGGCGCGTCCACGCCGTGACACGCGAGCTGGCCGTCGTCGAGACGGAGGCGGTGGCGATCCCCGCGTTCGATCACGAGGCGCTCTGGCGCTTCTTCCCGGCGGCTGAGCTCAACGGCGACGTCTCGAACTGGTGGGCGCCGAACCTGGCCGCGCTCGGCGGCGCGCTGACGGCGGCGGGCTTCGACGCGGTGCAAGCGGTGGTCGGCGCGTCCGAGCAGCTGCTGGCGGGCGGCGGCGGGCCGCATCACTATCGCGCCGTCGTGCACGCGTCGCGCTGACGAGGCGGTCAGCCCGCGAGGCGGTCAGCCGCAGCGTTGCGCACGACGACCGCGTAGTCGCGGTTGGCGTACACGTCGTTGTCGAAGTTGTCCGACTGGCTCGGGAAGCGGACCTCGCCGGACTCGAAGCCCGCGAGCCGGCACAGCGCCAGCAGGACCTCCGGGAAGAGCGGGTGGTGGTGCGTCGTGTCGGTCCAGAACGCCTTCAGCGCGGCCGGGTTGTGGGGGTTGACGGTCTCCAGTATCCCCACGCCGCCCGGCGCGAGCTTGGCGTGCATGAGCGCCAGCAGCTCGGTGAGCTCCTCGGCGCCGAGGTGCTCGACGACCTGGGCGGCGAACATCCCGGCCACCGACCCGTCGTCGAGCTCTCGCAGGTAGGTCGCGGCGTCGGCCAACTTGACGTCGAGCCGCTTCTCGCGGCAGCGCGCGACCATCGACTCGTCCATGTCGGCGCCGCGCGCGCCGATCCCGCGCGCGACGAGCGCGTCGAGAAACTCGCCGCGCCCACAGCCGAGATCGAGCACCCAGTCGCTGCCGGCCTGCGCGAACAGTTCGACGTAGGGGAGCTGCTGTTCACGGACGGCGCGCTCGTCGCCACGGAAGATGTCCTCGAAACCGCGATATGTCGCTGCATCACTCGAGGTGCCGTCGAAGCGAAGGACGCGGCGGCCGTGCTCATCGGTCTGCGAGATCGCCGGGTGCGTCGAGGCCGGCCGCGCGCGCACGCCCTCGAGCAGGCGCGCGAGATCCCCCTCGGCGAGGATGCTTTCCAGTCGCCGGACCTGCGTCTGCATGCGCGCGATCTGCGCCTGCGTATCGAGCGTCAGATCATCGAGGCGATTGTCGACCTCGCGCAGCGCGTGCACCGTGAAGCGGCTGAGCTCGTCGGCGTGGTGCGTGTACGGACGCATCGCCGTGAGCGCCGCGCGCCGGAGCGCGCCCTTCGCGCCGCCCGTCGCGCGCGCGTCGTCGACCGGGTTGAACGTGACCTTGAGCTCGGCCGTCTCGACCCAGCTGTTCGCAAGCCCGTCGTGGCGCTCCTCGCCCGCACCCATCGTCAGCCCCTGGTTACGGCGGCGATGGCCGGCGGCAAGGCGCTTGAGGCGGTCCCGCGCGACGCGTCCGACGGCCTCCAGCGAGAAGTGCTCGCCGATCTCGCGCTGGGCGCGCTTGCCCCGCCGGCGCGCCTCGGCCTGGTTCTCCCAGACCTCACGCATGAGCTCGGCGGCGTGATCGAGATCGGGCTCCGCCCAGGTCCCGTGCGCCGGATAGTTCTCACCCTCCTCGCCGACAAGCGTCTCGGTGTGGCGGACGAGGTAGGAGTTCTCGGCAGTCATGAAGTCGAGGTTCGCGCTGAAGCCGGTCGCGATGACGGGCTTGCCCAGCGCCATCGTCTCGCCGAGCGTCAGGCCGAAGCCCTCGGCGCGGTGCAACGAGACATAGCAGTCGGCGCGGCGCATCAGGGCCGCCATGTCCGGCCCGCTCAGGAAGCGATCGACGATGTGGATGTCGGTGCGGTCGCCCACAGCGTCGTGCAGGCGCGCCAGCCGGTCGGGCTTGAAGTCGCCGTTGTGGCTCTTGAGCACGAGCTGCGGTCCCTCCCCCGGCCCGAAGGCGCGCGTGAAGGCCTCGACGAGGCCGAGCGGGTTCTTGCGCGCGAGCGTCGAGTAGAAGTCGAAGAGGAAGAGGAAGGTGAAGCCGTCGGGCAGGTGCAGGCCGGTGAGGTCGCCGCCCGCCGGCGGGGCGACGATCGGCAGCGGCATCCGCACGACCGGCACCGGCGAGACGTTGCTGATGATCTCCTGGACGTAGCGCGAGTAGACCCAGATCTCGTCCACGAGGCCGAACGCGCGATCCCAGCTCGGCGGCACGACGTCGACCTCCCAGGCCCAGACGCCGATCGTGTAGCGATCGGCGAAGAACTCGTCTCCGAGGCTCGCGTGCAGTGCCGGCAGCTCGGGCGCGTTGACGCAGACGAGGTTGAACGGCAGCTCGCCGTCGACGTGCAGGTCGGCGAAGTCCGTCGTCTTGACCTGCGCGCGGCGCCCGTCGGGTCCGACGACGTCGGGCAGGCTGACGTCGACGGTCGTCGTGCGGACCGGCACGCCGGCCTCGTGCAGCGCCTGCACGTACAGGCGCGCGGCCTGACCGAGGCCGAGGCCGCCGCGCAGGTAGCCGACAGCGTTGACGCCGACCGAGGCGAGCTGAGGGTTGCGATCCATCACCGCCGATGGTGCCACAGCATCGCCTGAGCGCCAGACGCCATCAGCGGCCGTAGCTCCGCGCCAGCGCGCGGGCCCGCTGCGGCACCTCGGCGACGAGATCGCGCACGCTCGCCAGACCTGCACGCAGGTCGGCGTCCCCGACTTCGATCGGCATCATCGAGTCCTGCAGCGTCGCGATCGTCGCATCGGCGCTCGTGACGGCGGCGACGGCGGCGTCCACGTAGCCCTTCAGCCCGCCCGAAGGCGCGCCCGGCGTGGCGCTCTGGAAGTCGCGCCCCGGCAGGCCGTAGCGCTCGGCGAACGCGCTGTGCGTCCGCCGACCGCGCCCGTACGCGGCCTGGACCGGGCCGAAGAGCGTCTCCTCGAGCTCGTCGGCCTTGTGCTCGTCGAGCAGCTCGTAGGCGGCGCCGAGTGCCGCGAGCGCCCGCCCGAGGTCGTCGATCGCATCGGCGAGCGCGTCGAGCAGATCCTTGCGGGCATCGCTGGTGGAGTAGGTCATTTCCGGCCATCATCCTCGCGTTGCCGGCGGAGCTCGGCCGCGAGCGCCTGCTGTCCGGCCGCCAGGCCGCGGACGCGCTCGTCGAGCGATTGCAGCGCGCGCAGCAGCTCCTCGTCGACGAGGCGCTGATGCACCGAGTGCGGGCGCATCGCGCGCAGCGCCGCCGCGCGAATCACGCCCCGCGCGCCGCGCTCGCGGCCGGGGGCCGCGCGCGGTCCCATCGCCATCCGCGTGCGCACGCCATCGAGGTCCAGCGCTGTGCTGTGGCCGTCGCCGTCGAGGGGCAGCTGCATGACCCGCGCCAGCCGCTGCGCCATCGCGCGCCCCGCGACGGGTGGGGCATGGCGGGCGAGCACCTCGGCGCGCGCCCGTGCCGCGCGTACGGCCCCCGCGGCGGGATTGGCGTACGCGGCGCGCAGCTGTGCGGCCGCATGGTCGAGATCGGGCTGCGCCCATTCGCCGTGCGCGGGATAGGGGTCGTGGCCCGCGCCGATCGGGACGGGCCGGGCATCGACGAGGAGGCCGTTGAACGCCGTCACGAGCTTGCGCGAGCCGCCGTAGTCGGTCGCGATGACCGGCGTTCCGAGCAGCATCGCCTCCGCGATCGTCAGGCCGAAGCCCTCGGAGCGGTGCAGCGACACGTAGCAGTCGAGGGCCGCGATCAGCGCGTTCTTGTCGGCAGTGGGAAGGTCGGCATCGATGACCCGGACAGCCGGGTGCGCGGCGGCCCGGCGGAGCAGGACGTCGTGCTCGTCGGGGTGGCGCGCGCCCCCGAGCGTCTTGAGCACGAGGCCCACGCCGTCGTCCGCGCCGGGCGCGAACGCCCGGGTGAACGCCTCTATGAGGCCGAGTGGGTTCTTGCGTGCGGCGACGCTCGCGTAGTCGAAGACGAAGCCGAACAGGAAGTCGTCCTCCGACAGGCCGAGCTGCGCGCGACTCGCGCCTGAGGTCACCGGCTCGGGCACAGCGGGCGGCACGGACACGACCGGCACGGGCGCGACCGCGGCGAAGATATCGGCGACAAAGCGCGAGCCGACCCAGACCTCGTCGACGAGGTCGAAGGCGCGCAGCCAGCGCTGTGGCAGCGCCGCGACCTCCCACCACCACATCCCGATGACGTGGCGCCCGTCGAAGGCGGCGGCGCCGAGCTCGTCACGGGCGCCGGTCATCCCGTCGGGATTGGCACAGACGATCGTGACCGGATGGGCCGCAGCGGACGGCGCGACCCGCGCACCGCGCGGCGCGTCACGGCTGCTCAGCGGCAGCCGCGCGACCGCGACGCCCGCCGCCTCGAGCGCGCCTGCGAGATTACGCGCGGACTCCCCAATGCCGACCGTCGCGTCGAGGTAGCCGGCCAGGTTGACGCCCAGTGGCAGCGCGGGTTGGGCCATCGGCCGAGGCTACCCTTCGGGGATGAGCGGTGAGCTGCGCGCGCGGTTGCGCACGATGATCGAGCAGGTCGTCGACGCCCGCCTGGCCGCGGTCCTTCCCGCCGTCGAGGAGCGCGCGGCACGCGCCGGCTACGAGCGCGGCCGCGCCGCCGCGCTGACCGAACCGCTCGTGTGGGGACCGCCCGACCGCGTTCACCTCGCCGACAGCGCAGTCGTCAACGACGCGTTGCTGAATACCGAGTCGGGCTCGATCACGGTCGGGCCGCACGCGTTCTTCGGGCACCGCGTGAGCGTGCTCACCGGAACCCACGACGTCGAGGTGCGCGGCCTCGCGCGCCAACGCGCGGTGCCGCGCGAGGGCCACGACATCCATGTCGAGGAAGGCGCGTGGGTCGGCAGCGGAGCGATCCTGCTCGGCCCCTGCCGGATCGGCGCGGACGCGGTCGTCGCGGCGGGCGCCGTCATCACCGGCGACGTCCCGGCGGCGACGATCGTCGCGGGCGTGCCGGCGCGACCGGTCCGCTCGCTGGGCGACGTCTGACCGCCGGCCGCCGCGGTGGACGGCCGTGCGCGCCTGGACGCGGACTACCCTTAGCCGGTGAGCGGCGTGCCTGCAGACGACGTGGCCGTGAGTGTCGCCGGGGTCAAGAAGACGTTTCGTCTCCCGCGCGAGCAGGTTTCCACGATCAAGGAGCGCCTCGTCCACCCGACGCACCGGCGACGCTACGACGACCTGCGCGCGCTGCAAGACGTGAGCTTCGAAGTCGCGCGTGGCGAGGTCTTCGGGATCGTCGGGCGCAACGGCTCGGGCAAGAGCACGCTCATGAAGTGCCTGGCAGGCATCTACCGGGCCGACGCCGGCGAGATGTGGCTGCGCGGCCGGATGGCGCCGTTCATCGAGCTCGGCGTCGGCTTCAACCCCGACCTCACGGCGCACGACAACGTGCTCATCAACGCCGTCATGCTCGGTCTCACGCCCGACGAGGCACGCACGCGCTACGAGTCGATCATGGACTTCGCGGAGCTCCACGAGTTCGCCGAGCTGAAGCTCAAGAACTACTCGTCGGGCATGCAGGTGCGCCTCGCCTTCAGCGTCATGGTCCACGTCGACGCGGACGTGCTGCTGATCGACGAGGTGCTCGCCGTCGGCGACGCCGCCTTCCAGCAGAAGTGCTACGACGAGCTCGCCCGCGCCCGCGCGGAGGGCCGCACGATCCTGCTCGTCACGCACGACATGGGCCAGGCGCAGCGCTTCTGTGACCGCGCCATGCTGCTGGACCGCGGGCGCGTGGTGGCGGTCGACACGGCGCGGCACGTCGCCCGCGCGTACACACATCTGAACTTCGCGACCGCCGCCGAGCGCGAGTCGTTCATACGCGCCTCCGAGCGCGGCATCGAGGCCGGTGAAGACGTCGTCGTCATCGACGCGTGGGCGCAGACGATCAGCGACGGCCGTACCGCGGTGCTCACCCCCGCGGAGGCCAGTGGCATGGCGATGCGCGTGCGCTTCGGACGCGTCGTCAGCGACCCGGTCTTCGTCTTCACGATCAGCGACGAGCACCAGCGCCGCGTGCTGGCGATGAGCACGGCGCAGAAGGGGTTCGACACCGGCGCGCACGCCGCCGGCGACGAGGTCGACATCGCGGTCGGGTTCGTCAACCACCTGTCACCCGGGCGCTACTGGCTGTCGGTCCACGTCGCTGAGCCGGAGGGCGGACCGCTGCTGGCGTTCCGGGAGGACATCACGTCGTTCATCGTCAGCGGCGAGAGCGCGACCGGCGGGGCCGTCGAGCTGCCCCACGCCTTCGAGCTCACCCGGGCGCCGACGATGCAGCAGGCCGACGATGCAGCAGGCCGACGATGACCGCTGAGGCCTACCGCGTCCGGGGTCCGTCGGCCGTCGGCGGCGATCCGCGCCGCTTCTGGAACCTCACCCGCACGCTGGCGGCGACGGACTGGAAGGTCCGCTTCTACGGCTCGGCGCTGGGCTACGTCTGGACGCTGCTGCGCCCGCTCATGCTGTTCGGGATCGTCTACTTCGTCTTCTCCGAGGTGGTCAGGGCGGGGGCCGGCGTCGACAACTACGGCGTGATCCTGCTGCTCGCGATGATCCTGTACTTCTTCTTCGGCGAGGTGACGGGCGCCGGCGTGACGTCGATGGTCGACCGCGAGTCGCTGCTGCGCAAGGTGGGCTTCCCGCGCGCGGTCGTGCCACTGTCGGTCGCCCTCGTCGCGGCGATGAACCTCGCGCTGAACCTTGTCGTGCTGGCGCTCTTCGTCATCGGCTCAGGGGTGCGGCCGCGCTGGACCTGGCTGCTGCTGCCCGTCCCCTGCGCGCTCATGCTCGTGTTCGCGACCGGCATGGCGATGTTGCTCAGCGCGCTGTACGTCCGCTATCGCGACGTGCGGCCGATCTGGGATGTCGTGCTGCAAGCGCTGTTCTACGCGACGCCGATCCTCTATCCGATCGACGCCGTCATCGACCGGTCCGAGACGCTCGCAACGATCGCGCTGCTCAACCCGCTCGCGGCGATCATCCAGGAGTCACGCTACCTGCTCGTCGGTGGCACGTCACTGGCAGAGGGGATGGGGTCGGCGTGGCTGGCAGCGGTGCCGCTGGCGCTGCTGACTACCGTGACCTGGTTGGGCTTTCGCGTGTTCGACCGGATGGCGCCGCTGGCGGCCGAGGAGCTGTAGCCGGGCCTACGGACAGTGGGTGGTCGCGCGGCTGAGGTTCTTCGGGACCCGGCCGCGGTAGACGTAGATCCCGGTTCCGTCATCAGCCAGGGGCGACATCAGGCAGGGTGGGCGGCCGACCGCCTTGACGGGCGCGCGCACGATCCAGGCTACGTCGCGACCCGTCACGGCCTCGGGCGAGAACGCCGGCAGCTGGGCCTTGCTCTGCAGCGACAGCAGGGCCAAACCCGTGAGGTGATAGCCGCCGGACTGAAACGTGCCGGGGTCGAAGATCGCGATCGGCATGCCGTCCGCGACGAGATCGTCGAGCAGCGCGACGAGTGGCTCGCCCTCGCGGCTCGGCTTGCCGGCGAAATAGCCGTTCTGGTTGGTGAGCGTGAACTTGTACTGGCCGATCGGGCTGTCGACGGCCATCGGCAGGTCGATGCTCTTCACGCCGCCGACGCCGAGGTTCACCATCGCGGTGTTGAACAGCGCAATCACGACGAACGCCGCGGTCATGACCATCCGCCCCCGGCGCTCGAGCTGCGCGATCCACGCCGTCCCCAGCAGCGCGACGTAGACGAGGCACGGCAGCGTGTAGCGCGGGTCCTTCAGCACGAGCAGGCTGACGGCGAAGTAGCCGACGAACCCGCCGGCGAGCAGCTCGGGAAGGTATCCGCTGTCGCGCGGGGCGCGCGCGATGCGAGCGAGCGCCCAGCCAGCGCCGGCGAGGAAGAACAACGTCAGCGGCAGCAGGAGCTGGTTGTTGACGAGGTTCCAGAAGTACCAGGTGAAGTTCGCCACGCTCGCGCGGTCGGGGTACGGGACGCTGCCGTACCAGATCGGCAGTGCTGCGGTGAGGTGTCCCGACGTCTGCTCCTCGATCGCGCTGAACTGGTCGACGTAGTACGGCGCCGTCAGCGCGAGGACGATGACGCTGAAGAGCGCGAAGCCCTTCGGGTTGCGCCAGCCGCCGCGCACGAGCAGCATCGCGATGAGCCCGATCACGAACAGCGCGAACGTCGACTTCGTGTACATCCCGAGGCCGGCCGCGACACCGGCGGCGGCCGCCACGCCGACCCGCGAGAAGCGTTCGCTGGCGAGCAGCAGCCAGACCGTGAGCGCCACGGTCGCGGTCAGCGGCGCGTCGGGCAGGCCCTGATGAAACAGGCTGATGACCATCGGCGCGGCAAAGGCGAAGAGCGCCGCGAGCAGGCCAGTGCGGCGGTCGAACGCGACGCTGGCGGCGCCATAGCAGCCGAGCGCCAGCAGCGGTACGAAGACCAGGTTGTGCGCCATCACGACGGCCGAGATCCTCGCCCCGAAGATCAGCGCGCCGAGCGCCCCCACGATGTGCGTGCCGGGCGGATAGACGTTGTACGTCCGCAGCGGGCCCAGCAGGTCGCCGGTCTTCAACGCCGTCCTCCACTGCAGCGCGATGTTGACGTGCTTGGCGTTGTCGAGGTTGATCATGCGCACGTCGCGCGTAAGCCACCAAGCGCTGATCGCCAGGAAGATCAGGACGATCGCCGTGACCCCGCCCTGCGGCGACAGCACGAGCTGCTTGACGCGAGCCACCGTGCCGCCCGGGCGCTCGGCGACCGCCTCGGTCACCGCCGTGCTCATAGCACGACCTCCAGCCAGTCGCTGCGCACGCCGACGAGCCGGCGCCAGTCGGCGGCGTCGATCACGACGACGCGCCGCTCGCCGTCCATGACGGGCTCAAAGAGCATGGGTCCGACGTGACGCAGGCTGGACCGGTAGCCGCCGCTGCCGGGGCGCAGATCGCCGCCACCCTGCTTGACCTGCACACCGCGCAGGCCGCGCCGCAGCCGCACTGTCGCGATCTCGGCGTAGGCACCGGGAGAGTTCAGCACACGCGGTGTGCGCCCGATCACGCGCTGGTCGATCTTGATCGTGATCCGGCGCGAGAACGAGCCCTCGACCCAGACGTGGTAGCGCCCGCTGCGCGGGATCGTGACCGGAGCGTCGATGTTGGCGGGTCCCTCGGTGACCAGCGCCTCCGGGAAGTCGCCGAACCCGACCCAGCGTTGCGGCCGCGGATGGCGGCTGATGAAGAACATCGTCAGGCGCGGGCGCGGGACGTACGCGATGCGGCCGCCCGCGCGGCGCGCGCGCCTTGCCATGCTGCGCGCCGTCGCCGCGGAGACCGGGCCGGAGGGGCGCAGCACGTCGCGCCCGAGCGGCACGTGGGCGACCACGGCGGGCCGCGCGGTCCGCCGCCATAGCTCGTAATACGTCCCGCTCCACACGCGGCGATAGTTCGCCGGCGGGCGGCTGGCGGCGGGCGAGCGCCGCAGGATCACGTACGGAAAGCGTTCGATGTAGCGCAGCGGCAGGTCGTCCATGTCCAGCGGCGTCTTCAGGCTCGGGCGGCGGCGCGGATCGCGCTTGGCGTCAGGCGCGTACGGTGCGCGACGGTACACGTGGTCGACCTCAGGCTCGCTGAAGACCGGCACCGAGTACAGGAAGTACTTGGCGAACTCGTCGTACTCGTTGAGCAGCGCAGGCCCGCGCCCGTCGAGGTGCTTCTCGAGAGACAGCATCTCCTCGTACCGATCATGTGGCGCCAGCGACACATCGTGATAGGCAAACGCGGAGGAGCCGCCGACCGCGCACAGCAGCGCGAGGATCGCGAGCAGGCTCATGGGCCGCCAGCGGCCGGTCCACAGGCACGCGGCGCCGAGCGTCGCAAGCAGCAGCAGCGCGGGCGAAACGACCATAAGCACCTTTGCGTCGGCGTACGGCACCCCGCGCTGCAGCAGGTAGAGCGCGGGCAGCACCAGCGCCGCGAGCAGCAGGGGTCCCCACGCCCGGCGACGGATCGCCCAGGCCAGGCCCAGCAGCGCCAGCGCGCCGGTGATCCAGAGCGCCACGTCCTGCGCGGTGCCGAGCGCCGGGTCCATCGTGCGGTAGCGATAGTCACCGCTGAACCAGACGCCGAGCGACTGCACCGCCTCCAGCGGCGCGGCGAGGTTCCCGAGCGCTGCCGCGGTGCCCGCCACGGTGCTGCCGGCGCCCGCGTCGAGCGTGTCGCCGTTGACGCGCAACTGTGTGGCCAGCGATGTCAACACCGGCAGCGACAGCACGATGGCGGCGGCGGCCGCGGCGAGCAGACCCGTCAGCTCCCGGACGCTGCGCTCGTGCACGATCCGCGCTCCCCAGACAGCGAGCACGACGAGCCCGGGAATGGCGAGGAACGCGAGCGCCGCCGGGCCGAGCACGCTGAGCGCCGCTGCCGCCGCAACCGCGACCGCGACCAGCGACCGAGCCGGGCGCCGTTGGAGGATCGCCGCGGCGCACGTCGCGATGACGCACGCCAGGACGGCGACGAACGCCGCCTCCTTGATCGAGCCCTGCAGGGCGAAGCCGACCACGAGCGACGGCTGCGCCGCGACGACGGCGACGAACGCCACCTGCCAGCGGTGGCGCAGCAGCGGCGCGGCGAGCGCCGCCAAGGAAAGACACAGCATGATCGCCATGACGCTCAGCAACGGCTGGTACAGCCACGCGAGGTCGATGATTCCCAGCGGGGCGGTGACCCCCAGCAGGGCCTGCGCTGCGACGGGATAGTGACCCAGGACGTACGGCGCGACACCCTCGTAGGCGGAGCCCTCGACCAGCGCCCGCCAGTCCGGTCCGCGCTCGGCGTAGAGCCGTGCGAGCGCGAACTGATGACCGGTGTCCGGCAGCGCGAGGTATCCCGCCAGGCTCGGCTCGCCGGACGCCACGACCGGCGCGGCGAAGACGGCATAGACGGCAACGGCGGCGAGCGTCATCCAGGGGTCCGGGCGCAGTGCGCGCAGCCGCGCGAAGCCCGTGACCAACCCGCTGACGGCGAGCAGCGCGAGGATCGGCAGGCCGTACGGCGCGATCGACCCCTCGGCGGTGACCAGACGCGCCGAGACGAGCAGCGCCGTGAACCCGACCGGCACCAACAGCAGCCCGGGCAGCCGCCAGCCCGCCACCCGCTCGACGAGCAGCCCGAGCCCGAGGCAGAGCACCAGGAGGGCAAGCGGGTACAGCAGCCAGGCTGCGAGCAGGTCCACGGGACCGCCCTTCTCAGTCGCGGCGCCGCAGACCGAGGATCGAGAGCAGGAACGAGGAGAAGAAGATCTGCAGCCCGACGATGATCAGGGCTGCCGACGTTGCGGCGAGCCGCTCCTCCGATAGCGCCCCCAGGCCGCGGTCGATCCAGATGCCGACGATGATGGCCCCCGAGATGATCCCCGCGACGAGGATCGCGCCGCCGAGCATGAGGCCGTGCTCGAGCCGGAAGCGCGCGCGCATGCGGTCGAACCAGGGGTCCTTCTCGTTCATGAAGTACGTCCCGTAGGCGTGCGCGCAGAGGCCGAGGGCGACGATCTGCGTGCCGACGATGCACAGCAGCTCACCGGCGATCACGGTGTGCAGGTTCCACTCGCGGCCGAAGATCGGAATCTGGGTCAGCGAGATGATCGTGATGAGCAGGCCGAGGGCGAGTAGAGCCACGCCCGGCACGATGAACAGGTGCGTCGGGCTGTGGACGAGCAGGAAGCGCAGATGGCGCCAGCCGTCGCGAAAGCGCGACAGCTTGGACTCCCCTCCACGCGGCGCGTAGGAGATCGGGAACTCGCGGATGTCGAGCTTCTCCTTCGACGCACGGATCACCATCTCGGAGGCGAACTCCATACCGGTCGTGCGCAGGTCGAGCGTCGGCAGGATATCGCGCCGGAAGCCGCGCATGCCGCAGTGCGCGTCGCGGATGCCGGTGCGGAAGAAGAGGTTCAGCGTGCCGCTCAGCAGCGGATTGCCGATGTAGCGGTGCATCCAGTGCATCGCGCCGGGCTGGATGTTGTCCATCCGGTCGCCCATGACGAGCTGAGCGCCGTCACGCAGCTCCTCCACGAAGCGAGGGATCTCGTCGAACGGATAGGTCATGTCGGCGTCCAGCATCACGAGGAACTGGCCGCGCGCGGCGGCGAAGCCCGCCAGGTACGCCGAGCCGTAGCCGCGCCGCGGCTCATGGACGACGCGCGCGCCGGCGGCGGCCGCCAGCTCGGCGCTCCCGTCGTCGGAGCCGTTGTCGGCGACGACGACCTCCCCGCTGATCCCGGCCGCCGCCAGCGCGGCGAGCGACCGGCGCACGCACTCGTCGATGTTCTCGGCCTCGTTGAGACACGGGATGACGACCGAGACCTCGATGGCGGCGACGTCGGCGGCGGGCTCGTCGAGCCCTGCTCGTGTGCTGTGGATCGAGGCCATGGCGCTTCCTCGGAACACTTGGTTCTGAGGACGTTAGAACGCGCGCGACGAAGCGAGGTTGCGCTGCTGGCACAGCCTACCGCAGGCTGCGGCGTCGCCCGAAGCGCCTCGGGCCCCGGCTAGCGTGTGCGCCGCATGCGCATCTGCATCGCCTACGACTGCTTGTTCCCGTGGACCGTCGGGGGCGCCGAGCGCTGGTATCGCAACCTCGCCGAGCGCCTGGTCGAGGACGGCCACGAGGTCACGTACATCACGCGCCGCCAGTGGGAAGGGCATAACCAGCCGCGGTTACCCCTCGTGCGCGTCGTCGTGGTGTCGCGCGCGGAGCCGCTCTACGGCCCGGACGGCAACCGCACGATCGGCGAGCCGCTGCGCTACGGGTGGGGCACGCTCGGCCATCTGCTGCGCCACGGCCGCGACTACGACGTTGTGCACATGGCGTCGTTTCCCTACTTCTCGGTGCTCGCCGCGGCCGCCGCGCGCCCTCTGGGTCGCTACGCGCTCGTCGTCGACTGGCACGAGCTGTGGAGCGCCCGCTACTGGAGCGAGTACCTCGGCGGGGCGAAGGGACGTCTGGGCCTGGCCGTCCAGCGCCTCTGCGCGCGAGTGCCGCACCGCGCGTTCTGCTTCTCACGCCTGCACCGCGACCGCCTGATCGCCGAGGGCTTCCGCGGCGAGGTGACGGTCCTGGAGGGTGAGTACGCCGGCAGCCTGGAGCCGCCGCAGCCCAACGAGGCAGACGCGGTCGTGGTCTTCGCCGGGCGCCACATTGCCGAGAAGCGCGCGGAGGCACTCGTGCCCGCGGTGATGCAGGCGCGCAGCGCGATCCCCCAGCTGCGCGGGATCGTGTTCGGCGACGGTCCGCGGCGCGCCGAGGTGCTGGCGGCGATCGAGCGGTGCGGGGCGCAGGGCATCGTGGAGGCACCGGGCTTCGTCGACGCCGACACGCTCGACACGGCGCTGCGTGACGCGCTGTGCATGGTGCTGCCGTCCAGCCGCGAGGGCTACGGCATGGTCGTCGTCGAGGCTGCGGCGCGCGGCACGCCGAGCGTCGTCGTCGCGGGCGAGGACAACGCCGCCGTCGAGCTCGTCGATGAGGGCCGCAACGGGACCGTCGCCGCGTCGGCGGCGGCACCGGACCTGGCCGCCGCGATCGTGCGCGTGCATCGCGGGGGCGCGGCGCTGCGCGCCGAGACCTGCGCGTGGTTCGCGCAGAACGCCGCGCGGCTGTCGCTCGCGCAGTCGCTCCAGCACGTCGCCGCGTCCTACTATCGTGGCCGCCGATGAGCTACCTGGAGCGGCTCTTCCGCGCGACAGAGGACGAGAACCGGCGCACGATCCTTGCCGCCGTCAAGCCGATCGCCGGTGGCTGCATGCTCGACCTCGGCTGCGCGAGCGGGCACTTCACGATCGAGCTCGCGCGCCGCGCCGGCGCTGGCCAGGTGCACGGCGTGGAGTTCGTCGAGGCCTGGGCAGCCGAGGCCCGCGAGCGCGGGATCGACGTCGTCGCGACCGACCTCTCCGAGCGCCTGCCCTACGACGACGCGAGCTTCGACCTCGTGCACTCCAACCAGGTCATCGAGCACCTGCCGCGCACCGACACGTTCATGCGCGAGATCCGCCGGGTGCTGGCGCCCGCGGGGCACGCGATCGTCTCGACGAACAACCTCGCCAGCTGGCACAACGTCGTTTCGCTGGCGCTCGGCTGGCAGCCGACGCCCTGCCACGTCAGCGACTACGTCGTTGTCGGCAACCCCGGCAACGCCTACGACGGCTGGGAGCAGCCGATGTTCGGCCAGCAGCATCTCCGCGTCTTCACCGGGCGCGCGCTGGCCGAGCTGGCCACCTACCACGGCCTGGCGCTCGACCTCGACCGGACGGCGGGCTACTACCCGCTGCCGGCGCGCGCCGGTCGCGTGATGACGCGCGTCGACCGCCGTCACGGGGCGTTTCTCGTGCAGCGCTACACGGCGGCACCGATACCTGAGCGCCGTGGCCCCGCGCCCGCGTCGGCGAACGCCTCGGCCGCGCCGGTCTAGACGCGCGGGGCCAGGCGACGGCGCGATCGCAGCGGACCGCGCATCGCGCGGTCATAGCTCATCGCGGTCGCGCGCGCGGTCGATGCCCACGTGAACTGCGCTGCCTGCACGCGGCCCGCGGCACGCAGTCGCTGCGCCTCGTCGCGGTCGCCGAGGACCCGCTCGATCGCCGCCGTGATCGCCCGCGCGTCGAGCGGGTCGAACAGCAGCGCGGCGTCCCCGGCGACCTCCGGCAGCGAGGTCAGGTTCGAGCACGCGACCGGCACGCCGCGGCGCATCGCCTCGAGCACCGGCAGACCGAAGCCCTCGTTCAGCGATGGGAAGACGAACACCGCCGCGAGCGCGTAAAGACCCTCGAGCTCCGGCCCGGAGACCCAGTCCAGCAGGCGCAGGTCGTCGGCGACGCCGAGTCGCCGGGCGGCCTCGCACAGCTGCGCCTCGTACGGCGTCGGATAACCCGGGATGACGACGACCGGCCGCCGCTCGGGCGCGATGGCCGCGACGGCCTCGAGCAGGCGCACGAGGTTCTTGTGCGGGCGCTTGGCGGAGACCGACAGCACGACGGGCCCGGCGCCGAGCCGGTGGCGCGCGCGCAGGTCGCGCTCGGGCTCGGGCTCGCCCGAAGGCGAGGCGCCGAGGCCGAGCGGCACGACGTCCAGCCGCGCGTCGGGGACCTTGAGGTAGCGCCGCACGTCGGCCGCGGTCGCCTGCGAATCGACGACGACGCGGTCGCTCGTGCGCGCCGCGAGCGGCACGAGCACGCGCATGCCGAGGCCGAGCAGGCCGAAGTGCGCGTCGGGCAGCACGCGGTAGTGCAGGTCGTGGATCGTCACGACGCGCCGGAAGCGCCCGAGTGCCGGCGCCGTGCTCGCGAGGCTGTGCAGCAGCTCGATCCGCGCACGGCGGCCCAGGGCGGGCAGCAACTGCTGCTCGCCGCGCACCCGGTCGGGCCGGCTGGCGCCGTCGACCGGCACGACGATCGTCGCGGCGTGCTCCTCCCACGGCCCCCCGCCCGCCGCCGCCTCGCGGTTGACGAACGCCACGAGCTCGAGGTCGGGGCGCTCGGCGGCGAGCGCCGGCAGCAGCTCGCGCGCGTAGACCTCCATCCCGCCGGTCTCGCCGGGCACGAGGAAGAGGAGGTTCAGTCCGACGCGCATCGCCGTAGTCTGCGCCACCGTGCCCCCGACCGCCGTCATCGTCATCACGTCCCGCAACGACGGATCGTCCGCGTGTCGCTGAGAATCGGCATCGACGCCCGGCCTGCGAGCGACGAGGGCGCCGGGGTCGGGCGCGTCGTGCGCGAGCTGCTGCGCGCGTTCGCCCGGCGCCACGACGACCACAGCTACCGCCTCTATTCCCGCGAGGTGTGGGACGCGCCGCTGGACGAGCGCTTCGCGTGGCGCTGCAACGGCGCGCGCGACCCGCTCTGGCATCTGCGCGCGTCGATGCTGGCCAGCCGCGAGTGCGACGTCTTCCTCGCGACGGGCTCCTATCTGCCGGCCTGGTTTGCCAGTGTGCCCGTCGCGCCGGTCGTCTACGACCTCGTCCCGTTCGACACCGAGCTGCTGCCCCAGCGCCGCGCGCGCCGCATCGCCCGGGTGACGCTCGGCCCCGCCGTACGCCGCTCAGCCGCGCTGATCTGCATCTCGCAGTCCACTGCCGACGACCTCGTCACGCACTTCCCACGCGCCCGCGGAAAGGCCGTCGTCGCCTTGCTCGGTGTCGCGCCCGCACTCTCCGGCGACACCGCTGCCCAGCTGCCCGACGGCGTGCCCGAGAAGGACTTCGTGCTCGCGGTAGGCACGCTCGAGCCCCGCAAGAACCTGCCCCGCCTCGTCGCGGCGTACAAGCGGCTGCCCGCCGACCTGCGCGCGGCGCACCCGCTGGTCGTCACCGGCAAGCTCGGCTGGGACACGGGCGAGACGATCGCCGCACTGGACTCGCTCGGACCACACGCTGTCCGCACCGGCTTCGTGCCCGACGCGCAGCTCGCGCTGCTGTACCGGCGCTGCGCGCTGTTCGCCTACCCGTCGCTCGGCGAGGGCTTCGGCCTACCGGTGCTCGAGGCGATGGCCGGCGGCGCGCCTGTGCTGACATCGAACCGCTCCAGCCTGCCGGAGGTCGGCGGCGACGCGGCCGTGTACTGCGACCCGACCGACGTCGCATCGATCGCCGGTGAGCTCGCGGGGTTGCTGCGCGACCCCGTGCGGCGGGCCCGGATGGCGGCCGCTGGACCGCCCCACGCGGCCCGGTTCTCGTGGGACCGGACCGCGACGTGCGTGCTCGACACGCTGCGCAAGTGCGCCCGCGCGGGACTTTCGGCGCGGGACGGTGTGGCATAGTGCCCCAGCGCCACGCTCCCCCCGACGGAGGCCCGCTTGCCGAACGTAAAGCCTGTTCCACGCACCAGCCTGATCACCCGCACGACCTGTCGTATCTGCGGCTGCCAGCACCTCGCGCCGGTGCTGTCGCTGGGGGACCAGCGCATCGCAGGGGCGTTCGCCGATCCGAACGGCGCTCAGCCGGTCCAGCGCGCGATCCCGCTCGAACTCGTGCGCTGCGACATGACGGCCGACCAGGAGGCGTGTGGCTTGATCCAGACCAAGCACACCGTCCCGGGATCGATCCTCTACAGCTCCTACTGGTATCGCAGCGGCGTCAACCGCACGATGACCGACAACCTGCACGGCATCGCGCGCGGCGTGGAGGCGATCGTGCCGCTGGAGGCGGGCGACCTCGTCGTCGACATCGGCTGCAACGACGGCACCCTGCTCGACGGCTATCAGACCGAGGGCCTGCGCTACCTCGGCTTCGACCCGTCCGACATGGTCCGCTACGCCAAGGCCAAGGGCTACGACGTGGTCAACGACTTCTACTCCGTGCAGGGGCTGCACCAGCGCCGGCCCCACCAGAAGGCCAAGGCGGTCACGAGCATCGCGATGTTCTACGACCTCGAGCACCCGCGCACGTTCGTCGCCGACGTCGCCGAGGCGCTCGCCGACAACGGCATCTGGGTCATCGAGCTGCACTACCTGCCGATGATGCTCGAGGCCAGCGCCTTCGACGCAATCGTCCACGAGCACCTCGAGTACTACTCGCTGGCGGTCATCGAGCGGCTCGTCGGCGAGGAGGGTCTGGAGGTCGTCTCGGCCGAGCTCAACGACATGAACGGCGGCTCGATCCGCCTGTTCATCGGGCACCAGGGCGCGCACGAGCGGACCCCCGAGCAGCTCGAGGCGCTGACCGCGCTGCGCGTCAAGGAGTTCGAGATGGCGCTCGACTCGCCCGAGCCCTACGAAGCCTTCCGCCTCGGCGTCGAGCGCGTCCGCGACGACCTCGTGAAGACGTGCCGCGAGATCCGCGATGCCGGCAAGACGATCCACGTCTACGGCGCCTCGACGAAGGGCAACACGATCCTCCAGTACGCCGGCATCGATCACAACGACATCGAGGCGGCCGCGGACCGCAACCCCGACAAGTGGGGCTCCGAGACGATCGCGACGAAGATCCCGATCATCAGTGAGGAGGACTCGCGGGCGATGAACCCCGACTACTACCTCGCCCTGCCGTGGCACTTCCTCGACGAGTTCCTCGAGCGCGAGCAGGAGTTCCTGCAGCGCGGCGGCAAGTTCATCGTGCCGCTGCCCGAGGTACGCGTCGTCGGCGCCTGAGCGCGCGTGACGAGATGACGGACACGGCCGCCGCACCCCTCGCGCTGCGGCTCTCGATCTGCATCCCGACCTACAACTTCGGCGCCTTCATCGGCGACACGCTGGCGAGCATCGTGCCCCAGCTCGCGGACGGCGTCGAGATCGTCGTCCTCGACGGGGGCTCCACCGATAACACCGCGGAGGTCGTGCGGTCCTTCGACCACCCGGCGATCCGCTACCACCGCCAGGACGAGCGCGGCGGGATCGACCACGACATGTGGAGGACCGTCGAGCTCGGGCGCGGGGAGTACTGCTGGATCTTCTGCGCCGACGACGTGATGAAGCCCGACGCGGTCCGGACGGTCCTCGACCGCATCGGATCGGGGTGCGACCTGTACCTGTGCGGGATGACGCTCTGCGGCCTTGACATGGTGCCGCTGCGCGATCACCGTGTCGCGCAGATCCCGCAGGACCGCGAGTTCAACCTGGCCGACGAGCGCGAGCGGCGCGAGTACTTCGCGCTCGCGCAGACGACGACGGCGTTCTTCTCCTTCGCGGGCTCGCTCATCGTGCGCAAGCGCAGCTGGGACGCTGCCGGTCCGGACCAGAGCTTCTACGGCAGCCTCTGGGCGCACGTCGCGCAGATCCTGCGGATGCTCCCGAACGGCCTGCGACTGCACTACATCGCCCGTCCGCTGCTGCTCAAGCGCACCGAGAACGACTCGTTCATGGACCGCGGGCTCGCGAACCGCTACGCGATCGCGATCGACGGCTATCACGGGCTGGCGAGCGCATACTTCCCCGAGCAGAGCCCGGAGGCGCGGCACATCCGCCGCGTCGTCACGAACGAGTTCCCGCCCTGGGTCCTGCTCGCGACGAAGGTCGACGGCCGCCGGCGCGGTCGCGGCGACGAAGCGACCGTCGACCGCCTCGCGGCGAAGGCGTACGCCGACCCGACGCCGCGCAACCGGCTCTGGCGCCTGGCCTACCGGGCGACGCCCCTGCGCGCGTTCGCAGCCGCGCAGGCCGTCAACCGGCGCGTCGTCGCGCCGCTGCGCGCGCGCGTCTAATCCACCGCCGGCCCGCGGCGAAACGCGTGGGCGACCTCTGGCGGAAAGCGTCCGAGCAGCGCGAGCGCGGCGCCGTAGACGAGGAGACCGACCGCCGCGTCGACGACAGGGTGGATCCCCAGCAGGCGACCGGCGCCCACACCGGCGCCGCCGGCCGCCAGCACGATCGGCACCCCTGCGAGCGGCAGCTTCAGGTCGGGCCGTGCCCGCGCGAGCGCCCAGGTGGTCGCGAGCGCGAGCGCGATCTCCGCTGCGACCGTCGCGACCGCTGCCCCCCGCGCGCCATAGGGGCCGACGAGCACGATCGCCGTGACGAGCGTGACGAGGAGACCGAGCGCGTTGGCCACGAGCAGCGACCGGTAGCGACCCATCACGAGCAAGGGGAAGCCGCACGCGACCGCTACGAACGTCCCGATCAGCGCGAGCCCCTGGATGCGCAGGACCGCGGCGGCGGGCGCGGCCTCGGCGCCGCCGAGCACGTCGGTGGCGAACCGTGCGCCGAGGACGAGCAGCAGCGCGACGCCGCCGCCGACGATGAGCGACAGCTCGAACATCCTGCGGACGCCGTACACGAAGCGATCGGCATCGTCACGGTAGGCGCGGGTGACGATCGGATAGGCCGCCCCGATGACGAGCACCGGCAGCGCGATGATGACTTCCACGACGCGGAACGACGTCGAGAAGTAGCCGGTTTCGAGCTCGGTCGCCGCCAGCGACACGACGACCACGGTGACCCGGAAGTACACGCTGTTGAGCGCGATCGCGATCGCGAACGGGAACGTCTCGCGCAGGAGCGGCCCGTACGTCGCAACGCGCATCTGCGGCCGCAGCGGCATTGCGCCGCGGACGAGCCGTGCCGTCACGATCAGCGCGACGAGGGAGGCGGGGGCGAGGACTGCAAGCAGCGGCACGATCCCGGCGCCGGCGAGCACGACCGCGACGACGAGGACGGTGGTGAGCGCGTTGCGAAGCAGATCGATCGCCGCCACCGAGCCGAGGCGCATCATCCCCTGCAGCGGCACCAGGAGGAGCGTCCCTACGACTTGGATGGTGAGTCCGACAGCCGCCACCGCCGTTCCCGCGACGATCGCGCCGTCGTACTTTGCTCCGGCGGCGAACGCGACGGCCGCCACCAGCCCGATCGCGCTCAGCAGCATCCGGATCCCGAGCATGCTCGACATCGCCGCGTCGCGCTCGGCACCGGTGCGCGAGGCGTACTCGCGCAGCGCGATCGTGTTGACGCCGCCCTCGGTGAGGCCGATCGCGATCGTCGCGATCGACAGCGCCGTGACGTAGTGCCCGAAGCCGTCCTGCCCGAGGTGCCGGATCAGCAGCGGCGCAGAGACGAGCGCGAGCAGCATCCCGCCGCCGTAGCTCGCGACGCGCAGCCCGCTGCCGCGCAATGCCAGCGGGCCTGCCTGCGGCGTGTCGAGCACATCGCCGGCTGGATCTACGCCGTCGGGCGTGACCTGGTCGGCGCGCGGCATCGGGAGGATCCTAGTTCGGCTTGGCCCTGCGCCCGGCATCACGACGTGCGCGCAGCCTCCGGCTAGGGTATGGACGCAGTGACGCCGCGAACCACGCCCACGAGCGACCGTTCATCGCTGCTCGAGTTCGCCGTCCTGCGGGAGTTCGGCCAGCTCGTGGAAGCCGAGCGCGAGCTCTGCGAGCGTGGCCTTCTCGATCCGCCGCCGGCCGCCTCGCTGGCACGGCTGCTCGCGCGGCGGGCGCTGAAGCGCCCTGACCCGCCGCCGAACTACAAGACCTGGGACGTGCGCCGCGCGATCGACGCGTTCGCCGCGTGCGTGGACCGCTCCGACGCGATCCTCGACGCGGGCTGCTTCAACTGCGACATGCTGCCGGCGCTCAAGCGCTTGGGCCACGAGAACCTGGCCGGGATCGACTTCAACCCCGAGGCCAAGCAGATGCCCTACGCCGACTCGATCGACTACCGGGTCGGCGACCTGCTCGACACCCCGTGGCCGGACGGCCACTTCGCCGGGATCAGCGCGATCAGCGTGATCGAGCACGGCGTAGCCGACGAGGAGCTTTGTCGCGAGGTGGCACGGCTCCTGCGGCCCGGCGGGATCTTCGTCTTCACGACCGACTTCTGGCCGGAGAAGATCGTCACGACGCAGCGCTTCTTCGACCTGGACTGGCGGATCTTCGACTCGGCCGAGATCGAGGCGCTGATCTCCGTCGCCGCGCGCCACGGCCTGCATCCCGTGTCGGATCCCGGCGAGACGATCTGCGGCGCCAGCACGCCGGCGATCGAGTTCGCGGGCGAGCGCTACACGTTCCTCTACGGCGCGTTCGTTCGCGACTAGGGAGCCTCGCCGGTGACGGCCTCGATGATGTCGTCCCAGCCGAAGGACAGCCCCCGCGCGCCGGAGCGCACCAGCGCGGCGCCCGCCGGCTCGGAGACGAGGCGGCCGATCGCCGCGGCGAGCGCCGCCGGGTCGCGCTCGGGCACGAGCAGCACCGTCTCGCCGTCGCGCAGCCACGGCGGGTTGCGCGGCCCCTTCGTGGTGATCACGGCCGCGCCATTGACGATCGCGGCAAGCAGGCTCGTGAAGCCGCTCTCCGCGCCGCCGCGGAACGGCAGCACGACGGCGTCCGCCGTACGCAGCAGGCGCCCGATCTCGGCCTCCTCCAGAAACCCGAGCCAGCGGACGCGATCGCCGAGGTCGAGCCGCTCGATCTCGGACGCGACGTGCGCGTGGTAGGCGTTCCGGGGATCCAGCGACCCCGTGACGACGAGGACGGCGTCCGTGCGCGCGAGCGCGGCGAGCAGGTCCTCGAATCCCTTCTTCGGGGCCCAGATGAAGCCGAAGTACGCCAGCAGGGGGCGGTCGGCCGGCGCCAGCGCGGCCCGCAGCGCCGCGTCGGCGGCCGGATCGTGCGGCGCGATCGGGACGTTCGGCGGGTTGTGGCACACGGTGATCTTCGGCGCGAGGCGCGGATAGCGCTCGACCACCGCGTCGCGTTCGGCCTCGGTGACCGCCACGACGCTGTCGGCGGCGCGGAGCGCAAGCGCAAGCCAGCGGCGATGGCGATCACCGATACGGAGGTACTCGTGCAGGATGAACACCGTGCGGGGCCGGCCGAGCAGCCCCTTCGCGAGGCCCGGGAGCATGTAGAGCAGGCGCGAGCGGCTGGTCTGCACGACCGCTGGAAAGCACGACACGACGACATCCGGGCGCGGCCGGCGCACGCGCGGCACCGCGTGGCGCACGAACCCGCCGACGTCCCAGTTGCGCAGCAGCGGCAGCACGCGCGGGGGGCCGTCGGCCGCCGCCGTCGCCTGCTCGGCGGTCACCACAGCGACGTCGTTACCCGCCGCGGTGAGCGCTTGTGCGAGGCCGCGCGTGTAGTCGCCCACGCCGCAGCGCACCGGCGGATACGAGGGATTGAAGACGAGGATCCGCATGCGCGACGCGTTCGATCCTGACAGCCCCCGCCGGAATCGGTGGGGCAGCTGATGCACGTCGCGCTTGTGCACGATCACGTCGGCGGCAAGGCCGGCGGCGGCGGCGGCGTACGGCTCATGCTCGAACTCGGCGTCGGCCTCGTCAAGCGCGGTCACCGCGTGACGATCGTCTGCCACGACTTCCTTCCCGACAGCGAGTTCGCCGAGGCGTCGCAGCAGCTCGAGATCCGTGCGGTCCGTCACGGCGAGGCGCAGGTGCCCGCCGACAACGCCGCGCTGCTGCGCCGGTTCTGGTTCGTGTTGCCGAAGCTGGCACGTCTCGTGCCCAGCGACGTGGACGTCATCAACGCGCAGGAGTGGGCCGCCCTGCGGCCGGCCCGGATCGCCGCCGGGCGGCTCTCCAAGCCGCTTGTGTGGACGCGCAACGACGAATCGCTGTGGGAACGTGCGATCGTCCCCGAGCACACGATCTACGGCGACCGGCGAATGAGCCGCCGGCTGCTGCGGGCCGCGGTCTGCTGGCCCGACCTGCTCGACGCGCGCCGTGCCCAGCGGATCGTCGTGCTCAGTGAGCCGCAGGTCGAGATGGTGCGGCGCAGCTACCGCAGGCCGGCGACCGTCGCCGGCATCGGTCCGGCAGACCACTTCTTCGATCCGCCTCCGCGCGCCGCCGCCCGTGCGCGCCTCGGCGTCGCCGACGACGACTTCGTCGTCGTCGGCTCGGGCGTGCTCGTCGAGCACCGCCGCTTCGAGGATCTCATCGAGGCGATGGCGCTCGTGCGCGACGACACCGCGATCCGCGCGCTGATCACCGGCTCCGATCATGTCGACCCGGCCTACGCCGACCGGCTGCAGACGCTGATCGCCGAGCGCGGCCTGGGCGACCGGGTGTCGCTTCCACGCCGCTCGCTGTCGGAGGACGAGATGCGCGACACGTACGCCGCCGCTGACGCCTTCGCGATCCTCAGCCAGCGCTACGCCTGGGGGCTGGCCCCGCTCGAGGCGCTCGCGGCCGGCACACCGGTGATCCTCACCGCCGGCGCGGGCGTCGTCGGCATCCTGCGCGACCGGCCGGGCGTCCAGATCGTGCCGAGCGACGACCCGGCCTCGATCGCCGCGGCGATCAGGGGCTGGCGTCGTGGCGCCGGGCGCGAGGGGATCGAGGCGACGCGCGCGTGGCTTCGCGACGAGTACTCGATCGACCGCTACGTCGAGCGCATGATGCAGATCTACGAAACGGCACTCCATGCTTCCGACAGCAGGGGCCGCTAATCTGCCGCGCGGCATGACCCGCTCCGCGCTCATCACAGGCGTCACCGGCCAGGACGGCTCCTATCTCGCCGAGCTGCTGCTCGAGCGCGGCTACGAGGTCCACGGCATGGTCCGGCGCGCATCGACGGAGAAGTTCGACCGCATCGAGCACCTGCGCGACCGGATCACGCTGCATCAGGGCGACCTGCTCGACCAGCGCTCGCTCGTCGACACGCTGCGCGCCGCCAGGCCCGACGAGGTCTACAACCTCGCCGCGATGAGCTTCGTCGCGGTCTCCTGGATCCAGCCGACGCTGACGGCGGAGTTCACCGGCGTCGGCGTGACGCGCATGCTCGAGGCCGTCCGCGAGGCGTGCCCGGACACGCGCTTCTACCAGGCCTCGAGCTCGGAGATGTTCGGCAAGGTGCTCGAGGTTCCGCAGACCGAGTCGACGCCGTTCTACCCGCGCTCGCCCTACGGCGTGGCCAAGGTCTACGGCCACTTCATCACGGTTAACTACCGCGAGTCCTACGATCTCTTCGCGTGCTCGGGGATCCTCTTCAACCACGAGTCCGAGCGCCGCGGGCTGGAGTTCGTGACGCGCAAGATCACGTGGCACGCGGCGGCGATCAAGCACGGCCTGCGCGACGAGCTCGCGCTCGGCAACCTCGACGCCGAGCGTGACTGGGGCTACGCCAAGGACTACGTCGAGGCGATGTACCTCATGCTCCAGCAGGACACGCCGGAGGACTACGTCATCGCGACGAACAAGACGCATACGGTGCGCGACTGCGTGCAGATCGCCTTCGACGAGGCGGGCCTCGGCGACTGGGAACGCTACGTGCGACTGGATCCGGCGTTCCTGCGCCCGGCCGAGGTCGACCAGCTGATCGGCAACCCGGCGAAGGCGAAGCAGCGCCTCGGCTGGGAGCCGACGACGAGCTTCGAGGAGCTCATCCGGCTGATGACGCGCGCCGACCTCGCGGCGCTCGCGCGCTGAGCGCGGGGCGGCCCGCACGCCTCCAGCAGCCCCATGCCCGTTCCCCTCTTCGACACGACCACGCCGCTGCAGCCGCTGGGCGCGCAGATCGACGCGGCGATCGCCGCTGTCGTCGCCGCCCGCCGGTTCATCCTCGGCCCCGAGGTCGCGGCGTTCGAGCAGGACTTCGCCGCCGACTGCGGCGCGCGCCACGCCGTCGGCGTCGCGAACGGCACCGACGCGCTGACGATCGCGTTGCGCGCGATGGGCGTCGGGCCGGGCGACGACGTGGTCGTGCCGTCGTTCACGTTCTACGCGACCGCCGAAGCCGTCCCCGCGACGGGCGCACGGCCGGTCTTCTGCGACGTCGACCCTGAGACGTATTGCGTCAGCGCCGAGACCGTCGCCGCGGCGCTCACGCCCGCGACGAAGGCCGTCGTCGCGGTGCATCTGTTCGGCAACCTCGCGCCGGTGGGCGAGATCGAGGCGCTCGGCGTGCCGGTGCTCGAGGACGCCGCGCAGGCCGCGGGCACGCGCTCGACCGCCGGGCGCCCGGGCGCGCTCGGACGCGCCGCGACGTGGAGCTTCTTTCCGTCGAAGAACCTCGCCTGCTTCGGCGACGGCGGCGCGATCACGACCGACGACGAGGACGTGGCCGCGTTCGCGCGGATGCTGCGCTTCCACGGCTCGCACGACAAGGTCACCTATGAGCACATCGGCTACAACTCGCGCCTCGACGAGCTGCAGGCGGCGATCCTGCGCGTGCAGCTGCCGCGGCTCGATGCCTGGGCCGATGGCCGCCGCGCCGCGGCGGCGCACTACGAGCGCGCCGGCCTCGGCGAGCTCGTGACGCTGCCGGTCGCCGCGACGGGCAGCGAGCCGGCATGGCACCTGTACGTCGTGTGCTCAGAGCGCGCCGACGAGCTCGCCGCGGGCCTGCCGGCGCACGGGATCGGCTGCAAGGCCTACTACCGCACCCCGGTCCACCGCCAGCCGGCGATGCGCGAGTTCGCGGGCGGGGTCGAGCTGCCGGCCACCGACGAGGTCGCGCGCACGCACCTCGCGCTGCCGATGTCGCCGGTGCTCGGCGCCGAGCAGGCGGGCGAGGTCGTGGCGGCGGTGCGGGCGGTGCTGCGCTAGCCGCCGGGCGGCGTGCTCTCGGCCAGCGGCCAGACCCGGACGTAGTCGACCTGCATCTTCGTGCTGGTCTCCTCGCGCGACCCGTACCCGCCGGCGGGAATCGGCCCGGCGAAGAACTCGCCGACGTCGGAGCTGAGGATCATGTACTCGTCACGCCGCGAGATCGGCCCGTTCTGAAACCAGGTCGGTAGGCCGTCGTAGTAGAGCGTGACGTCCGTCGGGGTCCAGCGCAGCGCCCACGTGTGCCAGCTGCCGTTGCCCAGGCCGGTGAGCGGGTCGCTGAGCTTCACCGCCGACTTGGACTCGGGGCCGTAGCCGTCCCAGATCAATGCCTGCTGGATACGGTCCGAGATGTCGTTGGTGGGCGAGCACGTCTGCGGCGGCGTCGGCGCCGGCGCGTCGACGCAGCGCGTGCGGTGCTCGGCGATGTCCATCTCGACGCCCGCCGCCGCCGGATCATCGAGCGGGTTGCCGAGCGTCGGCGACTGCAGCCAGAACGCCGACCATTGGCCGGCGGCGTTGTCGAACTTCACCCGCGCCTCGAAGTAGCCGTACGTCTGCTCGAAGCCGCCTCCTGCGTGCCGGTAGGAGCCGATCATGCCCACGTAGTGCTCCTCCTCCTCGGTGTACGTCTTGATCGTCAGAGCGCCGTCGCCGACGGAAACCGCCGCCGGCGTCACCGTGGCGTCGAAGCGCGGGCCGCTCGCCCGGTAGCTCCAGCGCGTGAGATCGAGTGCGCTGCCGGCGAACTCGTCAGACCAGCTCATCGGCGCGAGCGTCGGGAGGACCGTCACCGGCACGCGCATCGCGAAGCGCCGGCCGCATTCGCTCGCGGTGCAACCGGTTCCACGGATCGTCGGCGACGTCTCGCCCAGGACCGACTGGCGCGAGGCCGCCACGACGACACGCCCCTGGGCGGCGCGCAGCGACACCCCGGGCGCCGCGCCCGTCGGCCCGGGCTCCAGCTCGGTGATGCTCGTCAACGGCGCCGGCGTGACGACATCCACGCTGCTGCCGGGCGTCATCCGCACGGTTGGCGCGATCACCGCGAGGTCCGGCGCCGAGCGGCCGCTCGCGGGCGGCGAGACGACCGCGGGGGCCGACACCGGGGCGGGGATCCGCGCCGCGGCGCGGACCGCGATCCTGCGTGTCGGCGACCGCCGGAGCCGTTGCCGGCCGCGCACGAGGACCACCCGCACGGTCAGGGTCAGCGCGGTGCTGCTCGCCGGGGCCTTGAACGCAAACCTGAACCTGCCCCGCTTGAGCCGCGAGCGACCGAGCGTGGCCCACCGGCCGGCCTTGCGCCGCTGCAGCACGACGCGCGCGTCGCGCGGGGCCCGCCGTGCCGTGCCGACCGCCCTGAGGGGCGCGCCGCTGGCGGCCGACGCCGGCACGGAGAGGGACAGCGGTGGCGACGAGGTGCGCGCCGCGGCCGCGGACGAAGCCGCGACCAGGGCCGCGATCAGCGCGACGAGCGCGACGAGGCCGTCGCGGTGGCGTGAAGCTCGCACGTCGCTCCCACTGTACGTCAGCCTCGCCGACGCGAGCGGTCCAGCTCGAGCTGCAGCTGCTCGAGCACCCGCACGACGCGCAGCCCGCTGTCGCCATCCGAGCGTGGCGTCTCGCCGGAGCGCACGCACGCCACGAAGTGCTCGATCTCCAGGCGCAGCGGCTCGGCGTTGGCGATCCGCGGGCTGTAGATGTCACCGCTGCGGGTGATGTACTCGCCGTAGGAGTTCGCGGACTGATCGAAGCCCTTGTCGTAGACGGTGACCTTGCGCTCGAGGTCCATGTCGTCGAACGTCGCCATCCGCTGCGAGCCGACGACCGTGAAGCGTCGCTCCTTGTGCGGATCGAGCCACGACAGGTGCAGGTGGGCCGCCAACCCGGACGGAAAGCGCAGGAAGGCGAACACGACGTCCTCGACGCCCGCGCGCATGTACGACTCGCCGTGCGCGTGCAGCTCGGACGGATCCTCGCCGGCGAGGTGCAGGATCACCGAGATGTCGTGCGCGCCGAGCGACCACAGCGCGTTCTCGTCGGCGCGCAGCTGCCCGAGGTTGAGGCGGTTGGAGTAGATGTAGTGGATGTCGCCCAGCTCGCCGGAGTCGGTGATCTCCTTGAGCTTGCGCACGCCGGGGTGGTACTCGAGCAGGTGCCCGACCATCAGCGTGCGCCCGGCGGCGCGCGCGGCGGCCACCGCGCGCTCGCCGTCGGCGGCCGACCGCGCGAGCGGCTTCTCCACGAAGCAGTGCTTGCCGGCCTCGAGCACGCGCACGGCGAGGTCGGCGTGCGTCGGCACCGGCGTCGCGACGACGATCGCGTCGAGCTCGTCGTCTTCGAGCAGGTCGTCGAGCCGCGCCGTGAAGCGCGTGCGCGGATGCTTGGCCGCCAGCCGCTCGCGCGCCTCGTCGCGCGCGTCGCAGCACCACACGAGCTGCGCACCGGCGACCTGGTCGATGTTGCGGGCGAGGTTGGGACCCCAGTAGCCGAGTCCCACGACGCCGACGCGCACGTCGCTCATAGGAGAATCGCGTGACCGCCCGAGCGGCGGGTGACCCCCCGCAGGTCCAGCGCGAGCGGGGCCTGCGCGACGGCGGCGTCGTGGTCGATGCCCGGGTGGGCGGTGACGATCAGTGCGAGGTCGGCGCCCGCGAGCGCGTCGTCGAGCGGTTGGCTGCGCAGGTCATGCTCGGGCAGCTCGGGCACGAACGGGTCGTGGTAGCGCAGATCGGCGCCGAGCGCGGCGAGCAGCGTCACGATCTTCAGCCCGGGCGACTCGCGCACGTCGCCGACGCCGGGCTTGTACGACACGCCGAGCACGGCGATCCGTGATCCGCGCACCGGCTTGCTGGCGCCGTTGAGCAGCCGCTCGACCTTCGCCACGCAGTGGTAGGGCATCTGCTGGTTGACCTTGCCGGCCAGCTCGATGAACTCCGTCGCCATGTCGAACTCGCGCGCCCGCCAGGACAGGTAGAACGGATCGACGGGCAGGCAGTGACCGCCCATCCCCGGTCCCGGCTCGAAGCGCATGAAGCCGTAGGGCTTCGTCGCGGCCGCGTCGACGACCTCCCAGATGTCGATCCCCATCCGGTCGCACAGCATCGCCAGCTCGTTCACCAGGGCGATGTTCACCGACCGGAAGATGTTCTCCAGCAGCTTGGTCAGCTCTGCGGCCTCGGGTGTGGACACGCGCACGATCGCGTCGCAGATCTCGCCGTAGAGCGCGGCCGCGCGGTCGCCGCAGGCCTCCGTCAGCCCGCCCACGACCTTCGGCGTCGTGCGCAGCGTGAAGTCCGTACGTCCCGGGTCCACGCGCTCGGGCGAGAAGGCGAGGTTGAAGTCCTCGCCGGCGACGAGCCCCGACTCGGCGAGGATCGGCGCCACGCGCTCGCGCGTCGTCCCCGGGTAGGTCGTCGACTCCAGGACGACGAGCTGCCCGGCGCGCAGCACATCGGCAAGGGCCCGCGATGCGCTGACGAGCGGGCCGAGGTCGGGCTCGCGGTTGGCGGTCAGCGGCGTCGGCACGCAGATCAGGATCGCGTCGCAGCGCGCGAGCGCGGCGAAGCGCGTCGTGGCCTCGATCCGCGGCGCGGCGGTGGCGAGCACGTCGTCGGAGACGTCCTCCACGTACGAGCGCCCGGCGCGCAGCGCGTCGACCTTGCGACGGTCGATGTCGACGGCCACGACGTCACGGCCCTCCGCCGCGAAGGCGACGGCGAGGGGCAGACCCACATAGCCCATGCCGATGACTCCGACGGCCATAGTGGGCGCGAGTGTAGGGATCGAGGGTGCGGCGCCGTCGCCCCAGGCGCGGCTACGCCGGCGGCCCAGGCGGACCGAGCAGCTCCTCGACGGCAACGGGCGGCGCGTCCGCCGGTGGCGACAGGACGGCGCGATCGCCGTGCACCACGACGCGCTGGTAGCCATCCGCGCTGGGCTCCTGGTGGACCGTGATCGCACGCCGATTCACGTCGATCAGCCAGTACTCGCCGACTCCCGCCAGTGCATAGCGCGATGCCTTCGCCGTGTCATGACGCAGCGTCGTGACCGAGACCTCGACGACGAGCACCGCCGTCGACGGGAGGCGATTACGCGGGAGCTGCTCGACCACCATGAGGTCGGGCAGGACGAAGCCGCCGGGAACGAGCAGCAGGTCCTGGACACGAACCTCGTATCCCGGGCATCCGACGACGAAATGCCGATTCAGCCAGGACACGGTCCAGGCGTGCTCAGGACCTGGCGGGCTCACGTCGACGAGCACGCCGTCGATGAGCTCGACGCGTTCCTCGGGCCCGAGCACGCCGGTATCGAACATGCGAAACACGTCCTCGACCGAAAGACGATGCAGGGCGGGATCGTCGGTGTGAAGCATCCCGAGGTCGAGGCTAGCGGCGGATGCACCGCGTGTCACGATCAGCGTGCGTACTCGGAGGCGCTCATACCTCCTCTTAGCGGCGGGGACCGAAGATTCGCCCCCGAGCAGGACTCCTACGCCACCGTGAGCGCGGCGAGATCGGCGCTCACCATCTCCTCGATCATCGCCTCGAAGCTCGTCTCGGCCTGCCAGCCGAGCTGCTCGCGGGCCCGCGACGGGTCGCCGACCGTCGGCATGCGCTCGGCCGTGCGCACCAGGCTCTCGTCGACGCGCACGTGATCGGCCGGGTCCAGCCCGACGCAGCCAAACGCGACGGCCACGAGCTCGCCGACCGTGCGCCCGACGCCGCCGGCGAGGATGTAGTCGCCCGGCTCGTCCCGCTGGAGCATGAGCCAGTAGCCGCGCACGACGTCGCGCGCATGGCACCAGTCGCGCACGGCACTGAGGTCACCCAGCTGGACCTCGTCCTGCAACCCGAGCTTGATCGACGCCGCCGCCTTGGTGACCTTGCGCGGCAGGAAGCGCTCGGGCCGGCGCGGCGACTCGTGGTTGTAGGCGATCGCGCTCGACGCATGCATGCCGTGCTTGTGGCGCAGCGTGTCGACGAGCCCGTAGGCGGCGAGCTTCGCGACGCCGTAGGGCGAGCGCGGGCGCATCGGCGTCTCCTCGGTCTGCGGCGAGACCGTCGCCGCGCCGAAGATCTCGCCCGAGCTGGCGACGAGCACCCGCACGCCGCCCTCGATCTCGCGCGTGGCCTGCAGCAGCGTAGCCGTCGCGCCGGCGACGAGCCCGAGCGTGCCGGCCGGGTCCTTCCAGGAGGCGGGTACGAACGTGGGCGCGGCCAGGTGGTAGAGCTCGTCGGGCGTCGTGTCGAGCACCGCCGCACGCAGCGACTCCGTGTCGGCGAGGTCACCGCGGACCGTCGCGACCCCCGCCGGGACGGCGGATCGCGATCCGCTGCGGACGAGCCCGACTACGTCGTAGCCCTCGTCCTGCAGCAGCTCGGTGAGGTAGCCGCCGTCCTGGCCGGTGATGCCGGTGATCAGCGCGCGCGGCATTGCCGGAGGGTATCTGGCCTGTTTTCGCGAACTACCATCGGGTAGAGCATTTGTCGAGTGCGCATAGAAGAACGCAACCTTTCCGGTGTCCACGCGTTCTCGTTCGTACCCTGAAGACGCCTCCCCGGTGTCACACGTTCCCACGATGACCATCCCCCGCCCCCTCCCTAGCGGGCCGCCGACGCTCCCTCGGCTGGCGCCTGCCCCGATTGCGCCCGACGCCGTGAGCGTGCTCGGCGTTCCGCTTGCGCTGACCGACTACCAGGCGACGATCGCATGGATGGACGGCATGATCGCCCACCGCGAGCAGGGCTACATCTGCGTCGCCGCGACCCACACGATCATGGTCTGCGACGAGGATCCCGAGCTGCGCGCAGCGGTTCTGAACTCCTCGATCACGGTTCCCGACGGCCAGCCGCTCGTGTGGGCGATGAACGCCCTCGGCGGCGACCTGCACGATCGCGTGTATGGCCCCGAGCTGATGGCTCGCTACTGCGAGCACGCGGCGGACACGGGCGCCCGGATGTACCTCTACGGCGGCCGCAACCAGGGCGCGCTCGTCCAGCTCGCGCTCAACCTGCGCCAGCGCTTTCCCGGTGTGAAGATCGTCGGCGGCTACTCACCGCCCTTCCGCGAGCTCTCCGGCGACGAGCAGGAGGCGATCGTCGAGGAGATCAACCGCTCCAAGGCGGACGTCGTCTGGGTCGGCGTCGGCGCGCCCAAGCAGGAGAAGTGGATGGCCGCGATGCGCGACCGGCTCGACGCGCCGGTGCTCGTCGGCGTCGGCGCCGCGTTTGACTTCCACGCCGGGCTCGTGCCCCAGGCACCGGAGTGGATGCAGTCCGCCGGCCTGGAGTGGCTGTACCGGATGGCGCAGGAGCCGCGCCGCCTGGCGCCACGCTACGTGCGCTACAACCCGCGCTTCATCCGCGGCTTCGTACGGCAGTACGCGCGCCATCGCCTGCTTGGCGACACCGGCGAACGATAGATTCCAGACCTCGATGCCTGAGGTCGCCGTCATCGGGCTCGGCCGTATCGGGCTCCCGCTCGCCATCTCGTTCGCAGATCGCGGGCTGACCGTGCTCGGCATCGACAAGGACGCCGACCGCCTGCAGGCTGTGCGCGACGCGCGCATGCCGTTCACCGAGCCCGGCGCCCAAGCTGCACTGGACCGCGTCCACGCCGCCGGCACGCTGACGGTCTCCGACCGCGTCGCCGACGCCGCGACGGCCGAGCACATCGTCATCACGCTCGGCACGCCCTCGTTCTCGCACGTCGAGATCGACATCTCCGACATCCGCTCGGCGCTCGACGACCTGCTCGGCCACCTGCGCGACGGCCACACGATCGTCCTGCGCTCGACGATCGCGCCGGGCACGACCGACTTCGTCGCCGGCTACCTCACCAAGCACCGCGGCTTTCGGATCGGCGAGGAGATCTTCGTCGCGCACGCGCCCGAGCGGATCGCCGCCGGGCGGTTCTTCGAGGAGATCGGCACCCTGCCGTGCATCGTCGGCGGCGTCGGCGAGGCCTCCGGGGAGCGCGTCGGCGTGCTGTTCTCGATCTTCGGCGCGCCGATCGTGCAGACCACGCCCGTGCAGGCGGAGCTGGCCAAGATCTGGACGAACATCCTGCGCTACGCGAACTTCGCGCTGCCCAACCTGCTCATGATGGATTGCGAGCAGCACGGCGCGAACGTCTTCGACGTCATCGACCT
>Ga0136613_10000017_pt1 | contig 53880 bp, 57 predicted proteins | sample AntDrymUQ2722106_2_FD_106649 | JGI IMG/M metagenome (GOLD analysis project Ga0136613, IMG submission 106649) | Polar desert sand microbial communities from Dry Valleys, Antarctica - metaG UQ272 (21.06) | ecosystem: Environmental > Terrestrial > Soil > Desert | place: Antarctica: Dry Valley... | reverse complement strand
CGGGTAGTTGCGTACGCAACGACAGTGGAGCGGCAGGCGCTCCTGTGCGTTCGTCAGCTTCGCTCGGCCGGCACTCCGAGCGTGACCGCGGCGGCCACCGTGGCGGTGGCGAGGGCCAGTGCCTGGCCGGCCGTGAGTCCTGCGTCCGCGGCGAACAGTTGCGTCGCCGCGCTCGGGATGGCGCCCAGGATGACCGGCACCAGCGTCCAGCCCAGCACGAGAGCGGTCGGCGCGGTGGCGCCCGCCAGGCGCAGCATCCGCGTCGCGACGGCCGTCAGGACCCCGAGGAAGGCGGCCAGCAGCAGAATCAGGATCAGGGCCGGCCCTTCGCGCGCGCCGGAGGCCTCGACGAGTCCCACCATGCCCTGGTAGGCGATCGCCACGACCACCGCCAGCAGCCCTCCCAGGATGACCGAGCGCACGCCGATCACGACCGCGGATTCGCAGCCAGGCGTTCGGCCAGGCCACGGGCGATCCGGTACGACTTGCCGGCGCCCATGACGAGGACCGCATCGCCGGTGCCCAGGTGATCTGCGACATACTCCGTGGTGGCCTCCACGTCGCCGGTGGCGATGGTCGGTACCGCGGAGTTGCGCTCGATCGCATCGGCCAGGGCTTCCGCGCTGGTCGAGAGCATCGCCGCCGGCGAGTCGCGCGACGCGAAGATGTCGGCGATGACGACCTCGTTGGCGTCGGTGAAGGCAGAGGCGAACGCATCGAGCAGGAGCGCGGTGCGCGAGAACATGTGTGGCTCGAAGACGGCCCACAGGCGTCGATCCGGTCCGACCATCTGCCGCGCGGCGGACAGGGCTGCGCGCACCTCGGTCGGATGGTGCCCGTAGTCGTCGTAGATCGTCACCTCCGCCGTATCGGCGACGAGCTCCATGCGGCGTCCGGCGCCGGCGAAGGTCCGCATGCCCTCGGCCAGCAGGTCCAGGTCCGCTCCCAGCCTCCGGGCCATGATGAGCGCGGATGTGGCGTTGAGCACGTTGTGAGCCCCTGCCAGCGTCATCTCGAATCGGTGGTCGAACAGCGTGAAGGCCGTCCCGCCCCGATTGCGCCGCACGTCGCTGGCGATCACCTCGCCTCCCGGTCCGTACGGCAGCACGCGGCCATCCCAGTCCTGCAGTCGCTGCCTGAGCTCCGTCGCGCCAGGATCGTTGGCCGCGATGACCAGCAGACGTCCGTCCAGCGCCGGATGCGTTCCCATCCCGCGCACGAAGCGCTCGAAGGAGTCCATCACCGCGGCGGCATCCGCGAAGTAGTCTGGATGGTCCATTTCGACGTTGGTGATCACGGCGCCGGCGGGATGGTAGTTGAGGAAGTTGTCGCCGAACTCGTCGGCCTCCACCAGGAAGGCTGCTCCCTTCCCGGGTCGGACCGATGCACCCCAGCCGCCGATGAAGGCCCCGACCTCGACGGTCGGGTCGAGGCCGGCGGCGATCAGCAGGTGGCCCAGCAGGGCGGTGGTGGTCGACTTGCCATGCGTGCCGGTGACTCCCAGGCCGATTCGGCCCGGCGCCGCCTGGAGCTCGCCGAGGAGCGCCTGCCAGGGCGCCACCGCAATCCCGCGTGCCGCGGCAGCCTCCAGCTCCGGATGGTCGCGGATGGATCGCAACGCCGGTGAGATGGCGACACGCCCGACGCCGTTGAGATGCGCCGGGTCGTGACCGACGACGTAGCGGATGCCGGCAGCGTCGAGCGGCGGCGTGTAGGGTGACGGCGCCTCCAGGTCGCAGCCGTCGACGTCCGCGCCGGCCTGGTGCAGGAGGAGCGCGGTGCCGGCCGCACCCGAGCCCGCGATGCCGATGACATGGATTCGCTCGCCGCGCTCGACCACTCCCCTATCCCTCGGACGCCAGGCGCGCCGCCAAGTCCAGCGCCGCCATCGCCGACGCCCGCTTGTTGCCGGCTCGGTCATGTGGCCAGGTGTGACGCTCGACGATCGCCCGACCGTCACGGACGGCCGCGGCCACGTAGGTGAGGCCGACCGGCTTGTCGGCAGTGCCGCCGTCAGGACCGGCGATCCCCGTGACGGAAACCGCCAGCCGGGCGACCGGGAAGCGTGCCAGCGTGCCGGAGGTCATCGCCTCGGCGACCTCGGACGACACCGCTCCGACGCCCTCGACGAGATCGCCGGGCACATCGAGCAGGTCTTCCTTGGCGGCGTTCGAATAGCTCACGATGCCACCCAGGTAGTGGTCGCTCGCGCGCGGCACCTCGGTGATGACATGCCCCACCAAACCGCCGGTGCACGACTCGGCGCTCGCCATCTGCCAGCCCCGCTTGACCAGGGCGCGGCCCAGCCGCCGCGCTGCGGCATCGAGCTCCTCATCGGTGGGCGAGCGCGCGAACGGCATCGGTCTACCGGTAGTTCGTGAACTGGAGGGCAACCGGGTAGTCGAGGCCTCGCAGGTCGGCGATGATCGCCTGGAGCTCGTCCTTGGACTTGGCCGATACACGAACGGCATCGCCCTGGATGCTCGGCTTCGTCTTCGGAAACGTCTCGCGGATGCGCTTCGAGAGCTCCTTGGCCTGCTCGCTGGTCAGGCCGCGCTTCAGCTTGATCTCCTGCCGCACCGTTGACCCCCCGGCCGGCTCGACCCTGCCCCACTCGAAAATCTTGAGGCTCAGGCCACGTCGCACGGCCTTCGACTCGAGCAGGTCCTTGGCCGCGCCGGCGCGGTACTCGTCATCGGCCGTCAGCACGATGGCGTCCTTGCCGAGCTCGTAGGCGACCTTGCTGCTCTTGAAGTCGTATCGCGTCGCGATCTCGCGGCGCGCCTGGTCGAGCGCATTCACCAGCTCCTGCTGGTCGAAGTCGCTCACCACGTCGAACGATGAATCTGCTGCCATGACTCCCCAATCCTCGTCTCAGTCGCCTGATCGGGCGATCAGCCACTCCACCACGGCAGCGTCGTCGCCCATGAAGCCGATGCCGATGCCGTTGATCGTCAGCCGCACCGCACCGGCGTTGCCGGCTCGAATCCTGATCCCGTCGCTGGCCGTCAGCTCGACGTTCTCCCCGTCGGCGGCGATCCCGCCGGATACGCCGTCGACTGGAGACGCGTCCTCCTCCACCTCGAGGTATGACTCGCCGCCATCGAGGTGAAGTGTGCCCGTCAGACCCTCACCGGGCGGGACGGTGATCCGACGCGTGATCGGTTCCCCCGTGGCCGGCGTCACGACCACGCCCCACGTGCCGGGCGCCAACGCCAGGCTGCCCGCGAAGGCACCGGCCGCATCGGCCGTCAGCGTGGTGGGCTCCGGCGCCGTTGGTGCAGCCAGCTCGAGCTCGACCGCGCGACCGCCGAGGTCGGTGATCGCGAAGTTCGGCGTCGCCCGCTCGACCAGCGCTGCGCTGAGGGTCGCCGTCGAGCCGGCCGGAGCCGTACCGGCGACCGGAACCGGTGCCGCAAGGGTTGCACCGGACTGCGGCTGCTCGAGCGTGAGACCGACGGCCCCGTCTCCGCTCGGCCCTGGGCTCTCTGCCGGCCCGCCGACCACGTTGACGCGACGGATGAGCTCGGGTGAGGGTCGCCTGGTCAGCGGATCGGTCGCAACCATGCGGATCTCGTTCGACCCGGGCAGGAGCTCGACGGTCATCTCAAAGTTGCCGTCCTCGTCGGCGACGACACTCGGATTCGCCGGCAGGCCGCGGACCGTAACGGTCGCGTTGGCGGCGGTCATCCCACGGATCGTGATCGTCGTGTCGGGGTGTGCCGCCACATCACCGAGCGGCTGCATGACCTGCAGCACGGGCATCCGGGCGAAGTTGAACAACTGATAGCCGATCCACGCCACCATGGCGCCGACGGCGATCGTCAGGATCGCCGCTGCGACCGCCCCGGACGTGACGACGAACGTCCGGCGCCGACGAACCGAGATCGGCCGCGGCGGGCTCGGAAGGCCGTTGCGCTCGGGTGCCCAAGCTGACGTCTCCAGCCGATACAGATCGATGAGGTACTCCGGATCGAGCGCCAGGTACGTGCCGTAGTTGCGCAGAAAGCCTTTGGTGTAGACCGGGCCCGGCAGCTCGCGATACTCGCCGCGCTCCAGTGCCGCCAGGTATCGCTCGCGGATCTTGGTATCGCGCTCGACCCGCGATAGGTCCACGCCCTTCGCCTCCCGTGCGGCACGAAGCACCTCCCCGAGCTTGTGGACCTGGTCGGTCACGGCTCATCATCCCCTTCGGGTTCGACCTCGCCGCCCCACCCGTCACTCGTGATCAGCACCTCGCGGAAGCGGCTGCCGTCCGCGGTTCCGACGATGCCGCGATCCTCCATCTGGTCGAGGATGCGGGCGGCCCGCGCGTAGCCGATCCGCAGCCGTCGCTGGAGCAGTGAGGCGGACGCCTTGTCCGATCGACGTACGATGTCGACCGCCTGGGAGAGCAGCGCATCGGCGTCCTCCTCCTCCTCGTCCTCGCCCGGGCGTCCACCCGGCTTGCCGTCGCGCTTCGGAGTGGTGATCTCGGGCTTGTACTGCGGCCCGCCCTGCGCCCGCCAGTGCCTCGCGACGTCCTCGATCTCCCGGTCGGTGACGAGCACGCCCTGGAGTCGCATCGCCCGCGGCGCGTCGATCGGCTGGTAGAGCATGTCCCCGCGGCCCAGCAGATCCTCAGCGCCGGTCGTGTCGAGGATCGTGCGACTGTCGATACCGGAGGTCATGGCGAACGCGATGCGGCTCGGGATGTTGGCCTTGATGAGCCCCGTGATCACCTGGACCGATGGGCGTTGCGTGGCGACGACGAGGTGGATGCCCGTCGCGCGTGCGAGCTGAGCGATCCGGGTGATCGTCGCCTCCACCTCGTAGGCGCTGACCATCATCAGGTCCGCCAGCTCGTCGATCACGATCACGATGTAGGGCATCCGCGGCTCACCCGCACGCAGCGCCTCGTTGTAGCCCGCGATGTTGCGCACGCCACGCGACGCGAACTCGGCGTACCGGCCCTCCATCGTGCCGATCGTCCACTTCAGGGCGTTGACGGCCTTGTCCGGCTCCACGATCACCTCGCACAGCAGGTGTGGGATGCCCTTGTACTGCGCCAGCTCGACGCGCTTGGGGTCGATCAGGATGAGCTTCACCTCTGCCGGCGTCGCGTGCATCAGGAAGCTGTCGATGATGGCGTTGACGCACACGCTCTTGCCGGAACCCGTGGCACCGGCGATGAGCAGGTGCGGCATCTTGGCGAGGTCGGCGCTGAACGGCTGGCCCGCCACGTCCTGACCGAGCGCGAACGCGAGCTTCGACTTCTTCGCCGCCTCGACGTGATTTCGGCTGGCCAAAACCTCCTTGAGCGTCACGAGATCGAATGCCGAGTTCGGGATCTCGACGCCAACGTAGGGCTCGCCGGGAATCGGCGCCTCGATTCGAATGCTGCGCGCCGCCAGGGCCAGCGCCAGGTTGTCCGACAGGCCCTCGATGCGGCTCAGCTTGATCCCCGGGTCGACGTCGAGCGCGTACTGGGTGACGACCGGGCCCTCCTGGATCCTGGCCACCTTCACGCCGATGCCGAAGTGCGCCATCGTCTCGCGGATCCGCTGTCCCTTGGCGGTCAGGTCCATCTGCGCGGCGGAGGACTCCTCGGCATCCGCGAGCAGGTGGATCGCCGGCAGCTCCCAGACTCGCTCGACCGGCTCGAGCGCCGGATCGACTCCGTCCGCGGCCGTTGCCTCGGCGAGGTGGGCCTCTTCCGTGTGCTCCAGCTCGGCGGTCACCGGGTGCGGCCGGGGCACATCATCCGCGGACAGCGCCGACGGCGGCGCGATCGTGGCGGTCGGTCGCGCCGCCCCGTCGGCGCTCGGGCCTGGCCGCTCACGGCGAAGGATGACCGGTGGCTCCTCGTCCGCCTCGGACCCACCGGCCAGGCGATCGCGTATGCGATCGATCAGTCCCGGCGTCGCCGCCTCCCGCGGTTCGAGCCGTTCGCGGGCCTCGGCGTTCCGCGGCCGGCGACCGGCGGCCCGGCGGGCCTCCTCCGTCTCACGCTCGCGCCGCTCGTCGCGTCCGGCGAGATACGCGACCACGAGGTCACCGATCGTCATGTTGAAATAGAGCAGCAGGGCCACAGCCGCCAGCAGGGCCAGCACCACCCACGCGCCGGCGTCGCCGACGGCGCCGATGAGCAGGGCGCTCACCCCAAAGCCGAGCGCTCCCCCACCCTGTCCGGTCGCGACCGCATCGGCTCCGCCCCCCACCGACAGATGAAACATGCCGAGCAGAGCCAGGGCGAACAGGGCGGCCCCGGTGGCGGCCATCCAGCGCTCGGACGGCATTGTCTTCATCCAGAGCATCAGCGCGAAGCCCGCGAGGAGCGGCGCCGCAAACGCGATCCCCCACCCGAGCATCGTGGAGAGCAGGTCGTGCCAGGGACGGATGATGGCACCGGCGTCCGGTGCGAAGAGCGCGATGACGCTGATGATGGCGAGCAGGAGCAGCACGAACGCGATCCCCTCGCGAACGAACCGCGCGCTCAGCACTACCGGGCTCTTCTGCTGGCGCCGCCGCGTCGGCCGACGGCGCGTCGTTGTCCTCCGTCGCGTGGCCACGGACCGGGTCAGACCTCCATCACGATGGGCAGGATCATGGGCCGCCGCTTGGTGCGCTGGTGGAAGAATCGGCTCAGGGTGTCCCGGATCTTGGTCTTCACATATCCGGCCTCGGCAGCGTGCTCGTCCTCGCGAGGCTGACGGAGCGCCTGCATCAGATGGTCTCTCGCGGCGCCCATGAGGGGGTCCTCCGGGTCCGACAGGAATCCACGGCTGACGAGGTCCGCCATTCCGACCGGCTGACCGGTCTTGCCGTCGATGGTCAGCGCCACCATGACCACGCCGTCGGACGCCAGCATGCGCCGATCGCGAAGCACCACGCCGTCGATACCGTCGATTGCGGCGATTCCGTCGACAAGGACGGCGCCCGCGGCCACGAATCCGGCCATGCGCCCGACCTGGCCGTCGAATTCCACGACCTGGCCGTTCTCGAGCACGAAGATCTTGTCGACGTCGACGCCGGCCCCCTCGGCGAGCAGCGCGTGCTGGACGAGCATCCGGTACTCGCCGTGGACCGGTACGAAGTGGCGCGGCTTGACCAGGCCGAGCATCAGCTTGAGCTCCTCGCGCGAGCCGTGGCCCGACACGTGACAGTGGACGAGCGGCTCGTAGTGCACCATCGCCCCTTCCTTGAACAGGTTGTCGATGGTCTTGGCGACAGCCTCCTCGTTGCCGGGGATCGGGCTGGCGGACACGATGACCGTGTCCCCCGGCTCGATGCTGATGTTGCGATGGTCGCGGTTGCTCATCCGCGTCAGCCCGCTCATCGGCTCACCCTGCGAGCCGGTCGTCATCACGACGAGCTCCCCCTTCGGCAGCCGTTGCAGCTGCTCCTTACGGACGAGCGTCCCGTCGCGGGCGTCGAGGTAGCCGCGCTCGAGGGCGATGGCGGTGTTCTGCTCCATGCTTCGGCCGAGCGCGACCATCTTGCGGCCATGGGCCCACGCCGCATCGATCACCTGCTGCACCCGGCCGATGTTCGACGCGAAGGTGGCCACGATCACGCGACCGGGCGCCTCGCCGACGAGCCGGTGGAGGCTCTCCCCGACCGTCGCCTCGGAAAGCGTGTAGCCCTCCTTCTCGGCACGCGTCGAGTCGCTGAGCAGAAACTCGACGCCGCGATTGCCGATCTCGGCGATCAGCCCGAGGTCGGCGCGCCGGCCGTCCGGCGGCGTATGGTCGAACTTGAAGTCGCCGGTGTGCACGATCGTGCCGAGCCGGGTTGTGATCGCGTAGCCGACGCCGTCGGGGATCGAGTGATTGACCCGGAACGGCGTGATGCGGAACGAGCCGACGGCGAACTCGTGGCCCGGCTCCACGACGTGGAGCGGCGTCGAGTCGAGCAGCTTGTGCTCGCGCAGCTTGCCCTGGACCAGGCCCTCAGTCAGCCGCGTGGCGTAGATTGGCGTGCCCGGAATCTTCGGCAGGACGTATGGCAGCGCGCCGGTGTGGTCCTCGTGGCCGTGAGTCAGGACGATGCCCTTGACCCGGTCGCGGTTCTGCGCGAGGTACGTTGCGTCGGGAATCACGAGGTCGATGCCGAGCATCTCCGGCTCGGGGAAGGCGAGGCCGCAGTCCACCACGAGGATCTCGTCGTCGATCTCGATGGCGGTGATGTTCTTGCCGACCTCGCCCACCCCACCGAGCGGGATGATGCGCAGGGAATCGGACATGCGTGCTCCTAGAAGAGAGTCATCTGTTCGGCTTCATCGGTGATCGGATCCGGACCGGATGCCGGAGCCGCCACTGCCTCAGCCTGGACCGATGCCGCCCGCTCGTCGTCGAGCGCGCGACGGGCATCCAACAGCGCCACGGGCAGGCCACGGATGTCGCGGAACAGCGTCTCGCGCAAGGAGGCCTGGTGCAGTGCCGCAGCAGGATGGTACATCGGGAAGACGTGCTGGCCGGTGTCGGAGCGACGCAGCCGGCCGTGCACCGCGCCAATGCGCGCCCCCGGCAAGTAGCGCTGGAGGGAGTGCCGCCCGAGCGTCACCACGACGGCCGGATCCAGCGCGCGCTCCTGCGCCACCAGATACGGCGAGCATGCCGCGATCTCCGCAGGCACGGGATCGCGATTTGCCGGCGGCCGACACTTGACGATGTTCGTGATGAACACGTCGGCCCGGCGCCAGCCGATGGCGCCGAGCAGCTCGGAGAGAAGCAGACCGGCCGGCCCGACGAACGGGCGACCGGTGCGATCCTCGCGGGCGCCGGGACCCTCACCGACCAGGAGAACGTCGCTCAGGACGTTCCCCTCGCCGGGGACGGTCTGCGTGCGACCCGTTGCGAGGGCGCAGCGAGTGCAGCCACGAACCGCCTCCGCGATCCGCGCCAGCGTCGGCGTGCCTCGATTCGGCTCGCCCGCGGTGCCCATCGCGTGCGGCCGAGGCGGATCAGCTGCTCGAGCCGGCCTTGGCCATGTGCCGCTCCATCGCCGCCCGGCGGCTCAGGTTGACGCGGCCCATGCGGTCGATCTCGGTCACGACCACCATCAATTCGTCGCCGATGCTCACCACGTCCTCGACGCGCGGCACCCGATAGTCGGCGAGCTGGCTGATGTGGACCAGCCCCTCCTTGCCGGGCAGGATCTCGACGAAGGCACCGAAGTTCATGATGCGGGTCACCTTGCCGAGGTACTCCTTGCCGACCTCGACATCCTTGGTTAGGCCCTCGATCCAGGCGATCGCCTTCTTCGCGGCCTCGCCGCTGGTTGCGGCGATCTGGATCGTGCCGTCGTCCTCGACGTTGATCTGAGTGCCGGTCTCCGCGGTGATCTGGCGGATCACCTTGCCGCCGGCGCCGATGACGTCGCGGATCTTGTCGACCGGAATCTTGAGGGTCGTGATGCGCGGCGCGTACTGGCTCAGCTCTTCGCGGCTGGTGCCGATGACCTCGGTCATCTTGCCCAGGATGTGGAGCCTCGCCTCGCGCGCCTGCTCGAGCGCGTCACGCATGATCTCGGTGGTGATTCCGGCGACCTTGATGTCCATCTGGAGCGCGGTGACGCCCTCGGCGGTCCCGGTCACCTTGAAGTCCATGTCGCCGTAGGCGTCCTCTTTGCCCGAGATGTCGGTGAGGACGGCGTACCGGCCGGTCTCCTTATCGGTGATGAGGCCCATCGCCGCGCCGGCGACCGGCGCCTTGATCGGCACGCCGGCGTCCATGAGCGCCAGGGTCGAGCCGCAGGTGGACGCCATCGAGGTCGAGCCATTGGAGCTGACGCACTCGCTGACCACGCGGATCACATACGGGAACTCGCTGACGTCGGGCAGGACCGGCAGCAGGGCCCGCTCGGCGAGCGCGCCGTGGCCGATCTCTCGGCGGCCGGGGCCGCGCATGAACCGAGCCTCGCCGACCGAGTAGGGCGGCATGTTGTAGTGGTGCATGTAGCGCTTCTCGGTCTCCGGGGAGATCGTGTCCATGCGCTGCACGTCGCTCGACGGGCCGAGGGTGGCGATCGAGAGGGCCTGCGTCTGCCCGCGGGTGAAGAGGCCGGAGCCGTGGGTGCGCGGCAGCACGCCAACCTCCACGCTAATGGGGCGGATCGTCTTCGTGTCGCGGCCGTCGATACGAACCCCCTCGCTGAGCACCAGCTCGCGTACGGTCGCCTTGGTAATGGCGTCCATGAGCGGTGAGCCGATGCCGTGGCGGCGGCGGATGTCCTCCAGGCGGTCACCCTGCTCGGAACGGTTGTAGCTGTCGCGGGCGCGACGAACCTCGTCGGCGATGTCCTGGCGCAGGGCGTCGAGGCGCTCCGCGAGGCCGTTGGTGAAGTGCAGGAAGAGCTCGGCGGTGGCTTCCGCGTCCGGCATGGCGCGGTGTGCGGCAACGTGCTCGCGGCCGAACACGAAGCGCACGAGATCGGCGAGCTTGTAGCCGCCCGCGTCGGGATAGAGCTGATAACCGAGCTCCAGGGTGTCGAAGACGGCGCTCGGCTTCCATGGCCGGTCGTTCGGGAGGTGACGCAGGACGAATGGCACGTCGAACGCGGCGTTGTGGGCGACCAGCGGCGCATCGCCGACCCAGTCGACGAAGTTGCCGAGGACCTCGGCCGCGGTCGGCGCGCTGGCGACGTCATCGGTCTTGATGCCGTGCACCTGGTGTCCGACGATCGCGCGGCCGGGGTTCACGAGCGACTCGAAGCGGTCGACGATCTGCCCGTCCTTCAGGCGAAGGGCGGCGATGTCGACGATGTACCCGTGCTCCGGCTTGAAGGCGGTCGTCTCGAGATCGAAGACGACGAACTCGTTGCGGCTCTCGGAGAGCATCTTCCCCAGCTGAATCACCGATGCGGCCTTCGGGCCGACGAACGGGAGCTTCTTCGGCGCACCCGCCGAGGCGACGAGCTTCTCCTGGAGGTCGATCGACTTCTGGAGCTCAGCGTGGCCGTAGGCGATCGCATCGGCCATGACCGATTCCGGAAGGATCTTGGCACCGGCCTCGACCATCATGACGGCGTCGCGCGTGCCGGCCACGACGAGGTCGAGCTCGCTCTCGGCGAGCTGGCTGTTCGTCGGGTTCGTCACGAACTCGCCGCCGAGCCGCCCAACGCGGACGGCACCGACCGGCCCCAAGAACGGGATGTGGCTGATGCTCAGCGCCGCCGATGCACCGTTGAGTGCGAGGATGTCCGGGTCGTTCTCCTGGTCGGTCGAGAGGACCGTCAGCACGACCTGAACGTCGTTCATGTAGCCCTTCGGGAAGAGCGGGCGGATCGGGCGGTCGGTGAGGCGCATCGCCAGGATCGCCGCCTCGGACGGTCGCGACTCGCGCTTGATGAAGCCGCCGGGGATCTTTCCGGCGGCGTACATCCGCTCCTCGTAGTCGATGGTGAGGGGAAAGAAGTCAGCCCCTTCCCGGGGCTCCTTGGCGGACACCGCTGTCGCCAGGACGACGGAGTCGCCATATCGGACGATGACGGCGCCGTCCGCCTGCTCGGCGAGCTTGCCGGCCTCCATGCTGAAGACCTGGCCGCCGATCTCGGCTTCGTGCTTGATTGCCACTGATTCCTCCAGTGATGTTCTTCGTGGCGTCCGACGCTCGATTCCCGTGGCGCGCTCGGTGAGCGCGGCGTCAGGCGGGGGTGGAGGCCACTGATAGATGAGATGTGCGAGACTCAGAGCCGATGGCCCAGCCAAATGGCCCAGCCAGATGGCCCTGGTCGATCGCAGTCGATGACTAGCGGCGCAGCCCCAGGCTGCTGATGACGGTGCGGTATCGGTCGACATCGTTGCGGACCAGATACGCGAGCAGCCGTCGGCGCTGCCCGACGAGCTTCAGGAGCCCGCGGCGCGAATGGTTGTCCTTCGGGAAGCTGCGCAGGTGCTCCGTGAGTGACTTGATCCGCTCGGTGAGAAGCGCAATCTGCACCTCGGGTGATCCGGTGTCGCCCTCGTGCGTGGCGTACTCGTCGACGATTGCGCTCTTCGCGTCCTTGGCGAGCGGCACGTATTCCTCCATCTTCATTTCCGTAACGCACGGAGTTTACCAGAGGAGCCCTCGAGCCGCCATTTGAGCCCATGGCCGCTGCATCGAGCCGCGAGGCCGCTCCCTGGCTCGATGCTCGAGTCCAGTGCGCGCGAGGCAGCTCTGCGGCTCGATACCGCGGCGTGCCGAGGCCGGGCTCACACGACGCGCTCCGCGCCGCCGCTCGGCGCATGGCCCCCGCCGGCGCTCAGCGTGCGATTGCCAGGCGTCGTCGTGCCTCTGTCTCGTCGGCTTGCATCTGGGTGACCAGGGCGTCGACGCCGTCGAAGCGGCGCTCCTCGCGCAGCCGCACATCGAGCTCGAGGTCGAGTGTCGCGTCGTAGAGATCGCCGTCCCAGTCGAGCAGGTATGCCTCCACCAGCACACGACCATCATCATGGAACGTGGGACGCACGCCCACGCTGACCAGCGCCGGATGCCCGGGCCCGACGCCGCGCTCCGGCACGTGGACGCGTCCGAGGTAGATCCCGAGCGCCGGCAGCGCGGCCGGATAGTCGAAGGCGAGGTTCGCCGTCGGGAAGCCGAGGCCGCGTCCACGCTCGTCGCCATGCACCACGCTGCCTCGCATCAACGGCGCCGCACCGAGCAGCCCTGCGGCCGTCCCCATCCGCCCATCTCGAAGCGCATTCCGGATGCGGGAGGATGAGACCACCTCCCCGTCCAGGCTGAGCGGCTCCACCGTGATGCAGTCCCAACCGTTCTCGGCGCCGATCTCGGCAACGCGCTCGAGGGTCCCGGCCCGCGCACGCCCGAACGCGCTGTCGGGAGTCATCGTGATGCCGCGCAGCTCCATCGACGGCGAGAGCGCGGCCAGGAAGGCCTCCGGCTCGAGGTTGCGAAGCTCGCCGTCGAACCGGATCTCGAGGGCATGGTCGACGCGTGAGGCCAGACGCGCGAGTGTCAGAGCCGGTGGCAGCAGCCGCTCGACCGTCGTGGCCGGGCGGATCACCTCGTCAGGATGCGGGCTGAAGACGAGCGCCACACTGGCCGCGTCACGTTCGCGAGCGGCCTGCGCCGTGGCTTCCAGGACGTGTCGGTGACCACGATGCACGCCGTCGAAGACGCCCAACGTGACCACGGCCGGTCCGACGCTCGGCAGCTCGCTCAACCCGCGCGCCGTCACCCGGCGACCTCCCGCGGCAGGACCTTCTCGGGCTGGAGCCGGTTCGCGCTGACCAATCCGATGCCGATCAGCTCCGCGCCATGGAACACCGCGGTTCGGCCAGGACGTTGCGGCTCAGTCAGTGGTCGGGCCAACCCGTTGCGAAATGCGTGGGCCGCATCGGCATCCAGCACGAGCCGCGGCAGAGGCAGGAGGTCGCCGACCGGCAGGATGACGTCGCCGAGCCGGCCCTCGCCGGCGAGCTGCTCGAGGCGCTGCGGCGTGGCCGAGCCGTCAACGCTCAGGCCGGCGGCCTCGGTGCGGCGCAGCGCGCGCAGGTACCCTCCGCAGCCGAGCCATTCTCCGAGGTCCCGCGCCAGGGCGCGCACGTAGGTACCCGCGCCGCATCGCAGATCCACTCGCAGGTCAACCCCGTCGCCGTCGAGCCGGTACTCCAGCAGCTCCAGGGCGCAGATGGTGACCGATCGGGGCGGAAGCTCGATCGGTTCGCCCGCCCGCGCGGCGCGATGTGCGACGCGCCCGCCGACCTTGCGCGCGCTGAAGGCGGGTGGCACCTGACGCTGGGTCCCGACGAAGGTGGCCAGCGCGGCACCGGCGCTCGCTTCGTCCGGCAATGGACCCACGGCCGGCTCGATCGGCCCCTGCGCGTCGTCGGTCGCGCTGCGGGCGCCGAGCCGGATCACCGCGTCATAGCGCTTTCGACCGCCGCTGAGCTCGGCGCTGAAACGGGTGGCGGAGCCGACCAGGATGGGCAGCACGCCCGAGGCGAGCGGGTCGAGCGTTCCGGCATGCCCGATGCGGCGCGTGCCGGTGAGCCGCCGCATCATGCCGACCATGTCGTGGCTGGTCGGACCGACCGGCTTGTCGAGGTTAACGACCCCGAGCATCGGCCCGGTCGAGCTCACGCTCCGCTTCGTCGAGCAGCCGGGCGATGGCGATTGCCAGCGGAGCGGCGATGGCGCAACCGGCCGCGCGGGCATGTCCTCCCCCGCCGAAGGCGGACGTGATCGCCACGGCATCGGCGCACGCCGAGGTTCGGACGCTGACCCGCACGTGCGCGTCATCCACCTCCTTGAAGAGGACCGTGACGTCGCCGGTCTTGGTGGAGGCGAGCAGGTCGATGAAGCCCTCGGAAGCAACCGGCTGGGTGCCGGTCTCCGCGAGCATGGCGGCGGTCATCGCAGCATGGACGATGCGGCCGTCGCACCGCTGCGCGATGCCGGCCATGATCCGTCCCCACAGTGCCAGGGTGCTGAACGGCTTGTCGGCGTAGATCGATCGATGGATCGCGGAGAGCGGCGCGCCCGCGGCAAGCAGATCGGCGGCGACTCGAAGCGTGCGCGGGGTGGCGTTCGGATGCGAGAAGGTGTGCGTGTCCTGGACGATGCCGGCGGTGAGGACCGACGCGATCTGTGCGTCGATCTCGACCCCCAGGTCCGGGATGAGGAGCGCCATCATCTCGCAGGTGGCGGCGGCATCGGCATCGATCCACGCGATCGAGGCTCCCTCACCGTCATTCGAGACGTGGTGGTCGATGTTCACGATTCGCGCGCGAGCGAGCCAGGCCGCGGCATCCGTCACGACCGCTCCGGTGCGTGACAGTGGGCCGTCGAGCACCACGGCAACGTCGGGCTCCAACCGTGGCGTCATGCGCACCTCGGCGGCGCCGGACAGATTGACGAGCGACGGTGGAACCGGATCGGCGGCCACGACCTCGGCCTGCTTGCCGAGGCGCTCCACGGCGATCCGCAAGGCGAGCGCGGATCCGAGTGTATCGGCGTCCGGGTTCTCGTGGCAGATGGCGGTGATCCGGTCCGCGGCGCGGATCGCCTCGACGACCTCCTCGCGGCTCACGACGACTGGCCCTCGTTCTCGATCTCGCGAAGGAGGCGCAGAACTCGGTCGCCCGCCTCGATCGAGTCATCGTGGCGGATGGTGAGCTGCGGCACGTGCCGAAGCATCATGCGGCCGCCGAGCTGGCGTCGGAGCCAGGGCGCCGCGTCGGTCAGCGCCTTCATGGTGGCCTCGCGCTCCTCGTCAGTTCCCATGATGCTGACCCACACCTTGGCCGTGCCGAGGTCGCGGGCCGTCTCCACGCGCGTGATGGTCGCGAACCCGATGCGCGGGTCCTTCATCTCGCGGTGCAGCAGCTCGGCAAGCTCTGCCCGGATCTGGCTGTCGAGCCGATCCGTACGCTGGCTCATCGGCTCAGGCCTGCTCGGTCACCATCTGGTAGCACTCGATGACGTCGCCCTCGACGATGTCATCAGCGTCAAGGCCGATGCCGCACTCGAAGCCGGAAGCGACCTCGCGAACGTCGTCCTTGAAGCGCTTCAGCGAGGTGATCCTGGTATCGGCCAGCAGCTGGCCGGCCCGCAGGATGCGAGCCTGACCGCTACGGATGATGCGACCATCGGTCACGTACGAGCCGGCGACGTTGCCGGCACGGCCCGCCTTGATCACCATCCGAACCTCGGCGTGGCCCTCGACCTGCTCGACCAGCTTCGGCGCCAGGAGGCCCTTGAGCGCAAGGCCGATGTCATCGGTCAGCTTGTAGATCACGTCGTAGATGCGGACGTCGACCCCGGTGGCGTCGACCGAGCGCTGGGCGCCCGCATCGAGTTTCGTATTGAAGCCGATGACGACGGCGTCCGACGCCGACGCGAGGTTGATGTCGCTCTCGTTGATGTCCCCCGCGCCCTCGCGAAGGATGTTGACGCGGACCTGGGCGGTGTTGAGGCGTTCCAATGAGTGCCGGATGGCCCCCATCGAGCCCTGCACATCGGTCTTGAGGACCACGCGCAGCTCCGCCACCTCGTTGTCCTTGATCTGCGCGCTGATGTCCTCCAGGCTGCTCACCTTCTGGCCATCCGCCCCCGCCGCCATACGGTCGGCTGCCTCGCCGGCGTCACGGGCCGTCTTCTCGTCGGCGACGACGCGCAGGATGTCGCCCGCCTCCGGCAGGCCCTGGAGGCCGATGATCTCCACCGCCGAGGCCGGCTCGGCATGCCTGACGCGCTTGCCGGCCGCGTTGTTCAGGGCGCGCACGCGGCCCCATGTGCGGCCGACGCTCACGATCTGGCCGATCTTCAGCGTCCCGGTCTGCACGAGCACGGTCGCCACGTTGCCGCGGCCGCGTTCGACCTTTGACTCGACGATGGTGCCGATCGCTTCGCGGTCGGGGTTGGCCTTGAGATCCTGGAGGTCGGCGACGAGCAGCACCATCTCCATCAGGTCGTCGATGCCCGTGCGTTGCTTGGCGCTCACCGCGACGGCGATCACGTCGCCGCCGTACTCCTCGATGAGCACCTTGTTGTCGGCGAGTTCCTGCTTGACCCGGTCCGGGTTGGCATCCGGCTTGTCGACCTTGTTGATGGCGACGATCATTGGCACGCGCGCGGCGCGGACGTGGTCGATCGCCTCCTTGGTCTGAGGCATCACGCCGTCGTCGGCCGCCACCACGATGATCGCGATGTCGGTCACCTGGGCGCCGCGGGCGCGCATGGCAGTGAAGGCCTCGTGGCCGGGCGTATCGAGGAAGACGATCCGCTTGTCGTTGTGAACGACCTCGCTGGCACCGATGTGCTGCGTGATGCCGCCGCTCTCGCCCGAGGCGACCTTCGTCTCGCGCACCGCGTCGAGCAGGCTCGTCTTGCCATGGTCGACGTGACCCATGACGGTCACGATCGGTGCCCGCGTGACGAGCTTGCTCGGGTCGTCCTCGGTCCACAGGGTCGGCTTGCCGTCGCCCTCACCGGGTCCCCCCGGCGCGACGAGGTCCTGCTCGCTGGCCGCTGCGGCCGCCTCTCGCTCGGCGGCGCCGCCCTGGGCCGCCTCGAATCCGAGATCGGCAGCGACGAGCGACGCGGTGTCGAAATCGATCGCCTGGTTGACGGTGGCGAAAATCCCGTTCTTGATCAGGACATTGATGATCTCGGCCCAACTGACGCCGAGCGTTTCGGCAAAGTCTTTCACCGTGATCGAGCTCGGCAGCTCGATGGGACCGGCGGGACGGACGGGCGCCTGTGCCTCGAGCAGCGCGGCGCCGGCCGCCCCGGTGCGCTTGCGCTGCGGGCGCGGCCCGCGTCGTGGTCGGTATCTACGTGGTGGCATGCGGTGCTCCCTCGAATGTGAGCGTCCCCGGCGCGGGCTCGGCGCCGAGCGCTCGTCTCACGGCGGCCGCACTGCGCTCGGTGTCGCGGCAGGCCGGGTCCTGGCAGATGTAGGTTCCGCGACCCGGCGCCCGGCCGGTCTCGTCGCGGTGGATGGATCCATCGCTGGCTCGCACGATGCGCATCATGTCGCGTTTTGGCTGTGGTTGGCGGCAGACGGCGCAGGTTCGTGTCGGGACGTGATCAGGTCGTCGCTTCGGCATCGACCGGCTCCTCCTCGACGGCCGCCCCGGCATCGGAATGGTCTCCACCGGCGGCGGCGGTCGCGACGCCGGCGTCTGAGCGGATGTCGATTCGCCACCCGGTGAGCTTGGCGGCGAGGCGGGCGTTCTGGCCCTCCTTGCCGATGGCCAGGCTGAGCTGCCGCTCCGGCACGATGACGTTCGCGATCTTGTGCTCCTCATCGATGCGCACGTTGAGCACCTCGGCGGGAGACAGGGCCTCGGCGACGAAGCGGCCCGGATCCTCGTCCCACAGGACGATGTCGACCTTCTCGCCGTTGAGCTCGGCCACGATCGACTGGATCCGCGCCCCGCGCTGGCCGACCGCCGCACCCTTGGCGTCGACGCCCTGCTGGCGCGACTCGACCGCCACCTTGGAGCGGCTGCCCGCCTCGCGCGCGATGCCGCGAATGACGACGGTGCCGTTGTAGATCTCGGGGATCTCCATCTCCATCAGGCGGCGGAGGAAGCCCCGGTGCGTGCGGCTGGCCACGATCACCGGCCCACGCGTCGTGCGGCGGACCTCCATCACGTAGACCTTGAGGTGCTGCCCGATCCGGTACGTCTCACTCGGCAGCTGCTCGGTCACGGCGAGGACCGCCTCGACGTCCTTGCCCATGTCGAGGACGACGGCCGAATCGGTGGTGCGCTGCACCGTGCCGGTCATGATCTCGCCCTCGCGGGCGGCGTACTGCTGGAAGACGACGTCGCGCTGCGCCTCCCGCAGCCGCTGCCGGTACACCTGCCCGGCCGTCTGCGCCGCGATGCGACCCAGCTGCGCCTGGGTGACGTTTTCCGGAATGCGGACCTTGGCGCCGACCCCGGTCGCAGGATCGATCTTCTGGGCATCGGCGACGAACATCTGCGCCTCCGGGTCCTCGATCTCCTCGGTGGTTGCCATGACCTCGTACTCGCGCGCGACGCTGATCTCGCCGGTCTCCGGGTTCACCGTGACGACCACGTTCTCGGGCGCATCGGCATTGCGCCGATAGGCCGATTCGATTGCCTGCTCCAGCGTTCGGATCAGGATCTCCGGCGGCACACCCTTCTCGGCGTTCAGCTGGAGCAGTGCTCCGATGAAGTCTCGATTCATGGCCGCTCCTCGCTCGCGGTCCGGGGGGACAGACCCGGGGGACAGACACAGGGACAAACAAAGACGTGGGATGGCGAACCGACCCACGTCCTCGTACTCAGTTCAATATTCACGGTTCGTCGATTGGCCGGTCGAACCGTCCCGGAGTATACCCGTTTCCCCTTCACTCCGCACTCGACAGGACTTGGCACGGACGGCCGGAACGACCGTCATCATCGTCAGGCGCGAACCGATCAACACCATCGGTGCAGCAGCGAGCCGCGAGGCTGCCGCTTACTTCTTGCGCGCGACGACCAGCCGTGTCCCGGTAGTCTCAACGAACCGCCCGGCAAGATCGCGATCCACGACCTCGTCGATGCATCCGACCAGACCGGCCTGCCGCTCGGCATCGAGCGCCAGAACGTTCGAGAAGGTCAGGAGGATCTGGTGATGTTGCTCGGTCGAGTGCTCGCGCGTGAACATGAATGTCCGAACGGCGATTTCATCGAAGAGCCCGGAGGCCTTGATATCGGCCCTGGTCTCCGATTCATCATCCGGCTGGTTCGGCTGGTTCGGCTGGAACGCGGGAGCCGGTTCCGAAGTCCACTGGTCGTAGCAGCCACGCAGTCGGTCGAGGACGCCACCAGGGGCTATCGGCCGACTCCAGCTCTCAATAACGGCCAAGCTACCGCTCGAGCGCAGTGCGTCCGCCGCCTTGGTGACCCGCACCGTCGGATCGACCCAATGAAATGCGTTCGCCGACACGACCGCATCGAATGGCTCATCTGGCAGTGGCCACTCTTCGAACACTCCGACGACCACCTCCACGTCGTGCGCCGCAAGCTTGCGTCGCGCGATCTCGGCGAGCCGAGCGCCGAGCTCGAGCGCGACGATGCGATAACCACGCTCGGCCAGCGGCAGGGTGGCCTGTCCCGTGCCGCAGCCGATTTCGAGGATTCGGCTGCCGGCCTCCAGGTCCGCGAGGACCACCAGGTCATCGAAGACCTCGGATTCATAGAGGGGCCGGGCCTGATCGTAGCGTTCGGCGGCAGTGTCGAACGTCTGACGGAGCGTCTCGCGGTCACTCAAACTCATGCGAAGCGCTCCATCGGACGGAGGGCTCTTTCGTGCTCCTAACCCCCGGTGACGAGGCGCTGAATGTCCTGGATGCTGATCAGGATGATGAGCGCCATGAGTACGGCGAAGCCGGTCAGGTAGATGAGCGCCTCGCGCTCGGCCGGGAGTTTCCGGCGACGAGCCGACTCAAGCAGGACCACGGCGATGCGACCCCCGTCGAGCGGGGGGAACGGGAGCACGTTGAGGACGGCCAGGTTGAGCGACAGGACGGCAACGAACGTCAGTTGCGCGGCCAGCGGCGCCTGGAGCACCTCCCCGGTCATCTCGGCGATGCCGATCGGCCCGCGGGCGTCGCCGGCCGCATCCGGGTTCAAGCCGATGAGCCCGCCGACGGCCGCCGCCAGGCCACCGGGAATGGCGAGCGCGCCCTGTGCGGCTCCGCCGAACCCGAGCCGCAGCGCATCCAGCGGTCCGGTCACCGGTGACGGCTCCTCCTGGAGGCGGGCCGGCTCGTAGGCGATCCCGATCGGACCCTGCCCGCGCGCGATCTGCTCCTCGCTCAGCCGGCGCGGGATGATGACGCGGTCGGTGACCTCACCGTCACGCTCGACGGTCAGCGTGACGGCCTGTGTCGCTTTGCCGGCCACGTACGCGGTGAGATCCCGGGAGCGCTCGAACTCCTGGCCGTCGGCCGCCGTGATGATGTCCCCCGGCTCGAGCTCGCCGCTGGCGGGGCTGTCCTCCTGGACCTCCAGGATCGTGAGCGGCCCGTGTCCGATCTGCTGCGGAAGTGTCACGACCGCAGAGAAGAGCGCGCCCGCCAGGACGAAGTTCATCGCCACGCCGGCGAGGAGCACGGCAAGGCGGATCCAGATCGGCTTGCGGTTGAACGCGCCGGCCATGGCGTGCTCGACCTGGTCGTCGGTCATGCCCTGCTCACGCAACCGGCGAAGCTCCACGTCGCCGTCCTCGCCGAGCATCTTCACGAAGCCGCCGAGCGGGATCCAGTTCAGGCTGTATCGCGTCCCGCGCCAGGTGACGGAGGCGATGCGCGGCGGGAATCCGACCCCGAACTCCTCGACCGTGATGCCGGCGCGCTTGGCGACGATGAAGTGCCCCAGCTCGTGAACGAGCACGAGGACGATGAGGACGCCGAGGAAGGCGGCGACCGTGCCGATGACATCCATCAGGAGACGGTCAACGACGCGCGGACCTCGGCGTCGAGCTCGGTGATCTCCGTGAGCGACGGCTCAGTGGGCCGTCCCCAACGCTCGACCGCATCCGCGATGGTCGTCGCGATCTCCCGAAAGCCGATGCGTCCGGCGAGAAAGGACGCCACGGCGACCTCGTCGGCGGCATTCAGGATCGTGCCCCGGTTGCCCGCCGCCTCGGCCGCCGAGCGGACCGCGTCGTACGCCGGATACGCCCCGGAGGCGAGCGGCTCGAAGTCGAGGCTTCCCCACGTCGCAGGGCTCGTCCGGCGCGCCGGCGACGGCAGGCGATCGGGGAACGTCAGGGCGTACTGGATCGGGAGCCGCATGTCGGGTTGTCCGAGCTGAGCCTTGAACGAGCCGTCGGCGAACTCGACGAGCGAGTGCACGACGCTCTGGGGGTGGATCACGGCGTCGATCTTAGAGTACGGGAGCCGATACAGCCATTTGGCCTCCACGACCTCGAACGCCTTGTTGACCAGGGTGGCCGAGTCGATGGTGATCTTCGGCCCCATGCGCCAGGTGGGATGGGCGAGCGCCTCGCCGGCCGACACCCGGCCCAGCGTCTCGGGGTCACGCCCCCGGAATGGCCCGCCGCTGGCGGTCAGCACGAGGCGCTCGACGGATCCGGCGGGCTCGCCGACCAGGCACTGCCAGATTGCCGAGTGCTCGCTGTCGACGGGGCGGAGCCTGTCGAGCGAATCTCCGCCAAGCTCGTCGAGCAGGGCGGTGACGAGATGGCCGCCGGTGATGAGCGTCTCCTTGTTGGCGAGGGCGACCCGGCGCCCGGAGCGGAGCGCGGCCAGCACGGCGGGCAGGGCGGCCATGCCGGTGGTGGCTACGACGACGAGCTCGACGCCGTCGAGGGTGGCGAGCTCGGCGAGCCCGCCGTCCGCCCAGCGCTGCGGGGCGAGCTTGCGCTGTGCTGGATCGGCGCACCACCAGCGAGCCGTCGGCCAGGCGGTCAGCTGCTCATCCATCGGTCCGCCGCCGCCCGCGTTGGCCAACGCGAGCACGCCCAAGCGCTCGGGGAGCGCGGAGATCACCTCGAGCGCCTGGCGGCCGATTGACCCGGTCGAGCCGAGGACCGCGACGCCGGTCATGCCCCGCGACCGGCGACCAGGAGCGCGTAGCCGGCCAGCACGGGCGCCGCGAAGAGGAACGAGTCGACCCGGTCGAGGATGCCGCCGTGCCCGGGAACCAGAAAGCCGGACTCCTTCCTTCCGGCCGCCCGCTTCAGCATCGACTCCGCGAGGTCCCCGGCCTGCGCCGCGAGGCCGACGACCGGACCGATCACGAGGGGGTGCCACGGCTCGAGGCCGATCAGGATCGCGCCGATCCCCGCGCCGAGCGTGCCCATCACCAGGCCGCCCGCCAGGCCCTCCATCGTCTTCGACGGGCTGATGTGGTCGAGCATCCGCCGGCGACCGAGCCAGCGACCGGTCAGGTACGCCCCGGTGTCATATCCCCAGACGACCAGGACCAGCATCAGCGCCCACGCAGCGCCCGATCCGATGCCGAACGGTCCCACCGGCGTCGTCGCGCTGCCACCCATCGGCGCGAGGTGCGCGACGAGCACGATCGCCGGCAGCAGGAGGCCGACGTAGGCGACGCCGAACGTGGTCATCGCCCAGGTCATGAAGCCGGCGCGCGGGTCGGATCGAGTGAAGGCGACCCCGGCGAAGACGAGCGTCACGGCGACCATCGTCGCGGCCACCAGCCCCGGCGGATCGAGCGCGGCGGCCAGGGTCGCCGCAGCGCCTCCGACGTTGGCGCCGTTCGTCGCGATCAGCCCGGCCGATACCAGCGCCATGCCACCGATCAAGGTCAGCACCTGCGGCGGCTGATGGCCCGCGGCATCGAGCAGCCCGACCAGCTCGACCAGCGCAAGGAAGGCCGCCACCCCGATGAGGAGCGACACCCACGGCTCGCCGAAGAGCAGCACGGCCAGGATGATGGGCGCCAGGATCACGGCGCTCAGGACTCGGGTTCGCAGCACGACTATCCTCCGAATCGCCGGTCGCGGCGGACGTATTCGGCCAGGGCGGCATCGAAGTCGTCCTCGGTGAAGTCCGGCCAGAACTTCGTGCTGAACACGAGCTCGGCGTAGGCCGCCTGCCAGAGCAGAAAGTTGCTCGTCCGTTGGTCGCCGCCCGTGCGAATGATGAGGTCCACGTCCGCCTGGCCCGCCGTGTACAGGTGCTCGGCGAAGTGTGCCTCGCTGACGGCGTTCGCATCGGCGCGAGCAGCGATGAGTGCCCGCGCGGCGTCCACGATCTCGGCCCGGCCCGAATAGTTGAAGCAGATGTTGAGCGTCATCCTCGATCCGCGGCCGGTGCGCTCCTCGGCCGAGCGGATGGAGCGCTGGACATCCGATGGCGCCTCGTGGAGCCGACCGATCACGCGCACCCGCACTCCCTCGTCGATCAGCTCATCGGTGTACTGCCGCACGGCCCCGTCGATGAGCCCGAAGAGACCCGACACCTCGTCCTCGGGCCGGTTCCAGTTCTCGGTGCTGAACGTATAGACGGAAAGCGTCTCGACCCCACGGTCCCGCGCACGCCGCACGATCGGGCGGATCGCCTCGATGCCCTGGATATGGCCGGCCAGCACGGGGAGGCCGCGTTCGCGCGCCCAGCGACGGTTGCCGTCAGCGATGATCGCCACGTGCCGGGTCTGGACCTCGTCCGGCACGGTCAGACCTCCAGGATCTCGGCTTCCTTGCGCTCGGCGCGGGCGTCGATCACCTCGACGTGCCGATCGGTGAGCTTCTGGAGATTCTCGAGCTCGCGGCGCTCCTCGTCCTCGGACAGATCGCCATCGCGCAGGGCCTTCTTGAGCAGATCGGCCGCCTCACGCCGATGGTTGCGCACCTCCACGCGCGCCTCCTCGGTGCGCCGACGGACCTGCTTGACCATCTCCTTGCGCCGGTCCTCGGTGAGGGGCGGCACGTTCAGACGCACCACCGTTCCGTCCACGTTCGGGGTCAGGCCGATGTCGCTCCTGGTGATCGCCTTCTCGATCGCTGACAGGACCGACCGATCCCATGGCTGGATGACGATCAGGTGGGCGTCCGGCGTGCTGATACCGGCCACCTGGTTGAGCGGCGTCTGGGCGCCGTAGTAGTCGACCGTGATGCGCTCGACCAGTGCCGTCGAGGCACGGCCGGTGCGGATGCCCGCGAAGTCACGCTCCATCGCCTCTCCGGCGCGCTGCATCTTGGGTTCGATGGCGACCAACGCCTCGTGCGTCATCGTGTCACTCTCCTGAGATGAGCGTGCCGATCCGCTCGCCGGCGATCGCCCGGGTGATGTTGCCGGGGATCGTCATGTCGAAGACGACGATCGGCATCTCGTTGTCCATTGCCAGGCTCACGGCGGTCGCGTCGAGCGCCTGAAGCCGATTGCTCAGCAGTTCCGTGTAGCCGATTCGGCTGTAGCGCTGTGCCTCGGGATGCTTCTCCGGATCGGCATCGTACACCCCGTCGACCCGGGTCGCCTTGAGGATCACCTGTGCGTGGACCTCGACCGCCCTGAGCGTCGCGGCAGTGTCGGTGGTGAAGTACGGATTTCCGGTGCCCGCCACCATCACCACCACCCGACCCTTCTCGAGGTGCCGTTCCGCCCGTCGGCGGATGTACGGCTCCGCGATCTCGTTCATCGCGATCGCGCTCATCACGCGCGTCGGGCATCCGCTCTGCTCGAGCGCGTCCTGGATCGCCAGCCCGTTCATGACGGTCGCGAGCATGCCCATGTAGTCGCCTGTCGAGCGATCCATCCCACGCGCGCTGGCGGCCAGCCCGCGAAAGATGTTGCCACCCCCGACGACCACTGCGATCTCGGTGCCGTCCGCCTTGCCCGCGGCGATCTGGCCGGCGATGAGGCGCACGAGCTCGGGATCGATGCCGTACTCGTGCTCGCCCATGAGCGCCTCACCGGAGAGCTTGAGGAGGACCCGGCGAGGCGACCTGGTTGCCGGCTCGGGCACCGTCAGGCGGCCTCCTCGGTCTCGGGCTGCGACGACTCGCCGACGCCCATCCGCGCGAAGCGGGCGACCTTGATGTTCTCGCCGAGCAGGGCGACCTTGTCGGTGATGAGGTCGGAGATCTTGCGGTCCGTGTCGCGGTACGGCTGGTCGAGCAGGCAGACCGACTCGAGCCACTTGTTGAGCTTGCCGTCGACGATCATCGGAATTCGGACGGCGGGCCGCCCGTCGCGCTCGGCATCGACCGCGAAGAGGCGCTTCTGCTCCTCGATCATCTCGGCGGGGACGTCCTCGCGGCTGACGTACTGCGGCGCCATGCCGGCAACCTGCATGGCGATCTCGCGCGCCAGCTGCTGGAAGTCGTCGGTGCGCGCCACGAAATCGGTCTCGCAGTTCAGCTCGAGTAGCACGCCGAGCCGGGATCCGTGGTGGATGTAGCTCGTCACGATGCCCTCGCGCGCCGCGCGCCCCGCCTTCTTGGCCGCCGTTGACAGGCCCTTCTCGCGCAGATAGAGCACGGCCTTCTCGACATCGCCTCCCGACTCCTCCAGCGCGCGCTTGCAGTCCATGATGCCGGCGCCGGTCTGGTCCCGGAGCCGCTTGACATCCTCGGGCTTGATCATCAATGCGTTCGTCATGTCCCTTCCGCCTGCCGCCCTACGGGCGCGGCTCATGTTCCTTGGTGTGCTCGGCGATCTGGCGCTCGTGCTCCCGATCCGGGTTGTGCTCCGGCTCGCCCTCTTCGATATGGGCAGCGCGCCGAGCGCGCGCCTTGCGCTCCTCCTCCTCGTCATCCTCCGGCTCCGGCTCGAAGACGAGGGCCTCCCCGCTCGCCAGCGCCGCGGTGTAATCGGCCTCCGAACCGAGCGCCGTGTCATCGACCGGCGGCATCGCCTCTGCCTGTTCGAACTCCTCGTCGAGCTTCGCCTGCCGTTCCTGCTGCGCAACGCTGGCCGCGTCGGCCACGAGGCCGCAGATGAGGCGCACGGATCGGATCGCGTCGTCGTTGGCCGGGATGACCCAGTCGATCAGGTCGGGATCGCAGTTCGTATCGGTCATCGCCACGATCGGGATCTCGAGGCGCCGCGCCTCGGCCACCGCGATCGCCTCGCGGTGCGGGTCGACGATGAAGACGGCGCCCGGCACGCGGCGCATCTTGCGGATGCCGCCGAGGGCCGCGTCGAGCTTGTAGATCTCCTCGGTGAGCTTGGTCGCCTCTTTCTTGGTGAGGCGCTCGAACTCGCCTGCCTCGCGTCGGGCCTCGAGGGCCTCGAGGCGCTGGATTCGGCGCTTGATCGTCGTGAAGTTCGTCAGCATGCCGCCGAGCCAGCGGGTGTTGACGTAGTGCTGGCCGGAGCGCGTCGCCGCCTCGGAGAGCGCGTCCTGGGCCTGCTTCTTGGTGCCGACGAAGAGAACGCTCTCGCCGCGGCGAACCGTTTCGCGCACGAACTCGAGTGCCGCCTCGAGGAGCGACACGGTCTGGGCGAGATCGATGATGTGGATTCCGTTGCGCTCGGCGAAGATGTACTCGCGCATCTTCGGGTTCCAGCGACGGGTCTGATGTCCGAAGTGGACGCCCGATTCGAGCAGCTGCTTCATGCTGGTGGCAGCCAAAGGGATATACCTCCGGTTCGTTCCTCCGCCCGACATCGGCTCCCGAGGTCCACCGCGGCTGCGAGGTCGTCGCATTGCGGCACCGAGGACCAGCGAAATCCGTCGGGCGTGTGAAATGGTTCTTCGCACGGGCGTGCGCAGGCCGTGAAGTATACCAGAGGCCCTGCGGCGGGCCTCGCTGGCCGTGACCCTCAGCCAACCGCACCAAACGGTACCGAAGTACCACCTGCGCATCCGCAGGTACCTTGACCCTCCATCGATCCCTCCTAGCATCCGCCCGCGTCCCGGTCCGTCCATGCAGCGGACACGCACCGTTGGCACCGCACCTGGAGGAACATCCATTGCAACGATCCCGGCTGATCGCCCCGCTCACCGGTCTCGCGGCCACCCTTGCGGCAGGCCCGCTCCTGGCAACCGTCGCGCTGGCGGCAGATCCCACCGTGGTGGTGCGGCCCGGTGACACGCTCACCAGCATCTCGAAACGGCACGATCTCAGCATCCCTACGCTCGTCGACCTGAACGACCTCGCGAACCCGAATCGGATCTATGCGGGGCAACGGCTCAGGATCGCCAGCGAGCCCGCTCCCGCCGCGCCGAAGCCAGCGGCGGCGCCCGCGACGAAGCCCTCTGCACCGAGGGTCCACACCGTGACCCGCGGTCAGAACCTGACGGTGATCGCGCGCCAGTACGGCGTCACCATCGGGGCGATCGTGCAGGCCAACGCCATCCGCAACGCGAGCCGCATCTACGCCGGGCAGCGAATCACGATTCCGGGGGCCCCGCCCACGGCTCCACGGGCCCGGTCTGCCAGGCCGGCGTCCGCGCCCGCCGCCAAGCCGGCTTCGGCGCGCGTGCACACCGTGAGCGGCGGCGAGAACCTTACGACGATCTCGCGTCACTACGGTGTCTCCATCGCGGCGCTCGTGCAGGCCAATCGCATCAAGGACGCGAGCCGCATCTATGCCGGCCAGCGGATCACCATCCCGGGCGCGGCTCCTGCGGCGGTTCCGGCGGCGGCATCAAAGCCGGCCCCGACCGGCATGCCCGCCTCCATGGCGTCCCTCGTCGCCAAGCGCGACGCGGTGCGTCGCGTGATCGTCGAGGAGGCGAAGCGCCACGGTGTCCCCGCCGCATTCGCCCTCGCCGTCGCGTGGCAGGAATCCGGCTGGCAGCAGGGCGTCGTCAGCAGCGCCGGAGCGGTCGGAGTGATGCAGCTCATGCCGGATACCGCCGACTGGGTCGGTGAGGTGATGCTGGGCACCCCGGTGAAGATGGATGACATGCGCTCGAACGTTCGGGCCGGCGTCCGCCTGCTTGCCCACTACCTCGATTATTACGACGGCGATCGCGACCGCGTGCTGGCCGCCTACTACCAGGGACAGTGGGCCACCGACCATCGGGGCATCTACCCGGTGAGCCGACCGTACATCGCCTCGATCAAGGTGCTCCAGCGCCTCTTGGGCGGCTGACGGCCTACCAGGCACCGATGTCCGGGATCCGTCGCAGGCGCCAGCGTGCGGCGGTGCCGGGCATCGGCGCCACGATGACGAGGTCCACGCGCAGACCGCGGTGATCGACGCCGGAGGCCGTGGCGAAGGCGGCGAGCGTTCTGCCGATGCGTGCCGTCCGGCTCCTGTCGATCGTCTCCGACCCGATCCCCGTACGATTCGTTCGTCGTGCTCGGACCTCGATCGCCACCATGGTGGCGGAGGGATCGAGCGCAATCAGGTCGACCTCTCCCCCGTCCTTCGATCGGCGCCGCCGGGCGAGCACATGCCAGCCGGCGCTTTCGAGCCATGTCGCCACCGAACGCTCGGCGGCGATACCGAGCTCGTGCCGCGCGTCCGCCATCGGTCCGTCTTCCTTCCAGGGAGGCGAGTCCACGGAAGCCGTCAGTCTAGGCCGAGCGCCTCCTCGTCAACGAGCTCCCACTCGAAGTCGAGTGGGAGCTGCGTCCCGGCGAGCAGCATGCGGATCGGCGCGAAGGATCGTCGGTGCCAGGCACACGGCCCCTCGTTGAGCAGGGCGTCGACGTGGCGACGGGTGCCGTAGCCCTTGTGGCGCGCGAACCCGTACGCCGGATAGCGATGGTCGATCTCCTCGCAGATCCGGTCGCGCGTCACCTTGGCCACGATGCTGGCCGCGGCGATCGACGCGCTGATCGCGTCCCCGTCAATGATGGGACGCTGAGGCAGCTCGACCTCGCGGAGGCGGAGCGCGTCGATGAGCAGGTGATCGGGCGGCTCGGCGAGGCGGCCGAGCGCCTCACGCATGGCCAGCTTGGTGGCCTGCAGGATGTTGATCCGGTCGATCACCTCGACCTCGACACATCCCACCCCCACGCCGTCGGCGCGGTCCAGGATCAGCTCGTAGAGCGCCTCCCGGCGGGCGCGCGCGAGGACCTTGGAGTCCCGAATGCCCTTGATCCGATGGCGTTCCGGCAGGATGACGGCGGCGGCGACGACCGGCCCCGCCAGGCATCCTCTGCCAACCTCGTCGATGCCGGCCACGCGGACGAACCCCGCCAAGTGGAGCTCGCGCTCATGGCGCATGTGCGCGTCCCGGATCTTCGTCCGGCGCCGGGTCCGACGCGGCGTGACCGGTCCTCCGAGGAGCCGGGTCACGGGCTCAGTTGCTGCGGCGCTCGCGGAGCGTTGCGGACTTGCCGACCCTGTCGCGGAGGAAGTAGAGCTGCGCCCGCCGAGTAACGCCGTGACGAACCACCTCGATCTTGTCGATGCGCGGTGCATGCACCATGAAGGTGCGCTCCACGCCCACGCCGGAGGCGATGCGCCGGACGGTGATGGCCTTGTTCAGGCCGCCGCCGCGCATACGCATCACGGTGCCCTCGAAGACCTGGATCCGCTCGCGGGTCCCCTCCACCACCTTCACCGCCACGCGGACCGTGTCGCCGGGGGCGATCTCCGGTACGTCGGATCGGAGCTGCTCGCGCTCGAGCTCCTTGATGGCGTTCATTCTGGGGCGACCTCATGATCGCGGGCTTACCCGCGGCTTATCGAGTGGGGCGACACACAAACGCGACCGCGCTCCGCGGCCGCGACGGTGGCGAGTATAGCAGCGGCCGCAGACGAGCAGCAAGGCGGACATCCCGCGGGCTCCTTACACGGCGCCTGGCTCTTGCAGCCGGGCGAGCTCACGGCGATCGTTGTCGCTCAGATCGGCGGACTCGAGGAGATCGGGGCGCCGCTCGAGGGTCCGTCGCAGTGATTCGCGCCGCCGCCAGCGGTCGACCTCGCCATGGTGCCCCGACAGGAGCACCGGCGGCACGGCCAGGTCGTGGAACGCTTCCGGCCGCGTGTACTGCGGATATTCGAGCAGTCCGGCGGCGAACGAGTCGTCCTGGTGGGACGCCTCGCCGATCACGCCGGGCACGAGCCTGACGACGGCATCGATCAGGACGAGGGCGGGGAGCTCGCCACCGGTCAGCACGTAGTCCCCGATGCTCACCTCGCGGTCGACGAGCGTCCGCACCCGCTCGTCGATGCCCTCGTAGCGCCCGCAGACGAGCGCGAGGTGCGGGATCGTCGCCAGCTCGCGCGCGAGGGGGTCGCTGAGCCGCTCCCCCGCGGGGTCCATCAGCACGATGAGCGCACCCTCGGCCCGCAACGGTTCGATGGCGGCAAACAGGGGCTCGGGCCGCATGACCATGCCCGCTCCTCCGCCGTACGGGTAGTCATCGACGGATCGATGGCGTCCGAGCCCGTGCTCGCGGAGGTCGCGCACGCCGAACTCGACGAGGCCAGATTCCGCTGCCCGACCGATGATCGAGGCCGCCAGCGGTCCGTGGACCAGCTCGGGAAAGAGGGTGACCACATCGATTCGCATCGGCTCAGCGCACCTCTTCGGCGTCGTCCGCGGCGACCACCATGAGGCCGGCCTCGAGATCGATCCGGAGCACGGAGGCCCGCAGGGCGGGGACGAGCCGCTCGCCACGCTCGCCGACGATCCGGTACACCTCGTTAGCGCCCGAGCGAAAGATGTCGACCAGCTCACCGACCTCAGACCCATCGGGCTCCTCCACGCGCAGCCCGATCAGGTCGGCCCAGTAGTAGGTCTCGTCCGGAAGCTGGCGGGCGGGCGCCTCGAGAAACCGATCGCTCAGATCCTCCGCCGCCTCGCGTGTCGTGACTCCGTCGAGGTGGAGGACCGTGGTTCGTCCCCCGGTCTCGAGCCGGACGATCGTCATCGGCGAGGGGGCGCCCTCCAGCCAGAGCTCGGTGCCCGGGGTGAGTCGCTCGGGCCAATCCGTCAGCAGCTCGACCCGGACGGCACCGGCGAGGCCCTTGGCGCCGAGGATCCTGGCGACGGCCAGGCGTCGGTCACTCGGCGTCGGAAACGATCTCGAGCTCGACGTGTCGACCGTCCTTCGTGGCCATCACCTTGAGCAGGCTTCGGATCGCGTTCGCGATCCGACCGTCCCGGCCGATGACGCGACCCATGTCCTCCTGGTCGACGCCGAGGGTCAGCACTGTCTCGTCGGGGTCTTCCTCGACTTGCACCCACACCGCGTCGGGCTTGTCGACCAGGCCGCGCGCGACGTACTCGAGAAAGGCCTTCACCCTTCGGCCGTTTCGGGCGCGGCGGCCCCGCTGGTCGCGGCGCCGACCCCGGCCTCGTCGCCGGCTGCCGGACCGGCCTTTGGCTGAGCCTTCGCGGTGCCCGCCTTCGGTCTGGCGGCGCGGGTCGTTCGCTTCGGCTTCTCGGGCTCGGCTGCCTGCTGGGCAGCCTTCTCAGCCTGTCGCATAAGCTTGACGACCGTCTCCGACGGCTGCGCGCCGTTGCCGATCCAGGCCTGGATCCTCTCGGTCTCGAGGTTGACGGTGGCTGGCTCGGTCAGCGGATCGTAGAACCCGAGAATCTCGAGGGCGCGGCCGTCTCGCGAGCGTCGCTTGTCGATGGCGATGACTCGGTACGCCGGACGCTTCGTGGCGCCGATGCGGGTCAATCGGATGCGAACTGCCAACTGGTAGATACCTCTGTGTGGTTGGTGACCGGTGGATTCGGCGCTACGGCTCGACCGTGAGCACCGCGTGGAACTCGATTCGATCGTCGCGGGAGGGGGCACTGAAGCCGAAGCTCCCGATCTGCTCAAGGATATCGCGCGCGTCATCAGGAAGCTCGAGGCTCTCCCCCAGCAGGTCGACGACGGTGTCGACATCGACGAATGCCTCGTTCCCTGCCCGCTCGCCCGCCACCTCGAAGGTCCGGGTGTACTGGTCGGTTCCCGCGAGCGCCCGACCGTCGGCATGCGCCTGCAACGCGCCCGTCACGTCGTCGATCCCGAGCCCGATGATGATGATCCCGTCCTGGATGGCGTACACGACCTCGGCGGCGCCCGGGATGGTGAGGCTGTTGATCTCGCCGTTCTCCGATGGTTCGGTGCTCAGGCTGGCTCCGGTGGCCACGAGCCGATCGACGATGCGGGTCAACGCTTCCTCGGCCGCCTGTGGATCCTCGGGACGGAGCAGGAGTTGGCCGCTGGGCAGCGTACCGTCGAGACCCGTCACCGCGATCCCGACCTCCCGATCGAGCAGTGGCAGCAGATCGGCGTCGATGTCGATCCCGAGTCCGAACGCCGCGAGGGCACGGATCGAGTCCAGGGCTCCCGTGAGCTCCTCGCCTTGCGGCGTGTCGGCGGCCGCCGCCTCGATGTCCTCCAGCGTCTGGCGCAGGCCAAAGATGACGACCTCCGCGATCGTGTCCTCAGGCATCCAATCGACAAGGCTGGAGGGCTCTCCGCCGAGGCCGAAGCCCGCCGTCGAGGAGGAAGCTGCCTCCTCCACGTCGAAGGGCGCGCTGCCGCTGAGTCGAAGCCCGTCGGTCTCGGCGACCAGAGCCGCCCCCGCCGTGCTGAAGGCCGAGAGCTGGTCCGTCGTATCGGTCGCCGCCGCGAGGGCGGCGAGGTCGACGAACGCGCTGGCCAGGTGGTCGGCCGGCAGTCCCTCCATGGTCGAGCGGAAATCGGCGCGATCCTCCAGCGCATCGGCACCGCCATCGACGTCCACGACCGCCTCGATCCCCTCGGAGCTCTCGCCGAAGACGAGCATCTCGTCGATGAATGCGTAGGAGCCGGTGGTGTCGCTCACCTGGATCTCGACGCCCTCGTACGTCTGTGTGGTGAGGCTCGCGCCGTCTTCGGACGCGAGGCCGGCGAGCGCGGCCTCCGCGGCGGTGCGGTCCTTCACCTCGGCGATGAAGACCGCCGTCTGCGTCGTGACGTCGTCGGCGGTCGGCCATGCCGCGATGGCCACCTGGTTGCCGAGCCACGGCTTGATCTGCCGCTCGTACTCGACGCTCGAGCCGGTCGTTGCGAGCAGGTTCTGAACAACCTGGTCCACCTTCTCGTCGAGCGATGCCTCATCGGCGAAGCCGGGAAGCCGCCCGACCAGCCCGCCCAGGTTCATCTGCTGGCCGCTCGACGGCTGGAGGTACACGTTGAGGTAGAGCGCGCTCGTGCCCGGTGCGAGCGCCGAGGCCCGGTCTGTCGACCCGGAGAAGAGCAGGAGGTATCCCGCAAGGAAGGCGGCGCCGCTGAGCCCGATGAGGGTGACGAGCGCGACGACCAGTCGATGCATCTGCTCAGCGACCCAGCAGGGCGCCGAGGCCGCCGCCGATGCGCGGCATCTTGCCGCCGCTGATCATCTTCATCATCCGCTGCATCTCGACGAACTGCTTGAGCAGTCGATTGACCTCCGCGGTCGAGGTCCCGCTGCCGAGCGCGATCCGCCGCCGACGGCTGGCCTTGATGATGTCGGGGCGTCGGCGCTCCTCCGGGGTCATCGAGTCGATGATTGCCTCGATGCGGCGCATCTGCCCCGAGTCGACCGCCTGCTGGGCGGCACCTGCCATCTGGCCCGCCCCGGGGATCATGCCGACCAGCTGGCCGATCGGCCCCATCTTCTTGATCTGGTTCAGCTGGCTGCGGAAGTCCTCGAGCGTAAAGCGGTTCTCCATCATCCGCTGGGCGGCCTGCTCGGCCTCGCCCTGGTCGACGTTCTCCTGGACTCGTTCGACGAAGCTGAGGATGTCGCCCATGCCCAGGATCCGCTGCGCCAGGCGGTCGGGATGGAAGGCCTCCAGGCCATCCGTGCGCTCGCCGGTCCCCAGGAATGCGATCGGCAGGCCGGTGGCGGCGCGGATGCTGAGCGCGGCGCCGCCGCGCGCATCCCCGTCCATCTTGGTCAGGACGAGCCCGGTCACCGGCAGCTTGGCGTGGAACGCCTCGGCGACCCGGACCGCCTCCTGGCCGGTCATGGCGTCGACCACGAGCAGCGTCTCCGCCGGCGTCACGCTGCCGACGATGCGCACCAGCTCATCCATCATGGCGTCATCGACATGAAGCCGGCCTGCCGTGTCGAGGATCATCACGTCGACGCCTCGATGGCGGGCAACCTCCAACCCTGAGCGGGCGACCTCGAGCGCCGGAGTACCAACCGGACGTGTGTGAACCTCCACGCCGATCTGGTCGCCGAGCTGGACGAGCTGATCGACGGCGGCGGGCCGGTACACGTCGGCGGCGACGAGGAGTGGCTTCTTGCCGTCCTTGCGCAGCCGCACCGCCAGCTTGGCAGCGGTCGTCGTCTTTCCGGAGCCCTGCAGGCCGACCATCATCAGCACGGACGGCTTCGCGGCCAGCGCGAGATGGTGCCGCGCGCCACCGAGCACCTCCACCAGCTCCTCGTGGACGATCTTGACGATCTGCTGCCCTGGATTCAGCCCGGTGAGGAGATCGGTCCCGAGGGCGCGCTCACGGACGCGCGCGACGAAGTCCTTGACCACCTTGAAATTGACGTCGGCCTCGAGCAGCGCGAGACGGATCTCGCGCAGGGCAACATCGAGGTCGGCCTCGGTGATCCTGGCCTTGCCGCGAAGTCGCTCGGTGATGCCCTGCAGGCGTGACGAGAGGGATTCGAACATGAATGAACCGATACGGGGTCAGCGCCGGCGCGAGTCGCCCGGCAAACGGCTGCCCATTCTACGGGCCGCCGTCACGAGGGGCAACGAACGTCATTCGGCAAACAGCCACTCGACGTACGCCTCGGGCTCGAACGGGGCGAACGCGTCGATCTCCTCCCCGACCCCGACGAAGAGGATCGGTACCTCGAGCCGATCCGCGACGGCCAGCGCGACGCCGCCCTTGGCGGTCCCGTCCAGCTTGGTCAGGATGATCCCGGTCACGCCGGCTTCTCGGCTGAACGCCTCCGCCTGCATCAGCCCGTTCTGGCCGGTCGTGGCATCCAGCACCAGCAGCACGTGCCGTGGCTGGTCGGGCAGCCGTCGCTCGATGACGCGGCGAATCTTGGCCAGCTCGTCCATGAGCTGCTGCTTGTTCTGGAGGCGGCCGGCGGTGTCGACCAGCACGGCGTCGAGCTTGCGCGACTCCGCGGCCACGACGGCATCGAACGCGACCGCTCCGGGGTCGGCACCGGCGCGCTGCGCGATCACCGCCACGCCGAGCTGTTCACCCCAGATGCGCAGCTGCTCGACGGCCGCGGCACGAAAGGTGTCCGCTGCCGCCAGCGCCAGCGTGCGACCCTCGGCCTGGAGGCGATGGGCGAGCTTGGCGATGGAGGTGGTCTTGCCCGTCCCGTTGACCCCGACGAACAGGATCACCGAAGGAGCATCACCGAGCTCGAACTGCCCGGAGCCGACGCGGACCAGCCGGTCCCGGAGCTCGGTCGCCAGCGCCCGGCGCGCGTCGTCACCACTCCGGCCGCCCTCCGCCCGAAACCGGGTGCGGGCTGCATCGACCAGCTCGAGCGTGGTTTCGGCACCAACATCGGCGCCGATTAGGGCCTCCTCCACCTCGTCCCAGGTCGCCTCGGTCGCCGCCGAGCCGGCACCCAGGATCGTGCGCAACCGTGCCCCCAGGCCCGATGGGCGCGCCCGCAGGCCCATGCCGCTCGGCTCGCGTCGCGGTCGCGCCACGGTCGTGGGTTCCGGCAGCGCATCCGGCGATTGCGGCGCTTCCGGCGCCGCGGGCGCCTCGGGCGGTTCGTCGCGACGACGCCAGAACATCAGGCGCTGACCTCGGCCGGCACGTCGGCGAGCCGCAGCGAGAGCACACGACTCACCGCCGCATCGCTCATCGTCACGCCGTAGATCGTATCGGCCACCTCGATGGTCGCCCGGTTGTGGGTGATCACCACGAAGTCGATCGACTCCGAGAGCCTGCGCAGCGCCTCCGCGAAGCGGCCGATGTTGGCCTCGTCCAGCGCGGCGTCGACCTCGTCCAGGATGCAGAATGGCACCGGGTTGACGGTGAGCATGGCGAAGAGCAGCGCCACGCCGGTGAGCGCCCGCTCGCCGCCGGAGAGCATCGCTAGCCGCTGCAGCCGCTTGCCGGGCGGACGAACCACGATCTCGATCCCGCCCGGAGCGTCACCGTCGGCGTCGTCTCCCATCTGCAACGAGCCGGATCCGCCGGCGAACAGGAGCCGGCAATACTCGTCGAACCGCTCGCCGATCGCGCGGAAGGCGGTGTCGAACTGCGCGGCGATCTCTCCGTCGAGCGTCGCCATCAGCTCCTCGGTCGCGGCAATGGCGGCGCGCAGGTCGGTGTCCTGCGCCGTCATCTCGTCGAGGCGGTCCGCCAGCTCCCGATGCTCCTCCAGTGCGAAAGGGTTGACCGAGCCGATCTGCGACAGCGTGCGACGCACCCGGCGCCCTTCCGCCTCGAGCTGCGCGTCGTCCAGAGCTTCGATCTCGCCAATCAATGCATCTCCCTCGCCGGTCGATTCGGGAAGTCCCTCGAGCGCCAGATCTCGTTCCCGCAGCAGGCCGGCGAGCGCCTCGTCGCGCCGCGATGCCTCGACCACCGCGGCATGGGCCGCCTGCTCCAGCTCGGCCAGCGGTGCTCCCGCCTTTCCCTGCTCTCGCTCGAGGGAGATGAGCTCGGCCCGGCGCGCGGATCGAACCTCATCGGCCGCCCGGTGTACTGCCTCGGCCGTGGCGTGGCCGGATCGCGCCGCGTCGAGCTGGCCGCCGAGCGTCGAACGCTCCGCGGCGATCGTCTCGTGTGCCCGCCGACGATCGGGGATCGCCGCTCGCAGCTGCGTGACGCGAGCCTCCAGTTCGGCGCGCTCCCCACGCCGCCCGGCCGTTCGTCGCTCGATCTCCTCCGCCTCGTGGCGGGTCGCCGTCCACGCGTCGCGGGCGCGGTCACGGTGGGAGGCAGCCCGATCGCGGTGGGCGCGCGCCTCGGCGGCGACCGCCTGGCGGGCCGCCACCGCGTCGCCCGGGAGGTCGGCGGTGGCGGGGCCATCGGGCGTGACCTCGGCCTCGAGCGCAGCCATATCCTCCGTCAACCGTCCGAGCCGTCCCTGCTCGCGCTCGACCGACGCGTCAGCGGCGGCGCGTGACTCTCGAGCCACGCGTGCGACCCGTTCCGCCTCGTCGTGCGCCTCTCGAGCAAGGAGATGCTCGCCACGCGCCGCAATGAGCGCCTCGCTTGCCGCATGCGCCTGCTCCTGCGCATCGGCGAAGCGGACCTCGAGTGTCGCGACGGCCTCGCCGAGCTCTGCGCGCCGCGCATGAGCCCGCGCCTCCCGGCCACCGGGTAGGTCGCCGCGGCCGCGGATCACGATCCCCGCTCGATCGGCGACGTCGCCCTGGGCCGTCACCGCCGCCCAGCCGGCAGGTAAGCGTCGCCAGCCGGCCAGCAGCGCGGCCAGGTCGGGTGCCAGGACGGTGCGCGCGAACGCCCGGGGTGGTGCGCCGGACAGGCCGATCCAGTCGGCGAGGGTACCGTCCCCTCTCACCGCGGCCATCGCCCCATCTCGCCCCTCGATCGGCGGACCGTCGTCGGGGGCCAGCAGCCGGGCGGCGCCACGAGCATCGTCCATCTCGGTGGTGGGATCGCCGTCCGTCCACAGGAGAGCGCTCTCCAGCTCACCGCCGACGACCGCCTCGATGGCCGGCCATGATGCCTCGGGCGCGGCGATCGAGTCGAGCAGGGTTGGCCAGCCCGCCGCGGTGAGCCGCCGGCCGAGTCGCGCTGCGGCGCCGTGCGGCTCGGCGATTGCGGCAAGCTCGGCTCGTGCGGCCTGGAGCGCTTCGGTCAGCTCGATCACCGCCTGCCGCGTCGCGTCGGCCAGCTCCTGCGCCGCGTCGCGCTGCGCGGCGGTCGCCTCGAGCGTGATCAGCGACTCGGCGGCGTCGCGGGTCGCCCGGTCATAGAGTCCCCCCGCCTCAGCGGCCTGGGAGCGCAGGCCAAGGATGGTCGCCTCGGCCCGCTCCCGCTCGGCAAGCCCGTGCTCCAGCCGCGCGCGATGCCTCGCATCTTCTTCCGAGGCCCGCGCGCGTGATGCGATCAGGTCGCTCTCGCGTGCCCGAATCTCCGACACGTCCTGCTCGGCCACCAGCAACGCATCGTCGGCGGCCGCAAGCTCGACGAGTGCCGCCTGCCATGCCCGCTCGGCTGCCGCGGCGGCGGCGAGCGCCGGCTCGACATCGGTTCCCGCCGCCTCGTCCGACCGTGCCGCCAGCGCGGTCACCGACGTCTCCAGGTCGCGCACTTCCTGCTGGATGATCGCCGCCAGCTCTGCCTCCCGCGCGACGATGGCGTCATGCCGGCCCTCGAGGCGGATCAGCGTCTCGCGGGCCTCCTGACGCGCGTTTGCCGCTTGCCGTGCCGCCTCCTCGGCGGTCCAGTAGCGCTCCTCCGCGGCAGCGACGGCCATCCGGCCCGCCTCCTGCGCGTCCCGATACGCCGCGAGCGCGTGCTCCGCCGCAGCGGCCCGCCGGCGGGTCTCCCCGAGCGCACCCCTGGCCGCCTGCTCGCGACGCCGGTGCGAGGTCGTCACGAGTGCCCGCGCGCGGGCTCCGAGCGCGTCGTGCTGCTGCTGGTGCTCTGCCTGCATGGCGAGCCGGCGCACCTGCGGCTTCAGCTCCACGACCAGGTCGCTGACCCGGGTCAGGTTCTCCCCCGCGCGGGCGAGCCGTCCGGATGCCTCGTTTCGCTTGACCTGGAGCCCCTTGACGCCCGCCGCCTCCTCGAACAGCTGACGGCGTTCCTCGGGCCGCAGGGAAAGCGCGGCATCGACCGTCCCCTGTCCCACGACCACCAGCTCGTTGGCGCCGAGCCGCCCCTCGCCCAGCAGCCCGACCACATCCCGCAGCCGCGTCCGCGCTCCGTTGATCAGATACTCGCCCTCGCCGGACCGATAGGCGCGCCTGCCGATCGACACCTCGGCGAACTCGATGGGGAGCCATCCATCCGCGTTATCGAGGGTCAGGATCGCCTCGGCCATGCCCTGCGCCTTGCGCTGGTCGGAACCACCGAAGATGACGTCCTCGGCGCGACGCGTGCGCAGCGAGCGGTTGGACTGCTCGCCGAGCACCCAGCGGACCGCATCGGCCATGTTGCTCTTGCCCGATCCGTTGGGTCCGATGACCGCGTTGACCCCCGGCTCGAAGACGAAGCGAGTCTGATCCGCGAACGACTTGAACCCGTGGAGGCGCAGCTCCCTGAGGCGGCTCACGAGGCGCCCGGCTGGGCGATCTGCGCGGAGAGGTCCGGCAGCTCCCTCAGCGCGGCGCCCGCCGCCTGTTCCTCCGCACGCTGCCGGCTGGACCCACTCCCGAGCCCGACCGCCGCTCCGTCGATGACGACCGCCACGCGAAAGCGCTGGTCGTGCGGGGGTCCGGTGGTGTCGAGAAGCCGATACGTCGGCTTCACGCCGCGGTGTCGCTGGGTCCATTCCTGGAGCAGCGACTTCGCGGACTTCGGCGGCCCGGCGTCGGCGGCAAGCCCGTCCAGCTGCGGGATGAAGAGCCGCACCAGGACGGCCTCGGCGCGCTCGGTCCCCTCGGTCAGCGACAGCGCGCCGGCGAGTGCCTCGAAGCAGGCGGCAAGCACCGATGGGCGAGTCGCGCCACCGGCATCGGTCTCACCGCGGCCGAGCAGCAGATATCGGTCCAGGCCGATCGTCAGCGCCACGGCGGCGAGCGCCTCCCGGTTGACGAGCGCCGCTCGGCGTGCGGTCAGGAATCCCTCGTCCTCCGCGGGAAAGCGCTCGAAGAGGAGGCGGCTGACGGCCACACCGATGACCGCATCGCCGTAGAACTCGAGGCGCTCGTTGTGGCCCGCGGCCAGGTGCGGATTCTCGTTGTAGAAGGAGCTGTGGACGAATGCCTGACGGATGAGCTCCGGCTCACGCAGGGCGATGCCGAGACGAGCGCCCAGCTCGTCGAGGGAGGAAGCATCCATGGGCGAACCCGTCTACTGCTGGTGCTCCTCGATGAAGTCGACGGCGTCCTGGACCTTCTGGATCTTCTCGGCGTCCTCATCCGAGATCTCCATGCCGAACTCCTCTTCGAGGCTCATGATGAGCTCGACCAGGTCGAGCGAATCGGCATTGAGGTCCTCGACGAACGAGGCCTGGGGCTGAACCTCCTCTTCGTCGACGCCGAGCTGCTCGACGATGAGCTTCTTGAGACGTTCGTACGTGGTCCCGTCTGTCACGACTTCAGGTTCCTCCACCCGATGATCTGGAAACGCTTCCTAACACGCCATTGACGAGGCGACGAGCGGCGTCGCCGGCGTAGATCCGGGCGAGGGATACGGCATCACGCATCGTCTCCCCGCTCGGGGTCGCGGCGGAGTATAGCACCTCGTAGATCGCGCTCCGGAGGATCGTACGCTCGACGCGACCAAGCTCCGGGACGGGGATCAGGGGAGCCTCGGCAGCGATCCGTTCGTCGAGATCGGCCCGGTGGTCCGATACGCCACCGATGATCATCGCCGCGTGGGCGCGCACCTCGTCCGACACTTCCTGCTCGCCTGCCAGCCGAGCGAGTGCTGTCTCGGCGCTTCCCGGGCGGAACTCGTCCTCGAAGAGCGCCAGGAGCGCCAGCCGGCGAGCCAGCATCCCGGCGGCGGATTCCCGGTGTCCACGGCTCGTCGAGCGGGCCACCCTAGTTCCGATCCCGGTGCAGTCGTGCGGCGATGCGCGATCGGACTCCACGGTGCGCCAGCGCCGGATGCTCCCGCGTCCACTCCGCGATCAGCTCCGGCACACGTGCCTCTGCCGACTCCGATGCGACGCGGATGGCGTTCTCGATCATCCGGGCCTTGGCGCGGCCGTGGGTGACGATGCTGACCCCCTTCACGCCGAGCAGCGGCGCGCCACCGTAGTGCTCGTAGTCGAAGCGTGCCTTCATGCGGTCGAACCCCGGCTTGAGGGCAAGGAGGGCCAGCGGGGCGATCGGCCCCTGCTGGAGGTCTTCCCGAAGGGCTCGGAAGATGAAGCTCGTGATGCCCTCGAAGAACTTGATCACCACGTTCCCCACGAAGCCGTCGCAGACGACGACGTCGGCGCGGTGCGCGATCATGTCGTGCGCCTCGACGTTCCCGACGAAATGCAAGTCGAGGGCGGCGAGCTTGGCGTGCGCCTGGCGCGCAAGGTCATCACCCTTCTCGACCTCTTCGCCGATGTTGAGCAGGCCGATGCGCGGGTTCGGGACGTGCAGCACATGCTCGGCGAAGATGGCGCCCATGGCGGCGAACTGGACGAGGTTCTCCGCGTCGGAGTCGACGTTGGCGCCCACGTCGAGCAGCATCACCGGGCCGGTGGCGGTGACCATGTGGGCCGGCAGCGCCGGTCGGTCGATCCCCTCGATCCGTCCCAGCCGGAAGACGGCGGCGGCCATCGTCGCGCCGGTCGAGCCGGCGCTGACGACCGCATCGGCCTCCCCGTTGCGCACGAGATCAGTGGCGACCACGATCGATGATCGTCGCTTGGTGCGAAGCGACGTGGCCGGATGCTCATCCATCCCGATCACCTCGGGAGCGTCGACGAAGCGGACGGAGGTGGGAAGCTCCTGGCCGTAGGCCGCTGCCTCGCGCTCCAGGCGCGGCACGTCACCGGCGAGGATGACCTCGTCGCTGCTCTTCAGTGCGTAGTCGATTGCGCCGCGAACGATCTCGCGAGGGGCGTTGTCGCCTCCCATCGCGTCGACCGCGATTCGCATGCGGGCTTAGCGCTGGCCTTCGACCGGGGCAACCGGCTCGATGACGACTGCTTCGCGGCCCGCGTACCAGCCGCAGGTCGGGCACACATGGTGCGCGCGCTTGAGCTCGTGACAGTGCTCACACTCGACGAGCGGCGGCGCGCTGATGGCGAGGTGCGCGCGCCGCTCACCCTGGCGCGCCTTGGATACCTTTCGCTTGGGAACGCCCACGCGGAACTCCTTGACCGATATGTGACGGGACGCCGCAGTATAGCCGGACCTCCGTTTCGCTGGGGAATGACCATCCAGGCTGCCTTCCAGCGCGCCGTGCTGCCCACGCGTGATGCTGCGCAGGAGTGGCCGCCGGGCCACTTGAGAGCCGTATTTCGATCGAACCCCGTGCCACCGACGGCGCGGCTAGTCCTCGCGGTTTCCCAGCAGCGCGGCCAGGCCGGCCAGGCGGGGATCGATCTCCTCGCCACCGTGCGAGTGATCCCCGGCATCGAGGCGGCCGCCACACTCGACGCACAGGCCCGCACAGTCGGGACGGCAGAGCGGGTGCATCGGCTCGGTCAGGGCCAGCTCGTCGTGAAAGACGCCGTCGAGCTCGATCTCATGGTGCTCGTCGATGCGCAGGCTGCTCGCCTCGTCCGCAACCCCGACCGGCACAGGCGCCCCGGTGTCGGGATCGATGCTCGGCAGGTACTCCTCGTCCAGGTCGAGGCCAACATCGTCGACGTACGCGTCGGTGCAACGCGCGCAGGTCCGGCGCAGTGGAGCGCGGAGGTTGCCCCGAACGATGATGCCGCGATTCGTTCGCTGAAGGCGCAGGTCGGCATCGACCGGTCCGGCGAGCTCGAGGTCGGTGCCGAGCGTGACGTATCGGTCACGCAGGCGGACGTCACGTGTGGAGCCGGGCGGCTCACGCAGGAGGCCGGCCACGTTGTAGGAGATCACGGCCGGAACGCGGCTCGGGCCTGCTCCTCCGCGTCCACCAGGATGGCGCCGGTCTCGGGCTCGACGTCATCGCTGTTCGGGGGACGGTGGCGCTCATCGAGCATGTCGATGCCGCGCTTGATGCTGGTGAGCGCCTTGATGCATTCGCCTTCGAGGCGGATCAGGACGCCGGCCGCGTACTCGTCGGCGCCGCGCCGCACCTCACGGGCCTCCGCGTGGGCATGCTCGAGCAGCTCTCCGGCGCGCTGCTTTGCGGCGCGCACCAGCTCGCGCTCCTCGAGCATCTGGGCGGCGTGCTCCTGCGCCCGCGCGATGATCGTGTCGCCCTCGTCGCGGGCGCGCTCGGTGATGCGCCCGGCTTCCTCGGTGATGCGCCGCGCCTGGCGCACCTCGTCCGGCACCGACGAGCGGAGCTGATCGATCAGCTCGAGTATGGTCGCCTGGTCGAGCACGACGTTGTTCGTCAGTGGCAGCCGCTTGCCGGCTGCGACAAGCGACTCGAGTCGCTCGACCAGGAAGATGATGTCCGTGGCGCACCCTCCTTGGCCCGCGATTATACGCGCGGGTCGCCGAGTCGCTCGGTGAGCGCGGCGGCAACCGGTCCGGGGACCATGGCGCTGATGTCGCCGCCGAATCGCGCGACCTCCTTGGTCAGGGACGAGCTCACGTAGCCGAACTCGAGCGCGGTCATCAGGAAGGTCGTATCGACCTCGGGAGCCAGCTTTCGGTTCGTCAGCGCCATCTGGAGCTCGGCCTCGAAATCGCTGACCGCCCGCAGGCCGCGGACGATGAAGCCCGCCTCGTGCCGCCGCGCGAAGGTGACGGTGAGGCCGTCGAATGCATCGACGCCCACATGGGATCCCAGGTCCGCGACGCATCGCCCGATGAGATCGACGCGCTCTTCGATGCTGAAGAGCGGCGCCTTCTTGGGGTTGTTGAGCACGCCGATGACGAGACGATCGAAGAGCTCAGACGCACGACGGGCCACGTCGAGGTGCGCGTTCGTCATCGGGTCGAAGGAGCCGGGAAAGACCGCCACCCGCGTCATCAGCCTCGAGCCTCCAGAAAGCTGAGCATCGTCTCTCCGAATCGTCGCTGCCTCGTCGCCTCGAGGCCCGCCGTATCCGGGATCTCCGTCCGCCAGAAGTGCTTGATCACGACCGTTGCGTCGGACGCCAGGTGCGGCCGGACGGCGCGAAGCGGCGCCACGATAGCACGCAGCTCGTACGGTGGATCGAGGAAGACGAGGTTCCAGCGCTCCTCGTTCGCACCCGCCAGGAAGCGTTCGACATCCTGCGCCGCGACGCTGGCCAGCCCCGTCAGCCGGGTCCGCTCGAGGTTCGCCCTTAACGCGATGAGGGCAGGCCGCGCCTGCTCCACGAAGGTGGCATGCGATGCCCCGCGGGAGAGTGCCTCGATCCCGATGCTGCCGCTGCCGGCGTAGAGGTCGAGCACGCGAGCCTCGGGCACGCGGTCGGCGAGGATGGCGAAGAGCGTCTCCTTCACCCGGTCCGTGATCGGTCGCGTGCCCCGGTCGCGTGGCGCCTGGAGCGGCTGGCCGCGCGCCGTCCCGGCGATGACGCGCATCAGGCCGCGTCGCCCTCGGCTTCGAGCGGTGCGAAATCGCGCTGAAGGCGGGCCAGCAGTGGGCGGTCGACCAGTGCCGGATCGGCGCCGACCAGTCCATCGGCGAGGTGTCGCGCGCGCTGTGCGAGCTCGATGTGACGCGGCTCGAAGAGCGATGCAACGCGCAGCGGCGGCAGGCCGGACTGACGAGTTCCGAGAACGTTGCCGGCACCGCGCAGCTCGAGGTCGGCCTCGGCGATGGCGAAGCCATCATTCGAGCCACGCACCACCTCGAGGCGTCGGGTGACGAGCGGATCCGTGACGTCCGAGAGGAGGATGCAGAAGGACCGATGCTGGCCGCGACCCACCCGTCCACGCAGCTGGTGGAGCTGGGCCAGCCCGAAGCGCTCGGCATCCTCGATCAGGATCACGCTGGCGTTCGGCACGTCGATCCCGACCTCGATGACCGTGGTCGCGACCAGGAGGTCCAGCTCACCGGCCGCGAAGCTCGTCATGGTGGCGTCTCGTGCTTCCGGCTTCTGCTGGCCGTGGACCATCCCGATCCGCAGTGCCGGCAGCGCCGCATGGAGCCGTTCGGCCTCGGCCTCGGCGCTCGCCACCTGGAGCGCCTCCGACTCCGCCACCAGCGGGACGACCACGAAGGACTGATGGCCCTCCCCCGCCTCCGCGGCCAGGAAGGCCTCGATCTTCGGCAGCGCCCGCCGGTCGCGGATCTCGGTTCGAACCGGTTCGCGCCCGGGCGGCAGCTCGCGGATCGTGCTGATCGACAGATCGCCGTAGACCGACAGCGCGAGAGTGCGCGGGATCGGCGTTGCCGTCAGCGCCAGCACGTGTGGCTCGCCGCCGCTTCCCTTGGCCTGCAGCGCGGCGCGCTGGCCGACGCCGAAGCGGTGCTGCTCGTCCACGATGACGAGGCCCAGGCGCGGGAACTCGACCGCCTCGCTGATCACCGCGTGTGTCCCGATGACGACCTCGGCCGCACCGGAGGCGATGGCGTCGTGCATCTCGCGCTTGTGGCCCTGCGTCAGCGAGCCTGAGAGGAACTCCGCTCGCACGCCGAGGCCCTCGAGCAACGGTGCGAGGCCGCCGTGGTGCTGGCGTGCCAGGATCTCGGTCGGCGCCATGAGCGCGCCCTGCCAGCCCGCCCGCACCGCGGCTGCCAGCGCGACCGCGGCGACCGCGGTCTTGCCGCTCCCCACGTCGCCCTGGAGCAGCCGGCGCATTGGTCGATCCTGGGCGACGTCCTCCAGGATCTCTCTGACGGCCCCAGACTGGTCGCCGGTCAGCGTGAAGGGAAGCGCTCCGACGGTCTCGGCACGCTCCGCATCGGTCACCGCGATGCGCGGCGCCTTCAGCCCGGCCCGTGCCTCGCGTGCCTGCGCCAGCGTGAGCTGCAGGGCGAGCAGCTCGTCGAACGCCAGCCGATCGAGCGCGTCGGCCACGTCGGCGGCGTCCTCCGGAAAGTGCGCCGTGCGCAGCGCGTCGTCGAGCGCGGGGAGGCCTGCGCGCTCGGCATCGGTCAATGGGTCGACTATGAAGGGCAGCGCGTGGTCGAGGATGCGCGCCAGCAGCTCGCGGAGTCGCTTCTGCGTCACGCCCGCGGTGAGGCGATACACCGGGACCACCCGGGCGGTGTGAACCGATTCGCGGCCGACCGGGGTGAACTCGGGCGACGTGAACTGCGGCCTCCAGCCACGCTGCGCGACCTTGCCGGAGATGATCACGTCGTCGCCCTGCTGCAGGCGTCGCTCGACGTAGCGGCGCCCGAACCAGATGGCTTCCGCGCTCCCGGTGTCGTCCGTCAGCTGTGCGATCACCCGCTGCGGGCGTCGCCCGAAGCCGGGCTCCACGCGGATCGCGGCCACCGTGACCCGCGCCGACTGCTTCTCGTCGGGCACCAGCTGCCCCAACGGCCTGAGCTCGCTGAAGTCGTCGTACCGGAACGGTAGGTACCAGAGTGCCTGGCGTGCGGTGGTGATCCCGAGCCTGCTCAGTGTCGCGGCGCCTCGCGCCAGGTCGGGCATCGCCCGCCGGATCGGGTCATCGAGATCGAGTGCCGCGATCGCGGTCACTCGCGCTGCCGGTCGAGGACGAACGCCCGGACCCCGGCATATGCGGACTGGGCGTCATCGTCGGTGAGGATCACGACGCGCGGCCAATCCAGGGCGAGCGGTTCGTACAGCCCGTCCCGCAGGTCGCGCATCACGTCCTGGCTGCGGGCTGCATCAAGATGAGCCGGGTGACGCTCGGACGCGCGACTCCGGTACCGGTCTCGGATGGTCGCCGACCGAGCGGCGCAATGAACGGCCCGCGCATCGGCACCCGGGCCGAGCCGCGTCAGCTCGTCCTCGGATTGTCCCCGACGGAAGTTGCTCTCCAGTACGACGCCGACACCGGACTCCAGGAGCCGCGATGCCATCGCGTACATTGCGGCATATGCACCGACTCCAAGCGTGCTCGAAGCCACGACCGACTGCGGGTGTCCCAGCGCATCGGCCAATGCCTCCTTGATTGCGTCCTTCGAGAGCAGCGTCAGATCACCGTCCGCTGCGAGGCGCCTTGCCAGGGTCGTCTTCCCGCTCGCCGGCGCACCACTCACGATCACGAGGAGTGGCCGGCCCGATTGCATGGCTCGATCGTAGCGTGCTACCATCCCGATCGCCCGGCGCCGCGCGCGGGCTCCCTTGTGAGTGGAGACTTGATTCGACCATGGCCCGTGTCTGCGACATCTGCGGCAAGCGCCCGATCACCGGCTGGAACCCCCAGTCGGTCGGGATGAACCGCAAGCGCGCCCTGCGCCGATGGTTGCCCAACCTCCAGCCGATGACCCTCGTCGCCGACGGCAAGGTCTCGAAGGTAAAGGCCTGCAGCCGTTGCCGCCGGAGCGCCCAGAAGGTCTGACCGGGGGGAGGTCTGACCTGGGGGGCGGCGACGAACCGATCGGAAGCGAGCCCGCGACCCGCACCACGGGGCTAGTCACCGAGAAGCGGGTGCTCCGTCAACAGCGACCCGAGTCACGGATCATTTCGATCAAGAAGATCGCCGATTGGGATCGATGTGCCTGGTTCGTTGGCCGGTGAACGCGCCCAACGCGTGAACGTCGCTTGACGGTGCTTGCCTCCGGATCGATTCGCTCGCATGCATCCCACGGGGGATGGCCCAAGCGCGGTGCCGTTGGAATCCGGCAAGCTGGCAGGCGCTCAGGCCAGGTCGTGGTCCGAGTCAATGACGAGCGTGAAGGGGCCGTCGTTGACAAGCTCGACGGCCATGTCAGCACCGAAGCGGCCCGTCTCGACGCCCACCCCGTGGCCAGCCAGGCGCTCGACGAAGCGATCCACCAGCGGCGTCGCCGCTTCGGGCAGTGCCGCACGGGTGAAGCCGGGACGCCTCCCTCGCCGCAGGTCGGCGTAGAGCGTGAACTGGCTCACCACCAGGAATGCGCCACCGGCATCGAAGATGTCGACGTTCGTTCGGCCCTGGTCATCCTCGAAATAGCGAAGTCCGAGGAGCTTGTCTGCCATGCGGTCGGCGATCTCGGGCGTGTCGTCACCTCCGATACCGACGAGGACGACCGCGCCGGGCCCGATCTCGCCGAGCAGCTCATCGCCAGAGCGCGCCGACGCCCCGGTTACTCGTTGCACGACGAGGCGCATGCGGGCCTAGGGAGACGCCGAGGGCGCCGCGCTGGCCGGCGTTGCCGAGGCGGAAGCTGATGCCGCAGCTGACGCCGAGGGCCCGGGTGGCGCCGAGGTCATCGGTCCATCATCCTCGCCTTCCCGGGGTGGCCCGAGGGCGGCCTCGGTGAAGGCGGCTCGCGCGTTCCAGATCATCCAGCCCTTGGCATCGTTGTCGGCGGCGGCGGCGAACTCGGCTCGCACCTGGTCCGCGGTGTAGGGCGGGAACTGGCCGTACCCGAAGTCCTGGATCCACGGTCGGATCTCGATCGGCAGTCCTTCTGCCTGTTCGTTCATGATCTGGAGCGTCTGGTCAATCACCTCGTACGGGAAGTTGTTCGGCACCTCGAAGCCGAACACGCCGGGCCCGTAGTGCGACGGGTAGACCATCGGGCAGAAGTAGTCGACGTACGGCATGATCACCTCCGGCCGCTGACCGATCCCCTGGTCGTCGGGCACGATAAAGCTGATCGGGAAGACATCGGCGCCAAGGAACGTTCGCGTCATGTCCAGCTCCTGGCTCACCACGCGGAGCACGCGGTCGATCGCGGGGAGACGAAACGACTGGGTGTTGGGCAGGTTGGTATCGGCAACGTCGTACGGGCCGTCGCTGAAGAATCGGATGTAGTCGAGCTGGACCTCGTCGAAGCCCTTGTCGGCCAGATCGCCGGCGATCGAGGCGACGTACTCGGCCACACCCGGAGCGGAGGGGTCCAGCCAGGCGCCGCCGATGTTGTCGCGCCACGGCTCCCCCGTTGCGCTGTTGCGGACAGCCAGCTCCGGCCTGGCGACCGCGCTCGTGTTGTCCTTCATGACCACCATCCGCGCGATGGTGTAGATGCCACGCTTCTCCAGCATCGGCAGCAGCTCCTGCAGGTCGAAGATTGGGGTCTCACGCACCGCGCCGACCTCGGCAGCGGTCTCGAGGTCCGTGGCGTAGAAGAGCTGGCCGTCCGTCTCCTTGACGTCGATCACGAGGGCGTTCGCCTCGGACCGATCGAGCAGGGACAGCATCTCCTCCAACCGGCCGGGTGCTTCGAACACGGCCGCCGGCGCGTAGAGCGCGCGAGCCTCGAATGGCTGCATGGCGAGGTCGCGGGTCATCTCGTCGCCCGGCTGGATCTCGCCGAGCCGATAGCCCGGCATCTTGTAGATGACGGTCGCATCATCCGGGATGCCGGGGAGCTCATAGGCGCCGTCCTCGTCGGACTGGACCATCTGCTCACCGCCGTCCATGAAGACCCGCACGCCGGCGATGGGCGCACCGTCGGTGTCGGTGACAACGCCGCTGACGACGTTCGGCCGCAGCTCGACGCGCAGCTCGCCCTCGTCGGGGACGGTCGCTTCGGCCGGGTCATGTCCCTCCGCCGCGAACTCGACGGGCGCTCCCCGCATGGCGCTGACGGTCGCGCTCCCATCGGCCGCCGTCCGAACCAATGCACCGTCGACGCGGATTTCGGCGCCGGACACCGGATCGTCACTCCCCCGCGCCACGACCGTGACGACGACCTCGCGTGGCTGCTCAGGGGTCGGGGCCGGCGTCGGCACGAAGGGGAGCTGCGGTCCTTCGTCGCTGCACGCAACAGCGACGAGGGCGACCAGCATCAGGGCGAGCGCGGGCAGGACGAGCCGGCGATGCAGCGGCGTCACGTCCGTTCGGCGTCCGAATCGGCGTGGTGGCCGCGGGCGGCGCCGCGGAGGGCCGCGACCGTGGGCGCCAGGTCGCCCTCGGCACCGTACAGGGCGCTGCCGGTGACGAGCACTTCCGCGCCGGCGGCATGCGCGCGGCCGATCGTCTCGAGGTTGACCCCGCCGTCGACCCCGATCGGCAGAGCGAGCTGCCGATGGTGGATCTCGGCGGCCAACGCCGAGAGCTTGTGCACGACGCCGCCGATGAACGACTGGCCACCCCAGCCGGGGTAGACGGTCATGACCAGCAGGAGATCGACACGGTCCAGGTAGGGACGCACCGCCTCCGCGGGCGTCTCCGGATTGAGCGCAATGCCCGGCCGCTTGCCTGCCCGCTCGATCGCCTCGATCACCTCGGACGCGTCGTCGTCGGCCTCGACGTGGAAGACGATCAGGTCACTTCCCGCATCCGCGAAGCGCTCGACGTAGGCGAGCGGGTTGCTGATCATGAGGTGGCTGTGGAACGGCAGCTCGCTCGCCGGCCGCACGGCGGAGACGACGACCGGCCCAAGGGTCAGGTTGTCGACGAAGTGACCGTCCATGACATCGAGATGAATCGAGTCGACGCCACCGTCGGCGGCGCGGCGGACCTCGTCGCCGAGGCGGCTGAAGTCCGCGTTGAGGATGCTGGCGCTGATCTGCGGGTCGCCGCCGCTCACGATGCCGGAGCCGCGGCTGCTGCCTCCCGCGCCTCGCGCAGTGAGCGTCCGGAGAGCTGCGCGTGGAGCTGCCCGCACGCCGCGTCGATCTCGCGCCCGCGCGTGTCCCGCACTGTGACCGAGACGCCGCCATCGCGCAGGCGGCGCACGAAGTGGTCGATGCCCGCCGCCGTCGTGCCACTCCAGCGCGAGCCGGGCGTCGGATTGAGCGGGATGAGATTGACGTGTGACCGCCAGCCTCGGGCGACCTCGATCAGGCCGGCGGCCTGCTTATCCGTATCGTTGAGCCCGTCGATCATCACGTACTCGAGGCTCACCCGGCGGCCGGTGCGGGCCGCGAACCGCCGGCCGGCCGCAATCACCTCCGCGATCGGCCACTTCCGGTTGATCGGCACCAGCTCGTCGCGCACTGCATCGGTCGCCGCGTGCAGGCTGATGGCCAGGTTGACCTGCGGCAGCTCGTCGGTCATGCGGTCCATCCCCGGCACCACGCCGGAGGTGCTGACCGTGATGTGCCGCGCCCCGATGCCGAGCCGCCGCGGGTCGTTGAGCAGCCGCACGGCCTCGAAGACCCGATCGGCATTGTTGAGCGGCTCCCCCATCCCCATGAAGACAACGTTGTAGTGCCCCGCCGTGGCGTTGCCGAGCGCGTTCCACGGCGGTCGGTGCCAGTGCAGGACCTGGTCGACGATCTCCCCGGCTGTCAGCTGCCGCCCGAAGCCCGCCTGACCGGTCGCGCAGAACGGGCAGTTCACGGCGCAGCCTGCCTGCGAGCTGATGCAAATCGTCGTCCGCTCGGACATCGCGCCGCGAGCCGCGTACTGCATCAGCACCGACTCGATGCGCTGCCCATCCGTCAGCTCGTGGACCGCCTTGGCCGTCAGCCCGCCATCCGCGCCGATCACATGGCTGTCCACCACCGTGCTGAACCGGAACTCCGCCGCCAGGTCCGCTCGCAGCGACGCCGGCAGCGCGGTGAGATCCCCGAAGCCGCTCGTACCGGGCCGATGCGCACCATCGAGCACCTGGTCGACCCGATACGCCGGCTCGCCGCGGGCTGCGAGCCACGCGGCGAGCGAATCGGTGTCGATCTCGCTGATCGCCGGCGACGGGCCGGCGATGGGAAGCTCAGTCACGTCGCCCGAAGATGAGCCACGCGTAGTAGAGAAACGTCAGGAGTGCCGTCAGCGCACCGGCGACGTAGGTCCAGGCCGCGGCCTTGAGCACCTCGCGGGCGCCGCTCTGCTTGTCGCCGACCATGCCGAGACCGTTGACGAAGGCGAGGGCCTTGCCCGATGCACCGATCTCGACCGGCAGCGTGGCGAAGGTGAACAGGACGGCGGCACCGAAGCCGATGAGGCCGACGAGCGCCAGGCCGGTCAGCTGGAGCCAGAAGCCCGCGATGATCAGCCATGGCGCGATCCCCGATCCGAACTGCGCGGCCGGCACGATCGCCTGGCGCAGCTTCATGGCCGGTTCCCCGGCGTGGTCCTGAAGCGCATGGCCCACTTCGTGAGCGATGACGGCGGCGGCCGCCACCGAGAGTCGAGTGCTGGTGGTCGTAATGCCGGCGGTCTCCAGCGCCGATACGTCCGCCACCTGGGTGCTGACACGCAGAACCTTGCCCCGCGGGTCGTAGTGATCGGTCAGCTTGCCGGGGGTCGGCTCGATCTTGACGTGCCCCAGCCCCTGGCGGTCAAGCAGCCGGCGCGCGAAATCGAAGGCGTCCAGATTGATCCCTGAGTCCACCTTGGACCACTTCGCATAGGTCGAACGGACGCGCCACGCAGCCCAACCGGTAATGGCGAGCGTGACCACCAAGAGGACGATGTAGAGCGGGTCGAAAAGCATCACTGTCAGCCCACCTCCGTGAGGGCTGCCATGAGTATATCCGACCTCGTTCTCCACCGAAAATCGGCGCTCCCCCGCGCTCGTTCGGCGAGCGTCACGGCACGCGGCCTGCGGTGCATTGGCTCCGAACCCACATACCGTTGGAGAAGAAACGCCATGGAGCTCAACAAGCGCACCCGCGAGGTGCGAAAGCATGCCGGGTCCACGGGACGGCGTGGCCGGCGACTGATCCGCGGCGAATTGCGCGGGCCGGGCTGGCTCGGAGCCACGTTGATCGCCGCCCTCACCGGCGGAGCCGCGGCGCTGGCCGCCTTCCTTCTGGATCCTGCGCGGGGGCGGGCGCGTCGCGCTCGCATGCTCGACCAGGGAGCTGCCATCGTGCGTCGCAGCGCCAGGCAGGCGGGACGGACGCTCAACGTGGCAAGGTCAACCGTGTCCGGCACCCTGGCGGCGGGGAGGTACTCCGGCGGGGACGGCGGCGAGCCATTCCCGGACGACGTGACGCTAACCTCGAAGGTGGAGACGATCCTCTTCCGCGACCCGTCGGTGCCGAAGGGGTCGATCAACGTGAACGTCGAGCGCGGGGTCGTGGTCCTGCGCGGCGAAGTCACCGATGCCGAGATGCGTGATCGGCTGGCGGCGGAGGCTGGGCAAATCCACGGTGTGTGGAGCGTCCACAACCTGCTCCACCCGGCCGGCGAGCCGGCCGAGCAGCTGCCCCTCGGTTCGCGCTAGCGCGCAACCTCCAGCGGACCGCCGGCGCCGAGGAGGATGTGCTCTCGTCCGAGGCCCCGTATCCACGCGTCGGCCGTCATGGTGGCGCGCCCCTCCGGTTGCACGACCTCGAGCGCCAGGGCGCCGACGCCACACGCGACGCACGGGGTCTCTCCCGGCAGCAGTACGCCGATCGGCACGCCGTCGACCCCCGTGACCGGGCGCGCGCGCCGAACATGGATACGCCGCCCGTCGATGGTGGTCCAGGCACCCGGCTATGGCTGAAGCGCCCGTACCTGGCGGTCGATCTCGACGGCCGGCCGCTGCCAGTCGATCCAGCCATCACTGCGCGTGAAGGGGCGCACGTGGGTCGCCAGTGCATCCTCCTGTGGCTCGAGGCTGATTTCACCCGCCGCCCAACGCTCGAGCTCGGTCGGCACCACGTCGGCCGCCAGGTCGGCGAGGGTCGCCTCAAGCTCGGGGGTCGTCTCGCGGCCCCCGAGCGGGACGGTCCAACGGCGGACGATAGGGCCTGCATCGAGCTGAGCCGTCATCACCATGAGCGTCACGCCGCCTTCTCGGTCGCCGGCGAGGATCGTCCCGGCCACCGGCGCCGCGCCGCGATGACGGGGCAGCAGCGAGGGATGGACGTTGAGCGGCGGCCGGTCGGTGATCTCGAGGATCCCCTGCGGGACAAGCTGTCCGTAGGCCACCAGGACGATGCCGTCCGGCGCAAAGCTGCGCAGCGCCTCCCCGGATTCCGGCGAACGGAGCCGCAGAGGGGTCAGCGCCGGGATGCCGTGCTCGCGCGCGAAGGCCGTGACCGGCGTCGCCCGGAGCTGGAGGCGTCGCCCGGCCGGACGGTCCGGCTGGCTCAGGACGACCAGGTCGTCGGCCTGCTCGGCGACGCGCCGCAGGAGTGGAACGCCGAAGGCTCCGGTGCCAAGGAACGCGATCCGACCGATCCCCACCACTAGATCCCGGCGGCCGCCTCTTCGGTGACCTCCTCGGCTGCCTCGCTGACGCGAACCATCTCGTCGACCGACTCGAGGTAGTCGATATAGAGGCCCCCGTTCAGGTGGTCGATCTCGTGCTGCAGCGCCCGGGCGAAGAGGCCCGAGCCCTTCACCCGGAACTCCCTGCCATGCCGATCGCGTGCCTTGACCGTGACCTTCTCATGGCGGGTGACCTCCGCGACGTAGCCGGGGATCGAGAGGCACCCTTCCCAGTCGACCTGCTCGCCGGATCCCTTCACGATCTGCGG
>Ga0136613_10000015_pt1 | contig 55110 bp, 51 predicted proteins | sample AntDrymUQ2722106_2_FD_106649 | JGI IMG/M metagenome (GOLD analysis project Ga0136613, IMG submission 106649) | Polar desert sand microbial communities from Dry Valleys, Antarctica - metaG UQ272 (21.06) | ecosystem: Environmental > Terrestrial > Soil > Desert | place: Antarctica: Dry Valley... | reverse complement strand
GGTGCGCCAATCCCATCGGTGCAGGTTCCCCGGGCGGGTGGGCACGGCAATTGCGAAGGCACACCGGCAATGTCGCTGGGGGTACGCCTTGGACAGGCGCCGAATCGCACTTCAGATACGCTTGGTCTTGGTCACGTTTCGGATCGAAAGGAGACGACGCGACTCGCCCACGATGGACGGGTTCCGCCTCCGCGCTCTCGCCCTCTTGGCCGACCTTGACCAGGCGGCGGAGCCGTACCCGGACCTGAGCGTCGCGCTGGCGGAGGCTCGCGAAGAGGTCGCCGCCGATGAAGGTCTAGCGCGCAGGGGACGTGGCGATGAGTCCGTCGATCGCGCGAATCAGAGCATCGATGCCGAACGGCTTCAGCAGTGAGCTGACCTGCTGGGTAGCGGCCATGTCCTGCTCGAGATCCCTGACCGCCTGCGCGTCGGCGCTACAGATCAGGATCGGCATGCCGTCGAAGTCGGGATCCGCCCGGATCTGCTGGGCGATGCCCCAGCCGTGAAGCTCAGCGGAACCCATTCGTAGATCGATCATCAACAGGTCGGGTCGCGACGCCCGGATCTGCTCGAGCGCATCGGCGCGGTCCCCGTCGATGGTCGTCGTGTCGTACCGATCACCTTCGAGGATGTCGCGGACGAGCGCCAGGAACTCGGGATTGTCGTTCACCACGGTCACGCGGGCCATGTTTCGCTCCGTGTCGCTTTGTGGTGTCTCGAGGCGCCGAGAATACCACCGACCCGGCGGATCCCTCGCACATCGAACGATGCCGTGGCGGCGTATCCTTCAGGTGGTGGACTTGTCCGGACCGGCCGGTGGATCTCCTCCGCCTTCTGAGTCGTCGAGCTGCCGGGGCGACAGAGGACTCGTGGCGGGACCCTCGATGACGCGCCCGTCCGTGTCGAACCGGGAACCATGGCACGGGCAGTCCCAGCTCTTCTCAGCCAGGTTGAACGCGACGATGCAGCCCATGTGAGTGCACCGGGCCGACACGACCTTCAGGCCCTGCCCCGGATCGTGGTAGACCGCCACTTTGTGACCGGCGTGGTCAAGGACTGCACCGGCGCCGGCGACCAGCTCATCCGGGCGCGGCGCACCGCGAGACGGTAGGCGGTCGCCGATGAACCGCTGTGCGACGTCGGCGTTCTCCTTGATGACGGCACCAGCGGACGCGCCGATCTTCAGGCGCGTTGGATCGAACAGGGGAAGCCACGCGTTGGGGCGTTTGAGGATGTGGTCGGACATCATGATCGCCGCAGCTGTGCCGTTCGTCATGCCCCACTTTTTGAATCCGGTGGCGACCAGTACACGATTCGAGCCACCGATGGATCCGACGTACGGGATCCCGTCCGCGGGCACATAGTCTTGCGCCGACCAACGATGCTCGATCGACTGCACCGCGAAGTGCTGTCTTGCCCAGGCCTCCACGGCCGCATACCTCGCCGGCGTGTCTGACTCCTGGCCGGTCTTGTGCTCTTCGCCGCCCACGACCAGCATCGCGCCGTCCGGGCCGTCAAAAGGACGCACGGAGCGGGTCGGGGAGTCGGCGCTGAGGAACATGCCCTGCGGGGCCGGCGCAGATACGCGGGCGCTCACCGCGTAGGAACGGCTGGGGTGGGTCTTGGCGAAGAGTCCTGCCGGATCGTGGAACGGAAGCAGGGTCGCGATGATGGCATGGCCGGCGTTCACCGACCCGTGCTCGGTGGTGACGTCCACGCGCCTCTCATGTTCCCTAAGCGTCACGGCGCGCGTCTGTTCGAAGACGTGGCTGCCATCATCGGCAACCAGTGTGGCCAACGCCATGGCATACCGGCGCGGATGGAACTGCGCTTGATTGTCCAGGCGCACCGCGGCCCTCACTGGAAACGGTAGCGGCGTCTCCGCAACGTAGGTCGCGTCGAGCCCGGCTCGCCGCGCGGCCTTGACCTCATCCTCGATGTCCTTGACCTTACGGGATGACTCGGTATAGGTGTACGCCGGTAGGCGGCGGAAGTCGCATTCGATGGACCGGTCCGCGATCAGCTTGGCGATGAACTCGAGTGCGACGAGATTCGCTTCAGCGTAGGTTCTCGCCGCTTCCTGACCGTGCTTTTGAAGCAGCGGCCCGTACGCCATCCCGTGCAACGCCGTGATCTTGGCCGTCGTGTTACCTGTTGTCCCAAGGGCGATCTGCCGAGCTTCGATGAGCGCGACCGAGGCCCCGCTGTGCTTCAGGATCATCGCGGCGGTCAGGCCGGTAATGCCGCCGCCGATGACAACCACATCGACGGCCAGGTTGCCGCGCAGACTGGGGTAGTCGGTCGTTGCGGTGGTGTCGATCCAGAGGGAGCGCTCGTAGTTGTGCGGCGGGCGGCCGTCGTCGGTGCCGTTCACGAGGTCCTCACAGGTCAGGAATCCTCACGAGTTGGTTTACGCGCAGCAGACGGTTTCGTATCACAGGCCTCGAGGGCTACGCCTCCGCTCGCAGATCCCGGATGCGAATTCGCGCGTACGGCACACCCAAGCCAACGACGCAAGCCGCCGCTGAAGCTGCAGGCCCCGATCAGGACTCTGCCCGGACCATCGGCTACTGGTGCTCGAGTCGCCGGACGCCTACGTTGTGCTCCAACACCGCAGCGGCCTGGATACGATGGCATTTTGGAAAGTTCGACGTGGGCTGAGCGCAGACCTCACGGACGGCAGCGCAGCCAAGGCGCTGCAGCCGCGCCTCGAGTCCATCCAGCTGTTCACCACGGAGCGCCGAATTGAAGGCTGGGTCGTGGCCCTCGAAGAGCGGGTCACCGATGTCCTCAATCGGCGCCAGAGCCTTCGACTCTGCACCGATCCCGGCGCGGACGTCTGGGAAGAGATCGACCGCGATGACCTGCTGCTCGTCGCGCCACCCCCGATGCCGGGCAAGAACATGCGAGCCATCCATCGAAGCAAGCGCCGCGTCTTGGCGTTGGTGGGACCCTACGCGGTCGAGGGGATCGTCCACCTTCCGCCAGGAATGCCACTCGACCCGTATCTGCTACGCACGCGGCAGCGGTTCCTGGCCATGACCAATGTCGTGATGGGTGTGGCCGGCGACGATCGAGACCCGGGCGAAACGCTGCCGGTGGCGATCGTCAATGTCCATAACGTTCAGGAGCTGCGCGCTCTCATCACGCTCGCCTGACTCGAGACTCGGGAGGCGCGCGAGGCGCCGGGAGCCGCTGGCCGGGCGGCGGCGGATGGCAACATCTGCGAGCTGGTCTACGACCCGCAGCACGAGGCCAGAGCCGCGTCCGCGTGACGCTCCTGGCAAGTCGTGGCAGCCAAGCGCCGCGGCCGTCGATGCGGACGGCGGCGACGGCATGGCATCTGCACCTGTTTCGGCATGATCCCCGAGTTGGCGAACGGCCTCGAGAGTCACTTCATGAGGGCGCTCCTCGTGTCGGGAGCTCTCGCGTTTCTGCTTGTCGGGGCCTTCGGCCTCGCCTGGTGGCGGGGTAAGCGGTGGCTGAGCGATCGAGACGGTGCGTGGTGGACGACCGGCCGTCACACGACGATGTTCAGCAACGACGAGCCGGCGCCACCACCAACCGGCGGAAACGCTCGACCCGAGAATCAGCGTGGACCAGGCGATGAGCAGCCGGCATCCAGATTCGTGCGCGAGGCGGCTGCACGGGCCGCGGGCCTGCGGGATGCATGGGATCGCTCGTATCGCGAAGCACGCCAACCTGGAACGGCTTCCGACAGCTCAACAGCAGAGCCCGATCTTCCCGTACTCATGGCGGACCTGATTCGCGAGCAGCGCGAGACGAACGCTCTCCTGCGAGAGCTGTTGACTCGCCTTCCTCAAGCTCGGGACTGACTCCGGTACGGCCGTTTGTCATTACCCCGGTCCCTGGTTTGCCCGGAGATCGCCACGGACGACAGCCGCAGCTTCAGCCTCGGTCAAGGGCTGCCAGCGATACATCACGAGGCCGTCACGGTCCTCATCGGTGCGTTGGTAGACGCCGCCATCCTTGCCGGTGCCGATCACGGCGGCAAGGATGTCAAGGGTGTCCCTCTCTCCATCGCGAGGGCCTCCCTCGAAGACTAGGGTCGGCGCGACAGTGTCATCCATGCCCTTCCTCCTGGCGAAGAAGCCTAGTGCAACTCACAGTGCGGAGTAGGCACAAGTGAGCCGGACCGAGAGGCGACCGGCGGCACCGAGCGGTTGCCGCCGGCTCAGCAGCTCAGATCGGGATCGCCGGCGGCGGGAAAGGCGATCACCTGGCAGCCGTACTTCACCTGCTGAAGATGGGCGCCATCCACGCCTTCAAACGAAAGGACCTCGGAGCCGATCGTCACCGTGCCGCTCACCACGGCGTCACCCGTGAGCGTGTTCTGGTGGCTGTTGACGTTGCCCTCGCCGGGCACCCTGACGTGCAGGTGTCCAGTGTCGCGCTCGAGGTCGCCGACGAGATCCCACGTGAGATCAAGTCCGATGACGACCTCGTCGCCGTTCGCTTCGTTCACGAGCGGAATCGCGGTATGCATCCATGCCTGATCGAAGTGCACGGTGCTTGCGAGCGGCGCCAGCGTCTGTCCGAGGCCGTCAAAGAGAACGACACCGCCGATGCCACCGGCGGCGTGGACTCCGATGGTCGTCAGCGAGGCGGACGCCTGGCACAGGTCACTGCGCCGAACGAGCACGCTGGACAGGCCCTGCTTGTTCACCGGCCCAGGGCGTCCCCCGAAGACTGCACTCGCGCCCGAGACGAACACCTCCGTGAGCACGCAGCCATCGAGTGTGGTGAGCGCCGCATCGGCGTGCCGCGAAACGATGACGCGCTGGTAGTCGGGGATGGCCGCCACGGCGACCGAGGGCAGCGCCGCGCCCAGCAGAACGACCACGATGATCGAGATGAAGCGTCGCATGTTCCGGCTCCTCTGCGGCCCGGAGCCAACGGGCGTCGGTTCTCGGGTGTGCCGTGTGACGCAGCCACGAGCCGGGGTGTTACCGCGCCCTCGCGAGGTGACCGAGCCGAGGGGCGTCTGGAAGGCCGTTACCCTCGCCCGCGGCGACCGACTCCATCACACGCTAAGTGCCGAGATGTTACGTCGGTACACGAGGTGCAGCGCGCCGGCGCCGGCGACCGAGCCGGTGAGCGCCGCACCGATGCCCAGCAGCGTCGGCGTGGGGCCGGCCAGCTGCCAGATCATGGCTGTGATCGGCGCCAATGCGGCAAGCGCCAGCACGACGACAAACCGCGCGGTTGGGTGCATGCCGATGACCGTGCGGCGTGGGGGCCCTCCGTCCTACCCCACGAAGGTACGGGTCAGCATCCGGCTCACTCGATGTCGATCTTCTCGTGCGGCCGTCCGGCCTCCTCGGCCTCCGCTTCGTCGAGGCGAGCGATCCATCGGTCCAGGTAAACCCTCGCGGCCAACAATTGCTCGCGGCCGGCGACCTTGAGGTGCTTGCGCGCCTCCTCGGGGAAGATGGTGTGCATCGCGGCCCAGAACGCGGCCTCCATCCCGGATCGGCCGCCTTCGTCGACGGAGGCGTCGGGGCTGCGGCGCTCCAGATCGGCGATGCGTGCCTCGAGATCGGCGGTCCGAGGGTCGACGGGGGACGGCTGGTCGTTCATCTGATCTCCTTCAGCGTGCCGGAGTGCCAAATCGAATCTCGAGCGTCCCATCGGTGAAGGTGGCTCCCTCGGTGGGCGCGTCGACGAGGATACGCGGCAGGACGAGGGTTCGCCGCCAGGTGCCGAGGTCGATCACGAGCTCATCGGCATGGCGCGAGAGACCAATCTGCTCCTTGTCCGTGAAGGGCAGGTCGACCGAGACCACGAAGCCATCGGCGTCCCGCCTCACGGCGTACGGGCGCCCGCGATAGAAATAGGTGGTCGGGTCGTCGGTCCCGTAGAGCGCCACGGCCAGCTCGCGGAGCAGGTCGATCCCGACGCGCTCGCGGTCGAAGAAGGGCGCCTGCCGCACCGGGATCGGATGGAAGGTCTTCTCGACCAGCGGACCGTAGCGCTGCTGCGCCTCGTACCAGCCGCGGAAATACGCGCCGACGTCGTCGGGAAGGACACGGTTCGCGATCACGAGATCGGTCGGGTAGTTGTAGAGGTGGAAGTACGTGAAGGAGCGCTGCGCTTCCTTGATGACGACCTGCTCCAGGGTGAGCACCACCCGCACCGATGTCTTGTCGTGGTCGGTCAGGAGCCCGTGCATGTACTCCAACCGACCGAAGAGCTCCTCGCCGGCATTGAAGACGTCGTCGCCGGGCATCGGCATGCCGACGACGCGCTTGATGAGCGGCCCGGTGAGCTTCGTGATCTTGCGCCCGATCGGCTCCACCTTCTCCATCCACCACTTCGCCGCCTCGGGCAGCGAGAGGAGCCGCAGCGTCTCGCCGGTCGGCGCGGCATCGACCACCACGACGTCGTAGTTGCCCGAGTCGTGGTGATCGGCGATCCATAGGAGCGACCCGACCTCGTCCATGCCGGGCAGCACGGTCATCTCCTCGGCCATGATCTCGTCCAGGCCGCGCCAGCGCAGGACCGATGCGGCGTACTCCTGGATCCGTCCCCAATAGCGGGCGACGTTGTAGAAGACGTCCGATTCCTGGCCCCACAGGTTCGGCGCGATCTCGACCGGGGTCGGCCCGAGCTCGCGATCGAACGCGTCGCCCAGGCTGTGGGCGATGTCGGTCGACATCACGATCGTGCGGTATCCGCGGTCGGCGCAGGCCAGCGCCGTGGCGGCGGCGACACTCGTCTTGCCGACACCACCCTTGCCGGTATAGACCAGGATGCGGGTCATGGAGGGTGCTGCATTGGGCTGCCGATTCTAGCCAGCCGGCCGGCGCCGGGGGTTCGGCTGGTGCGCCAGCGCCGCCGCCATGTCGCCGAGGAACGCCGATGCGCTCTCGGGATCCGACGGCAGCAGGCGAACGGCAACGTCCAGCGATTCCGCGGCCACCCACCAGAAGAGCCGCTCCATCGCCGCATCTTCGAACGGTATGCCGGCTGCGGTGAGGAACGCGGGCCACGCCGCCCGGTCCAGGTACCACCAGGCAACCTGGCCAACGTCGCGCACCGGGTCCGCCAACCGCAGCTCGTCCCAGTCGACCAGCCAGAGCTTCCCGTCGAACAGGAAGTTGCGGGCGTTCGGGTCGCCGTGCGTCGCGACATGCAGCACGCCGCCGAGGCGGTCGCTCCGGGCCAGCAGCTCTCGAGCGCCGGCCCGCGCCGGATGGGCGACGGGGAGTTTGCTCGCGGACGTTTCGACGAGCTCCGCCGGCCTGAGGGGTCGTGCCATGCGGGCCAGCTCGATGTCCTCGTGAAGGCGGCGCAACAGCGCGGCTGCGTCTTTCCAGTGGGCCGCAAGGCCCCGGGAGTTCAGCGGCTCGCCGGTGATGCGCTGCTGAACCATGAAGGTGCGGCCGGCCACGGATCCGGAGCCGAGGAGCCCGGGCGTGAGGCCGAGGGCCGAGAGCCTGGCAATGATCGCAGGGTCCGTGTCGAGCCGGACGACCAGGTCCCGCGACGCGCCCGCCAGGAATGTTCGTCCGCTGGACCCGCCGAGCGGCTCGAGGTCCCACGGCTGGCCGAGGGTCGTCTCGACTGCGGAGATCAGCGCGGGATCGATGCTCAGGAGCCCGACCCGCTCATCAGTCCACGTCGCCGGATCTCCTCTCGGACGACCGGCGCCACCTTCGTCCCGAACAGCTCGATCGAGCGCATCACCGCCGGGTGGGGGATCGATCCGACCGTGAACTGGATGAGGAAGCGGTCGTGCTCGAAGATCTCGTGCTGGCTGAGGATCTTCTCGGCAACCTCGGCGGGGGAGCCGGTGAAGCTGGCGCCACGGGGACCGCGAGACGTCTCGTACTGCTCGCGGCTCATCGGCGGCCATCCTCGCTCGCGCCCGATGCGGTCCATCTGATCCTTGACCGCCGGGAACGAGATCTCGGCCGCCTCCTGCGAGTCGCCGGCGATGAAACCATGCGAGTTGATGCTCAACGGCGGGATCGGATCGTGACCGGCCGCGGCGGCGGCTCGGCGGAAGAGCTGGGCGAACGGAGCGAAGCGCGCCGGCTCGCCACCGATGATGGCCAGCGCCATCGGGATGCCGAGCGTTCCGGCGCGAACGGCCGACTCGGGCGTGCCGCCCACGGCGACCCAGATCGGCAGAGGGTCCTGGATGGGACGCGGATACACGGGCCGATCCTCGATCGGCGCCCGATGCCGACCCGACCAGGTGACCCGCTCGGACGATCGGATCACGAGCAGCAGCGCGAGCTTCTCTGCGAACAGGGAGTCGTAGTCGCGCAGGTCGTAGCCGAACAGGGGAAAGGACTCGATGAACGAGCCGCGCCCGGCCATGATCTCGGCACGCCCGCCGGAGATCAGGTCCAGGGTCGAGAATTGCTGGAAGACCCGCACCGGGTCGTCGGAGCTGAGCACGTTCACCGCGCTCGTCAGGCGGATGCGCGAGGTGCGCTCGGCCGCCGCCGCCAAGACGACGGCAGGCGCCGAGACGGCGTAGTCGGGGCGGTGGTGCTCACCGACGCCGAATACGTCGAGACCCACCTGGTCGGCCAGCTCGATCTCCTCGACAAGGTCGCGCAGCCGTTGGCCGGGACTGACCTTCCGCCCGGTGCGCGCGTCCGGCGTGACCTCTCCGAACGTGTAGATCCCCAGCTCCATGCTGCTCCTCAGGTTCCCGCCAGCCGTTCGACGACCGGCACCAGCTCGTCCACCCCGCCCACCATGACCGAGCTGATGCCCAGCTCCGTCCGCAATCGCGAGAGCTTCTCGACGAGGCCGTCGACCGACCCGATGAAGATATGCGGCGAGTCGAGCAGCTCGTCCGGCGGTACGCGAACCCCGCTTCGCTCCTCCAGCCGATTCGCGAGCTCCTCCACGTCGCGGCGGGCATGATCCGTGATGCTGATCCGCGTCATGGACGGGTAGATGTTGAACTCGAGCGCATCAGCGCGCTCGCCGGCTGCCCCGCGCGCCCATCCGATCTTCTCCGCGGTCTCGGCCACGGTCACCGATGCCGGATCGCCGGCCCCGTTCGGCAGGATGCGCGGCGCGAGGCCCACGATCTGGGCTTCGCGTCCCGCCAGCTCGAGGGTGGTCCGCCCACCGCCGCCGATCATGAACGGCGGGTGCGGTCGCTGGACGGGCCTGGGCTGCGCGTCGTAGTCGGTGATCGTGTAGTGCTCGCCGGCATGACTGAATGGCCCATCGGCGAAGCATCCCTTCAGGACCGCGATCGCCTCGGCCAGGCGCGCCTGCCGGACCGGGGCAGGGTCGAAGGAGAGACCGATGCACTCGTACTCGACCCGATTCCAGCCGGCGCCGATGGCGACGTCGAGCCGACCGTCCGACAGCACGTCCAGGCTTGCCAGGTCCTGGGCCAGGACGGCGGGATGGCGGAGGTCGTTGTTGAGCACGAACCCGGCGATGCGCAGCCGGTCGCTCGCCGCGGCGATCGTGGCCATCGCCGGAATCGGTGCAAGCTGTTCGATGAGATGGTCCGGGATGACCAGCGTGTCGATCCCGATCGCCTCGGCCCGCCGCGCGGTCTCCGCGAGCTCGCGGCCGCTGACCACGGCTCGTGCCTCGGCCAGGAATCGGAAGGGCTTCACGCCCGCATTGTGCCCGCTCAGCGACGCTCGGGAGCGCGCTCCACCGTGGCCGGCCCGGGAACCCGTCCGTTCCCGTCCGTGGCGCGAGCCTCCGACACGCGGGGCGAGAGAGGGGCCACCGTGCCCGCGCGAGGCTGCTCTGCCCGGATGAGGTGCATCAGCGCGTTGATGAGCGACAGGTGGGTGAAAGCCTGCGGGAAGTTGCCGAGGTGGCGGCCGGTATCGGGATCCAGCTCTTCGCCGTAGAGCCCGAGGCTGCTGGAGTATGAGAGCAGCTTCTCGCACAGGCGGCGCGCGCGCTTGACCTCGCCGATCTCGCACAGGGCGGAGACGAGCCAGAAGGAGCAGATCGTGAAGCTGCCCTCGGCGCCGGAGAGGCCGTCATCGGTCAGCTCGGGCCGATAGCGCAGGACCAGGCCGTCATCGGTCAGCTCGTCGGCGATGGCCATGACCGTTCGCCTGATGCGTTCATCGTCGGCGGGCAGGAAGCGGACGAGCGGCATGAGAAGCACCGAAGCGTCGAGCGCGTCGGTATCGTAGTGCTGGGTGAACACGCCGCGCGCGTCGAGCCCATTCGCGCAGATGTCGGCGTGCATCTCGTCGGCGGCGGCCTGCCAGCGATCGGCGAGGTCCGTCGCCTGGCGGAGCCTTGCCAGCCGCGCGCCCCGATCCGCCGCCACCCAGCACATGACCTTCGAGCTGGTGAAGTGCCTCGGCTCGCCGCGGACCTCCCAGATGCCGCGATCCGGCTCGCGCCAGTGATCGAGCGCCGCCGCGACCTGGCGCACCAGGATCGGCCAGATGCGCTCGTCCAGGTGGTCACGCGACTTCGTGTGCAGGTAGACCGAGTCGAGCACCGCGCCCCACATGTCGTGCTGCCGCTGGCCGTAGGCGCCGTTGCCGATCCGCACCGGCCGCGCCCCCTCGTAGCCGCTGAGATGCGGGAGCTCCTGCTCCTCCAGCGCCGCTTCCCCGTCGATCCCGTACATGATCTGGAGCTCGGCGTCGCGCTCCGCGACATCGGCGATGAAGTGGAGGTAGTCGTTCGCCTCCCAGTCGAAGCCCAGCGTATAGAGGCCCCAGAGCGCGAAGGTCGAGTCGCGGATCCAGCTGTAGCGGTAGTCCCAGTTTCGCTCCCCACCCGGCGTCTCCGGCAGCGACGTCGTCGCCGCGGCGACCACGGCGCCGGTCGGCGCATACGTCAGGCCCTTGAGGGTCAGCGCGGATCGCTCCAGGTGGGACCGCCACGGGTGATCGGGGAAGGTTCCGCGCGCGAGCCAATGCTGCCAGTGATGCGCGGTCCAGACGAGCTTGGCGTACGCGTCCTCGGTGGTGCGGGGAGCGGCTGCCCGGTTCCAGGAGAGGGCGCAGAACCGCGTCTCGCCCTCCTTGATCAGGCTGCGCGCCATGGCCCGCGAGCCCTCGAAGCCGATGTTCATGTCGCTCGAGAGCACCAGCTCGACGTCACTCCCCTCGGCCGTGGCAGCTCCCTGGCGATAGCCGTCCTCGGTGTAGCGCCACGTCGCGCGCTGCCGGCCGTAGTCGAACACCGGCTCGCAGTCGAGGGTGAGCTGCATCTCCCCGTTCACGCAGCGCACCATCCGCAGCAGGACATGGCTGGTGTCGTAGTCGGTCGGCGGGCGACGCTGGATCTTCGACCGCCTGTCCCCGTGCCGCCATGGACCGATGAGCATGACATCGCGAACGATGATCCAGCCGTTCGGCGAGCCCCAGCTGGTCTCGAGGACCATGGTGCCCGGCAGATACCGGCGCGCCGCGGGCACCTGCATGTCGGATGGTCCGAACCGGAAGCCGCCGGCATCGCGGTCGAGGATGGCCCCGAAGACGCTGGGCGAGTCCATGCGCGGCAGGCAGAGCCACTCGACGTTGCCGCTCGGTGCCACGAGGGCGGTCGTCTCGCAATCGGAGAGGAAGCCGTACTCGCCGATGGGCGGGAAGGCCGAGGTGATCGCGCCGGCATCGTCGGCGGATCCGTCGAGCTCCGTTCCGTTTCCGTTGGTCGGCATCCTTCACCTCGCGAGTGGGCCGACAGTCTCACACGTCGATTGCGGCTCGCCAACCCCCGCTCGTGCCCGCTCGGTGCGGGCCCCCACCAGATTCACATGCCGTGTGCACGCGAAGGCGGGTCAGGGCAGCTAGGCCGCCCACAGCCCCAATCTGACGGATCGAGTGTGAATTCGGGGCTGCCAACGGCGCGGGTGGACGCTCGCGTCGCTGAGATGTGAATGTGGAGGTGGGAGCGACCGATCGCGCTCAGATATCGGCTTCGAAGGTGTCGCACGCGTCCGAGGACTTCTGCTCGAGGCCGATGGTGAACCACTCCTGCCGCTGCTGCGACGAGCCGTGCGTCCACGTCTCGGGATTCACCTGCCCCTGCGTCTGCTCCTGGATGCGATCGTCGCCGATGACCTGCGCGGCGTTGAGCGCCTGGCCGATCTGCTGCGGCGTCAGTGGCTCGAGAAACTCGGTCTCGACGGCATTGCCGCCCCAGACGCCTGCGAAGCAGTCGGCCTGCAGCTCGGTTCGCACGGCACCGCCCTCCGAGCCGGCGTCACGCCCGGACTCGAGGAGTCCGAGCAGGTTCTGGATGTGATGGCCGTACTCGTGGGCGACGATGTACTCCTCGGCGAACTCACCGCCCTGCGCGCCGAACTGCGACTCGAGCTGATCGAAGAAGCCCAGGTCCAGGTAGATCGTCTGGTCGAGTGGGCAGTAGAACGGGCCGACCGCGCTCGTGGCGGCGCCGCACTCGGTATTGACCTGTTCGTCGAAGACGACCGTTCCCGGCTGCGCGAACTGCCGGTCCGAGCCGGCAAAGGCCTCGGACCAGTAGGCGCGCAGGCTGTTGACGGTTCCCACGATCCGGCAGTCCTGCCGCTCGTTGGCGTCCGCGCCGGTCTGGCACTCCGTCGCGATCTCGCTCGAGAGCGGCCCCGGCTCGGCCGGCACGCCGCCGCCACCGAGACCGGCCAGGTCACCGATGTCGCCACCGAGGAAGAGGACGAGCGCCAGGATGACGAGGCTGCCGATGCCGCCGCCGAGGGCAACGCCGCCACCGCGAACCCGCCGCCCGCCGCGCCGGTCCTGCACCTGGCCCGGATCAAGATCGACGTCACGACGAAAGGTCATGGCCGCCAGCATAGCGGGCGGCGTGCCAGCCCAGACCTGGCCGGCTCAGGGCGCCAGGCGCTCCGCCAGCCAGCCGATCGCCTCGGGGTAGCGCCAGTCGATGCTCGAATGGGTCCCGTCGAACAGCTCGAACCGCATCCGGTCGTCGGCGACGCCGGCGGCGATCAGCTCGGCGTGGAACGCCGCGGCTCCGAGGTCGAGGTAGAAGTCGTCGCTCCGGCCGGCATCGATCCAGACAGCGTGCAGCCCGCGCAGCGCATCGGCGTGGCGTGGTGCCATGCGGACGGGGTCCCAGGCGAGCCATCGGTCCCAGACTTCGGGAACGAGGCGGCCGGTGGGTGGCTCGAACGGCAGCCTGACGGTTCCGTCGGGGTCCGCGGAGTAGCAGGCAGCCATGCACCAGACGTTCAGCAGCGCTCCGTCGGTCCCCTTCGAGCGGCCGGGCCGAGACCGGAAGTCAACCCAGAACGCCTCGTACGAGCCGTCGTAACCGTCGCGCAGCGCACGGGCCGCCTCACGGAAATCGGGCTGGTAGCAGGCCTCGAAGAGCGCGTCGCCGGCATGCGTCGCCAGCCCGCCGAAGAGGTCTGGACGCAGCATCGGCGTGACCATCGCGCCGTAGCCGCCGCTGCTCTTGCCGGCCACGCCGCGGTGCGCGGCTCCGGCCAGCGTTCGATACCGCTCGTCGATGAAGGGGACGATCTCATCGCACAGGTACGTGTGGTAGCGGCCCGTTGCCGGCGAGTCGAGGAACTGGGCCCCACCGAGGCTGGTCCAGGCATCGACGAAGACGACGATCGTCGGAGTGGACGGGTGATCGTCGAACCATGCGTCGATCGCCTCGGGCGTGGTGCGGCTGAACGCCTTGCGCGAGCGCCACATGTCGACCTGACCTGTCAATCCCTGGAGCAGGTAGACGGATGGATAGCGCCGATCCGGCTCCTCGTCGTACGCGGGCGGCGTGTAGACATAGACCGGCCGCCGGTGCGGGTCCCCGAGCGGATTGCCGGTGAGGGCCTGCGAGTCGAGCACGAGCTCCTCGAACCGGCCCTTCCATGGATGTCCCCACGGGGGAGGTAGCTCTTCCATGGCGTCAGCCGGTCTCCCCGCGCAGCTCGACCAGGGAGAGCCGCCGAACGGCGAGCACGACTGCGCCGATGGTGACCGCGACGCCGATGGGCAGCGCCGTGGCGAATGCCAGCTCGGCGGTCACGCCACCCTCGTCGACCAGGGCGTCGGCCACGGCAAGCGCATGCTGCTGAACCGACAGGATTCGTGTCCCGGCGAAGAGGCCGGCCACCACGCCCTCCCAGACGACGACGTAGGCGAGCCCGATGACGAGGGCGCGCGACGTCACCAGCGAGAGTGCCAGGAAGACGGCGGTGTACTCGAGCGCGCCGAACAGCGCCGCGACGGCGTATCCGATGCCGAGCGAAGGGTCGCCGCCCGCGCCAATCACGCCGGCGACGATGATCGGCAACGCCACCAGCAATCCGGTCACTCCCGACGCAACCATGAACTTGACGATCACGATGAGCGGCCGCGGCACGGGCTTCGCGAGCAGGTAGACGATGGTGCCGTCGTCGAGCTCGGAGCCGAGCGCGGATGTTCCCACGATCACCGCCACCAGCGGAAGCAGGGCGGCCAGGCCGAAGTTGCCGAGCAGGTCGGCGGTGAAGTCGAGAGCCTCGGCTTCGGCAGGGCCGCCGAGGCGGTACACCATGGCCACGACCACGATCAGCGCGCCGAGGAGTCCCAGCAGGAGTGTGCGTCGCCGATTGAGAAGCGCTCGAAGGGTCAGGCAGGCCAGGGTGGCGATCATCGGCGCACGAGATAGCTGAAGACCGATTCGAGCGACTCGTCCGCGGGGCGCAGCTCGAGCAGCGAGACCCCGGCCCGCTGGGCAGCGGGCGCCACCGCCCGAGTGAGCGCGCCGTAGTCGCCGGTGCGCAGCGTGAGCACGCCATCGCGCAGCTCGACGGATTCGATCTCGGGCGCCGCGAGGAGCTCCCGTGCCAGGCGACGATCGTCGCTGGAGCGCAGGGTGAAGCTGTGCGGCCGGTCGGTCATGAGGCGGCGGATGCGACGGAAGTCACCCGAGGCGGCGAGGCGCCCGGCCACGACCACGAGGACCTGATCGGAGAGTCGCTCCACCTCCTCGAGGATGTGGCTCGAGAACAGGATCGTGCGGCCGTCGGCGGCCATGGCGCGCAAGAGGTCCATCATCGAGAGCCGCTGGCGTGGATCCATCCCGTTGAACGGCTCGTCCAGGATGAGGGTCGGCGGATCGTGCACGAGCGCAGCGGCGACCTTCGCACGCTGCTTCATCCCCTTCGAATAGCCGCCGATCGCCCGGTCGGCGGCATCGCGCAGCTCGACCATGTCGATGGCTCGATCGGCGGCCGCGACGGCACCGGCCATCCCCGAGAGCCGCGCCGAGGCGACGACGAACTGGCGTCCCGTCAGGAACGAGTAGACCGCCTCGCGCTCGGGCACGAAGCCGATCTGCCGGTAGACCTGGGGGTGCCGCCAGGTCGGGGTCGCGTCCAGTCGGACCTCGCCCGCGGAGGGGGCCAGGAAGCCCGCCATCATGTGCAGCAGGGTCGTCTTGCCGGCGCCGTTCGGCCCGAGCAGTCCGGTGATGCCCGGGCCGACCTCGAAGGTCACGTCGTTGACGGCGACGACGTTGCCGTACCACCGCGAAACCCCGGCGAGGGCGAGGACGCTCACGTCGTCACGCGCCGGTAGCGGAGCGCCAGGATCGCCAGGGAGACGCCCAGCATGATCGCGGCGGCCAGGCCGTAGGTGGCGAGCGGCAGGTCGGCGCTGGTGACCGGCGACTCGGCGACGGTGCCGCCGAACAGCCATTGGCGTGCCCCGTCCAGGATCGAGAGGGGATTCAGGAACGGAGCGATCCACTCCAGCCCGCGGCCCTGCGCCTGGAAGGTGCCACTGACCACGCCGCCGATCAGGAAGACGGCGAGCACCGCACCGGCGGCGTACGCACGGCGGCCGGCCAGGGAGCAGACCGCGAGGCCCAGGGCGGCGAGCACGCCCGCGTGCAGCACGCCGCTGCCCACGATTCCCGGCAGCGCGCCCATCTCGTCGCCGACCGCGGCCACGAGGTCCTCGGCGGCCAGGATCCGGCCGGTGAAGAGGATGAGAACCGGCAGCAGGGTCAGGCCCAGCAGCGCGAGCGTGAGCGCCACGAGCTTGGCGCCGACGTAGTCGACGCGGCCGATCGGGCGGCTGAAGTAGAGCGGCAGGACCCGATGCCGCATGTCGTTCACGACGAGCTCGGGAGCCTGCGATGCGACGAAGATCGGAAGCAGTGCGCCGATGCTCCACAGGTAGTTCTCGTAGCTGTAGAGGTCGATCAGGTCACCGACCAACACCCGGATGGCGACCGCCACGACCGCCGGCATGACAGCCAGCACGATTGCGCCCCACGGCAGGATCTTCGAGCGGCCCGACCGGCCGAGCCCGAAGACGGCGCGGAGCCCGGCAGCGACGATCGCCGCGATCGCGCCCCGACGACCGAGCCGGGGACCGTCGTAGCTGCGGTAGCCGATGTCGTAGATGGTGCCGATGGTTTCAGGCAACACGCGCATCGGTCCCTCGGGCTCGGAACAGGTCTTCGAGCTGGTGGCGCCGATGCTCGAGGCGCACCAACGCCAGGCCGAGTGCCACGGCCTCGTCGCGCACGGCGTCGTAGATGCCGAACTCGCTGGCGTCGCCGGACGCCAGGTCGGCCACGACGATCCGACCATCGGCGCGCGCGTCGATCCCGCGGGCGATCAACCTGGCGGCGAGGCCGTCCGCGGGCTCATCGGTCTCGATCAGGAGCTGGCCGGTGCGCTCCGTGAAGCTCGCCAGCGGAGCGGTCCGCAGCAGCCGGCCGGCGTCGATCGCCACCAGCCAGGTGGCCACCCGCTCGATCTCGCCGAGCAGGTGGCTCGCCACGATCACGGCGATCCCGAACTCGCGACCGATCCGCTCGATCAGCGCCAGCATCTCGTCGCGTCCGGCGGGGTCCAGGCCGTTCGTCGGCTCGTCGAGGAAGAGGACCCGCGGGTCGTGGACCAGCGCCTGGGCGAGCTTCACGCGCTGCTTCATGCCGGTCGAATACCCGCCGATCGGCCGATATCGCTCCTCGTACAGCCCGACGTGCCGGAGGACGTCGGCCGTTCGCTCGCGGGCGGCGCCGGACGGCAGCCCGGAGACGCGTGCCATGTGCGCCACGAATTCGGTGGCCGACACGTCCGGCGGCAGGCAGTCGTGCTCGGGCATGTAGCCGACCAGCTCGCGGATCGCCGCGCCCTGCGTCGCCGTGTCGAGGTCGAGGACGCTCGCGTCACCATCCGTCGGCTCCAACAGTCCAAGCAGAATCCTGATCAGCGTGCTCTTGCCGGCCCCGTTGGCGCCCACCAGGCCGATAACGTCCGCCTCCAGCTCCAAGCTGAGGCCGTCGAGCGCGATGACACCGCCGGAATAGCGCTTCGTCAACGCTCGGGTGCTGATGAGGGGCATGTCCCCTCAGTCTAGAGTGCCCGGTTTGTCGAGGAAGGCCGGCTAATGCTCCCCGTGCGGCACACATGGCGAGTCGAATCGGCGGTCTCAGTTGCCTCAGGGGTCGCGTGCTGGACTTGACGTCGACGGGACTGCGAGGATCTACATGCTCGGCTGGTAGGACGGGTCGAAGAACCTGGCCGGCTCCTCGTCGAAGTCGAGCTTGCAGCCCTTCCCGCAGAAGAAGTAGGTATCGCCGTCGTGGTCGCTCGTCAGGGCCTGGGCGGACGCAACCTCGCGGTTGACCTCCATGCCACAGACCGGGTCCTTGGCCATCGTCGTCATCGTCGGGTTCTCCATTCATGGGTCTGGCGTTTAGCGAAAGCGGTGTAGGTTCCACATGCGAAATGAGGGCCGGATTGGGCCGGACAGTCAGGCGGCGCGGAACGTCCGCAGCCGCAGTGAATTGGCGACGACACTGACGCTCGAAAGCGCCATGGCAGCGGCAGCCAGTGCAGGGTTCAGCAGGACGCCTGCCAGCGGGAAGAGGAGGCCGGCGGCCACCGGGATGAGCAGGATGTTGTAGCCGAACGCCCAGCCGAGGTTCTGGCGGATGGTGCGCATGGTGGCTCGCGACAGGCGCACGGCGGTCGGGACGGCGCCGAGATCGTCGCCGACCAGCGTGATGTCGGATGCCTCGAGCGCGACGTCGGCACCGGTGCCGATCGAGATGCCGAGATCGGCCTGTGCCAGGGCCGGCGCGTCGTTGATGCCGTCGCCGACCATGGCGACGGTGGCCCCGGACGCCTGGAGCTCCTCGACCTTTGCGGCCTTGTCGGCCGGCATGACCTCGGCCAGGATCCGCTCTGGACCGATCCCGACCTTCCCGCCGATCGCCTCGGCGGTGGAGCGGCGATCGCCGGTCAGCATCCAGACATCGAGCCCCGCTCGCTGAAGGCGCCTGATGGCCGCTGCCGAGGCAGGCTTGACCGTGTCGGCAAGCCCGATGAGGCCGATGGGATCGCCGTCGCGAGCCGCGAAGATCGGCGAGGCATCACCGACGTCGATCGCCGCCAGCTCCGCGAGGTCGACGCCGGCATCGGCGAGGAAGGAGGCCGTGCCGACGAGCACCGTGGCGCCATCCACCGTGGCCCGCACGCCGCGTCCGGCGACCGCCTCGAACGTGGTCGCTTCGACGGCCTCGATCCCGGCCGAATCGGCGTGGCGAACGATCGCCTCGGCCAGCGGGTGCTCGCTGCCGCGCTCGGCGGCGGCAACGATGCGGAGAAGCGAGGGCTCGTCGGTGCCGGAGGCCGGCTTCACCAGTGTCACGGCAGGCTCGCCGCGCGTGATCGTGCCGGTCTTGTCCAGCACGACGGTGGTGATGCGCTGCGCATGCTCGAGCGCGCCGCCGTCACGAATGAGGATGCCATTCTCGGCGCCCTTGCCGGTGCCGACCATGATCGCGGTCGGGGTTGCCAGGCCCATGGCGCATGGGCAGGCGATGATCAGAACCGCAATGGCGGAGGTCAGCCCATAGGTGAGCGTCGGCTCGGGACCGAGCACCACCCAGCCGACGAAGGTCAGGGTCGCGATGCCGATGACGGCCGGCACGAACCAGCCGGTGACCCGGTCCGCGACGCGCTGGATGGGCGCCTTCGAGCCCTGCGCCCGCTCGACGAGCGTCACGATCTGCGAGAGCGCGGTGTCGCGTCCGACGCGCTCGGCGCGCATGACGAACGACCCGCTGGCGTTGATCGTCGCACCGATCGCCCGATCGCCGACCGCCTTCTCCACCGGCAGGGACTCCCCGGTGAGCATCGACTCGTCGATCGCTGACGCCCCATCGATGATGATGCCGTCGACCGGCACGCGGTCGCCGGGTCGGACGCGCACCAGGTCGCCGACGACTACCTGATCGACCGGCACCTCGCGCTCGCCGCCCTCGCGCAGCACTCGCGCGGTATCCGGCCGCAGCTTGAGGAGCGCCCTGACGGCGCCGGCAGCCTGGCCCTTGGCACGCGCCTCGAGCCATCGGCCGAAGAGGATCAGGCCGATGATCACCGCGGCGGAGTCGAAGTACGTTTCATGCCCAATGCCGGCGGCCATGAGGAGATCCGGCATGAGGGTCACGACCATCGAATAGCCATATGCCGCCAGCGTGCCCATCGCGACGAGCGTGTTCATATTCGCCTCGCCGTGGCGCGCGCCCCGCAGCGCAGCGACCAGGAAGCGGCGGCCGTAGACGAACTGGACGATGGTGGCGGGAGCGATGAACCAGCGATTGACGTCCATCATCGGCCACGGCGGACCGCCGGGCGCGAACATGATCGCCATCATCGCGACGCCGACGCCGAGCGAGACGATGGCGCCGGTCAGCAACTCGCGGCGCTCGGATGCTCGCTCCGCCTCATCGGCGGCCTCGGCTCCGTCGCCGGTCGTCTCGTCAGTGGCATCACGGCCGACGTCGTACCCCGCGGCCTCGATGGTCGCCACGATCCCGGTGCGGTCGATCAGTGACGGATCGAATCGGACGGTCGCGCGCTCAGTGGCCAGGTTGACGTTCGCCTCGGCCACGCCATCGGCGCGCTGCAGGTGCCGCTCGATGCGATTGACGCAGCTCGCGCAGGTCATGCCAACGACCGGCAGAGAGATCTCGGTGGCGGCGGCGGTTTCGGTGGTCATGCCCCAACAGTATACTACAGGGGAGTATGCGTCTCGACGCCCGCCGGCGGTGTGCGGCACGACGCTTGCTCACAAACCACGGATTGACCGTGCCAAGATGGATGGGAATCGTGCCGACGACAGACGCTGTGCCGACACTCTTCGTTGTCGACGACGACGTGGCGACGCTCCAGCTGCTGTGTGACATCGCGAGCGACTCCGGGTGGTCGACACAGGGTTTCACCTCCCTGTCCCAGCTGCTCGCCTCGCTCGAAACGTCGACGCCCACCCTCCTCATCCTGGATGACGACCTCCCCGACGGGAGGGGCGGCGACCTGGCGCGTGAGCTTCGCCGGGATGGGCGCTTGGCGGACGTCCCGACGGTGGTATGCACGGCCGCGCATCCGATGCGGCGGGCCGAGATCGGCGCGTGGGCGCCGGTCATCGCGAAGCCGTTCGAGCTCGGGGAGATCGACGTGTTCCTGGGGGCCGCGGCACGCGGCCATCGAGCGGCCGACGCTCACGCCCAGCACGCAGGATAGGCTTGGCGCGTGCGCGCGCTGATCCTCACCAACGAGTTCCCGCCCTCGATCTATGGCGGCGCCGGTGTTCACGTCGATGAACTGACCCGTCATCTGCGGCCGCTCATCGAGCTCGACATCCGGACGTTCGGTGAGGGTACCGATGACGTCCCAAGCTGGCGCGTCCGCGGCTATCCACCCGTCCACGACCTGTCCGCGGCCGATGAGCGCCTTCGACCGATGCTCGCCGCGCTCTCCCGCGACCTCGGCATGGTGGCCGACCCCGTCGACGCGGACATCGTGCACGCGCATACCTGGTACACGCATCTCGCCGGGCTCCTGGTGCGGCTGACGTACGGAATCCCGTTTGTCGTCACCGTCCACTCGCTCGAGCCGCTGCGTCCGTGGAAGCGCGAGCAGCTCGGCGGAGGGTACGAGGTCAGCAGCTGGATCGAGCGCACCGCGCTTCAGGCCGCCGATGCCGTCGTCGCCGTCAGCAGTGAGACACGCGAGGACGTGCTTCGGCTGTTCGAGATACCGGCCGAGCGGGTCCACGTCATCCATAACGGCATCGACTCCGACTTCTACCATCCCGATGCCGGGACGGCGGCGCTGGGTCGCCACGGAGTCGATGCGTCGGTGCCGTACGTGCTTTTCGTCGGCCGCATCACGCGCCAGAAGGGGATCGTCCACCTCGTCCACGCGATTCGGCACCTCGATCCGGGCATCGGTGTCGTGCTGTGCGCCGGACAGCCGGACACGCCTGAAATCGGGGCGGAGATGGAGCGTGGCGTCGCTGCCGCCCAGGCCGAGCGCCCGAACGTCGTATGGATCGGCGAGATGGTCAGCCGCGAGGAGGCGCGTCAGCTCTACACGCACGCCGCGGTCTTCTGCTGTCCATCGGTCTATGAGCCATTCGGCATCATCAATCTCGAGGCGGCTGCCTGCGGCACGCCGGTGGTGGCGTCCGCGGTCGGCGGCATCCCCGAGGTGGTGGTGGACGGCGAGACCGGGCTCCTCGTACCGGTGGAGCTGCGTCCTGACGACCCGATGTCACCAGTCGACCCCGATCGCTTCGAGCGCAACCTGGCCGGGGCGATCAATGCGCTGATGGCAGACGCCGCCACGCGCGAGGTGATGGGCCGCGCCGGTCGGCGTCGCGCGGTCGAGCGCTTCAGCTGGGGCCGCATCGCCGCCGAGACGGTCGACCTGTATCGGTCCGTTCTCGCGTAGCCCAGGGCGTGCGCGTCGCCCGTGTCGCGACTGGCGACACCGGCATCCCCACATTCACACGTCAGCGACGCGCACGAGCCTCGCGCGCATCGGCTGCCTCGCATCGGCTCCGACAGCCCCGAATTGACGGTTGGCGTGTGAATCTGGGGCTGTCGCCGCCGATCCGCGCGCAGCGCGCAGCCGGGGCGTGAATCTGGCGCTAAGCCGCCGATAACACGCCAGTAACGACCACGTCGTCAGTATCGCGGAGTGGGTAATTGGCGGGTTGGACGGCAGGTTCGGGCACTCAGGAAGCGGCGAGGATGGAGGCAGGAAGACCTTGCGGCGCGGCTGGGCGTGTCGCGCGAATTGATCTCCCGGATCGAGAATGATCGCCTGGACAACGTACCGGCCGGCCGGGTTCAGTCCTGCGTCCAGGAGCTTGGCGCATATCTGAAGGTGGATGTCCTGTGGCATGGCGAGCGGCTACCGCGCCTGCTCGACGCTCGCCATGCGGCCCTGCAGAATCGCTTCGTATTGCTTCTCGAACGCGGCGGATGGAGTGTCCGCGTCGAGGTCAGCTTCAATCACTACGGCGATCGCGGGCGCATCGACGCTCTTGCCGTTCACCCGGCGACAGGATCGCTCGTGGTGGTCGAGATCAAGCCGATGGTCGGTGATGCCCAGGACACCGTCGGCCGACTTGACGTGAAGGTCCGGCTGGCTCCCAGGATTGCCGCTGACCTGGGGTGGCAGTTCTCGGCCGTCGTGCCTGTGCTCCTGCTCGAGGACGGCACGACTCCTCGTCGCCACGTCGGACAGCACGAAGGCCTCTTTCGACGTTTCGACCGCCGCGGTCGATCCGCCGCTGCCTGGCTTCGGCATCCGACGGGCTCTCCACCCGCTGGGCTCCTCCTTTTCATGCCGATGCCACCAGTTTCACACCGCAGCGACGCGCGGTAGCGTCGCGACCAGCGGCAGCACCACCCTGAATGCTCGGGTGTGAATGTGGGGCTGCCAGCGGCGATGATCGCGCCTCGCGTCGTCGGGGTATGAATCTGGGGCTGCCAGCGGCGATGATCGCGCCTCGCGTCGTCGGGGTATGAATCTGGGGCTGCCAGCGGCGATGATCGCTATGCCGGCTCCACGCGCGACATCAAGGCGAGCGTGTTGCCCTCGCCGTCCTCGAAGAAGGTCATCCACTCCTCGACGCCGGTCGCGTCATCGGTGTAGATGACGTGCGGTGCTCCGGTGAAGCGGACGCCGCGCGCGGCGAGTGCCTCCTGGGCGGCGTGGATGTCGTCAACCGTGAAATACAGGATCGAGCCGGGTCGCCAGCTGGATTCATCCCTGCGCTGGAGGTAGAGGCGCGTGCCGTCGGCGTCGAAGAAGGCGAGGTCGCCGAACGTGAAGACGTGCGGCAGGCCCAGCGTCTCGCCGTAGAAGCGCTCGGCGCGGGCGACGTCGAGGATCGAGAGCGAAACCTGGCCGATGGCGCCGAGGCGCGTGGTGGTGGGATTCGACATGGTGCTCCTCCTGGAGATGGGGCTCGTGGCCGGGATGCCCGGCCAGTGGCGCAGCTCGCGCCCGCGGACACCGAGCTTGTCGCTGATGTTGGCGAGGTGGTACTTGACCGCGTCGACGCTCGTGCCGCGGCGGCTCGCGATCTCGGCACGATCCACGCCGTGGCGCATCCAGTCGAGCACCTGCCACAGCAAACCTCGGTCACTGCAACGATTCAGGCCAGCGGGTAGGATCGGTCAATGACCTCCCCGAGCGCGCGATCCTCCGGCCCCGCCATGTCCGCCGGCAACGGCCCGATCATCTCCGTGCGAGACCTTCGCAAGAGCTATGGCTCGCTGACGGCCGTGGATGGCGTCAGCTTCGACGTCGCAGAGGGCGAGGTGTTCGGCATCCTCGGGCCGAACGGGGCGGGCAAGACGACGACGCTCGAGATGATCGAGGGAATGCGCCCGATCGACTCAGGAGAGGCCACCATCGACGGCGTTGACGTGCGGAAGGATCCGCGCGAGGTGAAGCGGCGGATCGGGATCCAGCTCCAGGCATCGGCGTTTTTCGACGAGCTGACGCTCACCGAGCTGCTCGACCTGTTCGGACGCCTGTACGGCCGGGCGGTGAATCCCATGGCGCTCCTCGCGGACGTCGAGCTGACCGAGAAGGCCGGCAGCCAGGTTCGCACCCTCTCCGGCGGCCAGAAGCAGCGCTTCAGCATCGCCTCGGCGCTCGTCAACGAGCCGCGCGTGCTCTTTCTCGACGAGCCGACCACCGGCCTCGATCCGCAGGCCCGACGCCACCTGTGGGCCCTGGTGCGAACGTTCCAGGAGCGCGGCCACACGGTGGTCCTCACGACGCACTATATGGAGGAGGCCGAGGAGCTCTGTGATCGCGTCGCGGTCATGGACGGCGGCAAGATCATCGCGCTCGACACGCCGCAGGCCCTCGTCGACCAGCTCATCGGCCGAGGATTCACGAAGGCAAGGGTCGAGCGGCTCGCGAACCTCGAGGACGTCTTCATCGATCTGACCGGCCACGACCTGCGCGAGGACGACTGACCGATGGGGACACGCGTGCGCCTGTGGTGGGCGCTCTTCATGGCGAGCGTGAAGATGTTCGTCCGGAATCGGACGGCCCTGTTCTTCAGCCTCTTCCTGCCGCTGATCATCATGCTCATCTTCGGGGTGCTGAACTTCGAGGGATCGACTACGGTCTCCCTTGGCGTCGTCGACGAAGCCGAGACCGATGCCAGCGCCGCGCTGGTCGACGGCCTCGCCGAGTACGAGTACCTCGAGATCACGGAAGGCGACCGGGATCCCGAGCTCGCCGCGCTCGAGGAGGGGGATCGTGGCTACGTCCTGGTCATCCCCGAGAGCTTCGAGCTCCAGCTCGGCGGCGAGACCGGCCTGGTGGCCTACGCGTCGACCTCCGATCCATCGCAGGCGCAGGTGGGTCAGGGCCTGCTCCAGCAGGCGGTCGGAGGTGCCATCGCATCGGCCTCCGGTGCCCCGATCGATCCGAACGCAGGCTTCAGTGCGCCGCTCACCTTCGAATCGGTGGAGTCGCGCGACCTGGGATACATCGACTTCCTGGTGCCCGGCATCGTCGGCATGACGGTCATGCAGCTGGGCCTCTTCGGCGTCGCCTTCGGCTTCGTGCAGCTCAAGAGGACCGGAGCGCTGCGCCGCCTGTTCGCCACGCCGACGTCGCCGGCCTACTTCCTCTCGGCGCAGGTGGCGAGCCGGCTGGTGCTCGGCTACGTCCAGGTTGCCATCCTGATCGGGATCGGCATCTGGTTCGGGCTCCAGATGTTCGGCTCCTGGCTGGTCCTCGCGGTGATCGTCGGGCTGGCGCTCCTCATCTTCCTGGCCGTCGGCTTCGCGGTCGCCGGCTGGGCCAAGAACGAGGACCAGGCGGCCCCCGTCGCCAACCTGATCAGCCTGCCGATGCTCTTCCTGTCCGGCGTCTTCTTCCCGCGGGACGCGATGCCGGAGTTCCTGCGCAACGTCACCCAGTTCATGCCGCTGACCTACGTCAACGAGGCGCTGCGCGGCGTGATGAACGAGGGCGCCACCCTGTTCGACCTGGGGCCGCAGCTGCTCGGAATGGGCGTCTGGGCGATGATCACTTTCCTGGTCGCCGTATGGCTCTTCAAGTGGGAATGAGATCAGTTGGCTGGATCCTGCGCGCCGAGGCTGGTGCGCTCTTCGTCGCGGGTGTGCTGCTCTTTCTCCAGCTGAATGGCAACGCGCTCTGGCTGCTGCCGCTGCTGCTGGCCCCCGATCTCTCGATGATCGGCTACGTCGGAGGTCCGCGCCTCGGCGCGATCACGTACAACCTGGCGCACAACCTGGCGACCGCGCTCGTTGCCCTGGCAGTCGGCTGGTTCGCCGCGATCGCTCCGTTCGCGCTGCTCGGCGCCGTGCTCGTTGCGCACGTCGGTATGGACCGATCCCTCGGCTACGGCCTCAAGCTGCCGACCGACTTCAAGGACACCCACCTGGGCCGCATCGGCCGATAATGGGCCGATGCACACGCATCCGGCACCGATCAGCCGGCGACGGCTGCTCCAGTTCGGGGCTGTGGCCTCGGCGGCCGGGCTGGCAGCCTGCGCGGCGCCGATGCAATCGTTGACGCCCCGGCCATCGACGAAGTCGACGCCGACCCCGACCGGCGCGCCCGAGCCGACCGGGACCCCGACCATTGAGCCCTCGCCGGCTCCGCCTCCGGCGCCGAGGTCCGCGACGGGCCGGATCCTGTACCGAGACGGCGCGTTGGCCGACGGCCATTCGGCGACCCTCCAGCGCAACGCCAGCATCCTCGTGGAGGATGGGCGGATCAGCTGGATCCGTCCCGCCGGCGGTGAGGCGGACCCCGACGGCGCGACGGTGATTGACTGTGCCGGTGCGACGTTCGTGCCGGGCATGGTCGACTGCCACAGCCACGTCACCGGCCCGGGCGGTGCGAACTGGATCGAGCGCTTCAACGATCCGCCCGAGACGCTCGCGGCCGTGGCGGAGGAGAACGGACGGATCGGGCTGGCGGCCGGGGTGCGCTGGATGCGCGACGTCGGCTCGCCGATCGGCGTCGACCCGACCGATGGCCGTGAGAGAGCCATGGCGCTCGGCGTCCGTGACCGATGGGCCGACCGCCCCGACCGCCCCTATCTGCGAGCGGCCGGCTCGTGGCTGTTCAAGCGTGGCGTCAGCCCCATGCGCTCCTCGATCCAGGCGGAGACTGGGGACGAGCTGCTCGCCGCCGCCATCGGTCAGCTGGATGACGGTGCCGACCTGGTGAAGCTCTACATGGACGGGCCGGACGTCGACGTGTCGCCGTGGACCGCGAACGAGGTGGCTCGGGTGGTCGAAGCGGCCCACGAGCGCGGCGCGCGCGTTGCGGCGCATGCCGGACGGCTCAGCGGCGCACGCGAGGCGGTGCTCGGCGGTGTGGACTCGATCGAGCATGGATTCGACCTGGACGCCGACTGCGCGGCGGAGATGCGGCAGCGGGGAACGACGCTGGTGAGCACCCTGGCCGTCATGCATTCGTGGCTCAGCTTCGGCGACACTACGACGATCGAGCGCTTTGCCGGCGAGGCCGGCATCTCGACGATCCGGACTCGATTGGAGCAGGCCGAGGCATCGGTCCGGACGGCGCGCGACGCCGGCGTGGCGATCGCCACCGGCAGCGACTTCGGCGGCGGTTCACTCCGGGCCAACCAGCTCGCCTGGGAGGTGACGAGCCTCGTGGCCGCCGGCATCGAACCGGTCGACGCGCTGGCCGCGGCCACTTGGCATGGCGGCGAGCTGATCGGCGAGGCGGAGGCGGGCGTGATTCGCGACGGCGGTCCGGCCGACTTCTTCCTCGTGCACGGTGACCCGCTCTCGGATCCGGAGTGTCTCTGGCGCGTTTGGCGCGCGGGCTGGGATCGCTAGGCCGACTCGTATTCTGGCGTGAATCGCTACACGTGATACAAGCGATGGGCTTCGCGCTCCAGGTCGTCGCGGAAGTCTGGATGCGCGATGGCAATCAGCGCCGTGGCCCGCTCGCGTACGCTGCGGCCGAACAGCTCAGCCACGCCGTACTCGGTGACAACCGTCCGCACATGAGCGCGGCTGGTCACCACTCCCGCACCCTCCGCCAGACCGGCGCGATCCGGGAGATCCACCCGCCGGCCGCCGTCGAGGGAAGGGCGATGATCGCGCGTCCCTCGGGCGCCAGCGCCGCGCCGCGCAATGACATCGAGCTCGCCATGAGCGAGATGCCGATGACGGTCGCCGCAGGTTACGAGCAGCTGGTCTGGACGTTCGGCGATGAGGTTCCCGGTCCGGTGCTCCGCGCCAAGGTGGGCGACACCGTCCGCATCACGCTTAAGAACCCGGACACGAACGCGATGCCGCATTCGATCGACTTCCACTCGAGCATGGTCGCCTGGAACGACGAGATGCGCTCCATCAACCCCGGCGAGGAGCTCACCTACGAGTTCGAGGCAAAGTACGCCGGCGTCTTCATGTATCACTGCGGCACCAGCCCGGCGCTGATGCACATCGCCAACGGCATGTTCGGCATGATCATCGTGGAGCCTGAAGGCGGCCTGCCGCCGGTCGACCACGAGTACGCGCTCGTCCAGAGCGAGTGGTACCTGGGTCAGCAGGGCGAGACGATCGACGCCGGCAAGGCGTCCGCCGCTGCTCCCGAGCCTGAGTTCGTGGTCTTCAACGGCGTCGCCAACCAGTACGCCGATCATCCGATCGAGGTGCCGGTGGGCGAGACGGTCCGCGTGTTCGTCCTGAATGCGGGACCGAACATGGACTCCAGCTTCCACGTGGTCGGCACCATCTTCCATTCCGTCATCAAGGAGGGCGTCCTCCTTGCCGATGGGAACGACGGCAACTGGGGCTCACAGGCGGTGGACCTGTCGCCGGCCCAGGGAGCCATCGTCGAGATGCGCTTCGACGAGGATGGCCTCTATCCATTCGTGACTCACGCCTTCAACGTCGTCGACAACGGCGCGCTGGGCATGTTCAAGGCCGGTGACGGCGGCGAGCCGATGGACGGGGGCCACTGACAGCGCGGCTCGCCCGTCGCGAATCGGGAGGGTCCGCTACGGTGAACGCATGAGAGTCCTGGTCCTGGGTGCCACTGGCGACATCGGCACCGCGGTCATCACAGCAGCGCTGAATGCCGGACACGAGATCACCGCATTCGTCCGCTCGCCCGATAAGCTGGGTCCCTTCCGTTCACGCGTTCGGGTTGTGGAGGGCGACATCGCCGATGCCGATGCTGTCGCCTCGGCCATGGCAGGCCAGGAGGCCGTGATCAGCGCCATGGGCTCGAGCCCGGACCAGGCCCAGCTCGATGTGCCGGCAACGGTCATGAGCAACGTGTTGGCGGCGATGGAGACCGCCGGCGTTCGACGCCTGGTCGGCCTCGCAGGCGGGGCGGTGAACGTGCCGGGCGAGCGAAAGCCGCTCAGCGGCCGCATCACGAGCGCGCTCGTTCGCCTGCTGGCCCGCAACGTGGTGGAGGCCAAGCAGCGGGAGTTCGACGTCGTCAGCGGCAGTGGGCTCGACTGGACGATGCTTCGTCCGCCGCGGGTCGTGGATGGCGACCCAACCGGACGGGTCGAGATCGGTCCGAAGCTGCACGGCTTCCGGGTCACGCGCGGCGACGTGGGTGCCGCGATGGTGACGCTGGCCTCCGGATCCGACTGTCTGCGCCAGGCGCCGTACGTATCCGAGGGTCGCGCCCTCGCCTGACGCCAGATGCCGCCGGCAGAGACGGACACTCATTCGTCGGGTAACTAGAAGCTGTCTGACGAGGCGCGGAAGCGGTCATTCATGCATGGAGCGACTGTTAGGCAGCGGTTGGCGGCGTTTGGGCCGAATGCATCAGCCATTTCGTGCTCATCGGAGCCGGCCGTAGCGGGTCCGAGCGGGGGACCGCGGCATATCTCGGGCCGAAGAGTCACCCGGTGCATGGCTGACCATGAAGCTGCCTCTCGTCCCCGAGCCCAGGCGCGCAGGAAGGTGCAGCGGCTGCAAACTCGAAACTGGAGTGCTCTGGTTACGGACGCTCGTCCTTGGCGGGATCGAGCCGCACGCTCAGGAGCACCCGGCTCGGTACCAGTGTGTGAATGTCGTGCTTGACGCCGGGCGTGAGCACGAGCAGCGAACCCGCCGGCATGGAATATTCGTGGTCGGCCGTCGTCATCTGAGCTTCCCCCTCGAGGACATGGACGGTCACGAATCCGTCGTCGCATGATCGGTCAGTCCGCCGCCCGCGTCGAAGTCGAGCAGGACCAGGGACATGCCTCCCCCACCGAAGAGCGTGATCTGGCGATGATGCTTCTTGGTGTCGCCGGGCTCGCTGCGCAGCTTCTCCGTTTCGTCGTCGAGGTTGAACGGGTGCTCGCTGCGTCGGCGACGTCCGGGTGGCCATGGTCTCACTCGCCGGGGGAAACGCTATCGCCCGTCGCGGGGGGTGTGAAGTTGGGGCTGCGAGCGATGCCAACCGGCAAACATGTCGCCGGATGGCAGGAATTCGTCGGATCCTGAGGGACCGATAGACTGGACCATGCCGTGAAGACCGCTCTCCCTGTCGCCGATCCGCTCGCGCCGTTCAGCGAGGCGACCCGCACCTGGTTCGCCGAGGCATTCGCCGAGCCGACCCGCGCCCAGGAGCTTGGCTGGCAGGCAATCAGCGCCGGCAGCCACACCCTGATCCATGCCCCGACCGGCAGTGGCAAGACCCTCGCCGCGTTTCTGTGGTGCCTGGATCGCCTGATGACGGAGGAGGCGCCGGCGCGGAAGACGGTGCGGGTCCTGTACGTCAGCCCGCTCAAGGCGCTCGCCTACGACGTCGAGCGCAACCTGCGCGCGCCACTCGCCGGCATCCGGCGCACGGCCGAGCGGCTGAACCTGCCGGTCCCCGAGATCGCCGTTGCCAGCCGGACCGGTGACACGCCGGCCGACGCACGCCGCCAGCTGACGAAGACACCGCCCGACATCCTGGTTACGACCCCGGAGAGCCTCTACCTGCTGCTGACCAGCCAGGCGAGGGAGATCCTGCGCGGCGTCGAGCACGTGATCGTGGACGAGGTACACGCCATCGCCGCCACGAAGCGCGGCTCGCACATGGCGCTCAGCCTCGAGCGACTGAGCCACCTGACCGACGCCGACCCCCAGCGGATCGGTCTGTCCGCAACGCAGCGGCCGCTCGTGCTGATCGGTGCCTTCCTCGGTGGTGTGGGCCGCGAGGTGACCATCGTCGACGCCGGCGCGCGCAAGGAGCTCGATCTCGAGGTGATCGTGCCGGTTGCGGACATGGCGCGCATGGGCGAGTTGATGGGGGTGGACGAGGCGCCCGGCGGAGCGGCAGCCGGTCCGGAGGCAAGACACTCCATCTGGCCGTCGATGCATCCGAGGCTGCTCGAGCTCATCCGGCAGCATCGGTCCACGCTCATCTTCGTGAACTCCCGGCGGCTGGCCGAGCGGCTCGCCGCACGACTCAACGAGCTGGCCGGCGAGGAGCTGGTGCGCGCCCACCATGGCAGCGTCGCGCGAGAGCAGCGGCTCGAGATCGAGGAGCAACTGAAGCAGGGTAGTTTGCCGGCGCTGGTGGCGACGAGCAGCCTGGAGCTGGGGATCGACATGGGTGCCATCGACCTGGTGATCCAGATCGAGGCGCCGCCGTCGGTCGCATCGGGCATGCAGCGCATCGGTCGAGCGGGACACCAGGTGGGCGAGCCGTCGGTCGGCAAGATCTTCCCGAAGTACCGCGGCGACCTCGTGGAAGCGGCGGTCGTGGTGCAGCGCATGAGGGCCGCCCAGATCGAGGAGACGCGGATTCCGCGCAGTCCGCTCGACGTGCTGGCGCAGCAGCTGGTCGCCATCTGCGCCGATGGGCGCTGGACCGTGGATGACCTGCATCGGCTGGTGACGAAGGCGGAGTCCTTCCGCGATCTCTCGCGCGAGCAGCTGACCGGCGTGCTCGACATGCTGTCGGGTCGCTATCCGTCCGACGAGTTCGCCGACCTCAAGCCGCGCGTCGTCTGGGACCGCCAGACGGACGAGGTCGCCTCGCGCAACGACGCGCGAGTCGTCGCGATCACCAGTGGCGGCACGATCCCGGACCGAGGGCTGTACGGCGTCTTCCTGCCCGGCGACGACGCCGGCCGCGGCGGACGGCGCGTGGGCGAGCTGGACGAGGAGATGGTCTACGAGTCGAGGGTCGGAGAGACCTTCCTGCTCGGCGCCTCGACCTGGCGGATCGAGGAGATCCTGCCCGACCGGGTGATCGTGACGCTCGCCCCCGGCGAGCCGGGCAAGATGCCGTTCTGGCACGGCGACGCGGTCGGACGGCCAATCGAGCTGGGCCGGGCGATCGGTGCATTCCTGCGCGAGCTCGAGCCGATGAAGGCCGATGCGGCGGTGCAGCGCCTGCGCGAGGACCATGCGCTTGACGAGCTGGCGGCGACCAACCTGGTCTCGTACCTCGGCGAGCAGCGCGAGGTGACCGGCGCCCTGCCGACCGATCGCACGATCGTGGTGGAGCGCTTCCGCGACGAGCTCGGCGACTGGCGGGTGGCGCTGCTGACCCCGTTCGGCGGCCGCGTCCATGCGCCGTGGTCGATGGCCATCGAGGCGCGACTGCGCGAGCACCACGGCGTCGACGTTCAGGCGATGTGGTCCGACGATGGGATTGCGGTGCGCCTGCCCGAGGGGATCGAGACGGATGGCTCGACGATCGAATCGGCGCTGCTGCTCGAGCCGGACGAGATCGAGGAGCTGCTGATGGCCGAGCTTGGCGGATCTGCCCTGTTCGCGGCCCGCTTCCGGGAGAACGCCGCGCGGGCGCTCCTGCTGCCCCGTCGCCGCCCGGGCCAGCGCACGCCGCTATGGATGCAGCGTCAGAAGTCGGCCGATCTGCTCACCGTTGCCAGCCGGTACGGCTCGTTTCCGATCATCCTCGAGACCTACCGCGAGGTGCTCCGCGACGTCTTCGACATGCCCGCGCTCGTCGAGCTGCTAGGGTCCATCCGCGCGCGCCGGATCCGCGTCGTGAGCGTGGAGACGCGTTCGGCCTCGCCGTTCTCCTCGTCCCTGATGTTCGACTACCTGGGCTCATTCATGTACGAGGGCGATGCGCCACTCGGCGAGCGACGCGCCCAGGCCCTCGCGCTCGACCGCGAGCTGCTCGGCGAGCTGCTCGGCACGGAGGAGCTGCGGGAGCTGCTCGACCCGGAGGCGGTCGCCGGCCTCGAGCTTGAGCTCCAGGGCCTGGCAGGATCGCGGCGGGCTCGGACGCTCGATGGCGTCGCGGATCTTCTGCGTCGGGTCGGTGACCTGCGCACCGACGAGGTGGCGGCGCGGGTGAGCCAGGAGCTCGACGGCCCGGGTGCTCTCACCGAGCTGGAACGTGCTCGACGGGCGGTCCGCGTTCGCGTCGCCGGCGAGGAGCGCTGGATCGCCGTGGAGGACGTGGCGCGCTACCGGGACGCTGTCGGCGCCAGTCCACCGGCGGGCGTGGCCGAGACGTGGCTGGCGGCGACGGACGCCCCGCTCGACGCCCTCCTCATGCGCTGGTCGAGGAGTCATGTCCCGTTCACGGCCGATGCGCCCGCGGCGCGATGGGGAATCGCGCGGGACACGGTCGAGGATCGGCTGCGTGCCTTCGCCGCCGCCGGCTCGCTGCTCGAAGGAGCCTTCCGCCCCGGCGGAGCGGCCCACGAGTTCACCGATCCCGACGTCCTCCGCCAGCTGCGGCGCCGATCCCTTGCCCGTCTGCGCCGCGAGGTGGAACCCGTCGAGCCCGAGGTCCTCGCTCGCTTCCTGCCGGCATGGCAGGGCATCGGCTCGACCGCCGGTGGGCTTGGTCGCCTCGTCGAGGTGGTCGCCCAGCTGGAGGGTGTGCCGATGCCGGCATCGGTCCTCGAGCGTGACGTGCTGCGCGGGCGCGTGGCCGGATACACGCCGCGTCTCCTCGACGAGCTGGGTGCCGCGGGCGAGGTGGTATGGATTGGCCGCGGCTCGCTCGGGCGCGACGATGGCCGCGTCGCGCTCTACCGCCGCGACCATGTCGAGCTGCTGGCCAGCGCCGGCGCCTCGGAGGATCGCCCATCGGAGCCGATCCACGACGCGATCCGCGCTCATCTCCAGCGACGTGGCGCCTCGTTCTTTCCGCAGCTGCGCTCGACGGTCGCCGAGGCACGGACCGATGACGAGCTGCTGGATGCCATGTGGGACCTGGTCTGGTCCGGCGAGGTCACCAACGACACGTTCGCCGCGCTTCGTGCCCTCTCCCTGCCGCGCAGCCGCTCGAAGGCGACGCCGCGCCCGGGCCGCCTGATCGCGCTCGGCCCGCCGCGCGCCGCCGGTCGCTGGTCGCTCGTGGCCGACCTCGTCGGTGAGGACCGGTCGCCGACGGAGCGCGGGCGCGCCGTGGCCACCACCCTGCTCGAGCGGCACGGCGTCGTCACCCGCGAGGGCGTGGCCGCGGAGGGAATCAGCGGCGGATACGCGTCCATCTACCCCGTGCTGCGGTCCATGGAGGAAGCGGGCCGCGCGCGACGCGGGTACTTCGTGGCCGGTCTCGGCGCGGCGCAGTTCGCGCTGCCCGGCGCCGTGGACCGCCTCCGCGCGGTGCGCGAGGACGACGCAGCGGTCGTGCTGCTGGCCGCGACCGATCCGGCGCAGCCGTACGGTGCCGCGCTGCCCTGGCCGCGGTCGAATGACGACGAGCGGCTACCGCTCCAGCGCGCGGCCGGGGCGTACGTCGTCCTCGTCGACGGCCGGGCCGTGCTCTACCTGGAGCGGGGCGGGCGCGGCATCCTGCGCCTGCCGGCATCGGAGAGTGCCGACCTTCTCGAACGCGCGATCGGAGCGTTGCCGTCGCTGGTGGCGGCCGACGGTCCCTATCGCGAGCTTCGGATCGAACGCGTCGACCGTGGGCCGGTGAGGGAGTCGTCGCTGGCGGAGCGGCTGACCGCCGTCGGCTTCCGGCCGAGCTATCGGGGCTATCTGCTGCGCCGTTCCTAGATCCTTCGGGCACAGAAGTGTCCCGAAGGAACCACGGGATCCGTTGATGCAATCTCTGGATCCACGGACTCCTCCGGGACAAAAAGGACGATACGCGGCAGGAGGGGAAACGGCTAGGGGCTTTCTCCACCGATCTCGAGGATCATCGGCGGGTTATCCACGAGTTATCCACACGGTGGATAACGCCGTTCTAGAGCCGGCCGGCCTCGATGATGCGCTGCAGGAACTCGCGCGTGCGAGCCTCCTGCGGCTCCCGGAAGATCCGCTCCGGCGGCCCATCCTCGAGGATGCGCCCCTCGTCGAGAAACACGATCCTGCTGGCGATGTCGCGCGCGAATCCCATCTCGTGGGTGGCGATGACCATCGTCATCCCCTCCGCGGCGAGCTCACGGATGACGTGGAGCACCTCGGCGATCAGCTCGGGGTCCAGGGCGCTGGTGATCTCGTCGAGCAGGAGCAGATCCGGCTCCATGGCCAGCGCCCGCACGATCGCCACCCGCTGCTGCTGACCGCCCGACAGGCGATCGGGGAAGTCATGTCGCTTGTCGGCCAGCCCGAATCGCTCGAGCAGCTCGGTCGCCTGTCCTTCGGCCTGCGCCCGCGACCGCCGCAGGACCCGCCGCGGCGCCAGGGTCACATTGTCGAGCACCGACATGTGGGGGAACAGGTTGAAGGCCTGGTAGACGATCCCGATCCGTCGCCGGATGCGATCCACGTCGACCCCTTCGGCAGTTATCTCCTCGCCCTCGACCACGATGCGTCCGGAGTCGATCGGCTCGATCAGGTTGATGCAGCGCAACAGCGTCGATTTGCCGGAGCCGGATGCACCGATCAGGCACACGACCTCGTGCTCGGCCACCGCCAGGTCGATCCCCCTGAGAACCTCGAGCGGCCCGAACGACTTATGGAGCCCTTCCACCAGCAGCGGGGACCTGGCCGACGCGGTCATCGGCCTGCGCCCCACAGCCGGCCTCGGCGAGAGCCGGCGGCGGACAGCCCGCCCGCGGTGGCGTATCGCTTGCCGCGCTCGCGTGCGACCAGCCAGTCGGTGATTCGCGCCAGGGGGATGGTGAGCACCAGGAACACGAGGGCGGTCACCAGGTACGGCGTGAAGTTGAACGTCGCCGACTGCCGGATCTGGGACTGGCGGAAGACCTCGACGACGCCGATGAAGGAGACGAGCACGGTGTCCTTCTGGAGGCCGATGAAGTCATTCAGCAGCGGTGGGATCACGCGTCGAACGGCCTGTGGCAGGACGACGAAGCGGAGCGCCTGGGCCTGGGTCAGGCCGAGGGACCTGGCGGCGGCCGCCTGGCTCGGGTGCACCGACTCGATGCCGGCGCGATAGACCTCCGACACGTACGCCGAGTAGATCAGCGTCAACGCCACGACGCCCCACAGGAACGGATCGTTCGGGACACCGGGAATACGCAGCCCCGGGATGCCGAAGCCGAGCACGTAGATGACGAGGACGCCCGGCAGTGCGCGGAAGATGTCGACCCACACGGTGGCGAGGAGCCGAATCGGGAAGAGAACCGGACCGGGCAGGCCGCGCAGGACTGCCAGCACCAGACCCAGCGCCAGGATCAGGACCTCGGCGATCAGGAAGAGGCGGACGTTGACCTCGAACCGGGCGATGATCCTGGGCGCCGATGCGAAAAAGTTGTCCCAGTCCAGGAACGAGCGCTGGACCTGCTCCCATCCCGGCGAGTTGACCACGACCCAGCCGATCAACCCGAGGATGACGACCGTGCTGCCGAGGGCGATCGCCACTGCCCTCCGGCCCGATCCGCCGATCCGCAGGATCGGTTCGCGCGTCGGGCGCGGAGTCTCGTCGATCACGCGCGCGCCACACTGCTCAGACGTGACCGGCTATTCGAGGACCGGCGCGCCGGCGTTCTCCGACATCCACTCCTGGGTGATCGCCTCGAGCTCGCCGCTCTCGGTGAGGCTGGCGATCGCCTCGTTCACGCAATCGGTGAGCGGGCTGTCCTGGTCGAGAACCAGGCTGAAGTACTCCTGCTCGTCACCTGCCGGCGGGAACTGCCCCACGATGGTGCCGTTCTCCATCTGCACGGCCGTGATGAAGAAGGCCGTCGGCAGGTCGACCACGATGCCCTGCACCTGCTCCGCATTGAGCGCGTCGATCGCGTCATCGTTCGAGGTGTAGACCATGGCCTCTGTCGTGGGCTGGATCTCCGCCTCGATGTAGGTGAGGCTGGTGGTCCCGACCTGCGCGCCGAGCTGGTACTCGGCCAGGTCGGCGATCGAGGTCGCCTCGGTGATCGGGGTGTCGGCGTTGGCAACCAGGGCCTGGTTCGAGAAGAAATAGCCATCGCTGAGATCGACCGCCTCCGCCCGCTCCTCGCTGAAGGAGACCTGTGCGAGGTAGAAGTCGAAGTCCTTCTCGCCCGGCGCGAACGAGTTGTCGAACGGCACGGGAACGAAGTCCACCGTGTCGTCGCCGAATCCGAGCTCCTCGGCGACCGCCCATGCCACGGCACCCTCGAACCCTCGCTTGTTGGTCGGGTCACCGAGCTCCCATGGATCGGTGGGTTCCTCGCCGTCGGCGGGCGGATCCCAGTACGGGGGGAAGGCGGGGTTATCGGTCCCGATCGTCAGCCGGCCGGCGGTCTTGGTCTCAAGGCTCTCTGCCGAGCATTCATCGGCCGCAGCCGATGCGGATGGCGGGGTGCTTGCGCTGGCCGGGATGGTCGATTGGGTCGACGCCGACGGACTGGCCCCGCCGCCGCTGCATGCGGCGAGGAGCGCGACGATTGCCGTCACCGCGGCTGCTCGGAAGGCCGTGGACATCTTGCTGCGCTCCATCTGTGCGTACCGAATCAGCGGAGTGTAGCGGCTCGCAGTCGGGCTCGATCAGCCGGGCTCGATGGTCACCGGCATGCCGGCCGCCGCGCCCAGACGGGCGGCCAGATCGGCCTGGTTGTCGGCGAGCGCCAGGTCGCCGGACGAATCCACGTACAGGACCGTCGCGCCGACCGCCACATGGCCGAAGCTGCGCGCGAACACGGCCCGCCCGGCAGGCTCCGTGCCGATCGAGATGCTGAGCGCCGACCCGACGCCGATGTCGGCGATCGCCTGCTCGAGCTCGGCTCGGCCACCGGCCAGTCGCAGGTTGCCGAAGCTGTCGACGTAGGTGATCTCCGTCTCCAGGTGCCCCGGCGTGGTGCGCGCCTCTGCCACCGGCAGGCGCACGAGGCCGTCGATGGGCAGATCGGTCCCGAGCGTTTCGAATCTCGTATCTTCGTTGGCCAGGTGGGCGGCGACGGGCGCGAAGATGTCGCGCCCATGGAAGGTCGACGTGGTGTGCGGCAGCCAGAGCGCCCGGTTCGTCAGCTCCCGCGCGGCGGTCGGTCCGCCCAGCGCATCGGCGGCCGGCAGCAGGAGGCCGTTGTCTGGACCGACCAGCACATCGCCGCGCGCCGTCCGGATGGCGATCGGCCGACGGTCCGTGCCGACGCCTGGATCCACCACGCCGACGTGCACGCCGATCGGCAGGAAGGGCAGTGCCGACCGGAGGATGAAGGCGCCGTCGCGGATCGCGTACTTGCGGACGGTGTGCGAGATGTCGACGACCTGGGCGTCGCCGCAGATGCCGATCATCACGCCCCTGCACGTGGCGGCCGCGCCATCCAGCCCGAAGTCGGTGAGAAAGCCGATGACCGGCCGCTCGTTCGAGGTCACGTTGAGATCGTAGCCGCCGTGGCCAATCAGGGACCGATTGGTGACTTCCGACCGGCAATTCCCGACCGGCATTTCCCGACCGGCATTTCCCGGATTCACACCGGAACGACGCGAGGATCCACCACGGGCGCGGCAGCATCGTGCTGACTGCTGGGATGTGAGTCTGGGCCTCCTGCGGCGGCGTTCGGGTCGCGGTGCAGGCGGGGTGAGAATCCGGGGTCGCGCGCCCGGGTCAGCTGTCTGGGTGCAGGCGGGGTGAGAATCTGGGGCTGTGTTCGGCCGTTACTCGAGGCTGACGGTCTCGCGGTGCTTCGGGATGACGGCCTCCATGCGCAGCTCGGACCGGATGCGCTCGGCGAACGCCTCGGCCGCGTCGGGGTCGCCGTGCACGATGAAGACCGTCTTCGGCTTGCCGTCCGCCGCGAAGTGCCCCAGCCACGCCTCCAGCTCGTGCTGGTCGGCGTGGGCCGAGAAGCCGGAGATGGAGCGCACGCGGCAGCGAACGTTGATCTCCTGCCCGTCGATGCGCGCGGTCTTCCCGCCGTCCTGCAGGCGTCGCCCCAGCGTCCCCTCCCCCTGGTACCCGATGAAGAGCAGGGTGCACGTCGGGTCGGGTAGAAAATCCTTGAGGTGGTGCATGATCCGGCCGCCGGTGAGCATCCCCGAGCTGGCGACGACCATGATCGGCCGTTTCGCGTGCCGGATCGCCTTGGACTCCTCCGGCGAATCGGTGAACTGCTGTCCGGGGTACTTCAGCGGCGATTCTCCCGAACGCAGCAGTGCCGCGGTCTCCTCGTCGTACGTCTCGGGATGGTCGTCGTAGACGCTGGTGGCGCGAGAGGCCATGGGTGAGTCCAGGTAGAGCGGGACGCGAGGGATGCGCCCATCGCGGGCCAGGTCGTCGAGGACCCAGATGACCTCCTGGGTGCGACCGATGGCGAAGGCGGGGACGAGCAGCACTCCCTCATCGGCGCTGACCTCGGAGATGGCCGCCGCCAGCTCCTCGATCGCCTCGTCGTGCGGCTCGTGCTCGCGGTTGCCGTAGGTCGATTCGACCACCACGTGATCGGCGTGGCTGATCGGCGACGGATCGCGCAGGATGGGCGAGCCATCGCGACCGAGGTCTCCGGAGAAGATGATGGTACGGGAGTCGGTTCCATCGGTCACGCGCAGCTCGACGATGGCGGAGCCGAGGATGTGCCCCGCGTCGTGGAGGATCGCGGTCACGCCGTCGGTGATGGCGATCTCCGCGCCGTAGTCGGCTCCGCTGAACTGCTGCATGGTGGTGTCGACGTCGCCCTCGTCATAGAGCGGGCTGCGGGTATCGGTCCTCCCCTCCGGCGTCGCATTGCGCAGCCGCTCGGGCAGGGACTCGTCGTCGGTCTCGACGGCGGCCCCTTCCGAGGCGGTCTCGAGGGCCCTCTCCGCATCGCGCGCGCGCCGACGGTTCCAGCGCTCCGTGAATTCGACCTGGAGCTTGGCCGAGTCGCGGAGCACGATCTCGGCCAGGTCGGCGGTGGCGTGGGTGGCGTGGATCGGTCCGCCGAAGCCTGCCTTCACCAATGCCGGCAGGCGGCCACAGTGGTCGAGATGGGCGTGCGTCAGGATCGCGGCGTCCAGCGAGCCGGGTTCGAAGGCAAACGCCAGGTGGTTGCGCTCGACCTCCTCGGGAGATCCCTGGAACATGCCGCAGTCGACGAGCACGCGCCGCTCACCAGAGGTCACCAGGAATTGCGAGCCGGTGACGCAGCCGGCGGCGCCGAGGAACTGGATCGAGATGCTCACGGAGGCTCCTACGCATCGGGGACGAGGATGAGTCCTTCGAGCGCGTCGTCCCGCACGCGACCGATGAATTGTCCGCTGGTCGGTCCGTCTCCGAGGGAGGCAGGATCGATGCCGATGGTGGCAGCCGACGTGCCGCAGCCGTCGGCTCGACCATCGCAGAGGCGGACCTCGCCCTCCACCACGCGTGCCGTTCCTTCGAGCCAGATCCAACCCGGTGGCTCCTGGTCGACGGCCACCGACGGATCGAACGTCTCGTCCGGCTGGGGCTCGTGAACGACCCACGCATGCTCGGGGCAGGTCGTGTCAGGTCCCTCATCGGTCTCGGCGATGCGACCTCGCGCCGTCGTGTCGGATCCGACGATGACGCGCGACGGATCGTCGGGCGATGGCCGCGCCGAGAAGGCCACCAGGCCTTGCTCGGCCGGCCCGCTTCGCACGGTGCCGTCGGCGGCGAAGGCGGAGCCGTCAGCCGGGTCGACGAAGCGCAGGCTCTCGGCGCACCACGCCACCGCGATTCCCAGCCCGGACCCGCGCCGCGGGACCTGCGCGTCGAGCACGACGATGCCGGCGGACGGGTCGTTGACGACGAAGATCGGGCGGCCGTCGTCGAGGACGTCGGCCGTGGCCGTCCCACTCGGCGGCACGTCGAGCACGGCCAGGTCGCCTCGAACGGGGGCTGCGATCCCACCGAAGATGAACGCGTAGCCGATGGCCATGACGCCCACGGCGACGGCCGCGAGCCCGATCAGCAGCCGATGGCCAAGGTCACGCATCGGCCCGATGATGCCACGCATGGCCGTATGATCGGATTCATGGCCTACCCGATCGAGCCGCCGATTGCGCCGATGCTGGCAAAGCCGACGCCGGCCATCCCAGAGGCCGATGGATGGATCTACGAGCCGAAGTGGGACGGGTTCCGGGCGCTCGTCTTCCGCGATGGCCCCGACGTGTACATCCAGTCGCGGGACCTCAAGCCGCTCAACCGCTACTTCCCGGAGCTGGAGGAGCCGTTGCGCGCGCTCGCCGGCCCGGACGCGCGGTTCGTGCTGGACGGCGAGGTAGTGATCGCCCGCCCGGACGGCGCACTGGACTTCGACGCCCTCCTGTTGCGCATCCACCCGGCCGCGTCGCGGGTCAGGATGCTGGCCGAGCAGTCACCCGCCTCCTTCGTCGTCTTCGACTGTCTCGCCGAGGACGACGATGATCTGCGCGATCGCCCCTTCGCCGAGCGTCGTGCGCGGCTGGAGCGTCTGGCCGAGCACCTGCCGGACTCGGTCCGGCTGACGCCGTCGACGACCGACCCATCCGTTGCGCTTCACTGGTTCCAGGTGTTCGAGGGTGCAGGCCTCGATGGCGTCATCGGCAAGCGGGCCGGCGATCCCTACGCTCCCGGCAAGCGCACGATGGCCAAGATCAAGCATGCCCGCACCGCCGACTGCGTCGTTGCCGGCTTTCGATGGCACAAGAACGGACCGGGGACCCTGATCGGCTCGCTCATGCTCGGCCTCTACAACGACGCCGGCGACCTCCAGTCGGTCGGTGTCACCTCCTCGTTCACCATGGGCAGGCGCGCCGAGCTGGTCGAGCTCCTCGAGCCGTACCGACGGGGCGGGATGGAGGAGCATCCGTGGCGCGACTGGGCGGTGGCGGAGGCATCCGCCGCCGAGCAGGGTCGGCGTCTGCCCGGCGCGCAGTCACGCTGGAACCGCGGCAAGGACCTCTCCTGGGAGCCGGTTCGAATTGAGCTGGTGTGCGAGGTGGCCTACGACCACCTCCAGGGCGATCGGTTTCGCCATGGCACCACGTTCCGGCGCTGGCGCCCCGACCGGACCCCCGCCGACTGCCGCTATGACCAGCTCGAGGAGACGCCGGCCGCGCTCCTCGCCGACCTGTTCGGGAGCTGATCTCACCGGGCAGGAGCGCTTCGCCGGCCGGCTCGCTCGGTACACTCGTCCAGCCCAAACCTCCACGGGGATCGCATGTCGTGTCCGTCGCCCTCGATCCGAACGCCGCCGTCAACAGCCTTGCCGACCGATTCTGGGACGGCGTCCTCGAGCGCGATCCGCTGTGGGCCACGCTGCTGGGCGACGAGCGCTTCAACGATCGCTGGCCCGACCTGGGGGCCGACGGCAGGGCCGCGGACGAGGCGGCCTATCGGTCCGTGCTGGCCGAGGCGGGTGCGATTCCGCCCGAGGGCCTCGATCCCGAGCAGGTCATCACCCGCGATCTGCTGATCCTGGTCGCCGAGAACCAGCTGGAGGCGCTGGCGCAGAAGCAGTACCAGATCGCGATCGATCACATGAGCGGCCCGCAGATCTGGGCGGCGCAGGTCGCGCAATACCAGCCGGTCGACAGTCCCGAGCGGGTGGAGATCCTGCTGGCCCGATACGCCGGCTTCCCAGCCGCCATCGACCAGTACATCACAACGCTCGCCGAGGGCGTCTCGGACGGGCGCACGGCGGCGGCGGTCCCGGTGCGACGGGCGATCGAGCAGATCGAGCGCCTGCTCGCGATTCCTGCCCCGGATGCGCCCGCCACGACGATGGTGCAGGTCGGCGACGCGGACCGGCCGCGCGTCACGGCCGCCGTGGAGGAGCACGTCTACGCGGGATTGCGGAGCCTCCACGAGTACCTGCTCGAGCGATATGAGCCTCATGCGCGCCAACAGCCGGGGCTGTCCGCGACGCCCGGTGGGAACGAGGCGTATCGGCTCGCGATTCGGATGCAGTCGACGCTGGCGACCACCGCTGAGGAGGTCCACGAGTTCGGACTCGCCGACCTGGAGCTGATTGAGGCCGAGAAGGACGAGATCGCGCGACGCCTGGGTCATGCCGACCGCCACGCGCTGCGCGAGGCGCTGGCATCGGATCCGGCGAATCACACCGATGATCCCGACGCGATCGTGCGGCTGGCCCAGGAGCAGACCGACCGCGCCTACGCCGCCGCACCGCGGTACTTCGGCCGCCTGCCCTCCGCGAACTGCCAGGTGAAGGCGGTCGAGGCCTACCGCGAGCTTGACTCGCCGCCTGCCTTCTACATGCCGCCGTCGCTCGACGGCTCGCGCCAGGGCCAGTACTACGTCAATACGTACGAGCCGCACGAGCGGCAGCTGCACAAGTTCGCGGCGATCACCTTCCACGAAGCGACGCCGGGGCACCACTTCCAGATCGGGATCGAGATGGAGCTCCAGGGCCTTCCCGCCTTCCGCACCCTCGGCGCCCGCATGGCGGGCGTTGCCTACGTCGAGGGTTGGGGTCTCTACTGCGAGCGCCTCGCCGATGAGATGGGCCTGTACGCATCGGACTCGGAGCGTCTCGGCATGCTGGACGCACAGTCGTTCCGGGCGGCGCGGCTGGTCGTGGACTCGGGGCTGCACGCCATGGATTGGACGCGTGACCAAGCGATCGAGTTCATGCACGAGCGCGGCTCGCTTCCGCCCGTCGATGCCGTGATCGAGGTCGATCGCTACACCATCTGGCCGGGCCAGGCGCTGGCCTACAAGCTTGGGCAGCGGGAGATCGAGCGGGCGCGGGCCGAGGTTACCGCGGCGATGGGGGATCGGTTCGACCTGCGTGCCTTCCACGACGAGGTGATCGGCCACGGCTCCCTGCCCTTGGCGACCCTCCGCTCGCAGATCCTGGGCTGGGTGGAGGCCGCGGTCGCCGCACCCGGCCCTTGAGCGTGCGTTGGCCGCCTGGCCCTACCGGCCATCGGCCAGCCACCTCACTCGGACCACGGGTCGTAGTCGGGGTCCGGCGGCTCGGCGGCGGGGCGAAGCGGCTCCGAGACGTTTCGCAGGTTGACGCGCACGCGCCACCACACCTTGTAGCGGCCTCGCATCGCGTCCACCAGCACATCCTCCGGGTCGCGAACGGAGATGGCGGCCTCCGGGTGGCGCTCGCGCCAGCGGTCGAGGCCGGAGAGCGCATCGGCCTTGTCCGCCGCCTGGCTGATCACCAGCAGTGGCTGAGTCGATCGGCGGCGACCGGTCGGCGGGACGGTGCCGTCCGCATTGCGCGCCGGCGGCGATGGCATCGCCGGGGGCACCGAGCCCGCGCGACCGCGTGGCGCGGACGGATCCGGTGCCGCTCCCTCAGGCCGTGCCCGGCGCTTGGACGGCTGCACGCGCGGCGGCTCTCCCGCCTGCTTGGCGTAGTGGGGCGGCCACGGCGCATCGCCGAGACCTTCGGCCTCGTGGCGCGCGACCAGCTCGAGCAGCGGCTCCAACGAATACGTCCGTGCGTCGATCCCCGCCCCGACATCACCGAGCCGAGCGAATCGGGACGGCACCGACCGCAGCGTGAAGTCGCCGAGCTCGGCATCGGGAACCTCGTCCCAGGTGAGGGGCGCGCTGACGGTCGCGGCCGGACGCGGACGAACGGAATAGACCGATGCCACCGTTCGGTCCTTGGCATTCTGGTTGTAGTCGAGGAAGACGCCGTGGCGCTCCTCCTTCCACCATTTCGAGGTCGCCAGCGACGGAGCTCGGCGTTCCACCTCCCGCGCCAGCGCCAGGGCCGACCGGCGGACGTCGGCGAACGGCCACTCCGGCGAGATCCGAACATAGACGTGGATCCCCCGCGATCCCGACGTCTTGGGCCAGGCGGTGTAGCCGAGCTCCTCCAGCACCTCGCGCACCACCAGGGCGACCGAACGCACGTCCTCCCACGAGACGCCGGGGCCGGGGTCGAGATCCACGCGCAGCTCGTCGGGATGGTCGAGGTCGCCGGAGCGGAGCGGGTGCGGGTTGAGGTCGATGCAGCCCAGGTTCACCACCCACGCCAGCGCCGCGAGGTTGTCGACCACCACCTCGTCGGCGGTACGCCCGGATGGGAAGGAGAGCTCCACGGTCCGCACGAACGACGGGACCGACTTGGGCGCGCGCTTCTGGAAAAAGGCCTCGCCGCCGGCGCCGTCGACGAATCGCTTCAGCGCCATCGGCCGATCGCGTACGCCTCGCAGGGCGCCATCCCCCACGGCGAGGTAGTACTGCACCAGGTCCATCTTGGTGATGCCCGCATCGGCGAAGAAGACCTTGCCGCGGTTGCTGATCGTGACCTCATGCCCGTCGAGGACGAGGGTCTCGGATTCGGCGCGTGCCATGGACGACAAGGGTAGCGCCACGCTCAAGGCGGCACGACCCTTGCGACAATGCTTCGCGATGGTCGAACGAGCCAAGCGCCTGATCGGCGACCTTGACGACTGGAGCATGCGCCACCGGACGGCCCGCATCTCGCGGCGTGCCATCTCCGGCTTCCTTGCGCACGAGGCGCTCCAGTACGCGGGCAGCATGGCCTACTTCGGCGTGCTCTCCATCTTCCAGCTCCTCGTCCTCGGCGTGGTGGTCGGATCCCTCTTTCTCGGCGATGGCGCGGCGCGCGACTTCGTCATCGAGCAGGTTCAGGCCGGGACGCCACTCGACAGTGAGACCATCACCGGAGTGATCGACGCCGCGATCGAGTCGCGTGGCGGCATGACGATCATCGGCTTCGGTTTCCTGCTGTGGAGCGGGCTCGGTATCTTCTCCGCACTCTCGATGGGCATCAGCCGCGTCTTCGACAATGCGCCGCCGCGCCCGTTCCTCAAGGACAAGCTGGTCGGGCTTCTCCTGATGGCGATCACCGGCGTGCTCGCCATCAGCTCGCTCGTCATCGGGATCGTGACCGGCATCATGCAGGACGCCGCGGCCGATGTGCTGGCGCGTGTTCCGGGTGGCGGCACCGCGATCTGGCTCATCGGCCTGGTGATGCCGATCTTCCTGATCTTTCTCGCCTTCTGGTTCACGTACAAGGTCGTGCCGAACCGGCGGGTCACCTGGGGTGAGGTGCTCCCGGGAGCGGTCGTCGCGGCCCTCCTGTGGACGGTCCTGCGCTTCGGCTTTACCTGGTACGCCACCAGCGTTGCCAACTACGACAGCGCCTTCGGACCTATCTCGACGGGCATCACGCTCCTGGTCTTCCTCTATTTCGCGAGTGTCATCGTCCTGCTCGGCGCCGAGTTCGCTCGCGCAAGCGCACTGGAGGACGAGGTCGGACCGATCGCCGAGGCCGACCCGCGTCTGCTGCCTGTCGTGGTCGGTCCGGCGCCGGCTCCGGCACCGCTTCCCCGGCGGGGGATCTCTCGCTGGGTGCTGGTCGGTGGGGCTGCCGTCATCGGGCTCGTGGCGGGCCGCCTGAGCAAGCGGGTGGACGACGACCAGTAGGCCCGGGACTAGACACGTGTAGTACCTTAGGCCCCGTTCCGGTGCCTCCAGGCATCGGGCACCATCGGCCCCGACCACTTCGCTACGGGGCAAAGGGCAAATTGCAGATTCGGATCACCGCTCGATGAGGCGGCGGTCTCACCTCGCCGTCACGTTCGTGGCCCTGCTGACGGTTGGATGGAGCGTCGTCACAACTCAGCCCAGCGGCTCGGCCCTTGCCGCTGGTCCCGAGGCGCAACTGGCTGAAACGCGCGCAGAGCTCGCGGACGCCCAGTCGGCGCAGCAGTCGCTGGCGGCTACCCTTCAGCGTCAGCGTTCCGAGCTTTCGCAGCTTCAGCGCAAGTCGGCCGACCTCGACGGCCAGCTGGACCTCGCTCGCGCCGAGCTCGAGGAAGTTACTGCCGAATACGAGCGCGTCGCCGGGCTCCTGGAACAGGTGCGGGCGCAGGTGACCGAGATCGAGGCCCGCATCGCGGACCTGCACGAACAGATCGAGGCTCTCGACACGCAGCTCATCGCGCTCGCCGCCGATATCGAGCGACGGACCGCCGAGCTCGTGGAGCGCGAGGCGCTGCTCGAGGATCACCTGCGCTCGGCCTACGAGCGGAGCCAGACCTCGCTGCTGGAAGCGCTGCTCTCCGCCGACTCGCTGGACCAGGCGACGACCCAGGTCGGCTATCTCATGAGCGTCTCGGACCAGGACACCCTGTTGGCCGAGGACATCCGTGTCATCCGCGAGGAGCTCGAGACACGCCGGCAGACCCTCGAGGATGGGCGACGTGCCCTCGCCGACGCTCGCGGCGTGGCGGGCGAGGAGGAAGCGTCGCTCAAGGGTCGTCGAGACGAGCTGACCGTCCTCGAGGCTGATCTCGCCGACCTGCGTACCGCTTCGGAGCGGAAGCGGGCGGAGCAGGAGGAGGCGCTCAACGAAGCCCTCGAGGCGAAGGGCAGCGTCGAGGAGCAGATCGGGAAGAACGAAGAGGCGGCCAACGCGGCCGCGCGCCTCGCGCGACAGCTCGAGCAGCAGGCGTCGGCTCAGCAGACCAAGATCGAGGAGGCCAAGCGCCGCGCGGCGGAGGAAGCCGCGCGACAGGCCGCGGCCGAGGCAGCAGCCAGACAGGCAGCAGAGGCCGCCGCCCGCGCCGCAGCAGAGGCCGCCGCCCGCGCCGCCGCCGAGGCCGCCGCCGAGGCCGCCGCCCGCGCCGCCGCCGAGGCCGCCGGCAACGAGCAGGCGGAGGCAGCCGACAGGGAAGCGGCCCGACGAGCCACCGAGGCCGCGGCCAAGGCCGCCGCGGATGCCGCCGCGGATGCCGCCGCGGATGCCGCCGCCGCGGCGAACCGGACCTCGGGATACGGGTTCCGGTGGCCGGAACGAAGCTTCCGCGTCACGCAGGAGTGGGGCCCGACCGGGTTCGCGCTCGAGCCTCCGTACACGTATCGCGGAACCTACTACCCGCATTTCCACGCCGGGATCGACTTCGCCAACGGCTGCGGCACACCGATCTACTCGGCGGGCCCCGGTGTGGTGGTCGCCTCAGGTCAGCCGCTGCTGCCTTGGGATACCGGCTTCGGCGTGGTGGTCGATCACGGTGGCGGGATCCAGACGTGGTACTGGCACATGCAGGCACGGGTCGTGGTCTCGCCGGGCACCGTCGTGACCAGCCAATCCGTCATCGGCTACGAGGGCACGACCGGCATGTCGACCGGCTGCCACGTCCACTTCGCGGTCAACCACAACGGCGTGTGGGAGAACCCGCGCAACTACCTGCCGTAAACCGGCAGCCTACGCGCCGACGGGCTCTCGCACGGCAGGCAGATAGAGGCGATCGACGTACTCGGTGAGCATTCGGGCGGTGCTGAACTGCCAGAGCGCGCTCGCGATCGACGCCCGCATGACGCTCAGCCACGCCCCGGGAACGCCGCTGGCGTCCCGCTCGAAGAATCGCGGCACGATCTCCTGCTCGAGCAGCCGATAGAGCTCGGTGGCATCGGCATAGTCCTGCGCGCCCTCGTCGCCGTCAGGCTGCCGGTCGCCGATGGCCCAGCCGTTCGAGCCGTTGAAGCCCTCGTCCCACCACCCGTCCAGGATGGAGACGGAGGGAATGCCATTGATCGCGGCCTTCATGCCGGACGTGCCGGAGGCCTCCATCGGTCTGCGGGGGTTGTTCAGCCAGATGTCGACCCCGCCGACCAGGAAGCGCGCGATGCGCATGTCGTAGTCCTCGAGGATGAAGACCCGACCGCGAAGCCGATCCGAGCGCGACAGCTCGAAGATGTGCTGGATCACCCGCTGGCCCGGACGGTCGGCCGGGTGCGCCTTGCCGGCGATCACGATCTGGACCGGGCGGCCGGTGGCGTCCAGGATCCTTGACAGCCGTTCCTCGTCGCTGAAGAAGAGTGTCGCCCGCTTGTAGGTGGCGAACCGGCGGGCAAAGCCGATGGTGAGCGCATCGGGATCGAGGACGCCGCGCAGCGCCCGCAACGCGTCCGGCGACTCGCCGTGGCGAGCGAACTGGCGGGCCAGGCGGCCTTCCAGGAAGCCGATCATCTCTCGCTTCTGCTGCTGGTGCGCGGCCCACAGCTCCCCGTCGTGAAGCTCGCCGATGGTGGCGAGGGCTTCCGGCCCGTTCATGTCGACTCCCAGCGGCACGCCGATCGCCCGTTGCACCAGGCGGCGCACAGGGCGGCCGAGCCAGGTCGATACGTGAACCCCGTTGGTGATCGCCTTGATCGGATATCCCGCGAGGTCCTGCCAGGTCTCGGTCGCGGTGGCGCCGTGGAGCTGGCTGACCGCGTTCGCACCGGTCGCGTGGCGCAGGACGAAGGCGGTCATGTCGAACGGAGCGTTCGGATCGTCGGTGTGGCCGCGGCCGAGCTCCAGGAGCTGGCCGGGCGCCATGCGCACGGTTCCCAGCCAGCGGCTCAGCGCGCCGGCCACCAGGTCGCGGCCGAAGACCTCGTTGCCGGCCGGCACCGGGGTATGGATGGTGAAGACGGCGTCGCGCCCGACCCGCCGCAGCGCCTCGCCGGCCGCCAGGCCGGGATCGGCGGCCACCAGCTCGCCCGCCCGTTCGAGCAGCAGGAAGGCCGAGTGCCCCTCGTTGAGGTGCCAGACCGCTGGCTTGATGCCGAGCGCACGCAGGGCTCGCACGCCGCCCATGCCCAGGATGAGCTCCTGGCACAGCCGCATCTCACGGCCGCGGACATAGAGGATGTGCGTGATCGGGCGGTCGGCCGGGTCGTTGGCCGGGATGTCGGTGTCGAGCAGCAGGATCGGCGCGCGCCCGACCTGCGCCACCCAGACCGCGGCATGGACGACGCGGTCGGCGATCTCGACGCTGACCTGGAGTGGCGATCCGTCGCGACCTCGCGCCCGTCGCAGCGGGAGCTGATATGGATCCAGGTCCGGCTGCGCATGCTCCTGGTGGCCATCCGCGTCGATCTGCTGTCGGAAGTACCCGCGCCGATAGAGAAGCCCGATCCCGACGAACGGCAGCGCCCCATCCGAGGCGGACTTGCAGTGGTCGCCGGCCAGGATGCCGAGCCCGCCGGAGTAGATCTGCATCGACTCATGGATGCCGAACTCGGCGCAGAAGTAGGCGATCGGTGCGGGCAGGGCGCGCTCCGGGGAGCCGCCGTACCAGGACTCGGAGCCGTCGGCCATGTAGCGACCGAACTCGTCGAGCACGCGGCTGGCATCGACCATGAAGTCCTCGTCGCCGGTCAGGTCCGCCCAGCGGGCCGCGTTGACCGCGGCCAGTACGCGGATCGGATTTCGGTATCGGGTCCACGCTCCGGAGTTGATCCGGCTGAAGAGCGACTGGGCGCGCGGAGTCCAGCTCCACCAGAGGTTGTAGGCCAGCTCCCCGAGCCCTTCCAGGCCGGCCGGGAGGTTGAAGTCTTGGCCGGACAGCGTCGGCACGCGGAGGGATGTGGTCACGAGGGGGGATGATAGCGGCGACGCGGCGTAGGATGCTCACGATGACGTCGATTCGAGAACGCCGCGGCCTGGACCCGGCCGCGGTGCGAGATCACTTCCCGGCGTTGACGCGCCGCATCGATGGCGTACCGGTCGCCTACCTCGACGGACCCGGCGGCACGCAGGTCCCTCGTGAGTGCATCGCCGCCATGACGGGCTACCTGGAGACGAGCAACGCCAACCACGGAGGCGCCTTCACCGCCTCCGTCGAGACCGATGCGCTCCTCGACGAGGTGCACGCGGCCGGAGCCGACTTCCTGCGCGCGCACGATCCGGCCGAGATCGCGTTCGGCCCGAACATGACCACCATCACGTTCTCCATCAGCCGCGCCCTCGGCCGCGACCTGCGCCCCGGCGATGAGGTCGTCCTCACACGCCTTGACCACGACGCGAACGTTGCGCCGTGGCTCGCCGTGGCCGACGACCGGGGAGCGACCGTTCGCTGGCTGGAGCTGGCGAACGACCGCGCGACGCTCGACCTCGACGCGCTGGACCGTCTCCTCTCGCCGCGGACGAAGATCGTGGCGGTCGGTCTCGCCTCGAACGCGCTCGGGACGGTGACCGATGTCGGCCGCGTCATCGAGGCGGCGCATGTCGTGAGCGCCATCGTGTACGTCGACGCGGTGCATGCCGCCCCGCACCTGCCGATCGACGTGTCCCTTCTCCGAGCCGATCTGCTCGTCACCAGTCCGTACAAGTACTTCGCCTCGCACCTCGGGATGCTCTACGGCCGCCGTGACCTCCTCGAGCGGCTGGCGGCGTACCGGGTTCGGCCCGCCGGCGCGGCGCTTCCCGGCAAGCTCGAGGTCGGCACCCAGAACCACGAGGCCCTGGCCGGCCTGCTGGGGACGTTCGGCTACCTCGAGGCGCTCGGCTCGGCGTACGGCGAGATCGCGGATCGAGCCGACCGACGGGGGCGCCTCCATGCCGCCATGTCGGCCATCCACACCCATGAGCGCGAGCTGTCGCTCGCCATGCTGGAGCGGCTCGCATCGGTGCCCGGATTGAAGCTGTATGGGCTTGCGGGTCTCGACCGCGTTGCCGAGCGCGTCCCGACCTTCGCGTTCACCGTTGAGGACCACTCGCCCAGGGCGATCTCCGAGCATCTGGCACGCCGCGCCATCAGCGCCTGGGACGGAGACTTCTACGCCTGGGAGCTGATCCGCGCGCTCGGGCTCGACGACGCTGGCGGGCTGCTGCGCGTCGGCCTGGTGCACTACAACACGGTCGAGGAAATTGACCGTCTCTACGACGCGCTGATGGAGCTCGTCGGCTGACTCGGCGCGACGCCGTGGTGAACCCTGAGGGCGTCGGCAGCCCACATTCACACCCCGATGACACGGGGCGTCTTCACGCGTGTCGGCAGCCCCACATTCACACCCCGACCTTCCGGATGGGGCTGTCGTCGTTCGTGAAGCTGCATCGCGTCGCTGCGGCGTGAATCTGGCAATTGCGCTCGGCGGGACCGTCCGCGACGTGTTCGTCCTTGGGGGGAGACGCTACCCTTAGCGGCCCAATGGAAGGCTACTCGGTCACGGAGGCGGCATCGATTCTCGGCGTGCCGACAGAGCGCGTCTGGGAGCTGCTGGCGCGCGGCGTGCTCTCCGGCGCGCCGGAGGGTGAGACCGGCATGCGGGTCTATCTCCAGCCGCGCCCGGCGCCAGCGGCGGTCGACGAGCCGCGACGATCGAACGGCCACGAGGCCCAACGTGAGCCGAGACCGGAGTCCTCTCCGTTCCGTGAGCTGCTCAGCGAATTCCGCAATCTCACCGAACGCTACGGCCAGGCTCTGCTGGCTCTCGGGGAAGCCCGCGGCGAGGTTGCCTCGCTGCGATCGCGCGTCGACGTGCTCGAGACGCGCATGGACCTTCGCCTTCCGATGTCCTCGCCGATGCCAGACTCGTCGACCTGGGGCGCACCGGCGGCCCCGCCCCCTGAACCAGGATCGACCGTCGGCCAGCCGGATCCGGCGACCGAAGCCACCCCGCCGACCGCTGAGGCGGAGACCTCAGCCGGGGAGCGGGAGCCGCCAACAACAGCCGACCCGCCCGAGCCACCGCCCGAGCCACCGCCCGTAGCCCAACCGGATGGGGGATCGAGTTCGCCACCGAGGCCCGATGCACCGGATCTCGCCAGGATCGAGCTCGAGAACGAGTCCGAGTCATCGGCGCGCCGCAAGCGCGGGCGCGGGCACTTCAGCGGCGAATTCGCCGATGCCCTGGCGCGCGCCGAGGATCCGAGCCCTGCCGTCCTGCCGAGCGCGGCCGCAGCCGGTGCCACCCTTGGATCGGTTCGCCACACGGTTCCCGTCCGCCGCGAGGAGCCATCCGAGCCGGACGCAGTGGAGACGCTTCTCCCGCGCGAGATGCCGGGAGCGGAGCCGATGGACGACGGAGAAGCGGAGCCGATGGACGACGGAGAAGCGGAGCCTAAGCCCGAACGCGAGGCGGCCGCCGGCCCAGAGGTGCCTCCTGAGCCCGAGGTGGCGGCTCCTGCGCCCGGTGACGGGCTCCGAGAGCTGACGTGGGATCGGGAGCGGTACAGCGCCGACATCGACGCGCCGGACTGGTGGACGCCCGAATCCAGCCTCTGGCCCGAGCCGGAGGCTGGATCGGCGCAGTCGCTTGCCGCCAGGCCAACCCCGACGGCCATGGCGAGTCCCGACGAGCTTCCGGTCGCAGCAGCTGGACCCGGCCCCGGGGCGACTCGTCGAGCACCGCACCGGGGTGAGGAGACGTTGCTGTGGTACGGACAGCGCCCGGAGCGATCGGAGGCGACAGATCGGCCGTCGGAGGACGCGGCGGGCGGGGTTGGGGTGGCGAGCACCGGACGGCGAGCCGCCGTCGACGAGGACGAGGGGCTCGCGATGCCGGGCTCCGATGACCTGCATGAGGCGCTCGCCGCGCTCGATGCGCTGGGCGCGCAGCGTCGAACCCAGCCGGCTGATGCCTCCACGGTGATGCCTGCCGAACCTGCGCGCTCCCGGGCGGCGGCCGAGCCGCCGGCCCCCGAGGTCCGCTCTCCGGCCTCACGAGCGTACCGCCGGCTACGCCGCATCTTTCCGGGCTGACCGTTGAGCCGATATGACGAGCGCACCGCCCTGGTGGTGGTCGATCTCCAGAACGATTTCGCCGACCCGGCCGGCAGCCTCTCGGTCGCCGGTGGCGACGCAATCGTGCCGCGCGTCAACGAGGCGGTCCGGACGGCGCTGGAGGCGGGTGCGGCAGTGGTTGCCACGCAAGATTGGCATCCGGAATCGACGCCGCATTTCGCCAGGGATGGCGGCCACTGGCCCGTCCACTGCGTGCGGGGCACGTGGGGCGCCGAGCTCCATCCGTCGTTCGACCTGCCGGTCGGTGCGCCCCGCATCCGCAAGGGGGCCGACGGCGAAGATGGATACTCCGGATTCACGATGCGCGATCCATCGACGGAGGAGGAGATGCCGACCGAGCTCGAGGGTCTGCTTCGGGGTCGTGGGCTCGAGCGCGTCGTGATCTGCGGCCTGGCGACCGACTACTGCGTCAAGGCCACGGCGCTGGACGCCGTGCGGCTGGGCTTCGCCGTCACCGTGCTCGGTGAGGCGGTCGCGGCCGTCAATCTCGCGCCGGACGATGGCGATCGAGCGCTGGCCGCGATGGTTGATGCCGGCATCAGGCTCGATTGACGGTGACGGGGTGCTGCCGATGATCCACCCGCTCCTGCGCTGGCTCGCTGCACTCTGCCTCGTCGCCGGATCGCTCGGGCTGCTCGGCGCCGGGCCGGTGCGGGCGGGTGCCGATGACGTGCACCTGCTGACCCTCGATGACATGATCAACCCGATCTCGGCGCGCTACCTCGAGCGGGGCATCGCGGATGCCGCCGATCAGGGGGCCGCGGCCGTCCTCATCGAGCTGAGCACGCCCGGCGGCCTGCTGGAGGCGACGCAGGGCCTGACCGCCGTCATGCTCAGCGCCGACGTGCCGGTGATCGTGTACGTCACGCCGCCCGGCACGCACGCGGCGTCCGCGGGCGTCTTCATCACCATGGCCGGCCACGTCGCGGCCATGGCGCCTAGCACGCGGATCGGGGCGGCGACGCCGGTGAGCGGCGACGGCACCGAGATCCCGGAGGACCTGGCGCGCAAGATCGTCAACGACACCGCCGAGTACGCTCGCAGCATCGCGGAGGCCCGTGATCGCAACGCCGACTGGGCGGAAGACGCGGTTCGGGACGCCGATGTGGTCGGTGCGGCCGAGGCCGTGGAGATCGGCGCGGTGGACCTGGTGGCGGAGGATCGGGGGGCGCTGCTCGACGAGATCGACGGTCGAACCGTCAGCCTGCGGGGCTCGGAGGTCACCCTGGCCACGGCCGATGCAGCCGTGGTCGAGCTGCCGATGTCACCGTTCGAGGACGTTTTGATGGCGGTCAGCGACCCGAACATCGCGGTCATCCTCCTCAGCCTCGGTTCGCTGGGTATCTACTTCGAGCTCAGCGCGCCCGGGTCCTTCTTCCCCGGCATCCTGGGCGCGGTCGCGATCATCGTGGGGCTGTTCAGCCTCGGCAGCCTGCCGATCAACTACGCCGGGCTGGCGCTCCTGCTGCTGGGTCTTGCGCTCATGGGGGCCGAGATCTGGGTGGCATCCGGCGGGGTGCTCGGCATCGGTGGCGCGGTGGCCTTCCTCCTCGGCGGGCTGCTGCTGATCGACGACACCCAGGCGCCGTTCCTCGAGGTGAGCCGGCCGCTCATCTACGGCATCACACTGGCTCTCGTGGCATTCAGCCTCGTCGTCGTGCGGGCGGTCATGCGCACCCGCCACCGCGAGGTGGCCATCGGCGGAAACGACATGATCGACCTGACGGCCGTGATGCGAGGTCCGGCATCGGTCTTCGTGGAAGGCGAGCTCTGGAGCGCTCGACGAGCGGACGGGCATGAGCTGCCGAATGGTGGCCGAGTGCGCGTGGTCGGGCGTGATGGGATGACATTGATCGTCGAGCCGCTCGAAGAGGCCGGTCCGGCGCAGACCAGCGAATCGAAGGAGGCGTAGATCGTGGAAGAGCTTATCGGCTTGCTCCCCGTGCTCGCGGTCGCCGCGGTGGTGATCTTCAGCCTGGTGGGATCGGCGGTGAAGGTGGTCCAGGAGTACGAGCGTGGCGTGATCTTCCGCCTCGGACGCCTGGTCGGGGCGAAGGGGCCAGGCCTCTTCTTCATCATTCCGTTCATCGACCG